>TARA_R110002012_G_scaffold320380_2_pt1 | contig 81274 bp, 72 predicted proteins | sample TARA_R110002012 | Tara Oceans TARA_R110002012 (sample SAMEA4396515) | marine metagenome | biome: Westerlies Biome; feature: [DCM] deep chlorophyll maximum layer (ENVO:01000326); material: water (ENVO:00002006), including particulate matter (ENVO:01000060) such as... | depth 40 m
GGGTGTAGTCGGGGGCATGGCCGCCGGGTTGGATCGGCCAGCCGCAACAAAGACAGCAGAGTAGCAAGCAATGAAGACCGAGATCGAAACCATCGCCGGTGAAACGCCGGGCATTTCCTACGAGCTGATCGTGCATCGCTTCGAGGGGACGGACGCGTCTGCCCCGCGTGTCTACATCCAGTCCGGCCTGCATGCCGATGAGCGACCCGGCGTCGCCGCAATGCATTTCCTCATTCCGATGCTGGAAAAGGCCGAGGCCGAGGGCCGGCTCAGGGGCTCGCTCACCCTGGTGCCGCACGCCAACCCGATCGGCGCTGCGCAACATCTCTATGGGGAGCACATGGGCCGGTTTGCGACCGGCACCCGCACCAATTTCAACCGTGACTTTCCGGCTCCCGGGGAAGACGGCATCCGCCATCTCGATCAGGCTTCCGCCCCGGTCTTCGCCGAACGCCGTCTGAAAAGCCGTCTGCTCGAACTTGCCGACGGCTGCCCGATCGTGCTCGACCTGCACTGCGACGACGAGAGCGTGCAATATATCTATGCCCCGGAAGCGCTCTGGCCGGAAATGTCCGACCTGGCCGCCTGCCTTGATGCCGAGGCCGCCCTGCTATGGGATTCCGGCGCCGACCGGGCCTTCGAGGAAGCGGTCTTTGAGGAGATGCTGGCCCGCGCGCCAGACGGCGATCTCACCGGCCATTGCGTCACCACCGTCGAACTCCGCGGCCAGAACGATGTCGACGCGGCATTTGCCCGCAAGGATGCCGAGGGGCTCTACCGCTTTCTTCAGGGCCGCGGCGTGGTCGCGGGAGACGAAAGCCCGGCGCCCGCTCTCAGGGCCGGTTTCGTCGGCAAGCCGATCCGCCATGTCGACATGGTGCTGGCGCCGGTGGGCGGCACCATCCTGTTTCACGTGAACCCCGGCGAGCGCGTCGAGGCCGGCCAGCTGGTAGCCGAGATCATCACCAATCCGGGCTGCAAGGACGGCTCGGTCGAAGTTCATGCCCCGCAGGCAGGCTATGTGCTGACCCGGCGCATTCGCCGCTTCATCCGCATGGGCGACAATCTGCTCAAGATCATCAGTGATACCGCCGCCGTGGCCTCGCGCAAGGGCGCGCTGGAAGACTGAAGCCCGGCCTACGCTTCCCCTTTGACAATGAGGTGCGAAACCGCGACCTTGTGCGCGGTTCAACAAGACCGGCGTCAGACCGGTCATGTGCAATGGCTGGGGGAGAGCATGGAAATTCGACGATCGGCGCTGTCAGGTGCCATCAGGGCGCTGGCGATTGCGGCTTTGCTGATCATTGGGGCGGGCGCAGGCCAGGCCGAGGAGCAAATCCGCTATTTCACCATCGGCACGGCGGGCATCGGCGGAACCTATTTCCCGCTCGCCGGCGACATCGCCAACGCGATCTCCAATCCGCCCGGCTCGCTTGGTTGTGAGGAAGGCGGCTCCTGCGGCGTCCCGGGACTGATTGCGGTGGCGCAATCCTCGCATGGTTCCGTGTCCAATGTCAGCGCGATTGTCGAGGGGGGCCTGAATTCCGGCTTTTCCCAGTCCGACGTCGCCTACTGGGCCTATTCCGGGACAGGCACCTTCGAGGGCCGGGAGCCGATGCGTGATCTGCGTGTGATTGCTGCGCTCTACCCCGAACATGTTCACCTGATCGCCTCGAAGGCTTCCGGCATTGCGTCGGTGGCTGACCTGAAGGGCAAGCGGGTCTCGCTCGACAAGACCGATTCGGGGACCTATCCGGATGCACTTCTGGTGCTTGAGGCCTTTGGCCTCTCGGAAGAAAGCCTTGCTGTCGAACATTTCAAGCCCGAGGACGCCGCCGCGGCTCTGCGCGAGGACCGGATCGATGCATTGTTCTTCGTCGGCGGCTATCCCGCCCCGGCGATCAGCGAGCTGGCCGAGACCACTGAAATTGTGCTCGTCCCGATCAATGGAGGGCAGGTTGACGGCATGTTGCGCGAGCATTCCTTCTTTGCCCGCGATGCGATCCCGGACGAGGCCTATCCCGGTGTGGCCGGGGTCGACACGATTGCCGTGGGGGCGCAATGGCTCACCCGTCTGGAGCTCGAAGAAGACCTGATCTACCAGATCACCCGGGCGCTGTGGAACCCGGCGACACGGAAGCTGCTTGATGTCGGCCATGCCAAGGGCGCGTCGGTGACACGGCAAACCGCGCTCGACGGGATCGGAATTCCGCTGCATCCCGGTGCCGAGCGTTTTTATCGCGAAGCCGGCATGATCAGGTGAGGTGAAATCGCTGACCGTCGCAGAGCTCTCACCGGTGCCCGTAATAGAGCGACACCGCATGCTCGGCCTCGGCAAAGAACAGCCAGCGTTCGGCCAGCAGCCCGATCAGCATCGACACGGCGGCGAGCAGGTTGAAGAATGACGGTGCGCCGCTCAAGGCCACGATCGTCAGAACGAGGATCGGCACCGCACCGCCCAGCAGCAAGGCCAGCATCCGCAGCCGCGCAGCATGCTTGCGGCCGATCCGGTGCACCATCTCGCGTGTCAGGTAGTTCTCGCCGGTATGCGGACGTTCGAGCAGCCGCACCTTGCCGATGAAACCGAGCCCGGTGGCGGTCTCGGGCGACGATCCGGCATCGGCAAGACGGGCCCGGCCGGCCCGTGCCCACCAGAACCATTTTGCACCCCAGGCAAGGACAACAAGTGCGATGCCCCAGAGTTCGGGCGCTTCGTGCGTGCCCAGGGCCGATGCCAGCAGCCAGCCGGACCCGAGCGCGAATGCGCCATAGACCAGCGGCGTCAACCGGCTGTTCCACTGCGGCACGGTCTTCAGCTGGGCATAGATCATTGAGGTGGTGAACACGGTAGTGGCAGCGCCGATCGCAGCCAGAAGGCCCAGAAAGTGCTGGCGCGACCCTGTCATCATCCAGATCAGCACGTAGATGCCGAAAACCACCAGCGTCACGATCGCGGCGATGCCCTCACGCGACAGCCAGCTCGAGCGCCATTGGCTAAGCGCCCGCCAGGCCCTTTCGGGGTGGCCGAGATGGAAGGTCGAAGCCAGGAGCCCCGCCACCGCCAGACCGCCGCCGACCAGGGCCACGAAGAACACCCGGAGGGCCGAAGCATCAACCGGAAACCCCAGGCCAAGCAGGAAGATCATGCCGAACCCTGCGCCCGATGTGACGGTGAAGAATATGACGGAGACAGCAGGATGCATGGGACTATCCGAGTTTGTCGAGTGCGGCGTCGAGCCAGCCGAGAAAACCGTCAGCCTTGGGCACGGGCGCTGCGACCCTGGCTGAAGTTGCGGCGGGCTGCGAGCGGGTCTTCGGCCGCGGCGGCAGGTACTTGTTGACCGGGCGCGTCTCCATCTCCGGCATCAGGTCGATCCCGCCACGTTCGGCAAACAGTTGCGAGACAGTCGACTCCGGATCGTTGAAATCGCCGAAATGCCGTGCGCTTGACGGGCAGGTGCGCACGCAGGCCGGGATCCGGTCTTCCTCCGACAAGGTCTCGCTGTAGATCCGATCGACGCAGAGCGTGCATTTCTTCATCACATTTTCGACCGGGTCCATTTCCCGCGCGCCATAGGGGCAGGACCAGGCGCAGAGCCCGCAGCCGATGCAGAGATCCTCATTGACCAGCACGATCCCGTCCTCGGGCCGCTTGTAGCTGGCGCCGGTCGGGCACACGGTTACGCAGGGCGCATCGTCGCAATGCAGGCAGGATTTCGGGAAATGCACGATCTGCGCCGGCGCGTCTTCCGGCGTCACCTCGAAGGTGTGGATCCGGTTCAGCCAGGCGCCGGAGACATCAGCGCCATAGGCATCGACATCGCTGAGCGGCGAGGCCCCGGCACTCGTGTTCCATTCCTTGCAATTGACCGCACAGGCGTGACAGCCGACGCAGGTATCGAGATCGATGACGAGACCGAGCCGTTTTCCGGTCGACGCGGGGAGACTGGTCATTCCGCCGCCTCCTTTCCGAACCGCACCGTGTCTGGTGCCGGCCCGACCGGGCTTGCCTGCGCACCGGCATGCGGCAGGCTTTTGCCGGTGCTCTGGTCAGGGTCCTTGCGGATTGCCACACGAAGATCGAACCAGGCAGCCTGGCCGGTGATCGGGTCGGAATTGGCCCAGCGGCGGCCATCGCCCTTTGGTGGCAGCAGCTCGTCGATCAGATGGTTGAGCAGAAAACCGCGTGTCGCTTCCGGCGCATCCTTGTCGAGCGCCCAAGCGCCGGACCGCTTGCCGATGGCGTTCCAGGTCCACAGCGTCGAACCGTTGACCGCGTCCATGCGGGCAATTTTCACGCGGATCTCGCCCGATTGCGAAGATACCAGCGCCCAGTCTCCGGTTTCCAGGCCGTGGCTGTCGCAGACATCGCCGGGCACATAGAGCGCGTTCTCGCCATGGATCTGCCTGAGCCAGGCATTCTGCGAGCCCCATGAATGATACATCGCCGCCGGACGCTGGGTGATGGCGTGCAGTGGGTGGGCGTCTTCACTCAGCCCGTCGTCGGCAAAGGGCGGATACCAGGTGGGCAGCGGGTCAAAACAGCTCTTGATCCGCTCCCGGTGATGCTCCGGCGGCACCGGCTTGATCTTGCCCTCGGCGGCGAGCTGAAACTTGCGCAAGGGTTCAAGATAGAGCTGAAAGATGTTTTCCACCGGCCCGTCCTGCAGCCCGTGCTCGATCGCCCAGTCGCTCCAGGCCTTGTTGGCATGTTTGAAGTAATGCGCCTCTTCAGGCACATGCACCTGCGAGAAACCGCCATTCTCGATGTAGCGCTTGAGCTGGTCCGGATTGGGTTTGCCGCGCCCGGTCTTCTCACCATCCTCGCCACGCCAGCCCGACAGCGGCCCGATGCCCGGCTTGCGCTGGTGATTGACGATGTAGTCGGCGTAATCGGTGTAGATCGGCTTGCCATCCTCATCGACCATGCCCGGCAGCTTCAGCCGTGCGCCAAGATCAAGCAGCACGCTCTGGAAACCGCGCACGTCGCGGTCGGGCTCGACCACCGGCCAGCGGATCGAATCGCACAGCGCCTCCGGTTCGCTGATCGGCCGGTCCAAGAGCGAGATGCAGTCGTGGCGCTCGAGATAGGTGGTGTCGGGCAGGATCAGGTCGGCAAACGCCACCATCTCTGACGAATAAGCGTCCGAATAGATGATCTTCGGGATCACGTAGTCGCCGTTCGCATCCTTGTCGGTGAGCATGTCCATCACCGACGACGAGTTCATCGACGAGTTCCACGCCATGTTGGCCATGTACATGAACAACACGTCGATGCCGTAGGGATCGCGCGCATGGGCATTGGAAATCACCATGTGCATCATACCGTGCGCCGACAGCGGCGCATCCCAGGAAAACGCCTTGTCGATGCGCTCTGCGGTCTCGCCATCGGCTTCGAGCAACAGATCCTCCGGCCCGCGCGGATAGCCCAGATGCGGCCCGGCGAGGGCGGTGTCGGCGCAGGCGCCGCCATGCGGCCGCGGCTGGCCGGCAACCGGCCGCGGATAGGGCGGCTTGAAGCGGAAACCGCCGGGGCAGTCGATCGAACCGACCAGGATCTGCAGCATGTGCAGCGCGCGGCAGGTCTGGAACCCGTTCGAATGGGCCGAGATGCCGCGCATCGCATGAAAAGCCACCGGCCGCCCGATCATCCGCTCGTGACGCTCGCCCTTCATGTCGGTCCAGGGCTGCTCGATGATCACCTCGCGCTCGAACGCGGCTTCCGCAATCTCGCCGGCAATCCGGATGATGGTGTCGGCCGCGATCCCGGTGCGTTCGGCCACCGCGGACGGCGCATACTGCTCATCGAGATATTTTTCGGCCAGCAATTCGAACACCGGAGTCGCCTTGCGCCCGTCAGGCAGTTCGAAACTGCCTTTCAGCGCGGGCTTGATCCCCGGCGTGGCGGAAGATACGGCCTTGCCGCTCGCCCGCTCGGCCACCAGCGGCGTGCCTTCGTCGTCGCGCGCGAACAGTCCGTGACCGGCGCCATCGGGATCATCGATCACCAGCCAGGGAGCATTGGTGTAGCGGATCAGGTAATCGACATCGATCTTGCCGGTGCGCATCAATTCGTGCACCAGCGCCAGGATCAGCAGCCCGTCGGTGCCCGGCGTGATGCCGAGCCATTCATCGGCGATCGCGTTGTAGCCGGTGCGCACCGGGTTGACGCCGATCACCTTGACGCCGCGCTGTTTAAGCTTGCCGAGCCCCATCTTGATCGGGTTGGAATCATGATCCTCGGCGACGCCGAAGATCATGAACAGCTCGGTCTTGTCCCAGTCCGGCGCGCCGAATTCCCAGAACGCGCCGCCCATCGTGTAGATGCCGGCGGTGGCCATGTTGACCGAGCAGAAGCCGCCATGCGCGGCATAATTCGGGGTACCGTATTGTTGCGCCCACCAGCCGGTCATCGACTGGCTCTGGTCGCGGCCGGTGAAAAACGCCAACTTGCGCGGATCGGTGCGTCGCACCTCACCAAGCCATTGGGTCGCGAGATCAAGCGCCTCTTCCCATTCGATTTCCTTGAATTCGCCGGACCCGCGTTCGCCGGTCCTCAACAACGGCTTCTTCAGCCGCGCCGGCGAGTAATGCTGCATGATCCCCGCCGAGCCCTTGGCGCAGAGCACGCCCTTGTTGATCGGGTGATCGCGGTTACCCTCGATGTAACGGACCTTGCCTCCCGCCATATGGACATTGATGCCGCAGCGGCAGGCGCACATGTAACAGGTGGTCTTGCGAATCTCGGTCTTGCCGTCAGCCGCGCCTGAAGCCCTGCTGGTCTGGTTCATTCACCCTCCCCGAGACGCGCTGCCCGATGGTCGGTCGCACCGCGTTGGTCTCTGCCCTGCTGGACAAATCGACAGCGACCGCCTCCGCTGTCGCGGGATCAAACGGACCGCGCAGACGGACGAATGTCAAGCCTGCCGCGTAAAGCCAGATCGACTACCTCTAGGTCCAGATCGGGTGGTGCGGGGGGCGGCGTTACGCACGCTCGACCTTGGATTCGTCACGAACCTGCGGCGAACATGGGTGCCGCATCTGCAGCACTTGACGCGGCAAAGCGCGTCAGCACGGCTCCTTGCCGGGCGTGGTGCAGTATAATCCGTGCAGCACCTCGAGCACGGCGGCAACTTCCTTGCCCTTCAGCGAATAGTAGATGGTCTGGGCGTCGCGCCGTGTGGTGACCAGATCGGCGTCACGCAGCTTGCGCAAGTGATGCGACATCGCCGGCTGTGACAGCCCCGCCATGTCGGCCAGCTTGAGCACGCTCTGTTCGCCATCAAGCAGGATGCACAAAATCCGCAGCCGCACCGGCTGCGACAGCATCTCCATCAGCTTCGCCGCCTCGCCCATGCGGGGCTCCATTTCCAGCATGTCCTGTGCGTCAAGCATTTCCGGCGTCCTGTCCGTAAAACATCAATAAGTCCTTATATAAGGAGTTTTCCTGATGATTCAATTGCCGACGGCACGGGTACTGCCGCGCATGATCAGGTCGACTTCGAGAATGGTCGTCTCGATCGCCGGGCTGGTGTTGGTTCCGACATGGTTGATCAGCATCTCGGCTGCATACAGGCCCAGCTTCTTGCGCGGTTGGCGAATGGTGGTCAGCGCCGGGATGAAGCGCCGCGCGATGTCGATATCGTCAAACCCGACAACCGAAACATCGCCGGGGACCGAAACATTGTTCCGCGTCAGTTCCGAAATGAAACCAAAAGCCATCTGGTCGGACTGGCAGAACATTGCGCTGGGGCGGCACTCGAGGGCAAGCCAGGCCTGGGCCGCGTCTGCGCCGGACTCGAGACTGAAATCACCGGAAAAGACGTGAGTCGGGTCCAGCTCGAGTCCCTGCCTGGCAATCTCTGTCTTGGCGCCGGCGCTTCGCGTATGGGTCAGCACATTTTCGTGCGGGCCGGCCAGTATGCCGATCTGGCGGTGCCCCAGTTCGGCAAGGTGTTCGATCGCCATGGCCGCACCGAGCGAATTGTTGGCGCGTACCGAGGAGAATTCGCCTTTCGGTGTCCATTCACAGGCAAAGATGATCGGTGGCGCCCCGGTTCCCGAGCTGGCGACCGAAAGAATTTCATCCGGCAGCGAGCCATCCAGCGCAATGATGCCGTCGGCCCGCGTCGCATGCAGATATTCCAGCACCAGCTGCGGCTTGGTGTGCGCCTGTCTCGTGTCGACCACCAGCATGTTGATGTCGACTTCCGACAGCGCCGTTTCGATCCCGGCGAGAATCTCCGAGAAAAACGGATTGCCCAGATTGGGAACCAGCACCACGATTGCGCCGGTGCGCTGGCGCCTGAGGTTGCGCGCCGAGAGATTGACCCGGTAGCCGCTCTTTTCGGCTGCGGCCAGGACCGCGTTACGCGTTGATTCGGCTACGGTTTCCGGCTTGCTCAACGCCCGGCTTACCGTCGCTGTCGAAACCCCTGCGAGCCTTGCGACATCGGTGATCCTCGGTGCTTTTGTTTCCATGATGAGCTGTATTCCCGCTTCTGCGAGACGGGCTTGAGGCACGTTACGCAAATATCACTTGACTCCAAAACTCATCGCGGTCAACCTTTATGTAATCGATTGCACTGCAGCAATTCATTCGCCGATGTAATCGATTGAAAACGGTGTGAGGACACCGGTGGGCCCGGATAGCTGCGTCAGCAACAAGGCCGGGAGGAGGAACATTCCTGGGAGGGAACTCGATGAACACATTCAAGCTTTTTCTGGCTGGTGCATCCGCACTTGCACTCTCGACATCCGTCAACGCGACCGAGCTGGAAGTCACCCATTGGTGGACATCCGGCGGTGAAGCCGCAGCTGTGGCCGAATTCGCCAAGGCTTTTGACGCAACCGGCAACAAGTGGGTCGACGGCGCCATCGCCGGTGGCGGCGGCACTGCCCGCCCGGTCATGATTTCCCGCATCACCGGTGGTGATCCGATGGCCGCGACCCAGTTCAACCATGGCCGCCAGGCCGAGGAGCTGATCGAAGCCGGCCTGATGCTCGACTTGACCGAGCTCGCCGAGAAGGAGGGCTGGAAAGACATCGTCAATCCGTCAAATCTTCTCGACAGCTGCACTCTGGATGGCCGCATCTACTGCGTTCCCGTCAATATCCACTCGCCGCAGTGGCTGTGGCTGTCGCATGCTGCCTTCGAAAAGGCAGGCGTCGATGTTCCCACCAACTGGGAAGAATATGTCGCCGCAGCACCGAAGCTGCGTGAAGCCGGCATCCAGCCGCTTGCCCTTGGCCAGCAGCCCTGGCAGTCGAACCTGCTTTTCGGCGCCGTTCAGATCGGCGTCGGCGGACTGGACCTGTGGAAGCAGGTCAACATCAGCAAGGACGTCGAAGCCGCATCCGGTCCGGAAATGGCCAAGGTCTTCGAGGCCATGGCCGATGCCCGCGACATGGCTGACGGCTCCAATGTCCAGGACTGGAACCAGGCCACCAACATGGTCATCACCGGCACCGCCGGCGGTCAGATCATGGGCGACTGGGCGCAGGGTGAATTCCAGGTCGCCGAACAGGTGGCGGGCGAGGATTACACCTGCCTTCCGGGTCTTGGAGTGCATGAGTATCTCTCGACCGGTGGCGACGCCTTCTACTTCCCCAAGCTCGATGACCCGGAAAAGACCGCAGCCCAGCTCGAACTGGCATCGGTCATGATTTCCAAGGAAACCCAGGTCGCCTTCAACCTGAAGAAGGGTTCGCTGCCGATCCGCGGCGACATCGATCTTTCGGCTGCCAACGACTGCATGAAGAAGGGTCTGGAAATCCTCGCAACCGGCAATCTGCTGCCGTCCGGCGACATGGTGTTCTCGGCTGATACCCAGACCCAGTTCAACGATCTCATGGTCGAGTTCCTGAACGACAAGTCAATCACGCCGGAAGAGGCCCACAAGCGTTACGTCGCGATCGTGGAAGCTGCTGACTGATCAAGTCTTTGATCGCACCGCCGGCCCGCTCCGCTTGATGCGCCAATGCGGGCCGGCGGTCATCAGTCACCTGGAGACCGTCGATGACCACGCCCAGTACGCCCGCGGCCACGCAGCGTCCGATACGCCTGTTTCGCAACAAGGCAGCCAAGATTGCCGCCATTCCGATGATCCTGACTGCCCTCGTGGTGTTCATGGGCGGAACCATCTGGACGGTCGTCTTCTCGTTTACCAAGTCGAAATTGCTGCCCAAGGCCAACTTCATCGGCCTTGATCAGTACGAACGCCTCTGGTCCAGCTCCAAATGGATGATCGCCATCGAGAACCTGGTCATCTTCGGCCTGTGTTCGCTGGTCTTCTCGCTTGTCATCGGTTTTGTTCTCGCCGCCCTGCTTGACCAGAAGATCCGGTTCGAAAACACGTTCCGGACCATCATGCTCTATCCCTTTGCCCTGTCCTTCATCGTGACAGGTCTTGTCTGGCAGTGGATTCTCAACCCAGATTTCGGCATTCAGAACGTGGTCCGGTCGCTGGGCTGGGAGAGCTTCTCCTTTGACCCGCTCAACAACCAGGAAATCGTCATCTACGGCATTCTCATTGCCGGCCTCTGGCAAGGCACCGGCCTGGTCATGTGCCTGATGCTGGCAGGCCTGCGCGGTATCGACGAGGACATCTGGAAGGCGGCCCGCGTCGACGGCATCCCGGCCTGGAAAACCTATATCTTCATTGTCATTCCCATGATGCGGCCGGTGTTTGTTACCACGCTGGTGATCATCGCCTCCGGCATCGTCAGGCTCTACGATCTGGTCGTCGCGCAGACCTCGGGCGGTCCCGGCATCGCCTCCGAAGTGCCGGCAAAATACGTTTATGACGCGATGTTCCTGTCGCAGAATCTCGGCCAGGGCTTTGCCGGCTCGACCATGATGCTGCTTGCGGTCCTGATCGTCCTCATCCCCTGGGCCTACATGGAATTCGGAGGACGCCAGCGTGACTGACGTGACCACTCTCGACGCCCCCGCCGGCACCCGGACAGCCGCATCACCCGGCCTGGTCGACGGCCCGCGCGGCGGCAAGCCCAAACGCGCCATCTCTCCGCGCAATATAATGATCTACGGCACCCTGCTGCTGGTGTCGGTCTACTATTTGCTGCCGCTTTACGTGATGATCGTGACCTCGCTGAAGGGCATGCCGGAAATCCGGCTGGGCAACATCTTCGCCCCGCCGGTGGAAGTCACCTTCGAGCCCTGGGTGAAAGCCTGGGCCACGGCCTGCACCGGTCTCAACTGCGAAGGCCTGTCGCGCGGTTTCTGGAACTCGGTGCGGATCACCGTCCCCTCGGTGGTGCTGTCCATCGCCATTGCCTCGGTCAACGGCTACGCGCTGGCCAACTGGCGCTTCAAGGGCGCCGATGTCTTCTTCACCATCCTGATCTTCGGTGCCTTCATCCCCTACCAGGTGATGCTCTACCCGATCGTCATCCTGCTGCGCGAGCTGGGCATCTACGGCACCCTGTGGGGCCTGATCCTGGTCCATACCATCTTCGGCATGCCGATCCTGACGCTGCTGTTCCGGAATTACTTCACCTCGGTGCCGGAAGAGCTGTTCAAGGCGGCGCGCGTCGACGGAGCCGGCTTCTGGGGCATCTATTTCAAGATCATGCTGCCGATGAGCCTGCCGATCTTCGTTGTCGCAATGATCATCCAGATCACCGGTGTCTGGAACGACTTCCTGTTTGGCGTGGTCTACACCAAGCCGGATGTCTACCCGATGACCGTGCAACTCAACAACATCGTCAATTCGGTTCAGGGCGTGAAAGAGTACAATGTGAACATGGCCGCGACCATCATCACCGGGCTCGTTCCGCTGATTGTCTATTTCGTTTCCGGAAAGCTTTTCGTGCGCGGCATCGCCGCCGGTGCGGTGAAAGGGTAAGTATCGTGACCAGTGTATCGATCCGTGACCTGACCTTGAAATTCGGGTCTCTCGAGGTTCTCAAATCGCTCAATCTCGACATCGATGAAGGTGAATTCCTCGTCCTTCTCGGGCCGTCGGGCTGTGGCAAGTCAACCCTGCTCAACTGCATCGCCGGGCTGCTGGATATCTCCGATGGCCAGATCTTCATCGGCGGCAACAATGTCACCTGGGCCGAGCCGAGCGAACGTGGCATCGGCATGGTGTTCCAGTCCTACGCGCTCTATCCGCAGATGTCGGTCGAGGGCAATCTGGCATTCGGCCTGAAGAATGCCCGCATGCCCAAGGACGAGATCGCCAAGCGCATTGCCCGCGCAGCCGAAGTGCTGCAGATCGAACCGCTTCTGCAGCGCAAGCCGGCTCAGCTTTCAGGCGGCCAGCGCCAGCGCGTCGCCATCGGCCGCGCCCTGGTCCGTGATGTCGATGTGTTCCTGTTTGACGAACCGCTGTCCAATCTCGACGCCAAGCTGCGCGCCGAGCTGCGGGTCGAGATCAAGCGGCTGCATCACCGGCTCAAGAACACGATGATCTACGTCACCCACGACCAGATCGAGGCGCTGACCCTGGCCGACCGGATCGCGATCATGCGCAACGGCATCATCCAGCAGCTGGATTCACCGCACGAGATCTACAACCGCCCGGTCAATCTCTATGTCGCGGGCTTCATGGGCTCGCCGGGGATGAATTTCATCGAGGGCGAAATCTCCGGCGCCGGCGAATCGAGCTTCAACTTCGCCTCCACCCAGATCCCGCTGTCGCGCTATCCCTTTGTCCGCGATGACCGGCCCGACAAGGCCATTTTCGGCATCCGGCCGGAACATGTCAGCTGCGGCCCTGCTGCGTCGGATGAACCCTTCAGCGCGGACGTCGAAATCGAGGTGGTCGAGCCGATGGGCGCCGACACGCTGGTCTGGGCCGTGCTTGACGGCAAGGAGTTCCGGTTCCGCGTCGATGGGCAGAGCCCGCTGCATGCAGGCCAGACCGTCCGCATAGGCTTCGACCCGGCCAAGGCCTCGATCTTCGACGCTGCGAGCGAATTGCGGCTCTGACGGCCGTCTGGAAGATCAGGAGCCGCAGCCCGACGCGCGCCTGCAGCTGCACAGCCACCGCCTGCTTCATCGGCACGATGATGAAGACCGGCGGACCAGACATTTCGAGACACTGCACAATCAGGAAAGTTCAAACCGATGGATTTCTCATTTCAGCTCTACAGCGCCCGTAATTTCCAGCCTTGGTCGGACGTCCTGGCGATGCTCGCCGCCGCCGGATACAGGAATGTCGAAGGCTTCGGCGGGGTCTATGAAGATCCCTCAGCCTTCCGCAAGCTGATGGACCAGAACGGCCTGTCCATGCCGTCAGGGCATTTTTCAATCGATGCCCTGGAAGGCGATCTGGACGGCGTTCTGAAAACCGCCTCGACGCTCGGCATCAGGCAGATCTACTGCCCGCACATCACCGCCGAGCAGCGCCCCGCCGACAAGGCCGGCTGGCAGGCTTTCGCCGCACGCCTGAGTGCCGTGGGCGAAAAGGTCCGCGCCGCCGGCTACGGCTTCGGCTGGCACAATCATGATTTCGAATTCGTGCCGCTCGGCGATGGATCGGTGCCGATGCAGATCCTCTTGGAGGCGGCACCCGAGCTGGAGTGGGAAGCCGACATCGCCTGGGTCATTCGCGGTGGCGCCGATGCGGCCGATTGGGTTTCCCGCTTCGGCAAGCGCATCACTGCGGTCCACGTCAAGGACATCGCGCCGCAAGGCGAATGCCTGGATGAAGACGGCTGGGCCGATGTCGGCCACGGCACCGTTGACTGGACGGCGTTGTTCACCCAGCTCAAGGCCAGTGCGCCGGCGACGCTTTTCATCATGGAACATGACAACCCCTCCGACATCAGCCGGTTCGCATTGCGATCGCTCGACTGGTGCCGCAGCACTTCGGAGTAGGCGATATGGCAAAAGTTCTCGGCGTCGGCATCATCGGATGCGGCAATATTTCCACCTCCTATCTCGGGCTCGCGCCCCTGTTCAAAGGCATCGAGGTACGCGCCTGCGCCGATATCAATGCTGACGCCGCCAAGGCCCGTGCTGCCGAATACGGCATTCGCGCCCAGAGCGTCGAAGACATGCTGGCGTCTGACGACATCGACATGGTGGTCAACCTGACGGTGCCCGCCGTGCATTACGCCGTTTCGGCTCAGGTGCTCGACGCGGGCAAGCACGTGTTTTCGGAAAAACCCTTCGTGCTCTCGGTGGAAGAAGGCCGCGACCTGGCCGAACGGGCGGCCCGGAAGGGCCTGCGCGTCGGCTCGGCGCCCGATACCTTCCTCGGTGGCGCCCATCAGCTGGCGCGGCATCTGGTGGAATCTGGCGCTGCCGGCCGCATCACCGGCGGCACCTGTCATGTGCTGAGCCCCGGCATGGAGCACTGGCACCCCAACCCGGATTTCTTCTTCAAGCCCGGCGGCGGACCGATCCTTGATCTCGGGCCCTATTACATTTCCAACCTGGTGCAGCTGATCGGTCCGGTGGTCCGCGTTGCCGCCATGACTGCGATCCCCAGCCCAGAGCGCAAGATCACCTCGGAGCCGCGCCATGGCGAGATGATCACCGTCGAGACGCCGACCACGGTCCATGCGGTTCTCGAATTCGCCAACGGAGCCCTTGTCACACTCGGCGCCAGTTGGGACGTCAAGACCCACGGCCACCGCCCGATGGAACTTTACGGCACCGAAGCCAGCCTGGTGGTTCCGGATCCGAACTTCTTCGGCGGCAAGGTCGAGCTGGTCGGACAGGGTGGAGAAGCCCTCGATCTGCCCGCATGGGAGCATGCGCTCGGCGTGCCCAACCAGAAGCACAACCAGGGCATGATGGCCAATTACCGCACGGCAGGCCTCGCCGACATGGCGCTCGCCATTCTCGAAAACCGGCCGCACCGTTGCTCGCTTGAATTTGCGCTTCATGTGGTAGATGTGATGACAGCCATTCTCCGTTCGGGAGAATCCGGCACATTCATTCGCCCGACCACAAGCTGCGAACAGCCGGCCCCCCTCGGCATCGAGGAAGCTGCAGCGCTGCTGAACAAGAAAGAGGCCTAGACATGTGGAAACCCTCACCCGACCGCTACGAGTCCATGAGCTATCGCCGTACCGGACGATCCGGGCTCAAACTGCCGGCGATCTCGCTCGGCCTGTGGCACAATTTCGGTGGTGACACGCCGCACGAACTCAAGCGCGAACTGTGCCGCACTGCGTTTGATCACGGCATCACCCATTTCGATCTCGCCAACAATTACGGCCCGCCCCCCGGCTCGGCCGAAACCGCATTCGGCGAAATCCTGAAAACCGATTTTCACGGCCTGCGCGACGAACTCGTGATCTCGTCCAAGGCCGGCTACAACATGTGGCCTGGACCTTATGGCGAGTGGGGCAGCCGCAAATATTTGGTTTCGAGCTGCGACCAGAGCCTCAAGCGCATGGGGCTGGATTACGTCGATATTTTCTATTCGCACCGCTACGATCCGGATACGCCGCTGGAAGAAACCATGATGGCGCTCGATCACATCGTCCGCTCGGGGCGGGCGCTTTATGCCGGAATTTCCAGCTATAATTCCAAGCGCACCAGGGAAGCGGCCGCAATCCTCAAGCAGCTCGGCACCCCGTGCCTGATCCATCAGCCGAGCTATTCGATGATCAACCGCTGGGTCGAGGATGACGGCCTGCTTGATACGCTCGACGAGGAAGGTATCGGCTCGATCGTGTTCTCGCCGCTGGCCCAGGGCATGCTGACCACCAAGTATCTCAACGGCATCCCCGAAGACAGCCGCGCGGCGCAGGAAAAGTCGCTTCAGACAGGCTTCCTCAACGAGCGAAATCTGAACAACATCAAGGCGCTCAACGAGATTGCCAAGCGCCGCGGCCAGACGCTGGCGCAGATGGCGCTCGCCTGGGTGCTGCGCGGCGGACGGGTGACGACAGCCCTGATCGGCGCCAGCAAGCCGCAGCAGATCATCGACTGCGTCGGCGCGCTCGACAATCAGGAGTTCACCGAGGCTGAACTGGCCGAGATCGACACCTATGCCCGTGACGCCGACATCAACCTGTGGGCGGCATCCGCCGAGAGGAAGGGACCCTCGAGAAAATGATCCAGAATCCGATTCTGCCCGGCTTCAATCCGGACCCTTCGATCTGCCGGGCAGGACCGGATTATTACATCGCCACCTCGACCTTCGAGTGGTATCCCGGCGTCCAGATCCATCACTCGACGGATCTGGTCAACTGGCGCCTGGTCGGTCGCCCGCTCAATCGCGCCAGCCAGCTCGACATGCGCGGAAACCCCGATTCCTGCGGCATCTGGGCGCCGTGTCTGTCTTACGCCGACGGGTTGTTCTGGCTGGTCTACACCGACGTCAAGCGGCTCGACGGCAACTTCAAGGACGCCCACAACTACATCGTCACCGCCCCCGACATCGCCGGTCCCTGGTCCGATCCGGTCTATGTCAATTCGTCCGGCTTTGACCCTTCGCTTTTTCATGACGATGACGGCCGCAAATGGTTCCTCAACATGATCTGGAACCACCGCACCGATTCGGTCGGCGGAAGCCCGAAACATCCGGCTTTCGCCGGCATTCTGGCGCAGGAATATGATGCAGGCGCCGGCAAGCTGGTCGGTGAGCCGGTCAATATTTTCGCCGGCAGCGATCACGGCCTGGTCGAAGGCGCGCACCTGTTCCGGCGCGACGGCTGGTATTACATCACCGTGGCCGAAGGCGGCACCGGCTATGATCACGCCGTCACCATGGCGCGGTCGCGCAAGCTGACGGGGCCTTACGAGCTGCACCCCGACACTTTCCTGATGACTTCGAAGGACGCGCCCGACGCCGTGTTGCAGCGCGCCGGCCATGGTCAGATGGTCGAAACCCCGGACGGCGAGGTCTACCATACCCATCTCTGCTCGCGGCCCCTGCCGGGCGTTCGCCGCTCGCCGCTCGGCCGCGAAACCTCAATCCAGAAATGCATCTGGGGCGAAGATGGCTGGCTGCGGCTGGCCCAGGGCGGCCTGGTCCCCGATGTCGAGGTGCCGGCACCTGATCCGGCGAGCCGCAAGCTGCCGGATGAGGCCATCCACCGGGATTTCACCGGCGACACCTTGCCGGAAGAATTCCAGTGGCTCCGCACGCCGCATCCCGAACGCATTTTCTCGCTGACCGGCTCCGCGCTCAGACTGCACGCACGCGAATCCATCGGCAGTTGGTTCGAACAGGCGCTGGTGGCGCGGCGGCAGGAGCATCTGGGTTTCCGTGCCGAGACCAGCGTCAGCTTTGCGCCACGCAATTTCCAGCAGACCGCCGGACTGGTGCATTATTACAACCGCAACAAGTTCCACTATCTCGCCGTTACCTGGCATGAAGAGCACGGCCGTGTGCTGTCCATCCTGAGCTGTCCCGGAGACTGGCCCGACGGCAAGCTGCAGTTCCCGCTCGAAAAGCCGGTTGCCTTGCCAAAAGACGGCGCGGTCGAGCTGGCAATGAATGTCGACGGCGCCGAATTGCAGTTCTTCTACCGGGTGTCAGGCGAGAACTGGCAACCGGTCGGTCCCGTGCTCGATGCCAGCGTCATCTCCGATGAAGGCGGCCGTGGCGAGCATGCCTCCTTCACCGGTGCCTTCACCGGAATGGCCGCATTCGACACCTCGGGCAGCGTGATCGAGGCGGATTTTGACCGCTTCGCCTACATCCCGACGGACAGTTGATGCGCAGCCAGCTGTGCATCTACGACCTGGCCACCGGTGTCGTCGAGGAGGTTCTGTCGACGCCGCGGCTGATCGAAGCGCCGAACTGGATGCCCGACGGCAGCTCTCTGGTCGTCAATGGCGATGGCCGCATGTTCCGGATTCCGCTTGATGCGCCGGAGCTCGTTGCCATCGACACCGGACACGCGCTCAAGTGCAACAATGACCACGGCATCTCGCCCGATGGCAGCCAGCTGGTGATCAGTGATTCCACTGACACCGGACAATCCTGCATCTGGATTCTGCCGATCACCGGTGGCACCCCGCGCCGCATCACCGTCGAAGTTCCCTCCTGGTGGCATGGCTGGTCGCCGGATGGCAAGACGCTCGCCTATGTCGGCCGCCGCGAGGATGTCTTCGGCCTCTACACGATCGAAATCGAGGGCGGCGCCGAACAGCGCATTGTCAGCGGCGGCGGCCATTATGACGGGCCGGACTATTCGCCCGATGGCGCCTGGATCTGGTTCAATTCCGATCGAGGCGGTTCCATGGATCTGTGGCGAATTCCGGCCGCTGGTGGCATGCCCGAGCAGATGACCGCTGACGACCGGGTCAACTGGTTTCCGCATCCCGCGCCCGGTGGCAGCAAGGTTCTGTATCTGAGCTACCAGCCTGGAACCGAAGGCCATCCGCGCGACCGCGATGTCGAACTGCGGCTGCTCGACCTGGCTGACGGATCTGTCCGCACGCTGCTGAAATTGTTTGGCGGCCAGGGCACCATCAATGTGCCCTGCTGGTCGCCCGATGGCGGCCGCTTCGCCTTCGTTCGCTATGAGCCAGCCGCGAGCTGACCGCGCATGTGAAGCGTCAACCTACCAGTGTGGCGGCGGCTGATTGGCGGGCGGGGCGTCAGCGCCGTCTTCAAGCTCATCGAACCGGTCGGTGAGCCGGGCCAGCTCCTTGCGCAGCTTCTCGCTCTGTTTCCAGCCTTCGGTCAATTGCCGCGACAGGTCCTCGATCGCGGCCTGCTGGTGCGCGACCAGTTCCTCTAGCCGCACAAGCCGGGTTTCGGTGTCGATGCTGGTCTCGTCTTTTTCGCTCATGTTTCGATGGTCCCGAGAATTGCGCGCCAGGCCTCCGGCAACTGAACCGGCCGCCGTGTCGCGCGGTCGACATAGACATGGACAAACCGGCCGTCGGCGAAGGCAGTCTCCTCCTCATTGCGGAACAGGCCGATTGTGTAGGTGACCGAGGATCCGCCAAGCCGCTCGACGCTGATGCCGGCGGTGACCCTGTCCGGAAACATCGCCTCGGCGTGGTAGCGGCAGCCGGTTTCGACAACCAGCCCGACAATCTCACCCTTGAGCGGATCAAGCAGCCCCTGTTCAATCAGCCAGTGATTGATGGCCGTGTCAAACAGCTGATAGTGGACCACATTGTTCATGTGGCCGTAGACATCATTGTCTGCCCAGCGGGTCTGCAGCTCGCGAAACACCTTGAAGGCGGTGCGGGGTGGGGGTGGCGATCTTGTCATAGGCCTGCTTTCACCATGTCATGCGCCTGGGGGCAAGAGCCCGGACCTGGCCCGCACCCGGTACCCGGCCATGTTGAAAACAATCGGCCACAAAAACTGCGCTCTCATTTGATTCTGGACTTTGCAATCAGAACTGTCGAGACTAAAGCATTGGCCCGAAAATTTGTATCGGTTTTCGACAGGCCGCACACGACCTCAAGGGACAGACGAGCTCAGCGTTTCAAGGGCGATGTGACGTTTTGGACCGCAAGCTGCGCCGGCGATGAGCCGGTGACGGCAAACAAAAAAGACGAGGGGACATGAACGACATTGCCATTGAGCTGAAGGGGATCGACAAGAAATTCGGTCTCGTTCACGCCAACAAGAACATCAATATGCGTGTCCGCAAGGGCACCATTCACGGAATCATCGGCGAGAACGGCGCTGGAAAATCGACCCTGATGTCGATCCTCTACGGTTTCTACCAGGCCGGCGCGGGCGACATCTTCGTTGATGGCAAGAAGACCGTGATCAAGGATCCGAACGCGGCGATCGCGGCCGGCATCGGCATGGTCCACCAGCATTTCATGCTGGTCGAGAATTTCACCGTGCTCGAAAACATCATGCTCGGCGCCGAGGAAAGCCAGGTCCTCAATGCCGGCATCACCAAGGCACGCGACGAATTGCGCCGGCTCGAGCAGGAATACGAGCTTGAGGTCGATCCCGATGCCGTCATCGAGGAACTCCCGGTCGGCCTTCAGCAGCGCGTCGAGATCCTCAAGGCGCTCTATCGCGGCGCCGAGATCCTGATCCTTGACGAACCCACCGGCGTGCTGACGCCTGCGGAGGCCGATCACCTGTTCCGGATTCTCGAGCAGCTCAAGTCGCAGGGCAAGACCATCCTGCTGATCACCCACAAGCTGCGCGAAATCATGGCGGTGACCGACGAGGTCTCGGTGATGCGCCGTGGCGAAATGGTTGCCACTCGCACCACGGCCGAAACCTCGGTGGAGGAACTGGCCGAACTCATGGTCGGTCGCCACGTGCTGCTGCAGGTCGACAAGGGCCCGGCGACCCCGGGCGACGTCCTGCTCTCGGTCGAAAACCTGTCGGTGCGTGATGGCCGCGGCGTCGACATGGTCAAGAATGTCTCCTTCGATGTCCGCGCCGGCGAGATCGTCGGCATTGCCGGCGTCGCGGGCAATGGTCAGTCCGAATTGCTGCAGGCCATTTCCGGCATTCGCCGCGCGGTGTCAGGCAAGGTGCTGCTGCAGGGCGAGCCGATCCATGTCACAGGCACCGCCGATCCCTCGGAGCTCAGGCATCGCGGCCTCGCCCATGTGCCGGAAGACCGCCAGCACATGGGTCTGGTGCTGAAATTCGATGAAAGCGAGAACTCCATTCTCGGCTATCACGACGATCCGAAATATCTCAACGGCATGTTTCTCAACATCGACGCGATCCGCAAGGACGCCACCGACAAGATCGAGAAATATGACATCCGTCCGCCCAACCCCAGGCTCAAGACCGCCAATTTTTCCGGCGGCAACCAGCAGAAGATCGTGCTGGCCCGGGAAATGGAGCGCGATCCGGCTGTGCTCGTCATCGGCCAACCGACCCGCGGTGTCGATGTCGGCGCCATCGAATTCATTCACAAGCGCATCATCGAGATGCGCGACGCCGGCAAGGCGGTCCTGCTGGTCTCGGTCGAGCTCGACGAGATCCGTTCCCTGTCCGACCGGGTGCTGGTGATGTTTGACGGCCGCATTGTTGGCGAACGCGCGCCGGATGCCGGCGAGGGTGAACTCGGCCTGCTGATGGCCGGTGTGGAAGATTCCAAGGAGGCCGCACAATGAGTGTGCCCTATGCAAAGCTGCCCGCCTGGGTGGATTATGGATTGATCCCGCTGATCAATCTGATCGTGGCCTTTCTTGTCGCGGGCCTGGTCGTGCTGGCCGTGGGTGAAAGCCCGCTGCGTGCCGCGAGCCTGCTGATCGAGGGCGCGTTCGGCTATGGCGAAGGCATTGGCTTCACGCTGTACTACGCCACCAACTTCATCTTTACCGGCCTGGCCGTGGCCGTCGCCTTCCATTGCGGGCTGTTCAACATCGGCGGCGAAGGCCAGGCCTATGTGGCCGGTCTTGGCGTGGCGCTGCCCTGTCTCTGGCTCGATCAGTTCGCGCCCTGGTATATCGTCTTCCCTGCCGCCATTCTCGGCGCGGCGATGGTCGGCGGTTTCTGGGCGATGATCCCGGGATGGCTGCAGGCCAAGCGCGGCAGCCACGTGGTGATCACCACCATCATGTTCAATTTCATTGCATCGAGCCTGATGGTCTATGTGCTGGTGGATGTGCTCAAGCCGGCGGGCTCCATGGCCCCGCAGACCCGCGCCTTTGCCGATGGCGGACAATTGCCGCGGCTCGACTGGCTGCTTGCTTCCGTCGGTCTCGATATCGGCGGCGCGCCGTTCAACCTCTCCTTCCTGCTGGCGCTGGTTGCAGCCTTTGTCGTCTGGGTGGTGATCTGGCGCACGAAGCTGGGCTATGAAATCCGCACCATGGGGCACAGCCCCACCGCGGCGGCCTATGCCGGCATTCGCCAGAGCCGGATCATCGTCATCACCATGATGATGTCGGGCGCGCTGGCCGGCATGATGGCGCTGAACCCGATCATGGGCGACCAGCACCGCATGCAGCTCGATTTCGTCAGCGGCGCCGGTTTCGTCGGCATCGCCGTGGCGCTGATGGGCCGCTCCCATCCGGCCGGCATCATCCCCGCGGCCATCCTGTTCGGCATGCTCTATCAGGGCGGCGCGGAAATCTCCTTCGAGATGCCGCAGATCTCGCGTGACATGATCACCATCATCCAGGGCCTCGTTATCCTGTTTGCCGGTGCGTTGGAAAACATGTTCCGCCCCGCGATCACCGCGTTTTTCGCCACCCTCGGCGGATCAGGCTCCGACAAACCCTTGCCAGCGGCGGAATAAGACCATGGAATATTTCGACACTCTCATCGTCATTCTGCAATCCACCGTCCGTGTGTCGGTACCGCTGATCCTGGCCGCCCTGGCCGGTCTCTACTCCGAGCGCGCCGGCATTTTCGACATTGGCCTCGAGGGCAAGATGCTGGCCGCAGCCTTTGCCGGGGGCGCCGCCGCGGCAGTCACGGGCTCCGCCCTCATCGGTCTTTGTGCCGCCATTCTGGTTTCGGTCTGCCTCGGGCTGGTGCATGGTTTTGCTTCCATCACCCAGCGCGGCAACCAGATCGTCTCCGGCGTGGCCATCAACTTCATCGCGCTCGGCGCCACGGTCATTCTTGGCCAGGCCTGGTTTCGGCAGGGCGGGCGCACCCCGCAATTGAGCGGTGACGCCCGCTTCACCACGGTCGAACTCCCCTTTGCCGCCGAGATCGCCGACATCCCGGTTCTGGGCCCGATCTATTCCGACCTGCTGTCGGGGCATTTCCTGCTCACCTACCTGGCGTTCATGCTGATTCCGTTTACCTGGTGGGTGCTCTACCGGACCCGCTTCGGGCTTCGGCTGCGCGCCGTCGGCGAAAATCCCGGCGCGGTCGACACGGCCGGAATTTCGGTGACCTGGATGCGCTACCGGGCGGTGATCTGCTGCGGCATCCTCTGCGGCATTGCAGGCGCCTATCTGTCGATGGCCATGACCGCCGGTTTCGTCAAGGGAATGACCGCCGGCAAGGGCTTCATCGCGCTTGCGGCGCTGATCTTTGCCAAGTGGAAGCCGGTCAACGTCATGTTCGCCTGCCTGCTGTTCGGCTTCCTCGACGCCATGTCGATCCGCATGCAGGGCAACGAACTGCCGATCATCGGCGTGGTTCCGGTGCAGTTCATGCAGGCATTGCCCTATCTGCTGACGGTGATCCTGCTCGCAGGCTTCATCGGCAAGGCGATCCCGCCGCGCGCCGGCGGCGTGCCTTACGTCAAGGAGCGATGAAATGGCGCATGACCTTTTCGAGGCTGCCCGTGACGCGATGGCCAAATGCCATGCGCCTTACTCGAAGTTCCCCGTCGGCGCGGCCATTCGCGCCGATGACGGCAGGATTCATGCCGGGGCAAATATCGAGGTGATCTCGTTCCCGGAGGGCTGGTGCGCCGAAACCACGGCGATCAGCCACATGGTCATGGCCGGCGGCACCCGCATCCGCGAAGTTGCGGTGATTGCCGAAAAGCTCGAACTCTGCCCGCCCTGCGGCGGATGCCGCCAGCGGCTGGCCGAATTTGCCGATGCCGATACGCTTGTGCATCTGTGCGATGCCGAGGGCATCAAGAAGACATTGCGCATGGACGAGTTGTTGCCGCACGCCTTCGTCACGGAGGCGCTCGGATGAGCCCGGCGATCGATGTGCTGACAGAGCGGCTTGAGGGCCTGATGCCGCGCCATGCGCTGGTGCTGGGATCGGGCCTTGGCTCGCTGGTCGAGACCGTTTCCGATCCGATCCGCATTCCCTATGGCGATCTTCCGGGCTTTCCCGAAAGCGGCGTTTCCGGCCATGCCGGAGAGGTGGTCGCCGGCCTCATCGGCCAGACCCCGGTGGTGATCCTGTCCGGCCGCGTCCACTATTACGAGCACGGCAAGGCCGATGCCATGCGCGCGCCGCTCGAGGCGCTCAAGGGCATCGGCGTCACCAATCTGATCCTGACCAACTCCGCTGGGTCCTTGCGCAATGACATGCCGCCCGGCTCGGTGATGCGGATCTCCGATCACATCAATTTCTCAGGCACCAATCCGCTGTTTGGCGAACCCAGCGATGGCCGCTTCGTCGGCATGACCAGCGCCTATGATGCCGAAATGGGCGAGCGCATGAAGGCGGCGGCGCAAAGCACCGGAACCGAGCTGCATGAAGGTGTCTACATGTGGTTTTCCGGCCCCAGCTTCGAAACCCCGGCGGAAATCCGCATGGCGCGAACGCTTGGCGCGGACGCCGTCGGCATGTCCACCGTGCCTGAAGTCATTCTCGCCCGGTTCCTCGGCATCAATGTCATCGCCGCTTCGGTGATCACCAATTTCGGCGCCGGCATGACCGGCGGCGAGCTCAGCCACCAGGAAACCAAGGACATGGCGCCCATCGGCGGCAAGCGCCTGTCGGCGATCCTGACCGCAATGTTTGAAAACCCGGAGCCGTCCCATGGCTGAACCAATCGATCTCACGTCCCCGAAAGCCGTTGCCCTGGCAGCGTTGTCCTGCCTCGATCTGACCGAACTCGGCGATACGGCGACCGAAGCGGCAACGCTTTCGCTGGTTGACCGCGCCATCAATGAGTTCGGCTCGGTGGCAGCCGTCTGCATCTGGCCGCGTTTCGTTGCCGCTGCACGGGCACAACTCGGCGCGAAATCCCCTGTCCGGATTGCCACCGTGGTCAACTTCCCCTCCGGCGATCTGCCGGTTGATGAGGTCGTCGCGGAAACAACCCGCGCTGTTGCGGACGGCGCCGACGAGATCGATCTGGTGATTCCCTGGAAGGCGCTTATTGCCGGTGACGAACAGGCGGTTCGCGACATGATCCGCGCTGTACGTACCGCAGCACCCGCACCCACCACGCTCAAGACCATTCTGGAGACCGGCGAGCTGAAGGACCCGGCGCTGATTTCCCGCGCCTCCGATATCGCTCTGGAAGAACAGGCGGATTTCATCAAGACATCGACCGGCAAGGTCGCCGTCAACGCCACGCTCGACGCTGCACGGATCATGCTTGAAGTGATCCAGCGCTCCGGCAAACCCGTCGGCTTCAAGCCCGCAGGCGGCATCCGCACGGTGGAGGATGCCGGCGCCTATTTCGCACTCTGCGAGGAAATCCTCGGCGCCGGCTGGGTCTCGCCATCAACCTTCCGCTTTGGCGCGTCGGGCCTGCTTGGCGATATTCTCGCAACGCTCGAAGACCGCACGCCTTCGGCAGGGCAGGGAGAAGCCTATTGAGCTTGCTGCCGCAGGAGATCATCCGCACCAAGCGCGCCGGCGGCGAACTTGACCCCGCAGCCATCGCCGCTTTCATCAGAGGTTTCGGCGATGAAAGCGTCAGCGAAGGCCAGATTGCGGCCTTTGCCATGGCGGTGTTCTTCAAGGGCATGAGCCGTGCCGAGGCGGTGGCGCTGACCGTCTCGATGCGGGATTCCGGCGAGGTGCTGTCCTGGCCGGAACTTGACCGGCCGGTGGTCGACAAGCATTCCACCGGCGGCGTCGGTGACAACATCTCGCTGATGCTGGCGCCGATTGCAGCCGCCTGCGGCCTGGCGGTGCCGATGATTTCCGGTCGTGGCCTCGGCCACACCGGCGGCACGCTCGACAAGATGGAATCGATCCCCGGTTACTCGGCGATGCCCGACAGCAACCTGTTTCGCAAGGTGGTCGCCACTTCGGGCTGCGCCATCATCGGCCAGACCGGCAATCTGGCGCCGGCCGACAAGCGCTTTTATGCAATCCGCGATGTCACCGCGACGGTCGAATCGGTGCCGCTGATCACCGCCTCGATCCTGTCGAAGAAACTCGCCGCCGGGCTCGGCGCGCTGGTGCTTGATGTCAAATGCGGCAACGGCGCCTTCATGGATAATCCGGAGCGGGCCAATGAGCTGGCGCGCTCGCTGGTCGAGGTCGCCGTGGGCGCCGGCATGCCGACCACGGCGCTGGTCACCGACATGAACCAGCCGCTGGCAAGTGCCGCCGGCAATGCGGTCGAAGTCCGGAATGCGGCGGATTTCCTCACCGGCAAGGCCCGCGACAGCCGCTTGCTCGACGTAACCCTTGCGCTGGCCGCCGAGATGCTGGTCTCCGGTGGTCTGGCAGGCACGGTGGAAGACGCCAGGACCCGCGCCTTGAAGGCGCTGGAGGATGGCAGTGCGGCTGAATGCTTCAACAGCATGGTGGCCGGGCTCGGTGGCCCGCTCGACTTTCTCGCTGATCCTGACCGCCATCTGGAGACGGCGCCGATTGTCTCGGCCTGTGTCGCCGGCCGGGAAGGTTATGTCACCGGTTACGATACCCGCGCCATCGGCTTGAGCGTGGTAGAGCTTGGCGGTGGCCGCACGCGGCCGGGCGACCCGGTCGACCACGCCGTCGGGCTGACAGGGCTGCTGCCCGTCGGAATCCGCGTCGAAAAGGACACGCCGCTGGCCGTCATCCACGCCAGGAACGATGATCAGCTGGCACAGGCCGAACGGCAGCTGCGCGCGGCGGTCAAGCTCGGCGATACCGCGCCAGCAGTGTCACCGGCGGTGATGGGACGTCACGGCTAGAAAGGGCGGCGGTCGGCTACAGCGCCGCGCATCCGACCGGATGCGCAAAGGCCTGCCGTAACAGGCATCAGTTGACCAGTTCCATCCGGTTGTTGTGGACCCGGTAGGATTGCAGCTTCGACATGAAGCTCATGCCGATCAGGGTCGACGAAAGCGCCTTGTCATCAAGCACGAAAGCCTCGACATTTTCGACCGAAATGGCCCCGATCTGCATCCGGTCAAGAGCGACCAGAGCCGCGCCGGTGGTGCCGTTGGCGGTTCGCACCTGATGCTTGTAGTCCGATGTCACCAGCCGAAGGCCGAGATGGCGGGCGGTCGAGGCATTGATCGCCACATAGGTCGCCCCGGTATCGATAAGGCCTTTGACGCTGCGGCCGTTGATGCGGAAATCAGCGGTGAAATGCCCATCCCTCGACATCGGAACCGTGGCGGCACGGACCCCGGTCGTGTAATGCGCGGTGGGTTTGGAAGCAGTCTTCTGTACTTTGGCAAGCACGGGCTCTTGCGGAGCGGCTTGCACATCGGCGTCCTTGGTAATCAGCGCAGAAATATCCTGGGCATAGTAGGGCAGGCCCGAAATTACGAGCACAGTGCAGCATATGAGAAAAATATTCTTGATCATGCGGACCCTCCGGATCGTCGGCCTATTCAACAGACTTCAAGCTAATGATCGGTGAAAGAGCTGCGGCGCAAAAGAAAACCGGCCTGTTTGGTTAAGAGAAACTTAAGAGAAGTGAATGTAAGAATTTCCTAATGCTCAGAATTTTTAAACATAACCTTGTCAGAGCAGAATAAACTCAGCTTTTTGTGAAACGTGCTTAACAATACGATAATGTTTCAGGCCTAGTTTCGGGGTGCCGGACAAACCAGTCATGACAACTGGGACGTTGACAGTTGACGTTCGCGGCCAATGCGGTCTGTTTTCCAGATGTAGTCGAGTTTTGTATGACGAGTATCCACACCAACCACGGTGCCACCGCAGCTCTGCAAACGCTTCGCGGCATCACCTCCAGCATGCAGACCACCCAGAACCGGGTCGCGACTGGGAACCGGGTTGAAACCGCCGCTGACGATTCGGCCTACTGGTCGATTGCCACCACCATGCGCTCGGACAACAAGTCGCTGTCCGCGGTTGAAGATGCCCTCGCGCTGAGCGCGGCAAAGGTCGACGTCGCCTATAATGGCATGGAAGCATCGGTTGATATTCTTGACGAGATCAAGGCCCGTTTCGTGACCGCGCGCGAGCCGGGGGTCGATCGGGGCAAGGTGCAGAAAGAATTCATCGAGTTCAAGCAACAGCTTGTCAGCATCGCCCAGTCCGCGACCTTCAGCGGCGAAAACTGGCTTTACCTGTCCACAGCCTACGATGCTGCCAACAATGCGTCCGACAAGGAACTCGTCGGAGGTTTCAGCCGTGGCAAGGACGGGCTGATTTCGGTGCAGACCATCAAGCTCGATTTCCGCGACGAGACACAAGTGGCCGAGCCGTCCGACACCTGGGCGATGTTTGATTTCATGCCCGGACACATCGGCGATCTGGGCATTGCCACCAGTCCGAATTTTGCCTGGGACGCGGGCTTTACCACCGGATGGGTGCTTTTCAAGAGCCCCAGCCCGGCAGTTGCGGGCTATCCAACGGTGACCGAGATCGAACTTGACGCTTCGACCACCGATGCAGAGCTCGACGAGATGATCGTGGTCATCGACGCCATGCTGCAATATGCCATTGAAAAGGCGTCCACCTACGGCACTGTGAAGTGGCGTATCGACATGCAGTCTGAGTTTGTCCAGGACCTGTCCCACAGCATCGATCGCGGAGTCGGGCGCCTGGTCGACGCCAACATGAACGAGGAATCCACCAGGCTGAAAGCGCTGCAGACGCAACAGCAACTGGGCATCCAGTCACTTTCGATGGCCAACTCCAACGCCGAGACACTGCTGACGCTGCTCAACTGATCCTGATCCCGGCTCTTGCCAAACCGGCTGATGCAATCTGCCTGATGTGCGGGCGCAACGGGTGCAGCGGCCTATTTGGTGCCGTACATGCGGTCGCCGGCGTCGCCCAGGCCGGGGACGATATAACCCTGCTCGTTGAGATGGCTGTCGATCGAGGCAGTATAGATCGGCACATCCGGATGCGCGGCCTGGAAATTGCGCAGGCCTTCCGGCGCTGCCAGCAGGCAGAGGAAACGGATGTTGCGCGCGCCGCGCTCTTTCAGTTTCTCGATCGAGGCGATGGACGAATTGCCGGTGGCCAGCATCGGGTCGACGACGATGATCAACCGGTTGCTGACATCCTCGGGCGCCTTGAAGTAATATTCGATCGCTTCAAGCGTTTCGTGATCCCGGTAGACCCCGATATGGGCGACGCGTGCCGAGGGCACGAGGTCCAGCATGCCTTCCAGCAGACCGTTGCCGGCGCGCAGGATCGAGGCAAAAACAAGCTTCTTGCCTTCAAGAACCGGGGCCTGGATTTCCGTCAGCGGCGTCTCGATCGTCTCCATGGTCAGTTCCAGATCGCGCGTGACCTCGTAGCACAACAGCGTCGAGATCTCCCGCAACAGGCGTCTGAAACCGGCTGTCGAGGTTTCCTTCTTGCGCATGATGGTAAGCTTGTGCTGCACCAGAGGGTGGTTGATGACTGTAACGCCGTCCATGTTGTTCTGCCTCGAAGCTGTTGACCGGGTGCCGGGCTGATCGCAAAATCAGTGCGGATCATGCCCAGTTCCATAAATTTTTAGCCGGCCCGGGCACGATAACGCTCCGGCAGCACGGCATGAGCCGACCCTGATTTAGACACGTATTCCGCGGCTCCGGCAACCTGCGGAATGGATTTCAGTCAAGCTGTCCCAAGAGATTTGCCCGGGTTTGGGGCTCCACGAACGCGGCCTCCAGTGCTGTGCGGGTGAAATCGGTCAGTTGCCGGGCATCATAGCCCCAGGCGTCCGCCGCCATCTGGTACTCTCGGCCGACAGATGATGCAAAATGCGGTGGATCATCAGAACTCAGCGTAACCTTTACCCCGGCCCGCCGCAGCTGGTCGAACGGATGACTGGAAATCTCCGGATAGACATTGAGCGCCAGGTTTGATCCCGGGCAGACCTCCAGCACCACGCCTTCATCAGCGATCCGCTGAACCAGCGCTTCATCCTCGATCGCCCGCACGCCGTGGCCGATCCGGTCGGGTCGGATGTGATCGAGCGCATCGCGGACACTCTCCGGCCCCGCCAGTTCACCGGCATGAACCGTGATGCCCAGTCCGGCATCACGCGCAATGTCGAAGGCGCGGGCGAAATCGGCCACCTTGCCAAACCGTTCTTCACCGGCCATGCCAAAGCCTGTGATCAGCGGATGAGGCCGTGAGGCTGCAAGCCGTGCTGCCGCTTCCACCTTCTCCGCGCCGAGATGCCTGACTCCGACAATGATCATCCGGCATTCGATCCCGGAGGATGCCCTGGCCTGGGCAATGCCCTCGGCCAGCCCGTCGAAATAGGCCGTATGAGACAGCCCGGCAGCGGCCGCATGATCGGGCGAGACGAAGATTTCCGCATAGATCGCGTTCTCAGCGGCGATCCCTTCAAGATAGGTCCGCGCCAGCAACGCGTAGTCTTCCTCGCTGCGAAACAGCGACGCTGCACCGTCATAGGCTGTGAGAAACTCGGTGAAATCGGACCAGACATAGCGATCGCCGGAAATGAAGCCGGACACATCCGCCTTGTATCTCTGTGCCTGCGCCCTCACCAGCGCCGGCGAGGCGGCGCCTTCGATGTGGCAATGCAGCTCGGCTTTTCTGATGGCGGCGGCGTTGACGGAGGCGGTCACAGAAAGCTCCTTCCATTGGCGGTTGCCGGCAGGCCCAGATGCCGCGCCAGCGTCGCCCCGATATCGGCGTAACTCGTGCGAACGCCGATATCGCGCGCCGCGATGCCCGGGCCGAAGCCCAGGATCGGCACCCGCTCCCGCGTGTGGTCGGTGCCGCGCCAGGTCGGATCGCAGCCATGGTCGGCGGTCATCAGCACCAGGTCGCCCGGCTTCAGCAGCTTGGCGAATCGCGGCAGCATCGCATCGAGCGCTTCCAGTGCCGCGGCGTAGCCCGCCACATCCCGGCGATGACCGTAAAGCATGTCGAAATCGACAAAATTGGTGAACACGAGATCGCCGTCCCTGGCTTCCCTGGTGGCCTTCAGCGTGGCCTCGAAAAGCGCCGGATTGCCGCTTGCCTTGCGGACATCTGTCACGCCCTGGTGCGCATAGATGTCGCCGATCTTGCCGACTGCAAACACCCGGTGACCGCTCTCGCTGACCTGGTCGAGCAGGGTCGGGCCCGGCGGGGGAACCGAAAAGTCCCGCCGGTTTCCGGTCCGGTCAAACCCGGTCTCGGCCGAGCCGACGAACGGCCGGGCGATGACGCGGCCAATGTTCAGCGGGTCGATGAGCTTGCGCACGGTCTGGCACAGCTCGATCAGCCGTTCCAGACCGAAGCTCTCCTCATGGGCGGCAATCTGAAACACCGAATCGGACGAGGTGTAGCAGATCGGCTTGCCGGTTTTCATGTGCTCGGCGCCAAATCTGGCGATGATCTCGGTTCCCGAAGCATGGCAATTCCCCAGGATGCCCGGCAGCTCCGCAAGGGCGACGATCTTGGCCACCAGCTCGTCGCTGAAGGCCGGGCCATCATCGGGAAAATAGCCCCAGTCGAACATCACCGGCTGGCCGGCAATTTCCCAATGTCCCGAGGGCGTGTCCTTGCCGCGCGAGACTTCGCTTGCCGCGCCGTGAATGCCGCGCGGGCGCGATGACAGCGCCCAGCCTGCCGGCAGGTCGCCTGTGGCGTTGACCGCCGCTTCAGCCAGTCCCAGCGATTGCATGTGCGGCAGCGACAGCGGCCCCTTGCGCAAACCGGGCCGGTCAGCGAGGCCGGCCGCACACTGCTCGGCAATGTGGCCAAGCGTGTTGGCTCCCAGGTCACCATAAGACTCCGCGTCGGGGGCACCGCCGATGCCGAAGGAATCCAGAACAAACAGAAATGCGCGCGCCATGAAGTGTCTCCGAAGTGGCGGCCAAGTTAGCCGGTTTCGGGCGGCACCGGAAGACTTGAGATTTCCGGCGGCCGGTAACCTTGTTTTCACCATAACCGTGCATTTCACCGTGACCGTGATATAGACGGATGATGGGTATGATGGATCGCATTTTCAGACTTGCGGGATGCCTCCGGGGACCAGGCCGGGCGGCCCTATGCTGTGCAATGCTCTGGGCCGGAACCGCCAAGGCCGACTACCGGGATTCGATTGCCGTATTGCGCATCGGGCTGGTCGAGACCCACGTTGCTGCAACCGATCCCATCAAGCTCGAGGCCATCGAGCATGCCTTTTCCGGTGCTTTGGGCATCCCGGTCGAAATCATCAAGCTGGGCAGCTATGCGGCGCTGATTGATGCGCACGCCAGCGGTCGTGTCGGCTATGCCATCCATTCCGCAAGGTCGTTTGCGGCCACGGAGGCGGCGTGCGGATGTGTAAGGGCGTTTCGTAGTCCCGTTGCCGCAGACGGCTCCACCGGCTTCCGCTCGGTGCTCGTGGCCCGCGACAGTGTGACATTGCCTGTTGCGGAATTGAAGGTTGGTTATTCCAGCGAAGCATCGATTTCAGGCTGGCAGATCCCGCATCAAGCGATGAGAGCGGGCAGCCTGGATCTGCCGAAACTCGTTCGTGCAGGCAGCGTTGGCTCGGTCATAGAACTCTACCAGGCCGGTGAGATCGACGGTTTCTTTGGCTGGCTTCCCGACGTCCCAGGTGATGCGGGCTCTGATCCCGAGCGGTTGTTCGGCGGCTGGAACCGGGCGGCGATCGAAACCGCCGACCCTGTCCGCATCATATGGTCTTCCCAGCGCATTCCCTATGGGCCGCACGCGGCCAACCGGTCGCTGCCCGATGATCTGGTCGAGGCCCTGGGCGCGTTTCTGGATCAGATGGCAGTGTCGGCGCCGGGCCTGCTCGACATTTTCGAGCCGGTTTATGGCGGCGGCTATGTCACGCCTGATCCGGAGGAATACCACAATATCCGTGGCTTGGTTGAGGCGCTGTCGGACCGCAAATCCGCAGCCAGGATCCCCTGAGGCCGGGTTTCACGAACCGGTTGACCAGTTCGGGCAAGGCCGGCTCGTAATCACCCGCACCCTGGGATCACCCCCGGTCACGGTGAACAGCTCTCAGCAGTCCTTGCATTCCACCTGGTCGTCGATGCGCTGACGAAGGTGATAGGTTTTCTTCATCTTCAACGTGCGGGCATCGAGGTTGGGAAGATCCGGAACAAAAAGCAGGAGCTTGTGGTCGAACTCGACTTCGGTACGCACCAGAAACGTGTTCGGGATGGCAAGGTCCTTGGGGAGGGTCTGAATCGAGTTCTTGGCATAGGGTGTGGACTTGTCTTCTTTCCACGACCACATCGCCTTGCCCACGCCTGAGCCGTCGATGGAAATGCCGGTAATCTTCATTTTCACGCCGTCGGCGGGAAACGGCGTCATCACGCTTTGCGCCACATTGACCATGGACTCGAGGAACTTCTTGTCGACTTCACTGTCCTGCGTCACCAGGTCGGCGACGGTGCTTGCAGAGCGCGCCAGCTTCTTGTTGACGGACATGGCAACCGAAACTTCCAGCGAACCCATGTAAAGCATGATCAGGACCGGTGCGATCAGCGCGAACTCGACGGCGCCGACACCCGATTGATTGCCGCGCAATCTTCGCACGGCTCGGTTCAATTTTTCGAGACAACCGGTCATTGCAGTGGGTCCTTCTGGTTTTCGCCTGCGGAGACATGCATGACTTTACTCACGGGAATTTCTCGTTGCGAAAAGCGGCGGTTGCCACCATCAGATAGTCGCGTGGCATTTCACCATCCTTGCGGATATTGGTGATGAAGGGCCGGACGAGGTCCGTCATCACTTCCCAGCGATAATAGGCACGGACGATATTGATACTCTCCGGGCCGCCGGGGCTGTAGGCGAAATCGGATGAATCCAGGTCGGAGAACTGTGCGTTGCTCTGCTTCGGGATGTAAGTTGGTATCGCCGCGAAACTGGCGAATTCCCGCACGTCCAGATAGAGCTTCTGATCCTCGGGATCTTCCTTCTCCGCACAGTTGATCATCAGGCTGATTTCAGCACAGAACTTGGTCCGGAACTCTTCCTCGCTGAGATTCTTGGCCTGTCCGGTGCGAACCTGCCGCGCCATCGTATCCACTGCATTTTCCAGCAACTGCTCGCCGGCAAAGGCAATGAAGGCCTCGATTGTCGCAAAGATCAGGAGGAAGAACGGAAACGCCAACAGCGCAAATTCGATTGCAGCGGTGCCGTCGCTTGAACGACGGAAACGCGAAAGCATCCGCGGCATTCGCCGCGGTGGCTTTCCGGCTGTGCTGGCTTGATCGTCGACCGTCATTGTCGGACTCCCGGACTTTCGTTTCCTGGGGTCAACGCTAGGTCAAACTGGTTGAATTTTGGTAACGTGAGCGCCGGCAAGCTGCGCAATTGGTGAACAAACAGCTAATTTCCAGCACATTCGGCTGCGCGCATTATATCCTTCGAGGCTGAAGCAGGCCCGAACCGGGCCACCACGTCCTATGGACTTGTCGGCGCGACGCTCGGCACGTGTTCTTCACAGGCCGGCGCACAGGAATAGACCGACCTGGCTGTCTGCTTGAAGACCCGCAGCGTGTTGGCCTCGTCGACGGAGACCAGAATACGTTCGTCGACAATCGCATCACCGGCCTGGTCGAGAATGACAAGGTTCGTGGTGCCGTAGGATTTGCCGGTCAGAACGATGGTCTGCGGATCGGACACCGCCACATCGGCCACGTCGGCATTGCCGATGATGACCTTGCTGACAGGGCGGTCAAGCTTGAGGATGCGGGCATGATCCATGAAAACGCGAATCACATCTTCCGCAGCCTGGGCCGGGAAAGCTGCCATCGCTGCCAATGCCACGCCGCACGCAAACATTGCTAGCCGGCGATGCGCGGAGTTGGGTTTGGTCATGCCATGTCCTCGGAATTACGGATATCGTCCCTAAAATCACCGGATTTGGTGAACGAAGCCTTAAAGCTGAGCGCTTCAGGCGATTTCTTTGTGGCGGACTCTGGGTTCGAGCCTCAAGAGGGCGGAAGCGAGAGCCGTAGGCCAAGGTGCCGACACTTTATAAGACAGGTCGCAAACGCAAGGTGCCACCACTTCCTGCACGAAACCGGACGCCAGTCTCGCCGCTTTCAAACCACCATCTGGCTGTTCATCTCATATGACTGTTTGCGGGTTAGAACGACGGTTCAAATCTTAGGGCTCTGTTAACCATGCAGGGGGCTTTGGCGGCGAAAGGTTTCGCTAACCTTGTTCATTAAGCGGTTTGAAAACCCCCTCTCCTATGATCGCCCTATCCGACCAGCCGAAGCAGTTGGCGGAGTGCTGAAAAACACTAGTGGATGAAGGAACAACCCATGAAGAATCTTTTTGATCGTTTCGTCAAAGACGAATCTGGTGCGACCGCAATTGAATACGGCCTGATCGCTGCGCTTATCTCGGTCGCGCTGATCACTGGCGCCACCACGCTGGGCAACTCGCTCAACAACCAGTTCGACCAGCTGTCCAAGAAGCTAAACTACAGCGCTGGCTAATCAGCAATCTGTACGACAGATACAATCATAAATGGCCGCCCTCAGGGCGGCCTTTTCTGTTTGACCTCCGTTGCGCTTTGTTAAGGTCTTTAGCTTAACCTTTCCTGCAGATTCAGGAGTGAACCCATGGTCGAGGCCGCTATTTTTGTCATCTTTCCACTCTGCGTGGCCATGGCGGCATTCTGCGACTTCATTTCCATGAAGATTCCAAATCGCATTTCGGTCATCCTTGCGGCCTCATTCTTCGTGATTGCGCCGTTCAGCGGCATGGACATGGCAACTTTTGGCTGGTCATTGGTTGCCGCGCTTGCGGTTTTTGCCGGATGTTTTGCCCTATTCGCCTTCAACGTGATGGGCGGCGGAGACGCAAAGATCCTCAGCGCCGCAGCCCTCTGGTACGGTTTCAACATCGACCTTGTCACGTTTCTCGGGTTCACCGGGGTTTTCGGCGGGATCCTCGCCCTTGTCGTGCTGACAATCCGCGCCAATCAGAATCTGCTTCTGATCGCACCGCTTCCGATCCCCATGCATTTCTTCAAGGATCGCGAGGGCATACCATATGGCGTGGCCATTGGCGTTGCGGCGTTTGCGACCTATCCGCAGACCGGGCTTTTCCTGCATGCGCTGGGCCGCCTGAGCTAAGCCCTCCAGGCCTCGAAGCGGCAGCTCACTACCCGCCAGTTGCCTATCAGAGCCGCCATTCCGGATAGCTGTTTGCGCACCGGTTGAAGATATTTTCTGATCCGCCGGTCCCTACCGATACACCGGTCCACCCCTTGTTCAGCCGTCTGCTCGGCCTGGCTCAAACGCCGGCTCGCCGCTTGATGTGGTCCCGCCAGCATCGGCAATTTTGCGTTAACCCTGTTTGCTAGCGGCTTATTAACCATAATTACACGATTGCGGATGCATCCTGCGGACAGCGTACCCAACTCCGTTCGAGGAAACAGTATGAAAACCGCCCGCGTCGTCATCATGTCAGTGGCTGGCTTGGCCGCAGTATTGGCCGGGTATCTGGCCATGAACCTGACGTCACCGACAGTCCAGGTCACGGAAGTCTCATCGGATCCGGTCATCGAGAAGATGCCGACCATTGATGTGCTGGTGACAACCGCCAACCTGCCGGTCGGCGCGCGGCTGGGCGAAGATTCGCTGGAATGGACCGGATGGCCGGAAGATGGCGTGATCGACGGGCTGATCCGCCGCGACACCCGTCCCGAGGCAATATCCGAACTTGCTGGTGTCGTCGTTCGCCTGCCGCTGTTTGCCGGAGAACCGTTGCGCAGCGAAAAGATCGTCGATTCGTCGTCCCGCATCATGTCCTCGCTGCTGCCCGCCGGAAAACGCGCCATCGCCACCGAGATCTCGGTCGCGACCAGCGCCGGCGGCTTCATCCTGCCCAATGACCGGGTGGACGTGATCATGGTCCGTCGCAAGACCGGCGAAGAAGGCTTCCTGACCGAGGTCATCCTGTCCAACATCCGGATACTGGCGATCGATCAGCGCATCGAGGAAAACGCAGATGGCAGCCGGACCGCGGTCGGGACCACCGCCACCCTCGAATTGACGCCAGAACAGACAAAAATCATCACCGTCGCACAGCAGATGGCCGATCGGTTGACCCTTGCCTTGCGCAGTGTCGCCGACGTTCAGGAACCTGACAGCGACGGCGCGAAATATCTATTGAGCGGCGAAGACGGCAGTGCAGCCATCCAGCTGATCCGCTCCGGCTCCATATCCAAAGTTGGCGCCACCAACTAAAGCGGAGAATGAACGTGCGTGTTATTGCAAAATCGCTCCTGTCATCGATCACCAGCCTTGCCCTGGTGGGGTCAACCGTGTTTGCCGGTCTGAGCCTTGATCCCTCGAGCGGGCGGCTTGTTTCGCAAGCTGCTGCCGCCGAAAGCGTGATCAAGATCAAGCGTACCGGCCCCGGCGTGTCCAAGCGAGTGAAGCTCGGCCTGAACAAGGCTCTTGTCATTGATCTGCCCACCGATGCGCATGACATCCTGGTGGCTGATCCGAGCCTGGCAGATGCTGTCACCCGAACCTCTCGCCGGCTTTATCTCTTCGGCAAGACGGTGGGTCAGACCAATATCTTCATCTTCGGATCGAATGGCGAGGAAATCGTCTCCATCGAACTGGAGATCGAGCGCGATGTATCGGGCCTGCAGGCGCATCTTGCGCGCTTCCTTCCCGACTCGAACATCAACGTCGAGATCATTTCCGACAACATCGTCCTGACCGGATCGGTTCGGACGCCGCAGGACGCCGCGCAAGCAGCCAATCTGGCGCAGATCTTTCTGACCGGTGGTGAGGCGACGACCCGCAATATCACCGAAAGCGCAGGCAGCGGCGGTGATGGCGCGGTGGCGATTTATGCGGAAGCCCGCCAGCAATCGCAGATCGTCAATCTGCTCAAGATCGACGGCGAGGACCAGGTGACGCTGAAGGTCACCATTGCCGAAGTCAGCCGTCAGGTACTCAAGCAGCTTGGTTTCAATTCCTCGATCACCGGCACGTCAGGTAACTTCGCCAATTCCAACCCTTCCAATCTCGGCACGCTGTCGACGGGTCTGAACTTTGCCCAGATCGCCAGCGGTTCGATCGGTGGCCGGTCCATCTCGAGCTATGTCAACGCCATGGAACAGGCCGGCGTCATGCGCACGCTGGCCGAACCGAGCCTGACCGCCATTTCCGGAGAAGCAGCCAAATTCTTTGTCGGCGGCGAGTTCCAGGTCCGGGATTCGGTCGAATATGATGATGAGGGTAGGCCCACCTATACCGACCGCGAGGTTGAATACGGCATCCGGCTGGACTTTACACCGGTCGTCCTGTCACCGGGCCGCATCTCCCTCAAGGTCCGGACGGAAGTTTCCGAACCCACCTTCGAAGGCTCGACCTCGCTGCAGGGCGTTGCCGGCAATCCCGGTCTGACCCGTCTGTCGATCAAGCGGCGTGAGGCCGAGACCGCAGTGGAACTGCCCTCGGGCGGATCGATCGTGCTGGCCGGACTGGTCAAGGACAACATTCGCCAGGCCATGTCGGGCTATCCCGGACTGTCCAAGGTGCCGGTGCTGGGCTCGCTGTTCCGCAGCAGGGACTTTGTCCGCAACGAGACAGAGCTGGTCATCATCGCCACGCCCTACATCGTCAAGCCGGTGGCGCGCAACCAAATCGCCCGCCCGGACGACAATTTCAACGCAGCCAGTGATGGCGCGGGCATCTTTCTCGGCCGCGTCAACCGCGTCTATGGCCGGATGGAAACCGAGCTCCCGCCGGGCCGCTACCACGGCGTTGTCGGCTTCATCTACAAATGATCAGGAACCTCACCATGTCGAGCAAGATCTCTGTTCCCGCAAACCCTGATCTGCGTCCGTCAAGGACATTTGCCGCACCGATGCTGGTGGCCGTTTCGCTGCTGTCAGGCTGCGCGGGATGGCCCGGTCACAGTGTCACGGTCGGGGCCGTGCCGGACGATTACCGCACCAACCACCCGATCGTTGTCGCTGAAAAAGAGCGCACCGTGGATATCCCGGTTGCCTCCGGTGATCGCAGATTGACGGTTTCAATGCGCGAGATCGTCCGCGGTGCCGCGCAGAGCTACCGGTCGAGCGCATCAGGCGCCATCCGCATCATGGTTCCGGTCGGCTCGGCCAATGCAGGCGCGGCTTCGGTGCTGTCAACGCAAGTGGCCAGCGTCCTCCGCGACGAAGGTGTGCCGGGAGACCGCATCCTTTCCTCCCCCTATCATGTGACCTCCGCCGACGATGCCGCGCCGATCCGGATCGCCTACATGGCAGTTACCGCGTCCACCGGTGAATGCGGCCGCTGGCCCGAGGACATGCTCGCCAACACCACCGAGAACAAGCACTATGCCAATTTCGGCTGCGCCACCCAGAACAACCTGGCCGCCCAGATTGCCAATCCGGGCGATCTAATCGCCCCCCGCGGCATGACCCCGATAGATGCAGAGCGGCGGTCGACCGTGATTGAGACATACAGAACAGAAGGCGCCGGGCTGGGGCAATGACCAGTCCAGACCGCAACGCGTTCGATGAAGCAGGACAACGTTGATGACCAATCTTGATTATGCGCTTGAGCAGCAGACCCAGCCGGATGAAGGCGATACCGCTGCAGCACGCGGCGATTTCGAACGAATTCGCCCGCTTCCGCGAATATCGGTGCATGCCTTTGTCGAAACCGAAGGCTTGGCCAAGACCATGGAGCGGTGCTCGCAGGACCGCCGCATGGCCAAGGTCAACCTGCGCATCAATTCCGGTGGCGTGTCGGCCGCAGCCAACATGTTCGCGGGCTCGCCGACCCCCAATCTGCTGATCCTGGAGACCCGCGTTGATGGCCAGGCGCTGCTTGAAGAGCTTGCTGAGCTTGCCACCGTGTGCGATCCGGACACGCGGGTGGTGATCGTCGGCCATGTCAATGACGTGGCGCTGTACCGCGAACTGGTGCGCAATGGCGTCTCCGAATACATCGTCGCGCCGGTGTCGATGGCCGATGTGATCGGTGTCATCTCGGCCATCTTTGTCGATCCTGATGCCGCGCCGCTCGGCCGTTCGATTGCCTTTGTCGGCGCCAAGGGCGGCGTTGGCTCCTCCACCCTTGCGCACAATTGCGCCTGGAGCATTTCCAGCCTGTTTTCGAGCGAAGTCATTCTGGCCGACCTCGACCTGCCCTTCGGCACCGCCAATCTCAATTTCGATACCGACCCGACCCAGGGCATCGCCGAGGCAGTGTACTCGCCGGACCGCCTCGACGAGGTGTTCCTCGACCGGCTGCTGTCGAAATGCTCCGAGCATCTGTCCATGCTTGCGGCGCCATCGATGCTGGACCGGACCTATGATTTTTCAGGAGACGCATTCCTGCCGATCCTCGACATCATCCAACGCAATGCCCCGGTTTCAGTGCTCGATGTTCCACATATCTGGAATGACTGGACGCGGAAGGTGCTGTGCGCAGCCGACGAGATCGTCATCACCGCGACGCCGGATTTGGCCAATCTGCGCAACACCAAGAACCTTTTCGACACGCTGCGCAAACTGCGTCCCAATGATCACGCACCGCTTCTGGTTCTCAACCAGGTGGGCATGGCCAAACGGCCCGAAATCGCGCCCGAGGCGTTCTGCGATCCGCTGGAAATCGATCCGCTCGCGATCATCCCCTTCGATGCACCGCTGTTCGGCGAAGCTGCAAATTCGGGTTTGATGATCGCTGAATCCTCGGCCAAGTCGCCAACTGCCGAAGCGCTGTCTCAGATCGCGCATGTCGTCACCGGCCGGGCGGAAGTCAAAAAGCGCAAGAAGGCGGGTCTGTCGTCCCTGATGGGCCTTTTGGGCCGCAAGTAACTAGTAAGTCTGGAGTGAATCCATGTTTGGCAAACGCAGCAATGATGGGTTGGGCAAGCCGCCGCAGGCTCCCGCACCCAAGCCTGTGGTTCAGGCCGAAGCACCGGCCACTCCGGCGCCCGAGGCCGCGGCTCCGGTCCAGGCTCCGGCGCCAGCCGCCCCGGCCGCTCCGGCTCCGGCCCCCCAGCCCGTGCAGCAGGCCGCACCGCGGCGCGACGAACCGCCGGTCAAGCGGAAGTCTGCGCGCAACGAGGCCTATTACGACACCAAGAGCCAGGTCTTCTCTGCGCTGATCGACACCATCGACCTGTCGCAGCTGGCCAAGCTCGACGGCGAAAGCGCGCGCGAGGAAATTCGTGATATCGTCAATGATATCATCACTATCAAGAACTTCGCGCTGTCCATTGCCGAGCAGGAAGAACTGCTCGACGACATCTGCAACGACGTGCTGGGCTATGGCCCGCTCGAGCCGTTGCTGGCGCGCGACGACATCGCCGACATCATGGTCAATGGTGCCGGCACGACCTACATCGAAGTGGCCGGCAAGGTGCAGGAAACCGATGTCCGGTTTCGCGATAACAGCCAGTTGCTGTCGATTTGCCAGCGTATCGTCAGCCAGGTCGGCCGCCGTGTCGATGAATCGAGCCCGATCTGCGACGCCCGTCTGCCCGACGGCTCCCGTGTCAATGTCATCGCCCCGCCGCTGGCCATCGATGGCACGGCGCTCACCATTCGTAAGTTCAAGAAGGACAAGCTGACCCTCGATCAGCTGGTCAAGTTCGGCGCCATCACGCCGGAAGGTGCTGCAGTGCTGCAGATCATCGGCCGGGTGCGCTGCAACGTGGTGATTTCCGGCGGTACCGGTTCCGGTAAGACCACGCTGCTCAACTGCCTGACCGCCTATATCGATGCCGACGAGCGCATCATCACCTGCGAAGATTCGGCCGAACTTCAGCTGCAGCAGCCGCATGTGGTGCGGCTTGAAACCCGCCCGCCCAATATCGAGGGCGAGGGCGAGATCACCATGCGCGATCTGGTCAAGAACTGTCTGCGTATGCGCCCCGAACGCATCATCGTCGGTGAGGTGCGCGGACCGGAAGTCTTCGACCTGCTGCAGGCCATGAACACCGGTCACGATGGATCGATGGGCACGATCCATGCCAACAGCCCGCGTGAATGCCTCAGCCGTATGGAATCGATGATCGCCATGGGTGGCTTCACGCTGCCCGCCAAGACCGTGCGCGAAATCATCGCCGGTTCGGTCGACGTGGTCATCCAGGCGACGCGTCTGCGCGATGGTTCGAGGCGCATCACCCACATCACCGAAGTCATCGGGATGGAGGGCGACGTTCTCATCACCCAGGATCTGATGAAGTACGAAATGGTCGGCGAAGACGCCAACGGCAAGATCATCGGCGAACACCGGTCCACCGGCATCGGGCGCCCGAACTTCTGGGACCGTGCCCGCTATTACGGCGAAGACAAGCGCCTGGCCGCTTCGCTCGACGCCATGGAAAAAATGACCTCTTAAGGAGACGCTCGCGTGTTTGGTCTGGATATAGTGGTAGTTGCCATCATCGGCCTGGCCGCGCTTTCGGCGGGAGCGCTGGGCTATGGCGTGCTCTATTCCCGCATCGAAGGCGAGCGCAAGGCGGAAAACCGGGTCAAGCGGGTCAAGGCGGCGGAAACCGATCGCTCCAAGGCAACGGCTGCGCGCGACAGGCTCAACGAAGCCAACAAGCGGCGCAAGTCGGTCCAGGATTCGCTCAAGACGCTGGAAGAAAAGAACAAGGAAAACGATCGCCGCAAGTCGCCGGCGCTGAAAGACCGGATCGCACAGGCCGGCCTGACCATGTCGGTGCAGCAGTTCTACATCATGTCGGCGATCTTTGGCTTTGTCGCCGGTTTTCTGGCCTTTGTCTTTCAAGGCAACCCGCTGGTCGGGTTGGGCGTGATGATCATCTTTGGCGCCGGCCTGCCGCGCTGGATCATCGGCTTTCTGCGCAATCGGCGGATGAAGGCCTTTCTCAACGAATTTCCCAATGCACTTGATGTCATGGTGCGGTCCATCAAGTCCGGCCTGCCGCTCAATGATGCAATCCGGATGATTTCGGCCGAGGGCCAGGAGCCGGTCCGCACCGAATTCAAGCGCATTGTCGAGGCCCAGCAGATGGGCATGAACATTCCCGAGGCCTGCGGCCGGCTCTACAACCGGATTCCGCTTTCGGAAGCCAATTTCTTTGCCATCGTGATCGCCATTCAGGCCCAGGCCGGCGGCAACCTGTCCGAGGCCCTGGCCAACCTGTCCCGGGTGTTGCGCGACCGCAAGAAGATGAAGGGCAAGATCAATGCAATGTCGATGGAAGCCAAGGCTTCCGCGGCCATCATCGGAGCCTTGCCGTTCGTCGTTGCCACCTTGGTCTACCTCACATCGCCCGAGTACATCATGATCCTGTTTACCGATTCACGCGGTCATCTCATTCTCGGGGCCTCCGCCGTCTGGATGTCGATCGGCATTCTGGTGATGCGCAACATGATCAACTTCGAGATCTAGGGACCAAAACTCATGATATCCGATCTCGCATCTTCCCTGACCGATCCGGCCAACCTGGTTCCCATTCTCATATCGATTGCGGTGTTCGCCACGCTGTTCACCATCATGGCGCCGTTTTTCGAAAAGGGTGATCTCGATGCGCGGATGAAGTCCGCCGCCCTCGAGCGCGATGAAATCCGTGCCAGGGAACGCGCCCGCCTCAATGCCGAGCAATCGCGCAACGGACAGAAAAGCACCGGTCTGAGATCCCGCGACAACGCCTCTGTGCGCGGCATTGTCGAGCAGCTCAATCTGAAGGACGCACTTGCCGACGGCGCCACCATCGCCAAGCTGCGGGCGGCCGGCTACCGCACCCAGAACGCGCTCAACATGTTCCTGCTCGCGCGTTTCGTCTTGCCGTTCGTCTTCCTTGTCGGCGCGATCGTCTATGTTTTCGTACTCGACAATCTCATCGACAAGCCGTTCACCGTCCGGGTCCTGGCCTGTATCGTGATCGCCTATATCGGCTTTTACACGCCCAACATGTTCGTCTCCAATCAGGCCAAGAAGCGCCAGTCCTCGATCAAGCTGGCCTGGCCCGATGCGCTCGACCTGATGCTCATCTGCGTGGAGTCCGGCGTATCCATCGAAGCCGCGCTGAAGCGCGTGGCCGAAGAGATCGCCGTCCAGTCGACGGCTCTGGCCGAAGAATTCGTGCTGACAACGGCCGAGCTGTCCTATTTGCAGGACCGGCGCATGGCGTTTGAAAACCTTGGCAGCCGGACCGGTCTGGAAATGGTCAAGTCCGTCACCCAGGCGCTGATCCAGTCCGAGCGCTACGGCACCCCGATTGCCCAGGCCCTGCGGGTTCTGGCGCAGGAGAGCCGTGACCAGCGGATGACCGAGGCCGAAAAGAAGGCCGCAGCGTTGCCGCCAAAACTGACGGTTCCGATGATCCTGTTCTTCCTGCCGGTGCTCGTCGGCGTGATTCTCGGACCTGCGGCGATCCAGGTGATGGACAATTTCTCCGGCGGTTAAGCCAGACCTGTTTCATCCCACCAAGGGTGCCTGCCGAAGGCGATGACACCCTGGAAATCCCCGGTTGAGAAAAGGCGAAGCCCTGAGCCGTCCCCTCAGGAAAGCCAGAGCCGTGAAACAAGCGAAATTGGACCGGGGTAGGGTGCCTGAAGGCTCTGGCTCCAACCCGGGTGAACAGGCAACGCAAGGCGCAGGCAGTTCCAGCGCACGAGGCGCTTGGCGTCTCATCTCACAGGCAAATTCGGGTTTGAACTTGTGCTTCAGGCTCCGGACCGACCACGGTTCGATGTCACGGGAGCAGGGTGGCTCGAAGCAGACAGGAGCGTCACGTCGGAACGGCCCGGTGCAACACCAGCATCAATTGGTGTTGGTCTTGTCCGAATCTTTGAGCTTGTTCCAGGCATTTTGCTGCGACAGCATGCCCCGCAGATAGGCCACGTTTGCGCTCGCCTGTTGCGGCGACAGCTCTGCACTGGCAATTTTCTCTGCTTCCTGGAATCGGCCCTGAAGCCCGACCACCAGCGCAAGGTTCTGACGAACCCGGCTGTCCGCACCCGGTTGCCTGACTGCAGAGGCGAGGTAGCTCTCGGCGGTTCTCAGATCTCCCTGCAGCACATAGGACATGCCGAGATTTGACAGGATCGAGGGTTCGTTGGGCTTTATGTCCCGTGCCTTGCGGTAGCGTTGCCGCGCGGAGGCCGGGTCGCCCATCTGGTCCAGAATGGCGCCTTCGGCCGACAGCAGCTGCCAGTCCGGCCGGTCTGGCGTCTGGGCCCGTCGGATGGCGTCCAGCGCCTTGTCGAACTGGCCCGCGCCCGCAAGCGCCTTGCCATAGGCCGCCAGCACCGTCCGGTCCGTCGGATTGTGGATAGCGACCTGCTGCATCACTGCCAGCGCCTGTTCGGAACGGCCGCCCATGGTCAGAACCGAGGCATATTTCATGCCCACCGCCGCATCCTTGGGGTTGCGGTCATAGGCCCGGCCGATGCTTTCGGCGGCAGAATGCAGCTCCGACGCGTTCATCGATTCGAGCGGCTTGTTCGTCGACGGGATCGAGCCTGTCGTCAGCTGCCCCTTCGACGCGCATCCCGCAAGCGAGAGGCCGAGCGCTGCAATGCAGACCGCGCTGAGCAGACGGCTGGGGAGAATGGTGCGTAGTTGGGTCGCTGACATTGGCCTGGTCCCGGAAATCGAGTGTCATGGCGGTCCTCTAAGGGTGGCGCCACAGTCTTCGCTCAAGCAATAATCTGTTAACCCTAATCAACAGTTAACGACTGATTCTCCGCGCACTCCCGCGGGGAAGACGAGAGGAAAAAACATGTCGCCCTACGCCCTGATCGACCGCCCGTCGCCATTTGCCCCTGAATCGGCTGAAACAGCGGCTGACGCCTTGCCCGTCTGGGCGGTGACGCCGGCGGATATCGAGGCAGGCACGTTTGATGCGGCAGCACTTGCCTGGGCCAGGGCCGCAGGCTTTCAGGCGGCGGAAGGCGCGGTCCTGCTGGTGCCCGGCCCGGAAGGCAAGCTCGCCGGCGCGCTGTTTGGCCTAGGCAGTGAAGGGCAGTGTCATCCCTTCATCGGCGGCAAGCTGGCGCGGACCCTGCCCGAGGGCACCTGGCGCATTGAAACCGCGTCGGTGGCACCCGAAACCATGGCCCTGGGCTTCGGCATGGGGGCCTACCGTTTTGAGCGCTACCGCAAGCCCGCGGCCCAGGGCCCGAGACTGGCGATGGCCGAAACTGTCGATGCCGCCGCGGTCCGCCGCAGCGTCGCCGCTGTCGCGCTTGCGCGCGATCTCGTCAACACGCCCGCCAACGATATGGGGCCGGATGCGCTGGAGGCCGCATTCCGTGGTCTTGCTGAACACTACAAGGCAAAAGTGACGGTTGTTACGGGCGAGGAACTGATCACCCGAGGCTTCCCGATGATCCACGCCGTCGGCCGCGCCGCCGATCAGGCGCCGCGTCTGCTGGAAATGCGCTGGGGCAAGAAAGGCGCGCCGAAACTCACGCTGGTCGGCAAGGGCGTGTGTTTCGATACCGGTGGTCTCGATATCAAGCCATCCTCGGCGATGCTCAACATGAAAAAGGACATGGGCGGTGCTGCCAACGTTCTGGCGCTGGCCATGATGATCATGGATGCCGGCCTGCCGGTGGATTTGCGGGTGCTGGTTCCGGCGGTCGAAAATTCGATTTCCGCCTCGGCCTTCCGCCCGGGCGACGTGCTCACCAGCCGCAAGGGCCTCACCGTCCAGATCGACAACACTGACGCCGAAGGCCGCCTGGTGCTTGCCGATGCGCTCACCTATGCCTGCGAGGAAGATCCTGATCTGCTGATCGACATGGCCACTCTGACCGGTGCTGCGCGGGTGGCGCTCGGGCCCGATCTGCCGCCCTTCTACACCGACGACGAAGACCTGGCCGGCGCGCTGGCCACCGCATCGAAGGACGTGGTCGACCCGCTCTGGCGCATGCCGCTGTTCAAGCCCTATGAGGCTGATGTGAAGGCCCGGATCGCCGACCTGACCAATGCCCCGGCAGGCGGCTTTGCCGGGTCGATCACCGCGGCCCTGTTCCTCAAGCGCTTCGTGACAGCGGAAACCAGCTGGGCGCATTTCGACATTTTCGCCTGGTCGCCGAAGGACAAGCCGCATGCGCCGGTCGGCGGCGAAGCGCAAGGCATCCGCGCCCTGTTCGAGGTCATCAGCAAGCGCCATCCGGCCTGAACCTCGCGGCTGGCTTGCGTAGGCTCGTTGTTTCGGCCACTATAATCCGGTACCGAAACGATACAGGCACGCCGCCATGCAGCTCGACCTCCGGCCCTCCGATGCCCTCGGGCTCTGGCATGCCGCCACGCTTGAACATGTCCGCGTCATCGGGCCGGACCTGACGATGCGGCAACTGGCGATCCTGCTGCACATCTATCTCGCGCCGCCCCCGCACACCGTGCGCGGGCTCGCCGCCATGCTCGGCGTCACCAAGCCGGTGATCACAAGGGCGCTCGACACGATGGGCCATATGGGGCTGGTCCGCCGGGTCCGCGACGAGCGTGACAAGCGCAATGTCATCATCAAACGCACGGTGGAAGGCTCGCTCTTTGTCGAAAGGCTGGGCGACATCATCATCGCCGAAGGCCGCAAATTGTCCTCCGCGGAGGCACCTGGAACATGAAGGACAGTCTTGATCACCGCTCCCATGCCTACCGGCCGGATCTGGCCGATATCCGCCTCAAGGGGCAGGTCACGGCCGAGCGCTTCATCGAAGGTGCGCCGGGCGAGGTGACCATACCCGTCGCCGATATCCGTCCCCGGCCGGAGGTTGATTGCAGCATCGACACCCAGGCGCTCCTGGGCGAGGCGCTGACCGTGTTCGACATCTCCGCCGGCTGGGCCTGGGTGCAATTGGCAGAAGATGGCTATGTCGGCTATGTGCGCGAAGAGGCGATCCGGGAAGGGGCAAGCGGGGCCACCCATATCATCACCGTTCCGCGCAGCTTCGTCTATCCGGGGGCGGATCTGCGCTTTCCGCAGCTCAGGACCCTGTCGATGGGTAGCCGGGTAACGATCGTCGGCGCGGCCGAGACGCGGGGCACGCCCTACGCTCTGCTGGAGGATGGCTCGGCCATCATTGCCACGCATCTGCGTCCAGTTGCCGAGCCGGCCGCCGAAGACGCGGTGTCGGTGGCCGCGCGCTTCATCGACACGCCCTATCTCTGGGGCGGACGAACTGGCTTTGGCATTGATTGTTCAGGCCTGGTGCAATTGGCGCTGGCCATGACCGGCAAATCCGCGCCGCGCGATTCCGACCAGCAAGCGGCACATTTGGGCACTGTCATCGAGCCTGAAAGTGATGGTTTGCAACGTGGCGATCTGGTGTTCTGGAAAGGCCATGTCGGTTTTCTCGAAGACCCGGATACGCTGCTCCACGCCTCCGGCGGCACCATGTATGTCACCCGCGAACCGCTGCAGGCCGCCATCGAGCGGATTGCCAGGCTCTACGGCCCGCCGACGCTCTATCGCAGGCCATAAGCCGGCTTAGTACCCGGCCTTGCGGTCGACCAGGTTGATCAGCTTTTCGCCGCGCTCGAAGGCATCCATCTGCCGCGCCATCGGCTCGATCAGCGAGGACGGCATCGAAGCCGCCGCCGCATGCGGCGTCAGCGTCACCTTGGGGTGGGTCCAGAACGGGCTCTCGGGATCAAGCGGTTCCTGTTGGAACACGTCGAGCGTCACCGCAGACAGCAGGCCCTCATCCAGCGCGGCCAGAATATCCGCCTCGTTCTGCAATCCGCCGCGCCCGGCATTGATGACCACCGGGGCACCCAGCGGTCCGCGCTTGCTCATCCGCGTGAACAGGTCCCGGTTCAGGATCTCAGTCGTTTCGGCTGTCAGCGGCAGCAGCACGACGAAGATGTCGGCCGATGCCAGAAACGCATCAAGCCCCTCTTTGCCCGCATGGCAGGTCACGCCCTCTACCTGTTTCTGCGTTCGTGACCAGCCGGTCACCTTGAAGCCCATGACCTGGAGCTTGGCGGCGGCGTCCGTGCCAAGCTCGCCCAGTCCCATGATGCCGACGGTGAGATCGGCCGCAGCCTTCTGGTCGCGGTCTTCGTACCAGACGCGGTTCGCCTGCTGCGCCCGGTAGCGCGGGCCGAGGCGATGGTGGTCAAGCACCTGCCAGACGACATATTCGCTCATCCGTGTGGTCAGGTTGGGCGAGACCACCCGCACGATCGGCACGTCCGGCAGCGTGCTATCGGCAAAGACGTGATCAACGCCCGCGCCGAGCGAGAAGATCGCCTTCAGGTTCGGCAGCTTCGACAGCAATCCGGCCGGTTGCTTCCAGACAATGGCGTAGTCGATACCGGGGTCGGTCTCGCCGTTGGGTGCGAGCACCACCGGGCGGTCCGGCGCTGCCTTCTGCAATTCCTCGACCCACATTTGCGGGTCCCACCCGGTGAGCGCCAGCAGCACCCGTCCCTTGCCGTTACTGTCGGTCATGATCCTGCCTATTCGCTGACCACGGCGCTGCCGGCGGCTTCCAGGTTGAAGGCCGCCGCCATCAGCGCTTTGGTGTAATCTGTTTCGGGATGGTCGAAAATCTTGTCGGCGCTGCCCTGTTCGACCACCTTGCCTGCCCGCATGACGATCACGTCATTGGCCAGCGCCCGCACCACCTTGAGGTCGTGGCTGATGAACAGATAGGCCAGGTCATGCCGCTTCTGCAGATCGCGCAGCAGGTCCACGACCTGTGCCTGCACGCTCATGTCGAGCGCCGAGGTCGGCTCATCCAGCATGACGAAGCGCGGCTTGAGCACCATCGCCCGGGCAATCGCGATGCGCTGCCGCTGGCCACCGGAAAACTCGTGCGGATAGCGCCACCGGGTCGAGGCGTCGAGCCCGACTTCCTCCAGCGCTTCGGCGACAAGCCTGTCGCGGTCGCGCGCGGAGATATCGCGGGCGTGGATTTCCAGCCCTTCGCCGACGATATCGGCAATCGACATGCGCGGGCTCAGCGATCCGAACGGATCCTGGAAAACCACCTGCATCGAACTCCTGAGCGACTTCATCTGCTTGAACGACCGCTCGTGCAGCGGCAGGGTGTTGAAATGGATTTCGCCTTCACTGCGGATAAGCCGCATCAGCGCCAGCCCCAGCGTTGTCTTCCCGGAGCCGGATTCGCCGACCACGCCGAGTGTCTGCCCGGATTTGAGCGACAGCGACAGCCCGTCGACGGCCTTGACGTGGTCGACCGTGCGCCGGAGGAAGCCCTTCTTGACCGGAAACCAGACCTTGATGTCCTTGGCGCGCATGACTTCCGGCGCGGTTTCCTTGCGCTCCGGCGGCTCACCGCTGGGTTCGGCGGCAAGCAGATGTTTGGTGTAGGCGTGCTGCGGGTTGGCGAAGATTTCGGCGGTCGGGCCGGTCTCGACGATCTTGCCATTTGTCATCACGCAGACCCGGTCGGCGAATTTGCGCACGATGCCCAGATCATGGGTGATGAACAGCATCGCCATGCCGTGCTCGGTCTTCAGATCCCTGAGCAATTCGAGGATCTGCGCCTGAACCGTGACGTCGAGCGCTGTCGTCGGTTCATCGGCAATCAGCAGCTCCGGCCGGTTGGCCAGCGCCATGGCGATCATCACCCGTTGTCGCTGTCCGCCCGACAACTGGTGCGGATAGGACGCCAGCCTGGTCTCGGGATCGCGGATTCCCACTTGAGTCAGCAGTCCCAGCACCTGACGCCGGGCCTCGTCCGGCTTGATCAGCTGGTGCAGATGCAGGATTTCCGAGATCTGCTTTTCCACCGTCTGCAGCGGATTGAGTGAGGTCATCGGCTCCTGGAAGATCATGGTGATGTCGTTGCCGCGCACCTCCCGGATCTCCGGTTCCGGCGCGGAGAGCAAATCCTGACCCTTGAACAGGATCTCGCCCGATGGATGGCTGGCCGCAGGATAGGGCAGCAGCCGCAGCACCGACAGCGCCGACACCGATTTGCCGGAGCCCGATTCGCCCACCAGCGCCACCGTCTCGCCGCGCCTGATGTCGAACGAAATATGGTCGACCGCGGTCTGGCTTTCGCCGGACTGGTGGAATTCCACCGACAGATCGCGTACGGAGAGCAACGCCTCGCCTGTCTTTGGTCTCTCGGCACTACTCATCGAAACGTCTTTCGTGGGTCGAAGGCGTCGCGGGTGGCTTCACCGATGAAGATCAGCAGCGACAGCATGATCGAGATGGTGAAGAACGCCGTCAGCCCCAGCCAGGGCGCCTGCAAATTGCGCTTGCCCTGGGCGATCAGTTCACCTAGGGAGGCCGAGCCCGGCGGCAGCCCGAAGCCGAGGAAATCGAGCGAGGTCAGCGTCGTGATCGAGCCCGACAGGATGAACGGCAGGAAGGTCAGCGTCGCCACCATGGCATTGGGCAACAGGTGCCGGAACATGATGGTGCCATTGCCGACGCCAAGCGCCCGGGCGGCGTTGACATATTCGAAATTCCGCGCCCGCAGGAACTCCGCCCGAACGATGCCGACAAATGACACCCAGGAGAACAACAGCATGATGCCGAGCAGGATCCAGAACCCCGGCGGCAGCACCGCGGCGATGATCAAGAGGATGTAGAGCACCGGCATCGAGGACCAGATCTCGATGAACCGCTGCATCAGAAGGTCGGTCCAGCCGCCGAAATAGCCCTGCACCGCGCCGGCGGCGATGCCGATCAGCGCCGAGAACACCGTTAGCGTCAGCCCGAACAGCACCGAAATGCGGAAGCCGTAGATCATCCGCGCGGTCACATCACGGGCCTGGTCATCGGTCCCGAGCCAGTTCATGTTGCCCAGCGTACAGCCCGGATCCTCGTCCTTCAGCGGGTAGGCGGAGCAGGCCTCCCCGTCCTCCAGCAGCCAGAACGGCGCCGTCGGCGCCGAATGCGGAATGTAGGAATTGGCGGTGGTGTAGGAATAGCGGATCGGTGGCCAGATCATCCAGCCATTGGCCTCGATCTCGTCCCGGATGAACGGGTCGCGGTAATCGGTGCGCGCAAGGAACCCGCCGAATTTCTCCTCCGGGTAATCCACCATCACCGGATACAGGATCTCGCCCTTGTAGGAGGCCAGGATCGGCCGGTCATTGGCGATGAACTCGGCCAGCAGGCTGGCGATGAACAGGATCATGAAGATCCACAGCGACCAGTAGCCACGCCGGTTGGCCTTGAAATTGGCCCAGCGCCGCTTGTTGGTCGGCGACAGCCAGCCTTTCGGTCGGCCATTGACGTCATAGGCCTGGGGATTACCGGAAACTGCCTCGCTCATCCCACATCCCTCTTTTCGAAGTCGATGCGCGGATCAACCCAGGTGTAGACCAGGTCCGAAATCAGCCCGACCACCAGCCCCATCAGCGAGAAGATGAACAGGGTCGCAAACACCACCGGATAATCCCGCTTGATGATCGATTCGAAGCCCAGCCGCCCCAGCCCGTCGAGCGAGAAGATGGTTTCGATCAGCAGCGATCCGGAGAAGAATGCGGTGATGAAGGCGCCGGGGAAGCCGGCGATGATGATCAGCATCGCATTGCGGAACACATGCCGGTAGAGCACCTGGCGCTCGCTCAGCCCCTTGGCCCGGGCGGTGGTGACATATTGCTTGCGGATCTCGTCGATGAACGAGTTCTTGGTCAACAGTGTCGTGGTGGCGAATGCCGCCAGTGACAGCGCGATCAGCGGCAGCGCCAGGTGCCAGAAATAGTCTACGATCTTGCCGAAAAGGCTGAGCTCGGCAAAATTGTCCGACGTCAGCCCGCGCAACGGGAACCAGTCCAGAAACGATCCGCCGGCAAACAGCACGATCAGCAGGATGCCGACCAGGAACCCCGGCACGGCATAGGCGATGATGATCAGCCCCGAGGTCCAGACATCGAACCGCGATCCGTCCGAGACCGCCTTCTTGATCCCCAGCGGAATCGAGATCACGTAGGATAGCAGCAGGATCCAGATGCCCAGTGAGATCGAGACCGGCATCTTTTCCTTGATCAGGTCGATCACGTCGATGCTGCGGAAATAGCTCTCGCCGAAATCGAAGCGGATATAGTTCCACATCATCAGCCCGAAGCGTTCGAGCGGCGGCTTGTCGAAGCCGAACTGGGCTTCCAGCTTGGCGATGAATTCCGGATCGAGCCCTTGCGCGCCGCGATAGTCGGACGATCCCGGGTCGCCGAAATCCTGCGCGCTGCCGACGCTGTCGCCGCCGCCGGCAATCCGGTCGATGGCGGAATCGCCTTCGCCGGTCAACTGCGCGATCACCTGCTCGACCGGCCCGCCCGGTGCAAACTGGATCACCGCGAACGAGATCGCCATGATGCCGACGATGGTCGGGATCATCAAAAGCAGGCGTCTGAGAATATAGGCGCCCATCAGGCGGCTGTCCCCTCAGTGGCAGCGATCGTCTCGCGCATGGTGATGTCTGTCCTGGTCAATCCCGCGTCCTTCCAGCCGGAAAATCGGTTTTCCGGCTGATTCGTGTCTGCCCCATACAGAATCGAATGTGGAAACCGGTGCAAGGCCAAAGCGTCTCACTCTGCCGCGGTCGACCACCACACGTCGGGGAAGCCAAGCCCGTAATAGGGCAGCTCGTCGGGGTGCTTCAGCGTCTTGGAGTAGGCCACCTTGACCGCATCGCTGTAAAACAGCGGCACCACGTAATGGTTCGCCAGTAGCACCCGGTCGAGCGCCTTCACCGCGGCGGTCTTTTCCTCGCGGGTCTGCGCGAAGATCACCATCCGGATCAATTCGTCGACGGCGGGATCGGCGATACCGGCATAGTTGCGCGATCCCTCGCGGTCCGCCGAGGCCGAGCCCCAGTATCCGGCCTGCTCATTGCCCGGGTTCAGCGATTGACCCCAGACATTCCAGATCATGTCATAGTCGAAACTTCTGATCCTGTTGGTGTATTGCGAGGCGTCGACGGTGCGGATCCGGGCATCGATGCCGATCTTCTTCAGGCTGGCGATATAGGGCAGCACCGAGCGTTCCAGCGAGGGGCTCGACAGCAGGATCTCGATCCCGAACTGCTCGCCGGTGCTCGTGTTGATCAGCTTGCCGGAGTCGAGTTTGTAGCCGGCTTCCTGGAACAGCGTCAGCGCCTGGCGCAGATTGGCCCGTGCCTTCTGCGGATCGCCGCCCACCGGGTTGGTAAACGGCGTGGTGAAGACCTCGGCCGGGATCTCGTTCTCCAAGCCCTCGAGAATCTCCTTCTCGCGGCCTTCCGGCAGGCCGGAAGAGGCAAGCTCGGTGCCCCAGAAATAGCTGTCGACCCGCGCCAGCGCGTCAAAGGCCAGATTGTGGTTCAGGTCCTCGAAATCCAGCACGAAATTGAGCGCCCGGCGAACCCGCACATCCTGGAATTTCTCGCGCCGCAAGTTCGGCACGAAAGCCTGCATGATGCCCACTGCGCGCAGCGGGTTCTGGATTTCCTCGCGCACGATATCGCCGCTTTCCACCGCCGGGAAATCATAGGCCGTGGCCCATTTGCTGGCCGAGTTTTCCTGCCGGAAATCCACCGTGCCGGCGCGAAAGGCCTCGAACTCGACATTGGCGTCCGTGAAATAGACATATTCGATGGCGCCGAAATTGTTGTGCCCGACATTGACGTTGAGGTCCTTGCCCCAATAGTCCTCGCGCAGTTCGTAGCGGATTGTCGAGCCGGCCTTGAACTCGGCGATCCGGTAGGGGCCTGACCCCATCACCGGCTCAAGCGTGGTGCGGCTGATATCACGGGCTGTCCCGGCCTCGTCCGCGCCTCCCCACCAGTGCTTGGGCAGCACGCGGATCTGGCCCAGGATCTGTGGCAGTTCCTGGTTGTTGTCTTCGTCAAACAGGAAGGTCACATCCCGTTCACCGGTCTTTTCCGCCGAGACGACATGCGCGTAATACTGCGCCTGCGCCGGATTGTGTTCCTTCGCCATGTCGAAGCTGAAGACCACGTCCTCAGGCGTCACCGGTGTGCCGTCGGCCCATTTGGCTTCCGCGCGCAGCCGGAATGTGACTTTCGAGATGTCGTCCGGATAGGAAATGCTCTCGGCGAGCAGCCCGTAGGACGAGGAGACCTCGTCTTCCGATGGTTTCATCAGCGTGTCGAAAATCAGGCTCAAGCCTGCCGCCGCCTCGCCCTTGTACAGAATCGGGTTGAAACTGTCGAAGGTGCCTTCTTCCGACAGTTTCAGCGTGCCGCCCTTGGGCGCGTCCGGATTGACATAATCAAAATGCGCAAAGCCTTCGGCGTATTTTGGCGCCTCGATCATCGCCGTGGCATGCTGCCAGGCTGGTTCCTGGGCCATGGCGCTGGCCGTTGCGAACAGGCTGGCCAGTGCCAGCATGATGGGGGCGAGGCGTTTGATCATGTGTGCGGGTCCTCCGGTCACTGTGTCATCCACAGACAATAGGTGACTTCTGCGGCACTTGCAGGGCCAGTCTCACATTTCTTGCCCGCAGAACAAAAAAAGCCGGGCTCGAGGCCCGGCTTTGATGTCGTTGCAGCGAAGAACCTATTCGGTTTCAGCTGGCGCTTCCGCCGCTTCATCCGCTGGTTCGGCAGTGACTTCGGTCGCCGCAGGCAGCGGCGCCGGCGAGTCGCCGAGGGTGCGCAGATAGGCGATCAGGTCGGCGCGTTCGTCGATCTTCTTGACGCCGGCAAAGCCCATCGCGGTGCCCTTGATGTATTTCTTCGGTGCAGCGAGGAAGCCGCTGAGATGTTCGTAATCCCAGGCCACGGAACCGCCTTCGGCGAATTCGACCATGGCGGCAGAGTACTTGAAGTCCTCATTGGCTGCGACCGGGCGGTTGACGATGTTCCACAGGCCGGGGCCGACCTTGTTGGCATTGGACGGATCGTTGGTGTGGCAGGCTGCGCACTTCTTGAACACCGATTCGCCCTTGGCCGGGTCGGCGCTGGCGAGCAGCGGTGCGATCAGTTCAGGTGCGGCTTCTTCCGCAGGTGCGCCGGCATCGCCGGTGCCTTCGGCCACTTCGATCATGAAGCCTTCGGTCTCTGGCTCCGGGGCGTCGTAAATGCCTTCCGACACAATCGAAAGAGACATCACGACAAACAGAATGCCCAGAAAAGCGCCCGCCGCAGTATTGAAGTATGAGGAGTTCATGTTCCGTCGCTCCGTTTCGGTTCGGTGTCCCGCCCAGTTTCCTGCAATATCCGAACCAGTCTTGAAATCGCGCGGAACCTATGTCTTTTGCAGTTTCGTTGCAACACCGTTTGTAACAGCGGCGGTGAGACTTTTTGACACCTGCGCCGCAAGATGGGGGAATGGACGCGCCATGGCAACAGGTTCCGAGCATACGCTGGTCATAATTCCGGCGCGATTGGCGTCGTCGCGGCTGCCCAACAAGGCGCTGGCGGATATCGCCGGCGAGCCGATGGTGGTCCGGGTCGCGCGCCAGGCGGCGCTTGCCAATGTCGGCCGCGTGGCGGTCGCCACTGATTCGCGTGACATTGCCGATGTGGTGGAGGCTGCCGGCTTCGAGGCGGTGATGACCCGCGACGACCATCAGTCAGGCTCCGACCGGGTGTTCGAGGCTGCCACGATCATGGATCCCGAGGCCAGGGCGCAGGTGATCCTCAATGTGCAGGGAGACATTCCGGCCATCGAGCCCGAGACCATCCGCCGCGCAGCCCTGCCGCTTGCCGGGTCGCCCGCCGATCTGGCCACGCTTGCCGTCGAGATTTCGGATGAGGACGAGAAGACCAATCCCAGCATCGTCAAGGTGATCGGAACGCCGATCGGCGACCGTCTCCTGCGCGCACTCTATTTCACCCGCGCCACCGCGCCCTATGGCGACGGCCCGCTCTATCACCATATCGGCCTTTACGCCTGGCGCCGCACGGCGCTTGAGCGCTTCGTTTCGCTCAAGCCATCGACGCTGGAAAAACGCGAGTCGCTCGAGCAATTGCGGGCGCTCGAGGACGGCATGCGCATCGATGTGGCGATCGTTGACTCGGTGCCGCTGGGTGTCGATACTCCCGCCGATCTTGCCCGCGCCCGCCAAATCATCGGGCCGAAATAGACGCTTCTTTCTCACAACGGACAGATCTGATGACCGCATCCACCAACCGCATCGCCTTCCAGGGCGAATTCGGCGCAAACTCCGACATGGCCTGCCGCGACATGTTTCCCGACATGGATCCCTTGCCCTGCGCCACCTTCGAGGATGCCTTCAATGCGCTGGCCCAGGGCGACGCGGATCTGGCGATGATCCCGATCGAGAACACCATCGCCGGCCGGGTTGCCGACATTCACCACCTGCTGCCCGAATCCCGGCTGCACATTATCGGCGAATATTTCATGCCGATTCATTTTCAGCTGATGGCGCTTCCGGGCGTCGACCGCTCCGAGCTGCGCACCGTGCACAGCCATGTTCATGCCGTCGGCCAGTGCCGCAAGATCGTCCGCGCCAATGGCTGGAAGGCGGTCGTCGCCGGTGACACGGCGGGTGCGGCGCGGCTGGTCTCCGAGAGCAATGACCGGACCATGGCCGCCCTGGCGCCGCGGCTGGCAGCCGAGCTCTACGGCCTCGACATCCTCGAGGAAAATGTCGAGGACACAGAGACCAATGTCACCCGCTTTGTGGTGCTCTCACGTGAAGCCGAAATCCCGCCGCGGCCGGTGGCCGACGAGGTGGTGGTCACCACTTTCGTCTTCAAGGTGCGCAACATTCCTGCCGCACTTTACAAGGCGATGGGCGGGTTCGCCACCAATGGCGTCAACATGACCAAGCTCGAAAGCTACCAGATCGGCGGCAAGTTCTTCGCCACCCAGTTCTATGCCGACATTCACGGTCACCCGGACGAAGCCCCCGTGGCCCGCGCCATGGATGAACTCGCGTTCTTCTCCAAGGAACTGCGCATCCTCGGCGTCTATCCGGCCCATCCGTTCCGCCTCGCGCAAAACGGCTCACACGCCGAAGAGGCCGAGGGCTGAGACCAGCCTTCAGCGGCCCCAGTCGAGCCAGTCACGCATTAGCCGGTGCGCGATGGCGCCGGGCGGTGGTGCTGCAGCGTCCGCTTCGCCAAGGCTGGCTGTAAGCATCGCCTCGGTCTCGGCACGGTCAAACCAGCGACAGTCCTCGAGTTCGGCGGTGTCGCGGGTGATCTCCAGGCTCTGCGCTTCGGCGTAAACCCCGATCATCAGCGAATGCGGCATCGGCCAGGGCTGGCTGGCGTGATAGCGCACCCGGCCGACCCTGATGCCGGATTCCTCCAGCGTTTCCCGCCGCACCGCGTCTTCCATGGTTTCGCCCGGCTCGATGAAGCCGGCCAGGCAGGAATACATGCCCGGCGGAAAATGCGGGCTTCGCCCCAACAGACAGCGGTCGCGGGCTTCGTCGACCACCAGCATGATGGCGACAGGGTCGGTGCGCGGAAACACCGGGCGCTCGCAACCCCGGCATTTCCGCCTGTAGCCACCGGCCTCCGGTGACATCTCACCTCCGCAAGCGCCGCAGAACCGGTTGGCCAGCGCCCAGGACACCAGGCTGGTGCCTTGCGCATAGGCGCCAAGCGCCTCTTCATCCATCAGCGCCTGGCGGTAGACCGAGCGTGTATCAATCGCCTTGAACGGCGCGGGCAGATCATCCGGGTCGATGTCCACCGGTATGGCTATGCGGGCGACATTGTCCTGATCCCAGCCGATCAGCACCGCGTTGTCATGATGCGGCTGCATCCCGGCGATATCCGCGGCTGTCAGCAGGCCATCGGGTGTGTCGCCATCAACCCGCATCGCCAGCCGGCCTTTGGCGATGGCAAAATAGCGCGTCGCCGGGTCTTTCAGCGCGTCACCCAGTTCGGTCTCGGTGCGGTATTCGGATCGGCGATCAAGCCGGTTGCCGGCAAAAGCGACAAGCCGGCTGGCTTCGCCATGCGGTGCATCATGGTCAAAAAGAGAAAATGTCATGTATCAGAGGGCCTCGAGAAGTCTTTCTGTAAACTCGGTACGGGCTTTTGCGTCCCAGGGCGTGGCCTCGCCGTGGCCCCAGACCGGTCCCGGCCAGGCCGGGTCGCCCTCGTTGCGGGCAATGATGTGGAGATGGAACTGGCGCACCTGGTTGCCAAGCGCGCCGATATTGACCTTGAGGCATTGCGAGACCTGCTTCAGCGCCTTGGCGGCAATCGCGGTCTCGAAGGTCAGCATGGTCTGATCCAGCGGCGTCATGTCGAAGATCTCGCTAATGCCGCCCCGTTGCGGCACCAGAAGCACCCAGGGCCAGCGTGAATCCTCCATCAGCCGGACCTGGCACAAGCCCAGCTTCATCAGCAGGGTCGTGTCACGCTCAAGACGAGGATCAAGAACAAAATCAGACATCTGGCACACCGTCGAACAGGGTTGGCTGACAACTCTAGCAGTTTTTTTCGGCTCTGGCTTGCTTTTGCCTGTCTGATTGACGATATGTGCCTTCGGGAGGTTGGTGGTGGACGAGCCACTCGCCAACCGGGTCAGGTCCGGAAGGAAGCAGCCCTAACGAGCCCGGCACGGGTCACCGTGCCAGCCTCCCACCCTTTTCGCCCGCGCCATGTTTGGCAGGCCCGTCACTGGTTGGCCCCGCCACTAGCTGGCCCAATCACTGGCTCGATTGCCATTGACGGGTCCTGACCGGGGTGCAAACATTCCACTTGAATGGCCACCGGCCATCACCAGGGCGGCACGAGGATCATGGACGAAACAACCGGCACGACCACAGTTTCGGCGGGATCACAAGCCGAGGGCCAGGCCGCGTACAGGGTGCTGGCGCGCAAATACCGCCCGAAGGATTTCACCGACCTGATCGGCCAGGAGCCGATGGTCCGCACCCTGACCAACGCATTCTCCTCCGGCCGCATCGCCCAGGCCTGGATGCTGACCGGCGTCCGCGGCGTCGGCAAGACCACGACCGCCCGCATTCTGGCCCGCGCGCTCAATTACGAGACGGCCGAGACCGACCAGCCGACGATTGATCTGTCGGTGCCTGGCGAGCACTGCCAGGCGATCATGGAAGGCCGCCACGTCGATGTCATCGAGATGGATGCGGCCTCGCATACCGGCATTGACGACATTCGCGAGATCATCGAGCAGGTCCGCTACCGCCCGGTCTCGGCGCGCTACAAGGTCTACATCATCGACGAAGTGCACATGCTCTCCAACCAGGCCTTCAACGGCCTGCTCAAGACGCTGGAAGAGCCGCCGTCGCATGTGAAGTTCATCTTCGCCACCACCGAAATCCGCAAAGTCCCGATCACTGTCTTGTCGCGCTGCCAGCGCTTTGACCTGCGCCGCATCGATTCGGGCCTGCTGGTCACCCATTTCCAGAACGTCGCCGCCCAGGAAGGCATTTCCATCGACGACGAGTCGCTGGCCATGATCGCCCGCGCAGCCGAAGGCTCGGTGCGCGATGGCCTCTCGCTGCTCGATCAGGCCATTGCCCATGGCGGCGGCACGGTTGATGCCGAAGCCGTGCGCTCGATGCTTGGTCTCGCCGATCGTTCCCGTATTGTCGGGCTGTTCGGCGCGCTGATGGCGGGTGATGTGGCCTGTGCGCTGGCAAGCTTTCGCGATCAGTATGATTCCGGCGCCGCCCCTTCGGTGATCCTCACCGACCTGGCCGATTTCACCCATCTGGTGACGCGGCTCAAATTCGTGCCCGAAGCCGGCGAAGATCCTTCGCTGACAGAGACCGAACGCGAAAGCGGCGCCGATTATGCGGCAAAGCTCTCGACGGTGATCCTGTCGCGGGTCTGGCAGATGCTGCTCAAGGGCATCACCGAAACCGATACTTCGAGCCGCCCGGCCTCAGCCGCCGAAATGGCGCTGATCCGCATTGCCCACGCCGCCAACCTGCCATCGCCCGAGGATGCGCTGAAGGCGTTCCAGAATTCCGGCGGTGCCTCGGCAGGTGCCGGTGGTCAGCCCTCCGGCGGCGGCTCGTCCGGCGGCGGCGCAACCGCCATGGCTGTCGGTGACCGGCGCATGCCCCAGGGCGGACATGGCGGCGGCAACGGCGGTGGCCAGCCTTCCATGCGCCTGGCCCATTCCGCTGAGCCGTCGGTCGTCACGCCGGCGGTGGCGGAGCCGGTTCAGGAAGTTGCCATCAATTCGATCGAGGACATGGTGGCGCTGGCTGAAAAGAACCGCGACATCGCCATGAAGGTGCAGATTCGCACCGGCGTGCGCCTGGTCCGGCTTGAGCCCGGCCGTCTCGAAATCAATCTCGCGCCCGATGCCAGTTCCAGCCTGCCCGGCGAACTGATCAAGAAGCTCGGGGACTGGACCGGCGCAAAATGGTCGGTCACGCTCAGCCGCGAGGAAGGCCAGCCAACCATTGCCGAGCGCGAGATCGCCAAGCGCGAGGCGCTGCACAGCGATGCCCGGCAGGATCCGGATGTTGCGGCGATCCTGGCGCAGTTCCCCGGCTCCCGCGTCACCGATGTCCGCATCGCCGTCGCGGAGGAATCCCTGCCCGACGACGCGCTTGCGCCATCCGAGGACGGCGACATCCTGCCCGACGACGTCGGGCTCGACGACAGTTCGGACTGACAGGAACGCCAGCATTCCGGCTGAAACAAAGCCGGCAAACCAAATTCACAAAGGAGAGATCCCGATGAAAGACATCATGGGTATGATGGGCAAGATCAAGGACATGCAGTCCAAGATGGAAAAGATGCAGGAAGAGCTCGCCGAGCTCGAATGCGAAGGCGTGGCCGGCGGCGGCATGGTCAGCGTCCGCCTGACCGGCAAGGGCCTGATGAAGGGCCTCTCCATCGATCCGTCGATGTTCAAGGAAGACGATGTCGAGATCCTCGAGGACCTGATCGTCGCCGCCCACAACGACGCCAAGGCCAAGGTCGAGACCATGATGGCCGAGCGCACCAAGGAACTCACCGCCGGCCTGCCGATTCCTCCCGGCATGAAGCTGCCGTTCTGAGCCCGTTGACCGCTACCGGAGAGTAAAATGCAGAAGCGTGTAACCGGCCCCGAGATCGAGCGGCTGATCCAGCTGCTCGCCCGTGTCCCGGGGCTGGGGCCGCGGTCTGCGCGCCGTGCAGCCCTTCAGCTGATCAAGAAGAAGGATCAGCTGATGGGTCCCTTGGCGCTGGCCATGAACGAGGCTTTCGACAAGGTCCGCATCTGCTCCACCTGCGGCAATGCCGATACCTCCGACCCCTGCACGGTCTGTACCGATGTTAGTCGCGACCAGAGCGTCATCATCGTGGTCGAGGATGTGGCCGATCTCTGGGCGCTCGAGCGTGCTGCGGCGATGAATGCCGGCTACCACGTGCTCGGAGGCACCCTGTCGCCGCTCGATGGTGTCGGCCCGGATGATCTGTCGATTGCCGGTCTGGTTGACCGGGTGGCCAAGGGCGGGGTCAAGGAGATCCTCATCGCCGTCAATGCCACCGTCGAAGGCCAGACCACCGCACACTACATCACCGAGCAATTGTCGGGCTTCGACATCAAGGTCACCCGCCTGGCCCACGGCGTGCCGGTGGGGGGTGAACTGGATTATCTCGACGAGGGGACGCTGGCCGCCGCGATCCGCGCCCGCACCGCTTTCTGAGCCTGATCGGACAAAACGCGCCAAACCTGGCACATGGCGTCACAACCGCCATTTTCCCGGCACCAAGCTCGGGTTACGCTGAAGGCATGATTCGCACCCTGATCCTGACCCTCTGCTTCGCTTTCACCATGACCGCCTTTGCGGTGCCCGCATCGCAGGCTGCCACCAAGGCAGGCGTCGAGGCGCAATTCCGCCAATGGCTCGAGGCCGACCTGTGGCCCGAAGCCAGGCGGGCAGGAGTCTCCAAATCGGTCTTTGACCGCACCTTCTCCGGCGTCAGTCTCGACTGGGACCTGCCCGATCTCGCCCCTCCCGGCTTCCCCAAGCCCAAGCAGCGGGCCCAGAGCCAGGCCGAATTCCGCAGTCCAGGCGCCTATTTCAACGAGAAGCGGCTGCAGGGCCTGACCGCGTCGGGCCGCTCGCTGATGCAGAAGCACGCCGGCCTGTTGCGCAAGATCGAGCAGCGCTACGGCGTCCCGGGGTCGATCATCGTTGCCATCTGGGGCAGGGAGTCCGGCTTCGGCCGGGCCAAGATCCCGCATTCGGCCATCCGCGTCATCGCCACCAAGGCCTTCATGTCGACCCGCACCGAGCTGTTCCGCAAGGAAATCCTCGCGGCGTTGAAGATCCTTCAGCGCGGCGACATTCCGGCCTCCGCGATGAAGAGTTCCTGGGCCGGCGCCATGGGGCAACCGCAGTTCCTGCCCTCGAGCTATCTCGACCACGCGGTCGATTTTGATGGCGACGGCAAGCGCGACATCTGGAACTCGACCGCTGATTCGCTGGCCTCGATCGCCAATTATCTGGCCAGGTCGGGCTGGGTCCGCGGCCGCGACTGGGGCTTTGAAGCGGTGATCCCCGAAGGCGTCACCTGTGCGCTGGAAGGCCCCGACCGAGCCCGCCCGATCAGCGCATTGACCGACATGGGCATCATCCGCATCTCCGGCAGGCCGTTTCCCGAACATGAGCGCCGCGCCCCGGGCATGGTACTGGTTCCGGCCGGCACTTTCGGCCCGGAATTTGTCGTCACGCCGAATTTCTACGTCATCAAGGAATACAACAATTCCGATCTCTACGCCCTGTTCATCGGCAATCTGGCCGACCGCATGGCCCATGGCGGCTCGGCCTTTGTCACGCCCTGGGGCAACACCGGCAAGATGCTGCGCTCCGACATTGCCCGGCTGCAATCAATGCTCGAAAGACAGGGCTACGATGTCGGCGGTGCCGATGGCCTGCCCGGTTACAAGACCAGGCGGTCGATCGGCGAATGGCAGGCCAGGAACGGCCAGAAGCCGAGCTGCTTCCCGTCTCCGGCCTTGCTCAAGGCAGTCCGCTGAGCAAAAGCCCGGCCTGGTAAGATCTGCATCCCTGTAAAATCGACGCGAAAGCCCGTTTCGAAGCGATCAGTGACGGAATCGAGGTTGCTTTCCCCTGCCGCTCACCCCTACAGATTTGAATTGAGATGACATCGTTCCCATCTGGGACGTCTGAACATGTTTGGAGAATGAAATGATCGAGAAGCGCGAGTTTTACATCAATGGTGCCTGGGTTTCGCCCTCCAAGCCACGCGATTGCGACGTGATCGACCCGTCGAACGAGGAACCCTGTGCGGTGATCTCGCTCGGCTCGTCCGAGGACACCGACAAGGCGGTTGCCGCCGCCAAGGCGGCTCAGGAATCCTGGGCGCAGACCGATCCCGAGGTCCGGCTTGGCTACGTCAAGAAGATCCGCGAGATCTACGCCGAGCGCGCCGAGGACATGGCGCAGGCGATCAGCCTTGAAATGGGTGCGCCGATTTCGATGTCGCGCTCCAGCCAGGTCACCTCCGGCACCTGGCACATCGACAATTTCATCACCGCCTTCAAGGATATCGAGTTCATCCGGCCGCTCGGCCCCCACGCCCCCAATGACCGCATCGCCATGGAACCGATCGGCGTTGTCGGCCTGATTACGCCGTGGAACTGGCCGATGAACCAGGTCACGCTGAAGGTGATCCCGGCGCTGCTGGCTGGCTGCACCATGGTGCTCAAGCCGTCTGAGATAGCCCCCCTGTCCTCGATCGTCTTCGCCGAAATCGTCCATGCCGCCGGCGTGCCGGCCGGTGTGTTCAACCTGGTCAATGGCGATGGTATCGGCGTTGGTACCGATCTTTCGACCCACAAGGATGTCGAGATGATCAGCTTTACCGGCTCGGCCCGCGCCGGCGCTGCCATCTCCAAGGCGGCTGCAGACACCTTCAAACGCGTCTGCCTAGAGCTCGGCGGCAAGGGCGCCAATGTGATCTTTGCCGATGCCGACGAAAAGGCTGTCGAGCGTGGCGTCCGCCACTGCTTCAACAACACCGGCCAGAGCTGCAATGCGCCGACCCGCATGCTGGTCGAGCGCCCGGTCTATGACCAGGCCGTGGAAAAGGCCATCGAAGTTGCCGCCTCGACCAAGGTCGGCTCTTCGCACGACGAGGGCAATCACATCGGTCCGGTCGTCTCGGCTGCCCAGTTCGACAAGATCCAGGGTCTGATCCAGAAGGGCATCGATGAAGGCGCCCGCCTGGTCGCTGGCGGCACCGGCCGTCCGGAAGGCTTCAACCGCGGCTATTTCGTCCGCCCGACCATCTTCGCCGATGTCACCAACGACATGACCATCGCGCGTGAGGAAATCTTCGGCCCGGTTCTGTCGATCATTCCCTTCGACAATGAAGAAAATGCGGTCGAGATCGCCAATGACACGATCTACGGTCTGACCAACTACGTCCAGAGCCAGGATGGCGCCAAGCGCAACCGCATGGCCCGGCGTCTTCGCTCCGGCATGGTCGAGATGAACGGCAAGTCGCGCGGGGCAGGTTCGCCCTTCGGCGGCGTCAAGGCCTCGGGCCGGGCGCGTGAAGGCGGCGTCTGGGGCATCGAGGAATTCCTCGAAGCCAAGGCCATCTCCGGCTGGGACAGCGACGTCAACTGATCAGCTGCCAGCTTGTCCTGAAATCTGAAGCGGCTCGCCCTTCCCGGGGCGGGCCGTTGTCGATTCCACGGCGTCTTGTGGATCGAGCGACGCGCTAGTCCGAGAACCCGACGCTGGTGCCGTTCTACCCGATCCGGCGAGCCCGCTGGCAATGCGCTTTACTGGCGCTGACGGTGTCACCGGGGAAGACAAGTTTGACGAAGGTCACTGGCTTGAGGACGCGCGCGGCCTGCCGCTTCTGGGCGAGGCGCTGGTCGAGTTGTCCTGCGATGTGTTGGAAATGGTCGAGGCCGGCAGCCACACCGTCTTCATCAGTGAGATCATGGACATGAGGATCAGCGAAGGCGCGCCGCTGGTCTATGGCCAGTCCGGCTTCCACCGGCTCGAGCCGCTGTGACGCTTGTCCCTGCCGGCCGTTGTCGGCCCTCGTCTGGCAGGGCTCCCTAGCCGGTCGCCACGGACCTGGGTTCTGGCGCAGGACGTGACGAGTGTTGTATCGTCCGCATCCGGGTCGCGACCTCGGTTCTGAACACGTGTTCCGGAACCGGGCGGCCGAAGTGATAGCCCTGGAATTCATGGCACCCGCAATCAAGCAGGAACAGGTGCTGTGGAACGGTCTCGATGCCCTCGGCCAGCACCGAAAGCTCGAGTTCCAGCCCCATTCTGACAATGCTTCTGATCAGTGAGGCGCCGCTGGGGCTCTCCAGAGATTCCTTGACGAAGCTGCGGTCGATCTTGAGCTGGCTCACGGGCAATTGGCGCAGATAGCTCAGGGATGAGTAGCCGGTACCGAAATCGTCCAGGGCGAATTCGATGCCGGCGGCGCGCAGCGTGTTCATCTTGGCCACAACCGGCTCGACGCCCGAAATGATGACGGTCTCGGTGAGTTCCAGTTTCAGCTTCCCCGGGTCCACGCCGTAGAGAGCGACGGTTTCCAGCACGGATTGCTCGAACCCCTCGAGATTGAACTGGTTGGCGCTCACATTGACGGCAAGTGTGAGCTCGCTGAGGGCGGGATCGTGCTTCCAGGTGGCCAGCGTCCGGCAGGCTTCCTTGAGCACCCAGCCACCGATCAGCGGCATCAGTCCGCACTCTTCCGCGACCGGAATGAACTCGCCGGGAGAAATGTTTCCCCGCCGCGGGTGAGTCCAGCGCAACAGCGCTTCCGCGCCGACAATCTTCTGCGCATGATCGACCTGAGGCTGGAAGTGCAACTCCAGCTCCTCGTTCCGCACGGCTGTCCGCAGCGCGCGCGAAAGCTGGCTTTGCCCGGAGGATTCGCGATGGATCGCGTAGACCCCTCCACACAGCATCGCCGTGGCCAGGGTGGAATTGATCCAGATTCCCACATGCCGGATGTCATCGGGAATGCTGAGGGCGAAGGACGGCGCGAATTTCGTGCTGGAAAAGAAGATGAAACTCAACAGCGAGCCGGCGATCACCACGAGCTGGAAGGGCGATCTTGTGCGCAGGTAATTGAAATAGGCCATCAAGGCGATGGCAGGAAGAAACAGGTGTGACACCCGCGGATGGGCTTCGCTCGGGACATCGAACACCAGGCAGAAAGCGATGGTGAAGGTCAGGAAGGCAACTTCCGACACCATCAGGGCGACGTCGACCTGGTTGCGTCTGACCAGCAGCCAGCCGATGCCACCAAGCACGATTATGCACAGGTCGGCACAGGCAAGAGGCCAGTTCTGGATTGAGGCGAAGTAGACGAACCAGCCGAGACTGAAGATCAGCAGGCTCAGGGAAGCGCCCTTGTAGGCGAAGCGCAATCGCTGCGACGGCTTGTTGCCAGGAGTAGCTTGCAAGGTAGTGGGCATGATGAAGCGCGGTTCACACAGGTTGAATGACTGACATCAGCAGATGCTGACCTCCCCGTTACTGGCTACAGCGTTCGTCTTAACGAATTGATCTCGAAATGATGTGGATTTGCAAATTCACTCGCATAACGTGTTCAAAGTCACTCTCAAAAGCGCTGCTGCGACACTCATGCGGGCGAGCCCGATGCCAGTTGCTGGCGCGCGGACTGCGGCAGCCCGATCGCCCGGTCTCCGCCCGGGAAAAATCCAGACCGCGGTCCCGTCCCGGATAAACTTTGACGTTGAATATTTTTGGTTTCAAATATTCACCGCCCCGAAAAGTGTGAAGTCCCAAGTGGTTTCTTTGAAAAATCCTGTGAGCGCGCAAGGTCTCGCCGTCGGGCGTTCAACCTTTACTGATTAGGTTCAAAAGTCTCACCTGATAATCAGTAGTTCCCGTTTAAGGCACAATTAACATATATCAGCGAATTATAAAAAGCTAGAATGTTCAACAGGTTGGAATCAACAGCCAGGCAAATTTGCAGACAAGTGTGCTGCAGGGAAACAGCAAGAAGGCTGGAGCACAGCTTCAGGACTTAGACAACCACAAGGGCCGAAGGACCGGCGCACGCGAAAAAATCGGGAAAATCGCGACTATCAGGAAAGACCAGCATGTTCCAGATTTCAGATCCAGTCGAGATTTCCCGGGCGAGCAAATCGGCGCAGGTGGAAACGATCTTCAGCAGCCCCTCCAGACCGTCCGTGCACGTCATCGGGGGAGGAAAATTCCTCGATGATGTCGCCCAGGTCATGACCCCCCTGAACTATTCCGCAACAACCGTCGAGGGCCGGCCGGGACAGGCCGCAGCCGTGGCCAATGGCGACGACGATGCCCTGGTGCTGATTGACGGGTCGATACCCGATGCCCTTGCCATTTGCGAAGATCTTGGCGAAGCCCTGCCGAAAATTCTCGTCTCGCCCGAAACAAGCTTTGCCTACCGCGCCAAGTGTGCCCGGTCGCATGTCAGCACCATCATCGCCAACCCGATCGAACAGGCGGAGCTGGTCCACTGGCTCGAGCATCTTGGCGGTCAGCTGAGCGAGCAGCCGGCATCGATCCTGCTGGTCGATGATGACCCGATCGCCTCGGCCGTCTACGCCGAAATGCTGCGCGCCAATGGCATGATCGTGTCCATTCTCAATGACCCGCTGAAGATCATCCCGACCATCAACGGCTCCTTCTTCGACATCATCATCATGGATCTGCAGATGCCCAATACCGACGGCATCGAGATCGCCAAGATCATTCGCCAGCACCAGAGCCACCTGTCGATTCCGATCGTGTTCCTGTCCTCCGAGGAAGACAAGACCATCCAGATGCGGGCGCGGCAGTTCGGCGGCGACGATTTCATCTCCAAGCGTGCAGATCTCGATGCGCTGGTGATGCTGATCAATTTGCGGGTCGAGCGCGCGCGGGTGCTGCGCTCGCTGATCGAGCGCGATGGCCTGACCGGCCTTCTCAATCACCGCCGCTTCAACGAGCGTGTCGGTCACGAGATGGCCCGGGTCAAACGCACCGGGATGCAGTTCTGCGTGGCCATGATCGACGTCGACCATTTCAAGAAGGTCAATGATACCTGGGGTCACCCGGTTGGCGACCAGGTGTTGTCCATCCTCGCCCGCACGCTTGTCGGCTGGGTCCGCAAGACCGATGTGGTGGGGCGTTATGGAGGCGAGGAGTTCGCAGTGCTGCTGCTCGACACCGCCCCCGAGGCTGTCTTCGAAGTGCTGGAAAAGTTCCGCAAGCATTTTGCCGAGATCGTGTTCGACGGCCGGCCGGAACAGTTTTCGCTGACGATCAGCATCGGCGTGGCCGGCAGCAACGCCTGTGGGAACACCGCCGAGCTCTTTGCCGAAGCCGACCGGGCGCTGTACCTGGCCAAGAACAATGGCCGCAACCAGGTCGTGCTGGCTCACCCGGCAGAAGACCTTCCGGCCAGCCCTGATGCCGGGGGCGAGGACCAGCCATGAGGGATCTCTCGCCCCACGCCGATCATCGTGTCGAAGTCAGTTCCCCGGCTCCCGAGGCTTTCCTGCTGTGGATTGGATCAAGCAAATGAGTGTTACCTATGAACAGGCCGCTGACGGCAGTGGCATCAATCTGGATGGCCGCTCGGTCTGCATCGTCGATGACGACAATCTTTACCGTCTGCACCTCTCGGCGCTGCTCGCGCAGGCAAATCTGAGGACCTTTGAAGCCGGTGACAGCGACAGCCTTGCAGCCGTCCTGGAAAAGGAGATGCCGGACTGCATCTTGCTCGACTACAACCTGGATTCGGAAAACGGCTTCCGGGTACATGAGCAGCTGAAGCTTCGCTACAAGGAGCTGCCACCGGTCATCATGTTGTCCGGCGATGAATCACAGCGCACCGCGATCAAGGCGTTTCGCATGGGCCTTTATGATTTCCTGCCCAAGCGCAACCTGCGCATGGATGAAATCACCCTTGCGATGAAGAAGTCGATTGCTCGCTATGAGGTGGAAGCCTCGCGCGACGACGAGGTCTCGTCGCTGCGCAAGAAGGCCCTGTTCGATGATCTCACCGGCATGTACAGCCGTGAAGAGCTCGACAAGAAGCTGTTGCTCGTAGCCGCAGCGGCCAGGCGCCAGAACAGCAAATTTGTTGTCTTTTCGATATGCCTGGCCGAATACCGCAAGATCTGCACCAATTTCGGCGTTGCCAATGCCGATGAGATCCTGCGTGGTTTCGCGGCCAGGATCCGGGCCAATATCAGGTCCGATGATTTCTGCGGCAGGTACGATGAAGACACGTTCCACTACGTCATCGATCGCAACGTTTCGACGCCTGTCGTCAACGAGCGGCTTGCACGGCTGAACGAGCAGCTGACGTTCTCTCATCATCTCAAGTCGGTAGAACTGCAGATTTCGCCTGTGATCGGGGCTGCGATTTCCAGCGAGTTTGCCGGCCTTCAGCAGATGGAACAGTATCTGGCGACGGAACTGGGCGACCGCCGCAAGGCGCTCGAAACGCAGCTCGGCGGCGAGGACTGGAGCACGCTGCCTGCAGCAGCCGGGCCCGGAGATCCAAGGGAACGGCGCCGCTCGACCCGGATGCGGACACTGAAGCCCGCCTATATTGCGCTGGAAGAATGGTCCTCCAAGATCAATTGCACGGTCCGCAGCGTCTCCGATGGCGGCGCGCGGCTTAGGCTTGAAAGGCAAATGGCGCTGCCGGAATATTTCCTGCTCAAGATCACCGCTTCCGGTCAGCTCCGGCGGGTCCGGAAATGCTGGCATGTCAATGATGAGGTTGGCGTCGAGTTCTGCGAGTGACTGTCAACGATGCGGATGCCGGATCGGTACGCAAGATGAGGAAGACTGTCAGATGGCCAATCAGATGATGAATGCAAGCAAGCTGGAAGAGCTGCCGGCCGAGGCCCGCGAGCGCATCGAGACGTTGCGGCTCCTCTTTATCGAGCGCTCCCGCGGACATCTGGAGCAGATCCAGGAACTGCTCGCCCTGCGGAAGTTGCCCGGTGAACGCGGTGCAGCGGATGCTGATCTCATGACCCTGGCGCATTCCCTGGTCGGAACAGCCGGCATCTTCGGTTTTCAGGCTCTGGGCGAAGCAGCCTTCCGGTTCGAAAACACCGTGCGGGAAGAGGGCTACAGCGAAGCCGAGTTCGCCTCGGCAATGGCGGACCTCCTGGATCAGATCAAGGCCATGGAATGACACGAGCCGTGGCCTCACGCCGCCACGACGTCAACCGATGCAAACCCTGCGGCGCGGTCGATGACATGCGTCCCGGCCGTCACACCTGCCTGAGCGCAAGCTCTCCTGGCAGGCTCAGCTCTTCCTCTTTGCCAGAAGATCTCGCGCCTGCTCGGCCAGCGTCATCGGGTCGAAGGGCTTGGAGATAACCCCTGCCGCGCCGAGGCTCATGAACCGGTCAATATCCTCGGGCTGGGTTCGTGCGGTAGTAAACACCACCGGAACAGCAGCCGTTTCCGGTGCCTGCTGAAGACGTGTCAGCGTCTCCGGGCCATCCATGTCGGGCATCATCACATCCAGCAGGATCAGATCCGGCAGCCAGTCTGTCACGGTCGCAAGCGCCTCCGAACCCGAAGCGCAGCTCCTCACGGTCAACGCCGGGTCGAATTCGAGCGCCATCACTGCGATTTCCCGGATGTCGTCTTCGTCGTCCACATAGAGAATTTTCAGGGGCTCGCTCATCTGTCTTGCATCTCGCGGTTTGGGGTTCGTGTGTCTGTGTTCCACCAGCCAGGCCAGCTTCGCCGTGCAGCGCGGCAGCAATCATGTTGCAAGTCGCGCCTCCCTCGGCCCGAAGCCAGCGTCACCCGTCGACAAGTGTTTCAATGGTCTCGAGAATCCTCTCCTCGGACGCGCGCGACTTGACCAGCGCGGCGGACACCGATTTCTCGATATCACCGGAGACCTCGCTCGCCGAGAGGATCATCACCGGAACCGGCGGCGTGATCTGGCTGATCAGGTTTGTGAGGAACTGGAGTCCGGATCCATCCGGAAGTTCAACATCCAGCACCACCAGGTCAAAGCGTTGGTTTCGCAAGAGTTGCTCGGCCTCCTGCAGGCTTGCCGCTGGCACCACCTCAATCTTGCCCTGCAGCGACATCGCCAGCACACGGCTCAGATCCTGGTCATCTTCGATATGCAGCAGCGTTGGCGTCTCTTTTTTCTGGTAGTGCAGCATTGCCCGCTGGACATCATCCTTTTCCAGGTTTCCGGTGACATGATCTTGCACCCTCAAGGGCAGCTCCATCCAGAAGGTCGTGCCCAGGCCTGTCTCGGTTTCAAAGCCGATCTTGCCACCCATTCGTTCGACGATCTGCTTGCTGATGTGAAGTCCCAGGCCGCTGCCGCCCTTGACCCGCGTTGACGACGAATCTCCCTGGGAGAATTTGCCGAAGATCTTTGAACGGAACTCCTCGGCAATACCTGCGCCGTGATCCCTGACACTTATGCGAACCCGCTTGCCCGCCTTGAGAGCGGAGATCTCAACCTCGCTGCCACGGTCGGAGAATTTTGCTGCATTGGACAGCAGGTTGGACAGGACCTGGGCAAGGCGCGCAGCATCAACATTGGCTTTCAAGTCGGGGCTGATGTCGGTCGCCTTGAAGACAACGCCAAGCTTTTCGGCATAGGGCTGATTGACCTCGACAGCCTGCGTCACCAGTGACCCGACATCTTCCTCTTTCATGTCAAACCGCATCTGGCCCGATTCGATCTTGTCGATGTCGAGAATGTCATTGATCAGCAGGGTAAGACGTTCGGAGTTCTTGTGTGCAATGTCGATCAGCCGGCCGGCTTTCTCCGGCAGCTCTTTCGCCATCGGACCTGCCATCAGGCCGAGCGCGCCGCGGATCGAGGTGAGCGGCGTGCGCAACTCATGGCTGACGATGGATACGAAATCCGATTTCAGCCGATCCATTTCCTTGCGCTTGGTGATGTCGAGTATGACGCCAAGATACCCCGTCATCTGCTGGTCCTCGTCGCGCAGGGGCGTGACCGCCAGCAACGCCGGAAAGCGTGTCCCGTCACGGCGAATGAAGCTCCATTCGTTCTCCTCGGTGCCGTCAAGGTCGACTTTGCGCCTGAAGACCTCAAAGCCGGGCTCGACCGTCTCGCCCAGTTCTTCCGTGAGTACTTTCGCGCGCTCGACAATCTCCGAAGGGTCATGCCAGAGCGCTGGCGTCTGTTTTCCAACAACCTCTTCGGCGGTGTAGCCGAGGGCTTTTTCGGCCGCCTCGTTGAAGACCATCACCGTGCCATCCATCTCGGTGGCGACGATGAGATACTCGGTGCTGGCCAGGATCGCGGTCTTGAGCGTGTCGGATTCGTGCAATGCCTGGGCCGCGGCCACCGCTTCGCTGGTGTCGCGGATCGTGCCGACAAACATCCGACGCCCATCCAGCTTCATTTCGTTGACAGCCAGGTCCATCGGAAACACCGAGCCGTCCTTGCGTCGTCCCACGACCTGTCTTCCAAGGCCGATGACCTTCTGTTCCCCTGTGTTCAGGTAGTTTTTGAGAAAACCGTCATGGGCGTCGTGATAGGGAGGAGGCATCAGAATTTTGATGTTGTGACCAATGATTTCTTCCTTTGCGTAGCCGAACAGGCGCAACCCGGCCGGGTTGATGGTCTCGATGAGACCTTGCGAGTTGATGGTCACCACCCCGTCAAGAACCGTATTCATGACGGTGGAGTTGCGCGTTGCTTCCTCCTTGATGCGGACATTGGAAGCCTCCAGCCGTGCCGTTTTCAAACGTGAAAGGCCTGTCGTGTAGGCAGCAATCGCCGCAAGCACCGAAATCAGAAAACCTGCCAGCAGCGCCACGCTGGGCAACTGGCTGCGCTGCGAATTCAGGAACTCTGCGGTCGGGATGGAGGTAAGCGACCAGGCCCTGTCCAGAACCTGTATCTTGCTTTCGAGCAGCCAGTCGGTTGCCAGCGGCAGGCTCTGGTTTCCTGCCCTGGCATAGATCTCGCCCTCATAGGCGATCTCGAAGCGGTAGCGGTCCAGCAATTCCCGTGGAATATCGATGTTGAAAAACTCCTCCACCGAGAAGACCCCGGCCAGGAATCCGTCCGAGACGCCGAGGACGTTCAAGGGGAAATATGCAGTCAAAGCATGTCTGCCGAACGCCAGTTCAAGCGGAGAGCTCAGTTTCGGGACATCGGCCGCGATGGCAGCCGCGACCACATCTGCCCGCGCCGGGTCGAGAACTGCATTGACCCAGACCAGCCGTTCATTGGCTGGGGATTGCTGGGTCTGCTGCATGATGTTGTCGGTGCCGACCTTGCTGATGACGCGCAGGCCTTCGAAATCCTCGATGAAGTTGGTGGCATCGGTGCGCCAGGCCGCTTCCAGCCGGTTTTGACTGAACTCCAGCCGGGAGGCCATTCGCTCAAGCGCGGAGATTTTCCCCTTTGTCTCAGCGGCGACAATGGCGCTGATCCTGTTGGCTTCGTTGCTGGTCAGCGACTTGAGATAGTCCTGCTCGGTCGCCGTCAGCGCCCGATAGAGCCCCAGTGTTCCGACAGCCAGCACGAGGAAGACCATCGCCGGCAGCACCAGCGCCTTGAGGCCGGGCGTGTCTTCGATGGCGTCGTTGCGGCGAATATTTGCGACAAACAGAAACAGGCCCAGCAAGAACGAGATCAGCAGGCCGCCGGCCAGGACCAGAACCGGGTTGTTGTTACGTGAGCTTTGCTCGAACCCCGGCGTGCTTTCCCAGACAATCAGCCAGCGTTGCTGCATGACATCAATCTGCTCGCGCTTGGTGAAGGCCGGGACGTAATCGGCCACCCGAACCTTCCGGCTGTCGTAGATCAAGGCCTCCGGGTCTTCCGAATCCCCGTCATAAACCCGGAAATTAATGGTGTTTCCCTGGCTCTGGGTCAGTTCATTCATGAAGTTTTTTGCGATGAAGGGTGCGTAGATCCAGCCGTCGAACGTCGCCCATTCGTCGGCCGATGATCCTGGCTCGAAGCCCTCCTTGTACATTGGATGCAGCAGCAGGAACCCGGGTGTCTTCTCGGCGTCCTGGACCAGGATGATGCGCTTGGTGATCGCCGGCTTGCCGGTGCTGCGCGACAGATCGGCCGCCTGCTTGCGGTTCTCTTCAAAAGCAATGTTCAGCCCGATTGCTTGCCGGTTGATGGACTCCGGCTCGATGAAATTGATGATGTAATGGCCTGCTTCGACATTCTTCGGTCGTATCTCGAAATTCGGTGCGCCATCCGCGCGCGCCGCGTTGAGAAACCTGTCGATGCCGGAAGGCGCCAGCGAGGTGATCCACCCCAGGCCGTTGATGCCGGGAAAGTTTTCCTGAATATCAAGCATGTCCACATATCGCCGCCATTCATTACGGCTGATATTTTCCGACCCCTGGAAATAGGCCACGCCGCCAAGCAGCGCGTTCTCGTAGGAGTTGATCCGGCTCAGGAGTGCCTTCTTGTTTTCAACCGCCAGCGATTCGAACTGGATTTCCCCATTGCTGGTGTTGGCCTCCGAAGAGATCTTCCATGCATAAAAGGTCAGTCCAAGCGGGATCAGCATGATCATCAACGCCGTCACCGGCAATCTGGCGATCGTGGTTCCGCGCCAGGTAAGGTTGTTCTTGTTGATCGGCGTGAGCAGCAGCAACGGCAGGAAGGTGACAACCCCCAGCATATCGCCTGTCCACCAGGTGAACCAGTTCCAGCTAAGCTCCGTTGCAGGCAGAATACCCGAAAAGTAGAGAGTGCTGACGCCGATGCTGGCGGCAATGACACAGGCCACCGGCCCTGCGATCACCAGCAGCCGCACGATTTGCCTGATCCTGTCAAAGGACAGCGGCAGGCCGACGAACCGATTGACCAGGCCGTAGCCGACCAGACCTTGCAGCGTCGAGCCGGATGCAATGGCCAGGGCCGCAAGCATCTTGGCGCCATCAGCACCCGTGTCCACCGTGTAGGCGCCGGAGATGTAGCTGTTGAGCAGAAACGACCCGATCAGGATCCCGGGCCACAGCCGCCAGCCGTAAATGAACAGCGCACCGAGCGCGATGCCTGACGGTGGCCAGATGACGGTGGCATAGCCTGGCGGCACGGCCAGAAACAGGCCAAGTCGTCCGGAAATGAAGTACAGCGCAGCAACCACGAGGATTCTCGCCAAGACCAGCCCAATGTCATTTTTCATCATGATCTGGTCTTCGCTTTCCGTTGCTGTTCAGTTGTCCCCTGCAATGAAGCAGCAGGGCTGCAACATGGTATTTTATAGTTAACGAGTCCCTAAATTAGAGACAACAGAAATCAACGGGGAGCAACGCCGAGCCGCTGAGGATGAAGACGAAGAGCAACGCCGCCGCGCCTTCCGCAACGCACCCAGAGAGCGGTCGCAAACTGTCCATCGGCAGGGCTGCCGGGCTCGGCTTCCCGATTGCCGGGTCGCCATAGCCAACCGCACTGGCGTGTGAACAGGGCAGAGCCAGGACATTGGTGCGCGCGTGGCTTTCATCCGGCCGCGCCGTGAAGCGGTTATTCGGCCTCGCCGATCCCGCCCAGGAACACCCGGATGGCAAGGGCAATGCGGCGCTCGTAGTCGGTTTCACGCGCCTGTGCTGTCTGTTGCACCAGCAGATGTTCCAGCGCATTGCCATGTGCCATGTCCGTCATCAGACGGGCCGCGACCTGCGTGTCGCTGATGCGGATCTCGCCCCGCTCAACCGATCGGTCGAGTTCGCGGCGAACCATGCGGACAAATGCATGCGGGCCTTCCTGAAGGAATTCCTGTACCAGATCCGGCTGCCGCTCGCCCTCGGTGACGACGGCGCGGAGAATGGCCAGCGGCAGCGGATCGGAAAATTTCTTGTTCGCCGGTGTCAGCAGCAGGCGCAGCCGTTCGGCCAGCGGCAGCCCGAGTTCGCTCTCCTGCAATGGCCGGGTCAGCATCTTGTGGACCCGTCGGATGACGGATGCGAACAGCGCGGTCCGGCTCTCGAACACATCATAGAGCGTTCGCTTCGACATCCCGGCTTCGGTTGCGATCACCGCCATTGAGGCCGCCGCAAGCCCCTTGGTCAGGATGATCCGTTCCGCCGCGCTGATGATGATGGCTTCGCGTTCGGCCACATCGAGCTGCCGGGGCCTCCCTGGTCTTCGCTGCGAATTACTGCACGCTGGCATCAAGTCAACTCTCCTCCATTCACGGTCACTTTACTGTGCTTGGCATTGCGCTTGCGCTGCGCCGAAAAACAAATATAAAACCGCTTGGTTTCCATATTATCCATCGAGCTGACGCTCGCCAAGTGGATACTCCTGATTGAGTGGAGAAATTCGATGAGGTTAGCGCCTTGCGCCGTTTTCGTGTCCCTGGTTCTCGCCATGCTGGCATCTGCCGCCTCTGCGCAGCAGCCCGGCAGCCCGCCGCCCACGCCCGTCACCGTGGTGACGCTGGAAGCGCAAACGGTAACCGTCACCACCACGCTGCCCGGGCGCGTCGTCGCCTCCGGCGTCGCTGAGGTGCGCCCGCAGGTCAACGGCATCATCGTTGAGCGGCTTTTCGAGGAAGGCTCGAAAGTGGAGGAGGGCGATATCCTCTACCGCATCGATCCGGCGACCTACCGTGCCCAGGTGGTTGCCGCCGAAGCGGCCGTCAACCAGGCCCAGGTCAGCCTCGATTCCGCCAATCGCGAACTCAAGCGCATGGAGTCGCTGCGCAAGAGCAACGTCGCCAGCGAGCAGTCGGTTGATACTGCCCAGACCACCCGTGACAGTGCGGACGCGGCCCTGCAGGTCGCCGAGGCGCAGTTGCTTGCCGCCAACATCGATCTGGATCGCACCACCATCCGGGCCCAGATCTCGGGCGCCATCGGCTTTTCCCTGACCACCCAGGGCGCGCTGGTCATTTCCGGCCAGAGCAATCCGCTGGCCGTGATCCGCAAACTCGATCCCGTCTATGTCGACGTCACCCAGTCCGCCGCCGATCTGGTGCGCTGGAAGCGCAAGGGCCCGAGAGCCGCCGGCGCCAATATCGACACCAGGGTCAAGCTGACCCTGGCTGATCGCACCGCCTATGATCACACCGGCGAACTCACCGCGGCCGAGCCGCATGTCGATGAGCTCACCGGCGTGGTCACGCTGCGGCTGCAGTTCCCCAATCCCGACCAGATGCTGTTGCCCGGCATGTATGTGCAGGTGGAGATGCCGCAGGGCGTCATCGACAACGCCATCCTGGTCCCGCAGGAAGGCGTCTCGCGTGACCGCCGCGGCAATCCCACAGCCATGGTCGTCACCGCCGACAACGTGGTCGAGCAGCGGACCCTGACCATCGTCAGCGACCGTGATTCCGACTGGATCGTGTCGGATGGCGTTCAGGCCGGCGACAGGGTGATTGTCGAAGGCCTGCAGAAAATCGCCGTCGGCGCCACCGTCGTCCCCGAAGAACGCGCCGAAGTCCCGGCTCAGAACTGACCTCGCGGAGGCCGACATGGCACGCTTTTTTATCGACAGGCCGATCTTTGCCTGGGTGATCTCGATCATCATCATGGGGGCAGGTGTTCTGTCCATCATGACCTTGCCGATCGCGCAATATCCGCAGATCGCGCCGCCGACCATCTCGATCAACGCCAGCTATCCGGGAGCGTCGGCACAGACCATCGCCAACACGGTGACGCAGGTCATCGAGCAGCGACTGACCGGGCTTGACGGCCTGCGCTACTTCTCCTCCAGCTCCACCTCGGCGGGCACGGCCTCGATCACGCTGACCTTCGAGACCGGCATCGATCCCGACATCGCCCAGGTCCAGGTCCAGAACAAGCTGTCGCAAGCTACGCCGCTGCTGCCCGAAACGGTTCAGCGGCAGGGTGTGACGGTGCAGAAATCCTCGGCCAGCTTCATGATGGTGATCGGCCTCATCTCGGAAGATGGCGCCCTCGACCAGACCGACCTGTCCGACTACCTCAACACCAATCTCGTCGATCAGTTCAGCCGTCTCGAAGGGGTCGGCGAAGTCCAGGTCTTCGGCGCCAAATACGCCATGCGGATCTGGCTCGACCCGGTCAAGCTCGCCGCCTACGGCCTGGCGCCAAGCGATGTGCTCGCCGCCGTCTCGGCCGAAAACGCCCAGATTTCCGCCGGCGCCTTTGGCACCCTGCCGGCGGTCGAAGGCCAGCAGCTCAACGCCACCATCACCGCGCAGTCGCTGCTGACAACGCCGGAGGACTTCGAGGGCATCGTCGTGCGCGCCGCCACCGATGGCGGCCTGGTGCTCCTGAAGGACGTCGCCCGCGTCGAGATCGGCTCGGAAAACTATTCCACCATTGCCCGCTACAACGGCAACCCCGCCACAGGCATGGCCATCCGCCTGGCCGCCGGCGCCAACGCGCTCGACACCGCAGACCTGGTGAAGGCGAAGATCGAGGAGGCGGCGACCTTCTTTCCCGAAGGCGTGAGCTATGTCGTGCCTTACGACACCACGCCCTTTGTCGAGATCTCGATCGATGAAGTCATCGCGACCCTGATCGAGGCCATCGCGCTGGTCTTCGTCGTCATGCTGGTCTTCCTGCAGAATTTCCGCGCCACGCTGATCCCGACGCTCGCCGTCCCGGTGGTCCTGCTCGGAACCTTCGGCATTCTGGCGATGTTCGGGTTCTCCATCAACACGCTCACCATGCTGGCCATGGTGCTCGCCATCGGCCTTCTGGTCGACGACGCCATCGTGGTGGTGGAAAATGTCGAGCGCATCATGGAAGAAGAGGGGCTCAGCCCGCTTGAGGCCACCCGCAAGTCCATGGGCCAGATCACCGGCGCCCTGATCGGCATCGCCCTGGTGCTCTCCGCGGTCTATGTGCCGATGGCCTTTTTCGGCGGCTCCACCGGCGTGATCTACCAGCAGTTTTCGATCACCATCGTCTCGGCCATGGGACTGTCCGTGCTGGTGGCGATGACGCTGACACCGGCACTCTGCGCCACACTCCTCACGGCAAAATCCGCCCATCACCCGAAAAAGGGCCCGGCCGGCTGGTTCAATGCCGCTTTCGACCGCATCACCGGCGGCTATGGCAGCAGTGTTGGCTGGATCGTCCGCCGGCCGTTCCGTGTCGGCGCTCTCTATCTGGCGCTCGTCGGCGTCATGGTCTGGAGTTTTGTCCAGACGCCGACCGCCTTCCTGCCCGACGAAGACCAGGGCATCCTGCTGGCCATGATCCAGGCGCCCACCGGCGCCACCGCGGGGCGTACCCAGAAGGTGCTTGAGCAGGTCGAGAACCATTTTCTTGTCAATGAGAAGGACAATGTCGAATCGGTGTTCGGCGTGGTCGGGTTCTCGTTCTCCGGACAGGGCCAGAACATGGGACTTGCCTTCGTCCGGCTGAAGGACTGGTCGGAACGCACGGAACCGGGTCAAAGCGCCCAGGCCATCGCCGGCCGGGCCTTTCCCGCCTTCATGGGCATCAAGGACGCGATGGCCTTTCCGATCGTGCCGCCCTCGGTGCCCGAACTCGGCATCATGAGCGGCTTCGACTTCTACCTCGAGGCCCGCAACGGCCAGTCGCACGAGGAGTTGCTCGCCGCGCGAAACCAGATGCTCGGCATGGCGGCCCAGAGCCCGCTGATTGCTTCCGCGCGCCCTTCCGGGCTTGAGGACGCTTCGCAATATCACCTCGACATTGACTGGCGGGCTGCCGGTGCAATGGGCGTCAACGCCACCAATGTTGCCCAGCTGCTGCAGATCGCCTGGGCCGGAACCTATGTCAACGACTTCATCGACCGCGACCGCATCAAGCGCGTCTACATCCAGGGCGAGGCCGATGCCCGCGCCCTGCCATCCGACATTTCCAAATGGAAGGTGCGCAATGCCAGCGGCGGCCTGGTTCCCTTTTCCAACTTTGCCGAGGGCAGCTGGACCTTCGGACCCCAAGGCCTCAACCGCTACAATGCGGTCAACGCCATGCAGATCCAGGGCTCTCCGGCCCCGGGCGTGAGCACCGGCGACGCCATGGCGGAAATCGAGCGGCTGGCCGCGCAACTGCCCGGCTACGGCGTATCCTGGACAGGTCTGTCGCTGGAAGAGCGCGAGTCCGGCAACCAGGCGCCATTGCTCTATGCCCTGTCGCTGGCCGCCATTTTCCTCTGCCTGGCAGCCTTGTATGAAAGCTGGTCGATCCCCTTCGCCGTCATGCTGGCGATGCCGGTCGGGGTTCTGGGCGCATTGCTGTGGACCCTGTTCGGCGGCTACCAGAACGGCGTCTTCTTCCAGGTGGGGCTTCTCACCGTGGTCGGCCTGACCGGCAAGAACGCCATTCTGATCGTCGAGTTCGCGCGCGAGCGTTACGAGGCGGGAGAGCCGTTGCTCGAAGCCGTGCGCGAAGCCGCCAAACAGCGCTTCCGCCCGATCATCATGACCTCGATGGCTTTCTCGCTCGGTGTTCTGCCGCTGGTCATCAGCACCGGGGCCGGATCGGGCGGCCGCAACGCCATCGGCACCAGCGTGCTCGGCGGCACCATCTCGGGCACTATCCTCGGCATCCTCTTCGTGCCGCTGTTCTTCGTGCTCGTTACCCGTCGCCGCAAGAAGGTGCCCGACGAGCTCAAGACAACGGCCGAAACCGGATCGTGATTGCGATCCGGTTCTAGCTGGCCGATGCTGGTGCCTCGAGCCAAGTCCACGCCAGACCTGCGCCCAGCCGCCGGAAGCTGCAGGTGGGGCAACCCGCCCGGGAGCGTTTCAGCCCTTGTTGTAGTTTTCGAACCTGACCCAGGCGCTGCCGCGTTTTGAGGACTCGACGCAGGCCGTGACAAAGGCGACGCCTGCCAGGCCGTCTTTTATGCCGGGGAACATCACGCCGTCAGGAAGCGGGCTGCCGTCGCGCTGGGCGATGATGGCTTCGGCGGCTTCATT
>TARA_R110002012_G_scaffold41736_8_pt1 | contig 80958 bp, 73 predicted proteins | sample TARA_R110002012 | Tara Oceans TARA_R110002012 (sample SAMEA4396515) | marine metagenome | biome: Westerlies Biome; feature: [DCM] deep chlorophyll maximum layer (ENVO:01000326); material: water (ENVO:00002006), including particulate matter (ENVO:01000060) such as... | depth 40 m
TAGTGAAGAAGCCGCACCCCTTTTATGTGCCGGAATCACCGTTTACAATGCTATGCGAAACAGTAACATACGTCCTGGCGACGTAGTTGCTATTCAAGGAATAGGCGGTTTGGGTCACTTGGCCGTACAATATGCCAACAAAATGGGCATGCGTACCGTCGCCCTCTCCCACTCTGACGATAAAAAGAAACTTGCAAAGGATTTGGGCGCGCATCATTATATAAATTCTAAAAAAGATGATGCGGTTAAAGAACTTCAAAAATTAGGTGGTGCAAAATTGATAGTAGCCACCGCTCCACATGCAGATGCCATAAGTGCTGTGATTGATGGACTTGGCGTGGATGGACAACTTATCTGCATTGGTGCTACGGGAGATGCTATGGAAGTTTCGCCCATGCAATTATTGCAGCAACGAAAATCCGTTTCCGGTTGGCCAAGCGGGACTGCAATCGATAGTGAGGATACATTGAATTTTAGCGCTATGACGAACACAAAACCCATGATTGAAACCTATAAACTGGATGATGTGGAAAAAGCCTTTAAACGTATGATGGATAACAAAGCACGTTTCAGAGTGGTTTTGGTACCTTAAAATTTAGAGTATATGAACTTGACCTAAAGTTCAGAAAATCCCAAATTTCATAAAATAATCTTGGAATTTGGAATTTTTATTTGGCGGGGATAGTTAGAAGTTCCCCCCACTGCGTAGTATAACGCGAGCTTCGCTCTTTTTTGATGAGCTCCCATTCTTCAATGCGCGTACCAACCAGCCCTGAAGAAATGGTAGCCTTTCCAAATTTTCGATTAATAGCATCGAAGGTTTTTATGAGTTTTTCGTTATTAAGTCTTTGTGGCTGGTAAAATAAATTGCCCTGCACATAATCCTGCGGGATGATTCCTGTTAAATCCACGCCCACTTTTTTATAGCGATAGCCAGGTCTGTAAATTTCAACCAATGCCTTTCTGGCTGCCGAGATAAGCTTGAAAGTATCATTTGTCGGAACATCCAAAGTTACGGTACGGCTGTTTGAGTATTGTTTGTCTATATTGCTGTGATAGTTTGTTATAATGAAAACCCGAACATGGGTGGCGCACGATTTCTGAGCGCGCAATATTTCGCTCACTTCACTTATGTAATAGGCGCAGGCTTCCTCAATACGCTCTAAATCTGGCAATTTTACACCGAAAGATTTTGCTGTGCCGATTCCTTTTTTTGGCGGGGGTTGGATTATAAATTCCTTACACGGCTCGCCCCGCAGTTCGCGCCAAGTGCGTTCGCCTACAACGGTCATTTCCTTTCGAACCCATTGCAAAGGCGTTTCGGTAAATTGAAGTGCGTTAAAAACGCCTATTTTTTTTAGTCGTTCGGCGTGTTTTCTGCCAATACCCCAAACGTCCCCAATTTTGCACCATTTTAGGGCTTCAATTCTTTTTTCTTCGGAATCAATTACAAAAACGTGGTTGTTTTTCTCAATTTTTTTTGCCATTCGATTTGCCAGTTTTGCTAGCACTTTTGTTGGTGCAATTCCCACGCCTACAGGCAAACCCGTATTTTGAAAAATAGTATCTTTTATAAAGTATCCATATTTATTCAATGAAAAATGATCCATTCCCGAAAGGTCCACAAAGGCTTCATCAATACTGTACACTTCTACATTGGGTGAAAACGTTCCCAAAATGTTCATTACCCGCTGCGACATTTCACCGTAAAGGGTATAATTTGAAGAGAAAAAGTTCACTTTTCGGGCAATCAATTGGTCCTTAATCTTAAAAACAGGTTCAAACATCGGGATGTCAGTAATCGCCTTGGCTTCTTTATTTGCAGCAATCACGCAGCCATCGTTATTGCTCAAAACCACAACTGGTTTTCCCAAGAGATCGGGACGAAATACTTGCTCGCAGCAAGCGTAAAAGCTGTTGCAATCTACCAAGGCAATCATCGGGCGTAATGGATTATGTAAGTAATAATTCCCCAAACGGTGAATTCTTCTTCCGAAAAATCAAAGGGAATTCGTCGTATCTTAAATTCCCCTTCTTGAATTATTAATGCCAAATCATCTAAATTTTTGGATAATGACCTATCGATGATCAAAACGTCCCTATCAAGAATATTGTGTTCTTTAAACCCATTTCCATCCACCCGCACAAAAAATGTAGCATCTCTATTCAGTACCAATTCTTGGTTCAGATCAATAGTGGGTTCCAAATAATGTGTGGCCGGGCTTGCAAAACCTGTTTGTTTTGAAACGCCTGGTTCGTGCCTACTCTTTACTTTCGTGAGTTTTCCTGAAGAGAAAATTTCCATAGTTCAAAAATAGGAATATTTCCTATTAAATGGAATATTTCCAATATAAATTATAAACAATTCCTCACTTCCTTTTAGCAGGATCACTTAAAATTTCTTAGGTTTGAATTAAGATTAAATTTATGGAAAGTATCAGTGTTTTTGACATGTTGAAAATAGGAGTTGGTCCATCCAGCTCCCATACATTGGGGCCCTGGCGTGCCGCGTTACGGTGGATTGGCGAACTGAAAGAGAAAAAACAATTTGAAAACGTAGCAGAAATTTCGGTAGATCTTTACGGCTCCCTTTCACTAACGGGAAAGGGCCATGCGACAGATCTCGCGGTTATGCTAGGTCTTTCCGGGTTTGATCCTGTTACATTTCCTATTGAAAACATTGAAAAAGAAATTGATTTTATAACTTCAGAAAATAAATTGAAACTGAACGGCGAAAAGGAAGTGCCCTTTTTTCCAAAGCAGAACATAATCTTCAACCGAAAGTTTTTAGAGTTTCACCCCAACGGGATGACTTTTAGGGCGACCTTAAAAGACGGTTCCAAAAAATCTTCTTCTTTCTACTCCATCGGCGGTGGTTTTACGGTGAAAAAGGAACGGAAACGCAAAAAGATTAAATTGGCAAAATTTGCGCAATTTCCCTTCCCTATTGAGAAAGGAACAGAACTCTTGGCATATTGCAAGGCCGAGGGAAAGAGAATTTCAGAACTCGTCCTTGAAAATGAAAAATCATTGAGAAGCGAAGCTGAAATAAACGACGGCCTAAAGAAAATTTGGGAAGTAATGCTGGATTCTATGTACGTGGGTGCCCATACCGAAGGAACATTGCCGGGCGGACTGAACGTTACGCGAAGGGCTTTTGAGATGAACAAAAACCTGATTGGCGACCATAAATACACAAATGCCGAAGAATGGATTGCTGCAATTAGAAATACAGAAGTTAAATTTCGGCAAATCCTGAAATGGGTTTCATGTTTTGCTCTCGCGGTAAATGAAGTAAATGCTTCATTGGGCCGAGTGGTTACTGCACCCACCAACGGAAGCGCTGGCGTTATTCCTGCCGTGATGATGTATTATATGGTTATTGAAAACCATGACGCCAATTTTGAGGATGTTCGTAAATTTTTACTCACTGCTGGTGAAATTGGAAGTATTTTCAAAAAGGGTTCCACCATTTCCGCTGCTATGGGCGGTTGCCAAGCAGAAATTGGGGTTTCTTCATCTATGGCTGCAGGAGCTTTGTGCGAGCTTATGGGCGGAACTCCCGAGCAATGCCTAATGGCTAGTGAAATTGCGATGGAACATCATTTAGGAATGACCTGCGACCCAATTGCCGGCTTAGTCCAAATTCCTTGTATTGAGCGCAATGCAATGGGAGCCATAAAGGCTATAAATGCTTGTGAAATGGCTTTGGATAGCGACCCTTCAAAAGCCAAAGTGCCGCTCGATAAAGTCATTGCCACGATGTGGGAAACCGCCAAGGATATGACTTCAAAATACAAAGAAACTAGTGAAGGTGGCTTGGCTGTACAAGTAAATATTAGTGATTGCTAAGTTTTATTTACAACCTTCCTTTCTTCGGGAATCGATAAGGTGGATTATTTTCCAACCGTCATCAAACTTGGCGAGAGTAAAACTATTAGCCCCGCAGTGACTGAAGTTTTCGTTGAACCAAAATTCATAAGGCGTCCAAACGTGCGCAAGGTTTCCATCAATCTCAACTTTATAATCCAGTAAACGCTCGTCCCATTTTTGATCAGCTTGGCGATTGGCGATAGCACTTAAAAATCCGTTCGGGTCATCACTATTCAATTTAGGCCGCCCCTTTTTATCTGTGTATGCCGTCTGCATTATTATGGCATTGGCCATTACAGATTTCATTAAAAGGGTATCTCCTTTATGAAAACCTTCAAAAAATATATTGACGACTTTGTGAGCATCTGCCTCCGAAAACTGATTTTGTGCAAATGTTGAAGTAAAAATCGTGCTTGCAAAAATGATAACCAATAACTTCATAGTTGTTATTTAATGAGTGTACACCAAAATTAGTACTTTTACCCACCAATTTGTTACAGTTATGAGTACAGCCAAAAAAGAGTACAAACGTATTACCACCAAAACTTTGGTGGACATGAAAAAGAAAGGCGAGAAAATATCGATGCTCACTGCATACGATTTTACAATGGCCAAGATTGTGGACAGCGCTGGAATAGATGTTATTCTAGTAGGCGATTCGGCTTCCAATGTAATGGCTGGTCATGAAACCACGCTACCGATTACGCTGGACCAAATGATTTATCATGCAGCTTCTGTAGTACGTGCCATAGAACGCAGTTTGGTTGTGGTTGATTTACCTTTCGGAAGCTATCAAAGCGATCCAAAAGAGGCGTTGCGTTCAGCAATCAGAATTATGAAGGAAAGTGGCGGTCACGCTGTGAAGCTTGAAGGCGGAAAGGAAATAAAGGAATCTATAAAACGAATTTTGAATGCTGGAATTCCAGTAATGGGCCATTTGGGCCTAACGCCGCAATCAATTTATAAATTTGGAACCTATACCGTTCGTGCCAAAGAGGAAGAGGAAGCTGAAAAACTAATCTCTGACGCATTATTGCTGGAAAAGGCAGGTTGTTTTGCGGTGGTTTTGGAAAAAGTACCCGCTAAGCTGGCCAAGGAAGTTGCAGAAAAAATAAGCATTCCCGTCATAGGCATCGGTGCCGGAAATGGTGTTGATGGACAAGTATTGGTAACTCATGACATGCTTGGGATGACTCACGAATTCAATCCTCGTTTTTTAAGAAGGTATCTCGATTTATATTCTGAGATGAAAAACGCTTTTAGCCAGTATAGTGCTGATGTAAAAAGCGGTGGTTTTCCAAACGATACCGAACAATACTAGTGATAGTTAGAAATTTATAATCGAGCAAATCAATAATCCAACAATCCAGAAATCCAATCCACATAGCACTAAAGATAATCTTCAGGTTCTGTTTGAAGACAATCATTTAATTGTCGTAAATAAACGGCCGGGAGACATTGTACAGGGTGACAAAACGGGCGATGCCCCCCTTTCGGAAGTTGTAAAAGAATACATTGCCGAAAAATACAACAAGCCAGGAGCTGTTTTTCTAGGGGTTGTTCACAGGTTAGACCGCCCCACGAGCGGAGTCGTAGTTTTTGCAAAAACCTCTAAAGCATTGGCGCGATTAAATAAAATGTTTTCAGAAAGGGAAACCGAGAAAATATATTGGGCAATTGTGAAAAATCCTCCACCAAAAATGGAGGATACGCTAACGCATTTCTTAAAAAGAAATCCAAAACAGAACAAATCATATGCTCACATCAAAGAAGTGCCGGACAGTAAAAAAGCAATACTTCACTATAAACTTTTGAAAAACCTTGACAATTATTATTTATTGCAAGTAACGTTGGAAACAGGTAGGCATCATCAAATTCGGTCACAATTATCTGCTATTGATTGTCCTATAAAGGGAGATTTGAAATATGGTTTTGATAGAAGTAATCCAGATGGCAGTATTCATCTTCATGCAAAAAGATTGACATTGATCCATCCTGTTCAAAAAGAAAAGATTTGCTTAGAAGCAACCCCTCCAATTGATGTTGTGTGGAATGCCTGTATTTAAAGATGAATTAAGTTTTTTTTCAAAGCAAAAATTACCAAACCTACTCTATTTTTTATTTTAAGCCGTTTGAATAAATCCTGACGATACCCATCAATAGTTTTTGGGCTCAAATCCATCATAACGGCTATTTCTTTATAGGTCAACTCAGAGCACGCTAATTTTATAAAAGTAAGTTCGTTTTCCTTAAAGTCTAGGATTCTTCCTTCCTCATCGGGGGTTAGGGAATGCAGTAAAGTTTCAGATACTTTTTCAGAATGATAGTATCCTTTTTCATTCAATTCTTGAAGGGCCGTATTCAAAATCTCGGGATGAATATCCTTCAGTAGATATCCTTTTACGCCTCTCCGTAACATTTTAAGAATTGTCTGTTCATCATCTTCCATAGAGAGCGCCAATACTTTTATATCTGGATGGTTTAGCGAGAGCCATTCTGCTGTTTCAAAACCGTCCATCACTGGCATGTTTATGTCCAAAAGTATTATTTCTGGCAAAACATCACTGGCTTCAATCTTTTCCTGAAGGTGCAATCCATTTTTAGCATGGAATATAACTTTGAACTGGGGAAATGAATTAATAAGTTTTTCTAATGAACGTGCAAAAAGGGAGTGATCGTCCACTATACCAACAGTATGATTTGTGTCTGGTCTCATTTTGTACTTTTATAGGGATAACTTAAATATAATTGGGTGCCTTTTCCTATTTCGGAAACGATTTTGTAATCTGCATTTATCAATACTGCCCTGCTCTTCATAGTTTCCATACCCGAGCTGTCAGTCTTCAAAGAAATATCAAAACCAATTCCATCGTCATATGCAGAAATATCCAGCGTTTTTTCTTTATATTCTAAATGTACGAATAATTTTGATGCTCGAGCGTGTTTTAAAGCATTAGAAAGAAATTCCTGCAGGATACGGAAAATGATAATTTCGCTCGCACTATTAATAGGAATTATGTCACCTGTAATCTTTAGTGAGGCATCGAGATAGCCTAATCGCTTAAACCGGTCAAGCTCTACTTTCAACGAAGCAAGTAGCCCATTTTTTAGAACCACATCGTTATTGAGCACCTTGGATAGCGATCGTATTTCTTGAACGGATTCTTGCACTATACCTTTTGTTTCTTGAATTTGCATATGATAAGTTTCAGGAACCATATTCATAAGCACATTCAGTTGGATATTGGCTACTGAAAGCAGTTGGCCGACATTATCGTGCAATTCCCAAGCGATGTTCTTTAGAGTTTGTTCTTGTATCTCAATTTGTGAATCTGCCAATTCACGCTGGTAACGTTTTTCTGTTTCATAACGTTCCTTTAAAAATTTATTTTTTCGGCGCTGAAAAGCAATAACAAATACAATTGCAAAGACTGCGAAAAACAACAGTACGGCAATAAAATAAACTATTAAAAGTTTTTCTTGTGGTAATAAGGGTTCTCTGTCCGATAGCATATTAAAAATCCAGCAATATAGATGGAATATAACAAATAGTTAGTTCCAAAGATAACTTGTCTATATAAACTTACAAACGCCGGATCTACAGAATTACTGTAATAAGAACTATATATAAAAAATGGAGTGGTGCATAAATGAAAAAATAAAGCTCCCACTGATATATAGAATGGAAGGCTTTTTTGTACTTGTAATATTTGATCGCTTTTCAACAATTCCAAATAATAAAATGCAATACTTAAAAAAACAAACAAAGTCCCGAGGATATTGGTAATAGACATAAATTTAAGGAAGAAGTCTCCTGAAAACACAATTTCCAAAATACTGAATATCAAAAAAAATATAGAAAGCCTACTAAGAATAGTAACTGATCTTTTAGAAGATAAATACCACTTAAAATAATTTATGTAGAATAAATAACTAATTACCGAATAAATATTCCCCCACCAATAGTTGGATTCAAAAGGTGTGCCTTTTAAGAAGGATAAAAAACTGTTTTCCACAAAATATGCATACCAGCCAAAAAGTTCAGAACACACAGTAATACCTAAAAACCAAACCAGAAATAAAGTAGGTTTGGTTTTATTTTTTTTATAATAAACAAGCCCAGTAATAAATGCTAAAGTTTCTACCAGGTGTACAAAGAAAAGTGCTAGCACTACTAATAATTTTTTGGAGGAAATCCTGTAATTCCTTTGTTCAATGGCTCTAAGCTATAATCATTTGCTACTCCGGGAGTAACACCCATTGTAGGAGCCAAAAATACCGTAGCTTTATCAGAAGTTGCATTATCGTACGCCCCAAAATAAATACGAATTCCGGGATTCATACTGCCGGAACCTGCTTTCACATAGGCCAGAAATTGCTCAAGCTCCGCAACGCTAAACAAAAATTCACGAGTATCTCCCGATCCCATGGCACGTTCAATATCCACCGCACGTGTTGCTACCCAGTTATCCTGTAATTGCCTTGCTGCGGCAACTGTAATACAATTTGATGGTTTTGACATAATTAAATTGGTTTTAAAGTTAATTGCCAGCAATGTAGTAAAAACAATCAAAAAAGAACTTTTTGTAACCAATAAACAGGGAAAATCCCCTTTCCATATAGGATTTTTCCTATAATCAAACAAGGGTTTTCCCTATGGAAAAAATAGTGAAAACCCCCTTAAAAATTCAGGTAAAATCCTGTTGTATAGACATTTATGTTTTAATAAATTTGGGGTTCTAAGAATAACCAACCGATTCTTTACAAAATGATTTACGAAACGCTAGAAATAGTAAAAGATCAGGTTTCAAAATATTTGGAGCAAAAAACTACGGATGCAAATCTGGTGGTTTTGGAAAATGTTTCAAAACATGAGGATCCCGATACAAATACCATGAACGATAAGGTGGTGCTTTCGCTTTTAAACATTGAAGAGGAAATAGCCTTAAAAAACAATCCAAATATCAAAGTTAAAAACGGGGAAACCATATACAAAAATGCACCGGTAAACCTAAATGTCTTTGCACTTTTTTCAGCAAACAGAAATACATATACGCGTTCGCTGACTGCCATATCATTTATTATAGAATTTTTTCAATCAAAAAAAATTTTCACACAAGTAAACACTCCTTTAAATCCAGCCATTCCAGCATTGGAAAACATAAAAGAGTTTCGCTTCATTGCTGAACTCTACACCCCTACTTTTGAGCAACTAAATTACATATGGGGCACCTTGGGCGGTAAAGCCCTGCCCAGTGTAGTTTACAAAATAAGCATTGTAAAAATTGAAAGCGATGCGCTTCTTGAAAAAGGCACTCCCATCACAGAAGTCTCCGGAATTCTTAACAACATAACTTAATGAGCTTCGTCACAACATATCGCAAACTGTTCAATGTAAACATTTACCATCATTATTTTTTGGATGATGGTAGTGTGGCTTTTGACAGTAGTCCAATGTTAAAAGAAGCACAGCTTGGCAACTATAATTTTGAGGATTTCTGTAAAATTATTCCTTCCGAAAAAACCCAGGAACTCTTTAAAGGAAACAGGCTCGTTTTTAAAACAACTTCAAATGGCTTTACAGTTTTTTCAAAAGCAGAAGAAACGGCTCCAAATGCGGGAACATATAGACCATTGGTAAACCTTTCGCAAACTACGGTTTTTGATTTTTTGATTTATGTAAAAGACGCGCTTTTTGAAAACTATTCAACTGTGAATTCAAAACCCCTTATTCCCTACTATCTATCAAATAAAAAACCTGCTCCTGAGGGCGTTTCCTTCAACTATTTGGATATTGAAACTACTACCCTGGCCATTGAAGATTACACCATAAGCCAAACAAGTTTTGATGAAATAGGAAAAAATCTTTCCGAAAAGGAAAAGATTGGGCTCTTCGGAATCATTTCATTGGAAATGGCCGGCGACGATACTGTTGCGTTTGATGGCAATCCACGAAACATCTTAAACGTAAACGGAAGTATTCCCTCCAATCCAAAAACTTTTAAACTTCAAATAAAAAACCGCAGTACTATTTGGAATTATCGCAATGCAAAAGACAGCAGCTTGCTACATTCCACAGATCCTGCTGTACTTCCGCTGGTGAAAAACGGCATCATCAGTTACAGCTTTAGCGGCCAAGAACGTCCATCTGCATTCCCTTCGAGGCTTCTGTATGAAAAGGACAGCGGAGGAAATATAATTAAAACCATTTCAGAAATATATATTAATCAATAACAGAAACTATGGCAACTACGTACAAAACACCCGGGGTCTATGTGGAGGAAATATCGAAGTTTCCGCCATCTGTAGCACAAGTGGAAACAGCAATTCCGGCCTTTATTGGCTACACACAGATTAGTGACACTACCGTCCGAAACAAACCCAAGCGAATTGTTTCACTACTGGAGTATGAAACTTATTTTGGAAAAGCGCAGAATGAGGCTAACATTACCGTAACTATTAACGATACTATAAACAGTGGGCCACCAGTCCAACTTTTGGACCAAAAGTTTAGCGTGGCCATGGGAACAACCAGTCCGTATGTAATGTATTATGCCATGCGCATGTATTTTGATAATGGCGGAGGGCCTTGCTACATCTGCTCTGTGGGTGATTACACTAGCGGCACTGTAAATCAGCCTTTGCTTTCGGCAGGTTTGGACGAACTAGAAAAATTTGACGAACCTACACTTTATGTATTTCCAGATGCTATGGCCGTTTCCACAGCTTCAAGTTACTATTCGCTTATTAATAGGGCGCTTATGCAATCGCAAAAACTGAAGGATCGTTTTGTTATTATTGATGCATTCGCAAATAACAGTGATAATATTAGCAACACTGCTTCCTTGGGTAACGGTGTTGATTTATTAAAGTATGGCGCAGCCTATCATCCGTTTCTAAAAACTGTTTACGGCTACGCATACGATGATACAGCCGTAACATTGGCACATAATGTAACTGATGAAACAAATACTACTTCAGCAGGCGCTTATGATACCAAAACATTAAGTGAACTCGCAGATAGTGGCGATAGCGATTTTAACTTGATACTTTATAACAAAATAAAAACCGAACTGGAAAAACAGTACGTTACCCTACCTCCAAGTAGCGCAATGGCTGGAATTTATGCTCGTGTAGACAGTAATCGCGGCGTTTGGAAAGCTCCCGCTAATGAATCAGTCAGTGCTGTTGTGGAGCCAACCATCAAAATAACCCACGAGGCACAACAGGACCTGAATATACACACCTCGGGAAAATCTATAAATGCGCTTCGATCATTCACTGGAAAAGGTATTCTCGTATGGGGGGCACGTACTCTTGCTGGTAATGATAATGAGTGGAAGTATGTACCCGTGCGTCGTTTTTTCAATATGGTAGAAGAATCTGTTGAAAAGGCTACGGCACAATTTGTTTTTGAACCGAACGATGCAAATACTTGGGTAAAAGTACGCGCGATGATAGAGAACTTCCTAATTCTTCAATGGCGTGCTGGCGCTTTAGCTGGAGCAAAGCCAGAACAGGCTTTTTACGTTCGCGTAGGCTTGGGTGAAACCATGACTGCAGATGATATTTTGAACGGAATTATGAATATCGAGATAGGAATGGCGGCAGTTCGTCCGGCAGAATTCATCGTGTTGAAATTCTCACACAAAATGCAGGAAGCTTAGTCTTATTAGACTGTTTTCAGTATCAATGAGCAGTAAAAAAAATTAAATAACAACTTAAAAAATAGAAAAAATGGCCGAAACATATCCATTAGTAAAGTTTCATTTCTCAGTGGACTGGGGAGGAACAAACATAGGTTTTACCGAAGTCAGCGGACTAGACGTTGAAACCGAAATGATCGAGTACCGTCATGGTGCAAGCCCGGAGTACAGTAAAATAAAAATGCCCGGGATGCAGAAATACAGTAATATCACATTAAAGCGTGGTTCATTTGCGAACGATAACGAATTCTATCAATGGTGGAATACCGTTAGCCTTAATAAAATTGAACGTCGCGACATTACCATTTCGCTACTTAATGAGGAACATGCGCCCGTAATAGTTTGGAAAGTTAAGAACGCCTTTCCCATTAAAGTGCAATCAACCGATTTAAAAGGCGACGGCAACGAAACTGCTATTGAAACTTTGGAAATTGCCCACGAAGGTTTAACTATTCAAAACGGTGATTAATGAACAATCCATATCCGCCAGTAAGCTTTCATTTTAAGGTGGAATTTAACGGAATTTCCTCACAGGATAAAGACGTTCAGTTCCAATCTGTATCGGGGCTTTCCGTAGATATTGAAACCGAGGAATTTGCCGAAGGAGGCGAAAACAGGTTCAAACATAAGTTTCCGGTACGGTCCAAATTTCCAAACCTTGTTTTAAAACGTGGAATGGTAACCGACTCACAACTCATAAAATGGTGTCGCAATGCTATAGAAAGTTTTGAGTTTGAACCCGTAGACTTAACCGTGAAATTGCTGAATGAAAACCACGAACCGCTGGTAACCTGGAATGTAGTGCACGCCTACCCTATAAAATGGGAGGTTGCGGAACTAGATGCCGAACAGAGCAAAGTAACTATTGAAACCATAGAGTTAGCGTACAACTATTTTACACTTGTATAAAATGCCCATAGAAATTAAAGAGCTTCAAATAAAAATAAATGTGAACGAAACTGAGCAGACCAATGCCTCACCAAACAAACAAGCGGGAGGCAAAATGGATACTATTGTAAAAACCTGTGTTGAAGAAATTATGCGAATTGAAGAACGCAAAAATGAACGGTAATGAAAGGAGAACTCAAAAAACTGAAAATCATAGCCTACCGCGATAATAAATTTACACAAATCGTGGGCGATGGCGTATTTTCATCTTTATTGAATCCCGAAAAATATGCTTTCAAATACAAAGTAGAATACACCGAAGCCCAAGGGCAAGGTACCAGTGCAACACAACCAAAGTTTGTACGCACGGCACCTGAAGATCTAAATCTTGAGTTCCTCTTTGATAGAACCGGAATTATAAAGGGAAATAGTGATGACTTAGGTATCGGTATCGTTGCGGATATTGAAAGATTTAAAAGAATAGTTTTTGATTATAACGGCGATGAACATAAACCAAACTATTTAATGATAGGTTGGGGCACACTGCTTTTTAAAGGAATTCTAGCCGAAATGTCCATAGAATACAAACTTTTTTCACCCGAGGGTGTTCCATTGAGGGCCGTTGTAACAGCTAGTTTCAAAGGGGTGGTAGAAGATAGTTTGAGAGTAGCGCGCGAAAACAACAACTCTCCAGATTTAACACATGTGCGCATAGTGAAAGAAGGCGATACACTTCCACTTATGACTTTCAAAATATATGGCGATTCAAAATATTACCTGCAGGTAGCTGCGGCCAATAATCTTACAAATTTCCGAAGGTTACAACCCGGGCAACAAATTATTTTTCCTCCCATAGAAAAAGTATCTTAAATATGAACAACAGCAGAACTATAGAAACCGTGCGAAGCGCAGATTTGGTAACCTTCAAAATACTAATCGAGGGTACCGAGCTTTCGTCCGTACATCAAGTAAAGAACATTTCCGTTGAAAAGGAAATCAACCGTATTCCCTTTGCACAGATTGTTTTTTTTGATGGAGAAGCTGCCTCGCAAAATTTCAGTTTAAGTAATGAAGACTTATTGATTCCAGGAAAAGAAATTGAAATCAAAGCAGGATACCACAATGATGATGAAACTATTTTTAAAGGAATTATAATAAAACATAGTATTAAGATTAGGGAAAATAACTCTGTTTTGATTGTGGAATGTAGAGATGAAGCCGTAAAAATGACAATTGGCAGAAAAAGTAATTTTTACTACGAGAGCAAGGACAGCGATATTATTGAAGAACTAATTGGGAAATATAATCTGCAAAGCAATATTGAAACTACTTCTTTTATCAACAATGAGATGGTACAATATCGCACTTCTGACTGGGATTTTATGATAACACGCGCCCAACTAAATGGACAGATTTGCACTGTCGATGACGGAAAAATAAAAATTTCGAAACCAGATTTATCCCAAGAAGAAGTGGAAACTATCACTTTTGGCGCTACCCTTCTCGATTTTGATGCTGAAATGGATGCCCGCAATCAATTCAATTCAATTACAACATATGGCTGGAATCCTTCAGAACAAGAAGTTTTGGAAGTAGAAAGTACTGATAGCGGACTTATTTTAAATGGAAACATTTCAGTTTCAGATTTAGCCGAAGTAATTGATCTTAAAACCCTTGAATTGAAACACGGTGGCTATTATAATTCTACACAACTTCAGCAATGGGGCGATGCAAAAACACTTTTTCAACAACTTTCAAAGACACGCGGAAGGGTGAAATTTCAAGGAATCCCAACAGTAAAACCCGGAACGATGTTGAAGTTGGAAGGGGTTTGCGATCGCTTTAATGGAAAAATATTTATTAGTGCCGTACGCCACGAAATTGTAAACGGAAATTGGACTGTTGATGCTGAATTCGGAATTAACCCAAAATGGTTCAGCGAAACCTACGATATTTCAGAATTGCCTGCTGCCGGTATTATTCCTGCGGTTAGTGGGCTACAAGTAGGTGTTGTTTCCCAATTGGAATCAGACCCTAATGGTGAGGATAGAATTTTGGTTAAAATACCTATAATTGACAATGACGTACAAGGCATTTGGACACGTATAGCAACCTTGGATGCAGGAAACAACCGAGGGTCGTTTTTTCTTCCTGAAATTGGAGACGAAGTGATTGTAGGGTTCGTAAACGATGATCCAAACCACGCCGTAATCCTCGGGATGCTTCACAGCAGTGCAAAACCTGCTCCATTAACAGCTTCTGATGACAATCACGAAAAAGGATTTGTGACACGCAGTGAAATGAAACTGCTTTTTAACGATGATAAAAAATCAATCATCATTGAAACGCCTGGCGGAAAAAAAGTAACCATAGATGACGATGCGGGAATAATAAAAATTGAGGATGACAATAGAAATATAATAACAATGGATGACACCGGGATTGCCATGGAAAGCGGAAAAGATTTCAGCATAAAGGCAACTGGCGATTGCAACATTGAAGCAATGAACATTAATGTAAAAGCAAATGCCCAGTTTAAAGCTGAAGGAAGTGCCGGAGCAGAAGTTTCAACCAGTGCCGTTGCGGTTTTAAAAGGATCATTGGTTCAAATTAATTAACCTATAACAAACAATTAAATTATGCCTCCAGCAGCTAGAATAAACGATTTGCACATTTGTCCGATGATAAATCCAAACGGAAGTCCGCATATAGGTGGACCCATACTTCCTGCAGGGGAACCAACGGTTTTAATTGGCGGAATGCCCGCGGCAAGAGTTGGAGATATGGCAACCTGTGCGGGACCACCAGATTCAATAGTTATGGGGTCATCATCGGTAATGATTGGCGGAATGCCAGCAGCACGTTTGGGAGACAGCACCGCGCACGGAGGAAGTATCGTTTTGGGAGAATTTACAGTGTTGATTGGTGGATAATAAAAACAATTAAATAGATAAAGTGATGAATAATGATACATTTTTAGGCGAAGGATGGAGCTTTCCGCCCCATTTTGACAAAAAAACCGGCGAATTGGTAATAACCGCAGGCGTAGCCGATATCAACAAAAGCCTTGAGATTCTTTTGTCCACACGTTTGGGCGAGCGCATTATGCTTCCTGATTACGGTTGCAATTTAGAAGAAATTCTATTCCAACCAATTGATGTTACCCTGAAAACGTATATAAAAGAATTGATTGAAACAGCAATCCTCTATTACGAACCTAGGATCGACGTACAAAAAATAACGCTGGACACAACAAACGAGTTGAACGGCGAAATCTTGATAAACATTGAATACATTGTCCGTATTACAAATTCAAGGGCAAATATGGTATTCCCATTCTATAAAACCGAAGGCACTGAAGTTTAAAAACCATGGCTAAGAACTGTGAAAATAAATTTTTGATAAACCATAAGGGCAGCGAGCAAACCCAAAGGTCAATCAGTGCATTACTTCCCGAAAATCTGAAACTGAACGATTTTTCAACGGAAGACTGGATGAAATTTGCCTATAATTTTGCTTCGGAAGTGAATTATTTTTCATTAGAAAACGCTACAATTCCTTCAGGAAATTGGAAATCATTTTTTGTTGAAAAAGATAAAATAAAAAACCTTCTTTCGGAAGCAGAAAAATCAAACCGCCTCTCCCCACACCTTACGCTTTTTGTATGTTTTCTGAAATTACTAGAAATCTCCAAAGCACATTTTAACACACTCACCAAAAGACACTTAGATTTCTATTACAATGAAATTCTTCAAATTGATAAAAAAGCTCCGGTTGCCGATAGTGTTCATCTAATTTTTGAATTGGCCAAGAATTTCTCAAAATCCAAAATAGATGAACACACGCTACTGGAAGCTGGAAAGGATGCTTTGGGTAAACGCATTCAATATGCGACCGACAAGGAAGTCGTCGTTAATAAAGCCACTATCAGTGCTATAAAAAGTGTTTACCATCACAGAAAAACTAACAGTTTAAACCCAAATGAATTTAATGGACTTTTTGCCGCACCAGCTGTAAATTCCTCAGACGGCAAGGGAGAACCTTTTAAGGCTGATGCAAATTGGTTGCCGTTTGGCTATCCAACGCATTTTAAGCCTTCTATTCCGTTAGAAACTCCCAATCTCGGTTTCTCAATCGCAGCGCCGACCTTAAATTTAGCTGAAGGAGAACGCACTGTTCAAGTGATTTTCAATCTTGAAAAATCAATTCCGGTTTTCAATATTCCGCAGTTAATTGAATGTATCGAGGTTTTTGCTACTGGCGAAAAAGGCTGGTTGGGACCTTTTAAAATTTCGGCTTCCGCCAATGGGCTTACATCTTCCGTCGGAAATAAAACAATTCAGCTTTGCTTGCAAATAGATAAAACAGAAAAAGCAATTGTTCCCTATAAACAAGAAATCCACAAAGAAAATTTTGAGACCCAACAACCCGTATTTCGTTTTCTGCTGAAGACAAAACAGCCCGAATTCAGCCTTGGCTATCAACTATATACCGAATTGCTTCAGAAAAAAGTAAAAAATGCAACCGTAAAAGTTTCCGTTTCCGAAGCTGAAAAACTTCATTTAAAAAACGATTTCGGAACTCTTTCGGCAGACAAGCCCTTTTTCCCTTTCGGCACACAACCGATGGAACGTTCTGCATTTTATATTGACTATCCCGAAATGTTCAGCAAAAAGTGGGATACGGTTTTTCTTCACGCTTCATGGTTAAACACGCCAGCTGATTTTAAACAACATTACATAGCCTACAGAAGGGACGATAACAATTTCAACCTTTCGCCAAATTTATATTTTCAGACGTTATATTTTAACTTTAATACTGTAACAAAAAAATATGCAGAACCTTCCGGCCTAACATTCAGCCCTACTTCAAGTTTCAGTAATCTTTATGTTACAGGAAACGATTACTTTAAAGCAAAGGTTTCCATTGAAAACAATGAAAACTTGGTAACCGTAAATGATGGATTTACACTTTTTACCAAAAGGGGGGATGTATTTGAAAGCAATCTTGCGCTCAACAATACAAATTATACCACGGGGAAAAACGGACCAATCAAGCTTTCATTAAACCAATCTTTTTTGCACGCCCTTTTCCCAAAAGTTTATGCCCTTGCACTTTCCACGGAAGAAGATACTGTTCTTCCAAACGAACCGTACACACCAATTATTGAAAAAATAGCGCTTTCCTATACGGCAAGTCAAGAAGTGGAATTTGGGGGTTCACACACTGCTAATCTTGAAAAAATTCAACTTTTTCATGAGCATCCTTTCGGGCAGGCAGAAACTTCAGAAACTTTGCTTCCTACCTATTGTGTGGGCGGCGAACTTTATATTGGTCTTGAAAATACTGAAGCTTTGCAACAAATTCAACTGCTCTTTCAATTATTGGAAGGAACAGAAAACCCTTTAGCGGAAAGCTTTTCTTCTTCAGAAAAAATTTCGTGGGCTGTGCTTGCAAATAATTCGTGGATGGAACTTTCAAGCGATTATTTGTTGGGAAATACAACAGATAATTTTCTAAAAACAGGAATTGTAACAATTACAATTCCACGTGAAGCCACTAATAACAACACATTATTACAATCTGGAATGGTTTGGATACGTGCTAAATGCACAAAAAGTTTTGATGCCGTTTGTAGATTTATAAACATTCACGCACAGGTTATTACGGCAACTTTTATAAATAAGGCAAACGAACTTACCCATTTGAAAAACGGTTTGCCTGCGGAAACAATCAGCAAACTTACCGAGCGTGATTCAGCAATAAAAAGTGTTTTGCAGCCCTATAATTCCTTCGGCGGAAAACCCGAAGAAAGCGATGAAAGCTACTATCGACGTGTTAGCGAACGAATCCGTCATCGCGACCGTGCCATTTCACTGTGGGATTACGAGCATTTAATTCTTGAGAAATTTCCAGAAGTCTATAAAGTGAAATGCCTAAATCACACAAAAGAAAGTGATTACCATGCACCTGGATGCGTTGCAGTTGTTGTAATTCCTGATATTCAAAGCAATAATGCTTTCGATATTTTTCAGCCACGGTTGAGCACCGCTAAGCGAAACGAGATTCAAAATTACATCAATGAATTGAATACATTTTTCGTTTCTGCAGAAATTATAAACCCAGATTACGAAGAGGTTGAGGTTACCCTCGGCGTAAAATTCAACGTGGGGTTTGACGAAAATTTTTATACAAAACAAATTGAGGAAGACATCAAAAAATACCTTTCTCCGTGGGCATATTCGGAAACTTCAGCATTAAACTTTGGAGTGGCTTTTCACAAAAATAAACTCATATCCTATCTGGAAAACCAACCGTATGTTGACTTTTTGGAAGGTGTAATTGTGAAACACAGAACCTCTGAAACATCTGCATATATTGAAAAAACGAATGTAATTCCATCAAGTCCCAAGGCTATATTAGTTTCGGCCAAAAAACATTTTATAATGGCAGTGCAATCAAAATGCAGTGAACAAACCCCTAAAAAACCAACGGTATGTCTTCCGTAAAAACATATAATACCATTGCAAAGAACACGTCTACTCAGGACGATCTTGATTTTGAATTTCTTCGGAAAAAAGGAATTGAATATATCGAGGCCTTGGGCAGCGGTCTATGGACGGACTTTAATGCACACGACCCAGGTATCACGACTTTGGAAGTTTTGTGTTATGCAATTACTGATTTGGGCGCACGACTTTCGCTTCCTTTAGAGAATATTTTAGCAGAAAAAAACAAACCCAGTTTTTTAAATGAACAATTTCTAACTGCTGAAAATGCTTTGCCCATAAAACCAGTAACCGCGCTAGATTACCGAAAATTGTTTATCGATATTGAAGGCGTAAAAAATGCTTGGCTAAAAAAACACGAAAAGAAAGTTTTCGCCAATTGTAAAGAAAACAAGCTTTCATACAAGCCTTTCGAAATAAAGGAAAAGTATAAAAAAGAGTTTATTCTAAACGGTTTATATGATGTTTTGGTGGAGTTTGATGAATTGGATTCCGAAATCTTCAATACTGAAGCAAAGCAAAAAAAGGAGATAAAAAGGCTGAAAGAGGAAGTGCGGACCGTTTATCAAGCCCACAGAAACCTTTGCGAAGACATTATTGGTGTTGATGAGGTTGAAAACCATCCCGTTGCCGTTTGTGCAATAGTTGAATTGAAACCTGAAGCTGACGAAGACAAAGTTCACGCTGAGATTCTTTATACAATTGACGAATACCTTTCCCCTTCCCTCCGCTTTTATTCTTTAAAGGAAATGTTGGGAAAGGGATATACTTCTGATGAAATTTTTAATGGACCGCTTTTGGATAATGGATTTATCGATACAGCCGAATTGCGAAAAACAGAACTTCGAAAAGAAGTGCGTTTGACCGATTTAATTGATTTAATCCAAAAAATTGAGGGCGTCGATGTTATTCGAGACATCACCATCAACAACTGCGATGGAAAAAAAGAAACAAAAAAAATCTGGAATCTCTGCGTTCCCGCAGGTAAAAAACCGAAGCGCTGCGATAAAAGTTCGTTCAGTTATTACAAAGGATTTCTTCCACTGAACATAAATAAGCAAGCGGTTGAAGATTATCTGGAAGCAATTTATGAAGAAATTGAGGCAAAGATTCTCGATATAGCATCGCAAAAAAAATCGTTGGAGCTGCCTATTGGCAAATATTCAGATGTTGGAAATTACAGTACCATCCAAAACGATTTTCCTGAAGTGTATGGCGTTGGGGAACTTGGCGTGAAAAGTACGGCGACACCTGCAGACCGTGCAAAAGTGAAACAACTTAAAGCATATTTGCTCTTTTTTGACCAGATTTTCGCAAGCTATTTTGCACATCTTAAAAATGTAAAAGATATTTTTTCAATCAATGGCGAACTTGACAAAAGCTATTTCACGCAAATGGTTGAAAACGTAAAAGACATTTCAGAATTGGTTTCCGCCAATTATTCTTCCGATGAAAATATTACAGACATTCTGTTTTCTGAGCTTGACGATAAAATAACCCGAAGAAACCAAATGCTCGACCATTTGCTTTCCCGTTTTGCAGAAAATTTCAGCGAATATGCCTTTTTGATGAAACAGCTTTATGGAAGCAATACTGACGCTGCGGTAATCAAAGCCAAGGAGCTTTTTCTTCAACAGTATGGTATAATTGGTTGTGAACGGCCGTTGAGTTTCAATTATTACGAACAGGAAACCGAAAATTTATGGGATACGGGCAATGTATCGTCATTTCAAAAACGCATCGCGCTTTTGAGCGGTAACCCAAATTATTTCAGAAGAAATTTCTCTGACGACCCGTTGGAAATTTATGAAGAAATTGACGCCGACGGGATTATTGAATACCGTTTCCGTTTCCGAAGCAAAAACAAGGAAATCCTTTCTTCCTCCAGCAAGCATTACCACAATTTGGCTTCGCTTTACAAGGAAATTTTGGATGTAAAAAATTACGGGCGCTTTGCGGAAAACTATGAAATAAAGGTGAATAAAGCTGGAAAGTTTTACTTCAACCTTACCAATCCGAACATTCCCGATACAACCGATGAAGGCCATGTGATTGCCCGAAGGATTTCGAGTTTTTCAACTCAATCGGCTGCCGAAAATGCAATTACTAAAACCGTTGAATTTATAAACACGCTGGATTTCAACGAAGGAATGTATGTTATTGAGCATATTCTGCTTCGTCCCGACGTAACAAAAGACATCGCTCCCGAGAATACCTTTTTACCTATTTGCACCGAAAATTGCGAGGGTTGCGAAGGCATAGACCCCTACTCTTTCAGGGTTTCTATTATTTTACCTGGCTGGACCGAGCGTTACAGCAGTGTGGATTTCCGGAGGTTTTTGGAAGAAATGATTCAAAAAGAATTGCCTGCACACATTATGGCAAAAATCTGCTGGATCGGTTATCCAAAAAGTTACGACACAAAAGGCGAAGAAAACGAAATGGTGGAACTTGAAGAGGCGTATAAAGAATGGCTTTTTGCAAAAACAGACATTGGGCAGAAACAACCTACTACAAAATTAAAAAGACTAATTAAAATAATGAGCACCCTGCATACCATTTATACGCAGGGAAAACTTCACGATTGTGACGATGACGAAGAACAACAAGATATTATCCTGGGCAGAACAAACCTAGGCAAACTTTAAAATACCAAAGTTATGGGCACTAAATTAATGGAAATTACTCCGCAGTACCGCTCCTTCGTGGACGACCAAGTACTGACCTCCGGGCAGCTGAACGAATTTATTGAATATTTTGAGGATCAAGATCGACTTACGCGCGTATGCCTAGTGGGCGTTGGCGTGGCCTGTGGTTTTAAGGTTTCGGTAAATAACCAAAACTCGCTTATAACCATAACACAGGGTTGTGGTGCAACTACTGATGGCGATTTGCTTAAACTTCAAAAAAGCATTAAAAATTCTTCCGATACATCGATTGTTTTGGAAAGCATCAAATATTCACATTTTCGCGATTTTGAGGATGACAAAGCAAAATACAAACACTTTAAAAACGGCAATTCAACGATTGATCTTTGGGAATTGATTCCGCAAGAAAAGGTAGATTTGGAAGCTGGTCATCTTCCCATAAATTCACAATTGCTCAACGATAAAGTGGTTGTGCTCTATTTGGAATGCTACCCAAAAGAAGCGGATATCTGCACAACCACAAACTGTGATAACCAAGGCCAGCCGAATATTCAAAAGTTGAGGGTTCTATTAATTGACCGTGAAAATGTTGAGAACATTGTAAATAAAAAAGATACAATTTTTACAAAGCATAACGTTTACGAAGCATTTACAAATCTTCCGCAAACGGCTGTTCCGAAGGTAATTTTGAATGCCGTTAATTCAACTTCATACACAAAATTGGCAGCAGCTTATAAAACTGCGGTCACAGTTTCAAAAAACGGTTTGCACTCTGCATTTCAGCAATTGTTCAAAGGTTTTTCCGATGTTTTGGATATAAAGGATGGAACGTCAAACACCATATTGAATCAAATCAATAATTTGGATGATTTCAATAATAATGAAAAGGTTCAATACCGTTATGATTTGGTACGCGATTTAAGCGACACCTATAATGAGCTGGCCGAAAACCTGCTAAAATTGAAAACAGAATGTTGTCCGAATATTGAAGCTTTTCCGAAGCATTTGTTGCTTGGCGCGCTTACCTCTGAAGCAATTTATCCCGAATTGCGACACGATTTCTACCATTCACCCACAAACACTGAATACGCCAAATATCTAAAAATGGCGAGAAGTTTGATGCAGCGCGTAGTTTTGATTTTAGACAACTTCAATCTTTCCAATGAAAGGCAGATTGAAATTACGCCATCCAAAACCTGTGGAAATTTAGGCGAAAAAGCCATCCCCGTTTATTACGAAGTTGATGCTGAGATGCTCACTGCTTGGGATTTCGATAAAACCGAAAATTTCAAAGAGTGGTTCAACGTAAGCTTTCACAAAGAAAATCTCGCGCCGAACAGTTGGGTGCAAAATCCATTACAATTTGAGTTGGATTGCAACGATTTTTACAGGATTGAAGGGCATTTTGGGCATCCCGCGCAGGACAGTCGCAATGCAATAAATAATTTGAAGAATGACTACGCTTTGGATTTTGACTGTTTGCTTTTCGATCTTCAGAAAGATGCGCAGGCATTTACCTCTTTTTTAAGGGAAAATCCTTCGATTGCCCATAGAGCGGGAGTTCCAAAAGGCGGAACGTTCGTTTTGGTTTCCGAAAGGGAAAATGTGGTGGCCGATTTTTGTATTTCGAATAAAGTCAGCACTGCTTCAGACGGTTGCTGCTCTTTGATGGAATGTACCTATCCTTGGATAAGTTCGCTGAAATATATGAACAACCTTTCGCGTAGCCTAAAGGGAACCCAAAGCCGCAACAAACCGATGCCGCAAAACTATGTTTTGCAGGTTATTGAATACAAAATTAACGGAGAACCGCTAATAAACAGAACAACTACAATTACGATTCCTTTGAAGGAAATATTCTTGAGAAGAATACATGCGGTTACCGAAGCACTGAACAAAAAGTTTGATAAAGGTGTGGTGTTTGATTTTAATGAAAGTCAAAAAAGACTGGTAATTACGCGTGCAAAAGAGGATACTTTCACCATTCGCTTGCGCGAAATTTCACAAGCAAACAACAATGCCATTTACACTTACAGCAACAATGGCATGTTCCGAAACAATCGCGTTTTCCGCCCCGATGCAATGCGCTGCCGTGATTTGAGAAGTTACCGCGAGGCCTTCTATCAAAAACTGCACACCCAGATTGCGCCCATTAACAAGGACGATGATTACGGCACTTACGATGAAAAGTGGGCAAAATGGAGCAAACTCACTGAGCGATTAATCACCAATCCTATAATAATTGAAGCAGGATTGACTCGAATGGTTACCTCTTCCGCACAGCTGCCACAAGAGATTAGAACCATAATCGGCAACTTAAAACGCGATTTGAACCAGGCGGCTGGTAGTGACACAAATCTACAATTCCGTTTGGATGGCGATTGGGTAAACGGCACTTGGGTGAACAAATTTATGCTCGATCACCACAGACGCAACAAGAAGAACACCCACGATGATATCGTACTGTTCGTGAACCTGCGGAAATATCTCCATAATGAAACGGGCGTCACCAAATTGTCCATTTACATCACAAATTTTGAATACTCAAGGGTTTTGGATGCTGCAATGGCAAAATACAAAACGGTAGCCGATTTTTATTTTGGAACTCCAACGGGTGAAAATGCGATAAGAATATGAAAAGCTTGGCTGAAAATAGCGCAAAAAAAGAAGGGTATCAGTCGGTAAAATTGTACAATCCGAATGATACCCTTATGGGTCTAAACACTAAAGAACTAGCACTACAAGTAAGACAAAAGACCGACGAAAGTAAATCTAACGAACGAACTAAAGTACAAACTATAAAAGAACTTGAACTAAACTGCACACAACCCAGTAATTCATCTCTGAATCGAGCTATAAATATAAGTCTAAAAAACTAAATAACAAATGGTTGCGCAAAAAAATATCATAAAAAAAGTGCAAATTGGGGTAAATACCCCTTCACTGCCAAATGGTATGCAATTTAAAGATGAACTGGGAGAATATTTTAAGCGAGAAATCTTACCAGAAATTGATTTGTATTTTAATTCATTTCAAAAAAGTGAAAAAGAAATTATTCGATTTGATAAAATTTCGCTGGAAATTTCAATTAAAGAGAAAGATTCCTTAAAATACATTAAAAACTTAATAATCAATAAACTAAAGAGTTTTATTAACAAGGAAAATATTTTAAGGACGAATCAGAATGATTTTAGAATTATATCTCCTGCTCAAAATCAGGAAGAAGCATTTTTCCATTTTTTAAAAAGAGGCACACTGCCGTGGTGGTTTGAACAAAAGCCAAATATATGGGAAGGCTTTTTTGAAGAAATAATTTCCAAAAATGACACATTAAAAAAGTTGAAAACTCTTCTTTCAAAAGTTCTTATTCGAAAGAGGTTTATTTATCAATTTAATGACAATCAGTTATTTAAAATTGTAAATTCCTATTTAAAAAAAAATGAATCAATACATTGGAAAAGTAAGGTTCCGGAAAAATTTAGACCTCAATTTTGGGAAGTTGCTATTCAGTATTCAATTCATAAAAAAGAGGAAGAAGTAGAAAAAATATTCCAAAATATTCCCATCAAGGAAATTTCAAAATTGCAACAGATCTTAAAGGAAAGTTTTGGCTTGGATTTTTCTTTGAACACAAAAAATCTTCAAAATGGAATGACTGAAAAAAATGTTTCTATTGAAACTGAAAAGAGCCAAACAGAGATAGCTAATATTACTCCTGAAGAAAAAATTGAAACAAATCAGGATGTTATTTTGATACAAAACGCAGGATTAATATTGTTGCATCCCTTCCTAAAAATGTTTTTTGAAAAAATGGATTTTCTTACAGAAAAAAATATAAAACCTGAGAAAATTGATGAAGCCATTCTTTTACTTCACTATTTGGCAACAGGGAAAGAACAGCCGTATGAGTATGAACTTATTTTTGAGAAATTTCTCTGCAATCTTCCTCTTCACCATCCAGTGAACCGACATATTCTCTTGACAAAGGAACAAAAAATGGCTTGTGAAATTTTGCTGGAGGCAGTGCTTGGTCATTGGACGGCGCTCAAAAGCAATTCCACCGCAATTCTTCAAAATGAATTTTTGCAGAGGGAGGGAAAACTTACTATTTCAGAAGAAAAACAACAGCTATTTATACCACGTAAAACCCAGGATATTCTTTTGGACAAACTACCATGGAATCTACATTTGATTAAGCTTCCATGGAAGAAAAAGATTCTTTTTGTGGATTGGTAAAATTATGAGAGCATTTTCATCACATAGCGCCCAAAACGGAAAACCAAATTCGTTGCAGCCCTTAAAAGGCAATACTCCTTTTTTTGCGGCCCAAGCCAAGCTATCTGTGGGAAAAGCCGATGACGCCTATGAAAAGGAAGCCGATTCCGTAGCCGATAAAGTGGTGCAGCGAATGGAAAATGGTGCCTTCTGTGCTTCGGAAACTTTCTTTCCAGCTGCAAAAATCCAGAAACAAAACGAGGAAGACAGTACGGAAATCCAACAAAAACCACTTTCCGATTCCATAACCCCATTGGTCCAATTAAAGAGTGTTGAAGAAGAAAAAATCCAAGAAAAATGTGAGGAATGTGAAAAAGATACCGCTATTTCAAAAGCCTCGGAAAATGATGAGACTGCTGAAATTCAAAAAAAATGTGATGCCTGCGAACAGAATGAAGAAAACATTCAGAAAAAATCCTCAAAAAGCGACAATGCTCCAACTCTAAATGTTGAAAGCGCTTTAAAAAGCACGAAAGGAAGTGGTGCTCCCTTGCCCAAAAATTCTAAAGTAGAATTGGAGAAAAGTTTTGGGGCAGATTTCGGGAATGTCCGCATTCATAATAACACTACATCAATACAAATGAGCAGTGCATTGGGAGCTCAAGCTTTCACAAACGGCAACGATATTTATTTTAATGCCGGAAAATTCAATCCTTCCACAAAATCTGGAAAACACTTGTTGGCACACGAACTTACGCATGTGATTCAACAAAATAAGGGCATCCACAATAATATTCAGCGGGTCTGTGAAAATAATCCAACAACTATTCCAGCAACGGGTATGAACGGATGTTCTACCGAAACATCGCGCCCAACCCATCAAAATACCGAAATAAATTATGTGGTCGGAAACTGGGCCATAGACGCCCAAAGCAAGGCAGCGCTTTCAGCAATTGCGGCAAAGTGGCACGCCGACGCACGCAATGATACTATACGCATTGATGGTTTTGCGAGCTGTGATGGAGCGGCTTCAATCAATTGGCGCCTTTCCTGTGATCGCGCAAATGCAGTTGAAAATGAACTTAAAAACCCAAGCGATGGAAGTCGCGGTATTCCGTCAACCGCAACCTTTAACAAATTTGCACACGGTGAAACTGAGGAGTTTTCATCGATAGATTCAACACAAAACCGAAAAAGTCTAGTAACACTCCAGCCAACTGCAGGTACGCTGCCAGCCGTAATGCCAACAGCGGGGCCGAATGATTTTCAAATTAATAGAATACCTGCTTCTTCACAGGACAAAATCTTTTTCGCAGCGGGAAGTGCCGTTCTTACTGCTGGTGGGATTGCCGCAATTGATGTCCTAAAATTAACAACACCAACGAATGTAAGACTCATTGGCTTTGCAAGTATGGAAGAACCGAGCACTCTCGCACAGGATAGGGCCAATGCGGTTTTGGCAAGATTACAGCAGAATCCAAATGCAATAAATGTTGTTTCAGCTATAGGAAATGCTGCAGCCACTTCAACTCGAAGTGATTTTGCCAGTGCGAGAAGCGTTGAAATTCTAACAGGAACAGCTACTCCCACAACTTTAGATTGCGATGCAATAGTTGTGGGAAGCAATCCTCCCCAAAAAGTAAACCCGCCTACCCAAGCTTGCTCGGCAATGGATCCAGCTACATTGACGGCATTTAATACCGCATTGCCTATAGCCAATGCCGCAATGACAGCAGCCATTAATGCTGCAAATGCAACACACGCAGATTTTAACCCGAATTTAGTACAGCGGTTTTTCGGAAACAATGATGCCACCATTTTAGCAACACTTTCAAACAATTTATTAAGATTGCAAGCGCATGTTGCAGGCTTACCCGCAATTACCAATTGTGGCGGTCAATGCGATACCGGTGGTTGTGAAAATGGACCCATTGCATATAATAATGGTGTCGATTCCGCTTCAACCATGACCTTGTGCGTTCCTACTTTCAAAAGTTTGAACACCAATGACGCGGCGAGGAATCTAATTCACGAAAGTGCCCACGGAACCACACCTTTGGGTGGCGCGGGAGCTTTAACAGAAGGAACGAAGGATGTAGCTTATAGACACGAAAGAATGATGTTCCAGCTTTCGCCTGAAGACCGTTTGCGAAATTCAGACAGTTATGCGCTTTTTGCGCTTTTCGCAAAAGAAGTACAGGCAACTGGAAATGTAAACGCAGTTCCGTCTGGAATAAGCACTCCCTCCAACGATACTTTTATAGGCATAAATGCTACTGATGAAGACCCTCTAAAACTCGCAATAGCCCATTTGGAAAAAAGACTTGCGTGGGCCAAGAGCCATTCGGGACAACTTTTTGGTGAAGCACAGCAAGTGCGGGATGGTTCACAAACTTGGGCATCAACTTGGGCCAATGCATATATGCACGAAGTTGCATTGCGATTCCCGGTAAATGACCCATCAATTCCACCCCACCAACCAACCTTGGACGATATGGTGAAACTAGCAGCTATTGTTGAAAAGTATAAATTGATGCACTTTGCCGTAAAAAGAGACCTAACTGTTTTTGGTATTGCGGCTGGTGTAGTATCATGGATGGGCGGAGCCACCATTGCAGGGAATACCTTATTTATTGGCCCTGACTTTTTTCGGGCTGATCCGCGACAGCAGATATCATTGCTTTTGGAAGCCTTAGCTTCTTCAACACCCGGCGTTGAGACAGCTTTTATTCCGGCCTATGTTTCCTTTGCTGAATTTATGCACGACAATGCATAAATCAAATAATAATGAGTTAAGATGACAAATTATAAATCATTTCTGAAAATCGAAAAAAACATTTCACTGCCCATTGCTGTGGAAACAAATGTTATTTTGACACCTTGGAACGATAATCTTTTCATCCTAATCAATTCTGTAGCAAAGAAAGAGACTTTTATTTTTAAAATGAATGATTCTTTCACGTTTGAAAAAATTGCGACCCTTCCAATTTTATCTACATCGGCAATTATTTTTAAAAACAAAATAATTGTTTCCGGAAGTAATAATGATGGGAAACCGCTTATACTAGTTACAGATATTTTTGGAAAAATTTTTCAAAAGATACCTTTGAAAATCACTCCCACTATTTGGCCAGTTATTGCTTGCTCAGAAAAAATATATATTGTTTGGCAGGAAAAAGCTAAGGAAATCAAGCACGGAATCTTGAATTTTAATAATTCTGAAATAGAAAAAATTCAGTCGATACCGGTAGAAAACCCTACTTCAAATCTTTATGCCCTCTCGAAAACCATTCTCGCAACTATTTCAGAAAAAAACAAAACGTTTTTAATGGATTTGGTTACAAACGAGCAACATACCTTAAACTTAGTACATCCGATAACAGTGGGACAAGAAGATGAAGCTGTTTTTTACGGATGGACAGAAAATGACAGTGTTTGTATAAAATTTCTGAATAGCAAAGAAAAATATTGTGTTGCTTCAAAAAATGCAAATAGTGGAAAACTGAAAGCTATTTCTGGAAACGAGGCTGCGCTCTGGTTACAAAAACAGGAAATGAACATTAATGGAGATTATCAATGGAAATCTGCAATTATTAAAAAAAAGGTTGAAATTTTTGAAATCGATAATTTCATACATACAGTCGGAGCTTGGAATGATATGCTCGTCGCTGTGCAGGAATCGAAAATAATTTTTCTCAAAAAAAACCATTTTAAAATATAAAACCATGAAAAAAGACAAGTATCTAAAAGAGCTAACCATTAGCGGAACACAAAAAAGACACGGTAACAATACTAAAAAAGATGTCATGAAAATCCAATCGTGGCTTTCACTCTATGCTATTCAAAATCCTGAAAGTGGTACTGTAACAAGTATTGATGGTGATTTTGGTCCAGCGACAGAAAAGGCTGTGAAAAATTTTCAGAAAGCAATAAACAGTAGTGAGACTGGGATTGTTACCCAACAAATCTTTGAAAAACTCTGCGAAGGCATGAAAGATGCCTTTGAAAAACCATTACAATCCACCTCTCTAAGAAATGCAATGTTGGAAACAGCCGAAAATCATTTAAAAAATACACCTTTCGAGCTCGAAATAAAAGGACAATCCAATAGTGGTCCGTGGGTCCGGGCGTATATGGACGGCCATGATGGCTCGCCTTGGTATTGGTGCATGGGGTTTGCGCAAACTATTTTGGACCAAGCCGCCAGCGCGCTCGGAAAGGATTTTCGAAGTTTAATGCCGCTTACTTACAGTTGCGATACCGTTGGAACTACCGGTTTAAGCAAAGGGTTATTGACGCGTTACCAAACTGTTCGCAACAATCCCTCGGTAATAAAACCAGGCGATTTTTTTCTTTTACAAAAATCGAGATACGATTGGACGCATACCGGAATAATCATTTCCGTAGGCAATGATGTAATTGAAACCATTGAAGGCAACACCAACCAAGCTGGCTCCCGAAATGGAATTGCGGTTTTAAAAAGAACCCGCAATTTCAGAAAATCGAAATTGGATGTTTTCTCAATAGAGCCATTGGTATAGTTTAATATTTTCAAAAAGGAAATTATTACAGATAATTATCTTTAAATTAGAAGCTTATAACATTTTTCAATGAAAGAAACTGAAGAAAAAAAATCCTGGATAACAAAGTTGATTGATGTTGTGCACCATCTTTTCAAATCTTTCAAAAACTTTTTTAAATCTTCTATTTTAAGCCTGTTGGTCATTTTGATCATTCTTTTACTATTGACCCAAATGGACCAAGCCTTCACTATGATGGTTGATTTGATAGAGACCAAATGGTTTTCCCTATTTTTAGCCTTCTTTTTTATCAATGGGTTGGCTGTCGCGCTTTCCCACTACCCTATTTACACCTATTATGCGGCAGATCTAAACAACAGTGGGGATTATACCAACTGGCACGCAAAGCATCCATTAAACTGGTGGATTTTTAAAAAATTTACAGTTTACACATTTACCACAGATAAAAGTTCGGGCTACAAACCGGATAACTGGGCCAATTATTTCCGTTATTCCACAGGCATTTTGATACACATTGTTTGGATTCACTTCATAATAAGCAGTTTTAAGCCAAATTTTATTTTTGAGGATTTTCCTTTTGATAAGGTAAAGATTATTATTTACGCGCTGCTTCTCGTCCCTTTTTTACTTTATATCTATTTGAAGGAAAAAATCACCAAATACGAAAGTGAAAAAACCACAGAAGATCTTCCTGAAAAGCTGATAAAACTCTACCGAAAATTAGCGCTTTGGTACCTCATCATTGCTATACTTTGTGTGGTATTGCTTCTCAATACGCTTACTTGGGGTAATTTCAGCCCAGGAGGTTTTATACTACTGCTGCTGACCAGCTATGCGTGTATGTTCAATTATATTTTTTTCAGATTGTTGCGTTCCAAATTTAGTTTGATTTTAAATACTTTAACTAGTGCCAAATATCTTCCCGTAAGAATATTTTTTGAGAGAATTCACTTTTTGGAAAAATCAGAGAACTATCTGTTAATGTTTTATCTGAATTTTTTAGTGGCTGCAATTTTTCTTTTCGTTCTCACATTGGCCAGCATTCTTGGATGGCCCTTGATGAATGGCGTTCCCATTTTACTCGCTTTCTTCTACTTTTATTATTTTATAATGGCCAGTTTGGGCAAGTACTTTTTTGTTGCCCGAAAGAAGGAATTACTAAACACGAAAAGCTACCGTGCCTTTTTGGCAATTAGCTTAATATTATTTGTGCTGGTAATTATTACAAACTGCACCAATACCGAAGTCACCACCCACGAATTGGACCTTGTTAAAAACACAAAGTCAGAAATACCCGAATCAGTATTTTTAGATAGTCTGAAAGCAAAAAAAGACAACACGCTTTTCTTTATAGCCTCACACGGTGGCGGTTTAAAAGCTAACGTTTGGACACTTAATGTGCTAAATAAGTTGCAAACCAATACCAATGGAAAATTGTTGAAGCAAAGTATTGCATTTTCAGGTGCATCTGGAGGATCTTTAGGTTTGGCGCTATATACAGGATTGTTTAAAGAAGATGGTTTAGATACACTTCGCATTAAAAGAAAAATCGATTCCCTCGCTAAACAAAATTACACATCGCTGGATTTAACGCTAACGTTTGGACTGGACACCTATCGAAAATTGTGGCCGTTCAGTCAGCGAATAGGCTTACGCGACCGTCCTTATTACGCAATGGTAAAATATCAAAACAACATCCAAAATACGCCTTCAAAACACCTTTCCGAAGTATCATTTCGTGATTACTGGAAAGAAGCTTTTTTGAAGGACGGTTATTTTCCATCTTTAATTATGAATACTGCCGGCCAAAAGGGAAACCGTGGAATTCTTTGGTCTGTGAAGCAAAAAGACTTTAACGCCATTTTTCCTTATGCCGAAAATCTAGCCGATTTGGGGGGCAATAAAACCATCCCCTATTACCAAGCAGTCTCAACCACAAACCGGTTTCCCGTTTTCAGTCCCGCAGCAAAAATAAAGGGATACGGACATTTTATTGATGCGGGAGCTATTGACAACAGTGGGCTTTTAGGATGTTTGGATCTGCATCATTATTTACTTCGCAATGAAATTTTGGGCGACAAGCAGATTGCTTATATTGAAATTATAAACAGTAAAAGTTTATACGTGAATTATTTGGTAGAAAAATTCAAAAAAGAAAACAAAATTTTTCACATTCACAAAAACGAAAATGAATCAGATAACATCGCAGTTGATTTAGAAACAGGACTCAATCTTGATAAAATTCCCAACTATCTCAGTGATTATTTAACCAATTGGGAAGAAGCCGCTGATGGAAAGCTGCGTTATTTCAAAATTTTTATGCCCCATAAAGTCTCAATTGATGATGTGGAATCGTTTTTCAAGGGTTCTATTACAAACCCAAGTACACGAAAAAAGCTCGAAATTTTCCTAGATAAAGAGAATGATCTTATCCTTTCATTGACTGAAAAGTCTAATAAATCGTTTTTCGACCCGTGGGAGTTTTACGAACCAACTCTTTCGCGGCATTTAAGTGAAAGTAGTTTGAATTATATAGATGCAATTTTGAAGCATCCCTTGTTGGAAGAACAATTTTTAGAAATCGAAAAAATAATAAATACAAAAGCCATGGAGAAAAACAAAAATCCAGAAATAGCTTTCTAAATTATTTTATATAAATGAAAAATGCAGCTGAAATAGATCTAACTAAAATTTTCAATTTTTTGGAAGCGGTCATTTCGTGGAGAATAAAAAATCACAGCGCAGATTTTGAGACCGAAGCACCCACTTTGGATTTAAAAAAGTTGGGGAAATCAATACTTGGTGATTTTCTAAAAAAAGAAAACTTTTCGCAAGCTGAAGCTATTGTTCTCCTTTTAGCCCTTGCTCCTTCCATTTATCCCTCCATTTTGCTCGATGTAGTTTCAAAAGAATTTCCAAAAGGAACCGATTTTGTACAGTTTGGCGGCGTAAAAGGCCAAAATCACCGCGGTATCCTTCCCACGGGCGAAACCGTTCAATTTATTTTGGGAGGCTCAGATTTCACACAAAGAATGAAGTGTATGGACTACTTTTCAGAAACACATTTCTTCAACAAAAAGGATATTCTTTATATAGAAAATGCACTTGTGGGAGAGCCAATGATGAGCGGAAAATTGGTGCTTTTTCCAGAAATTATATATCAGCTTACCACAGGAGATGTACCGCCACCAAAATTGAGTACCCAATTTCCGGCTGAAAAACTTGAAACTCAATTAGATTGGAATGATTTGATTTTAAGCGAAAAAACCTTAAGACAAATAAAAGAACTTGAAATGTGGTTGCATCACAACGACCATCTTTTCAAAGATTGGGGAATGGAGAAACGCTTGAAAGCTGGCTACCGAGTGCTTTTTCACGGGCCAGCGGGTACGGGAAAAACACTTACCGCAAGCCTTTTGGGAAAATATACAAACAAACCCGTGTATAGAGTTGACCTTTCAACTGTGGTTTCAAAATACATAGGCGAGACCGAAAAAAACCTTTCAAACCTTTTCAACAAAGCTGCACATAAAGACTGGATTTTGTTTTTTGATGAGGCCGATGCCATCTTTGGAAAACGCACGAATGTTCGGGATGCGCACGATAAATATGCGAATCAGGAAGTTTCATATTTGTTACAACGCGTAGAGTCTCATCCGGGATTGATTATTTTGGCTTCCAATTTCCGGGATAATATTGACGAAGCTTTTACGCGTAGATTTCAATCTATTATCGCTTTCGAAATGCCCGGTCCAAAGGAACGGGCTGTTATTTGGAAAACAAACCTTCCCGAAAAACTGAAGATTTCCAAAGAAATTTATTGGGAAGAAATATCAAAAAAATACGAACTCACGGGCTCCAATATTTTAAACATTATCCAATTTTGTTGCTTGCAGGTTTTAAACGAAAAATCTGAAACGCTTACTCTTAAAATTTTACAACAGGGAATTAAACGTGAGTTTTTAAAGGAAAACAGAACCCATTAAGTTATTTTTTGTGTAAAGTATTTAACGCATAAATTGCAAAACTACCGAGCCAATGGCCACCTTCGTAATTATCGCCTACTAAGTTTGGATAGGAATATGCCACGTGTTCGTTAGCTAGATTTTCAAGATGTTTGTATTTCGGGTACCGTTTTGCCAAACCATAAAAAACCCAAGCCCTACTAAAGTTCAGGCCGTCCAAATGCACTAATTTGCCATCGGTACGGTCGCTTACCTCACCTACTGTTAAATGATAGTCTTTATCGGCAAGTTGAGGCATAAATTTATCCAGCCATTTTATAAACTCTTGCCCTTCGGCATACTTGGCTTTTGGGGATAGTACACGACGCATGATGTCAATCTCTTCCAAACAGGGCGAAAGAAAATCATAGCCGCTGGGTTCCCAATCAACAGGGCAGTTTTCATCATTCATATAGAAATCGCGGGCACGATTTTCAATTAATTCTTTCAACTCCAAATTACCCGTCGTTTCAGCATAGTCATAAGCGAAAGCCAATCCAAAGGCTGTATTGGTGTGCTCGCCCACGCGGATTGGATAATTCAATTTGGGAAGGAATTCCTTATAACGAAGTACAATAATATCTGCCAGAGGTTTTAAATTTTGATTCAGTTCCTTCGCCAAAGGGTCATCCCAATTGTGGAGCTCTTCGGAAAGTTTTAGGAGCCAAGCCCAACCGTAGGTTCTTTCAAAAGATTTATTAATGGGTTTTTCAAAAAAGTCAACTTCAGTAGCCACATTATCGGCTGTGATTTTTTCTTTCAACAATTTCCTAACTTCTTCTGCTCTATCTATTTCTGGAAACTGTTTCAGCAGCGTAACCATAGACCAATACCCATGGACGGCGCTGTGCCAATCAAAACATCCGTAAAATATCGGGTGGACAACGATTGGTTCCACCAAATCTGCTTTACTTTCCAAGGTTTCACCAGGTTTATAGGGGTATTCTGTGCCAACGCAATGAAGCGGAAGCTCGATAAGTTTATTGGCTTCAGCCAAAGTGAAGATTGGTTCTGGAAACGTTTGGATGGAAGTTTCCTCGTTTTTGGGAATTTTCACTTCTTCTTTTTTGCTATTACAGCCAAAAATGAAGATTCCAAAGAAAAAAATAAGCCCGTATTTTTTCATCTGTATAAAATATTTGATAAAGTGTATGATGGAATGCCACAATTATTCATCTTTAGCGGGTTTGCAATTTTTAAAGGGCATTTCATAAAAGTGAAGAATTTAGATAAAGATAAAAAAAATAAAAAGCCACGAATTCACAAATAAATTTTGATTCGTGAATTCGTGGCAAAATAATTTTCTAATATTAACTATTACATTTTCACATCCTCAAGCTTTACTTCCTCGCCATTTTTATCGAGAAGTTTTACCTCGTCAAAGCCCATATCTTTAAACTGTGCAAACTGTGTAGCGGCATCACCTACTACCAAATAAGCCATCTTTGAGGCATCAAGATATTTATTGGCAAGTGCTTTGTGCTGTTCTAGAGTCATGTTTTTAATAATTGCCTCTTCATTTTCAATATAATTTGCTGGAAGATTATATTCATTGATTTCCTGCAACATTCCCAAAAGAGATCCTTGAGTTTCAAAACGACGTGCATTTGATTTTATAAGTGCATTTTTCGTAAATTCAAGATCTTCGGGAGAAATACCATCTTTGTATTTTGAAATTTCATCTCTAAATATTTGAACAGACTCTCCTGTGGTATTGGTTCTAACGCTTGACGAAGCAGTAAAAGTTCCTGGGATTTTAGTGCCGCTGAAATTGGTACGTGCTCCATACGTATATCCTTTTTCCTCACGAAGAATTAAATTTACATTTCCTGAAAAGGTACCACCCAATTTATAGTTCATTACCTCTGCTGGATAGAAGTCTGAATCAGTTCTTGAAAGAGCTATGTAACCTACGTTAATAACCGATTGTTTGGCGTTTGGAATGTCCACAAAGTAAAGGGAAGCCTTATCTCGATTATTGGCAACTGGATATTCAGGAATAGCAACCTCCTTTGCAGCCCAACGCTCTTCCAAACCTTTCAAGTCTTTCAAGACTGCATCTTTATCAATTTTTCCAACTACTTGAAATGTACTGATGGATGGTGAAAAGTTTTTGTTATAATATTCTTTTAAATCGTTCATAGTTATTGCCTTTACAGATTCCACCGTACCCATTGTTGGATAACTAAAAATATGGTCTTCCCCGTAAAGAATTTTATTATAAACCCGGTTTGCAACTACATTTGGATTTGCATCGGAACGTTCAATTTGGTTTATGGTTTTGGTTTTAATACGCCCCAATTCCTCTTCGTCCCAACGAGGCTCTAAAAGGATTTCGGTTACTAAGTCCATTGTTTTTTCAAAATTGCGAGTAAGCGTATTTCCCCGAATTACGATAGATTCATCAGTAGTGTACATATTTATGCTTGCCCCCAAAAGGTCTATCTCCTCTTCTAGTTGTTCCGGAGTTTTATTAGCCGTACCCTCCATCAAAATGTCGCTCATTAAATTAGCAACACCGTTCTTTTTCATATCATCGAGTAAATGCCCTCCTTCAATTACCAAACTGAAGTTAACCGTTGGGATTTCGTTCTGCTCAATTCCAGAAACTTTCAATCCATTCTCTAAAGTTGCATTCCAAACTTCAGGAATTGACAATTCGGGGGCTACACCTTGTACAGGTGGTTTGGAACGATCAAAACCGGATGGAGTTTTTACTATTTCTGTATTAGTTTCTTCAATTGTTTTGGCAACGTTTTCCTTAATTTCCTCTTCAACTACATTGGCTTTTTCAGAATTTTCGGCAATCAATTCAAGTTGTCCTTTTGGAACAAAGCTGGTCATTACGTAGGGTTTATCCTTTATATATTTATTGTAAACACGCACTACATCTTCCTTTGTAACTTTTTTGATGTTTTCTATGTCTTGAGTAATGAAGCCCGGGTCACCAGTAAATACATTATATTGTGCTAACTGAAATGATTTTCCCAGAACGCTACTAATTCCGTTGTAAAATTGGGTCTCCAATCCTGCTTTAATCCTTTCAATGTCACGATCCGTAACCCCTTCTTTTTCGAAAAGCGCAAAGGCTTCTTTAATTCCGCTTTCAACAGAGTCCAAGTCAACACCATTGTTTGCAGTAATTGAAATTTGAAAATCGCCGGCCAATTCATTTGAACTATTATATGCTGTTGTTCTTGCGGTTAAATCTTTCTCTTTCACCAAAACTTTATACAATGGCGCCTTTTTTCCCTGAGAAAGTATTTCGCCCAAAAAGTCTAAAGCATAAGCATCTTCGGTGTATTGTTCCAAAGTGGGCCAAACCATATTTAGTTGCGGCGCTGTGGCAAAATTATCTTCGTGATAAAGCCTTTTGGTTTCTGAAAGTGTTACAGGTTGCGGCTTTAGTGGCTCTACCTCTTGACGTCTTTTAATTTCGCCAAAATATTTTTCAATCATTTTTTTGGCTTCGGCAGTATCAAAATCTCCCGCTAAAACCAGCGTTGCATTATTTGGTCCATAAAAACGGTCGTAAAATTCCTTTACGTCTTCCACAGTTGCATTTTGAAGATCTTCCAATTCTCCAATAACTTGCCAATTGTATGGATGCCCTTCGGGGTATAAATTTTTGTCTATCACCCAACTCGTATGCCCGTAAGGATTGTTGTCAACCCGTTGGCGTTTTTCATTCTGCACAACTTCCTGTTGGTTGTAAAAAGCAGATTCGGTTACTGTGTTTATTAAAAAGCCCATGCGGTCACTTTCAAGCCACATCACGGTTTCCATTGCATTTTTGGGAACAACTTCGTAATAAATTGTACCGTCTTTCCATGTTCCGCCATTGAGTGTACCCCCAGCGTCTTGGATTGTTTTAAAGAATTGATCCTGCGGCACATTTTCAGATTCTTGAAAAAGCATATGCTCAAATAAGTGAGCAAAGCCAGTACGACCGGTTTTCTCTCGATTGGACCCTACGCCATATTGAATGGCAAGCGAAACAATGGGGTCGCTTTTGTCTTGGTGAAGAATTACATCAAGACCGTTTTCGAGCTCATACTTTTCAAATTCTACTGAAAGCTTAGCACTATCTTCAGTAGTTGTTTCTTGTTTTGATTTACAGGAAAAAGCTATCAATGCGGTTAGGGCCATTGCTACCGCACTGATTTTAAGGGAGTTTTTAAACATAATTGAATAAATTTTTTAGAAAGTTTTAAAGATACTATGTGAAGCGGGTTTAAATCTTAAAAATAAGTTAAAACGAAATCGAAATCTATAATTTCTATTTATTAACCAAACCATCCATCCCGATCCAAACTTCTGTACTGAATGGCTTCGGAAATATGATTGCCATTTATCTGTTCGGAAGCTTCCAAATCGGCAATGGTCCGCGCCACTTTTAAAATCCGGTCATAAGCCCGGGCTGAAAGATTTAATCTTTCCATTGCGGTTTTTAATAGTTGCAACGAGGCTTCGTCAAGTTTACAGAATTGACGGATTTGCTTAACCCCCATTTGTGCGTTGTAATGCACCTTTTCAAAGTCCGAAAAACGTTGGGCTTGAATTTTTCGGGCATTGGTAACACGTTCACGAATAATTATGCTGGATTCGCCTCGGCGCTCGTCACTTAACTTTTCAAAAGGAACTGGTGTCACTTCTATATGAATATCAATCCTATCCAAAAGTGGCCCTGAAATCTTACTCAAATATCGCTGCATCTCTGCGGGAGAAGACATAACCGGTGCGTCTGGATCATTAAAATAGCCACCCGGACTTGGGTTCATACTTGCAACCAACATAAAACTGGATGGATAAGTTACGGTAAATTTTGCACGCGAAATGGTTACATCTCGATCTTCTAGCGGTTGACGCATTACTTCCAAAACACCGCGTTTAAATTCGGGCAATTCATCCAAAAATAAAACGCCATTGTGCGCCAAACTTATTTCACCCGGCTGTGGATATTGACCACCACCCACAAGGGCAACATCACTGATTGTATGGTGAGGGCTACGGAAGGGACGTGAAGTCATAATGCCACCTTTTTCCATAGTGCGGCCTGCGACACTGTGGATTTTTGTGGTTTCAAGACTTTCCTGTAAAGTCATTGGTGGAAGAATGCTAGGCAAACGCTTGGCAAGCATAGTTTTTCCCGAGCCCGGCGGCCCAATTAAAATGATGTTATGACCGCCTGCTGCAGCAATTTCCATGCAGCGTTTTATAGATTCTTGACCTTTTACATCGGCAAAATCGTACTCTGGATGCTCCAGATGCTCGTAAAATTCGGCAACCATATCTACTTCAGTTTTTTCGAGTGGAATGTTTTTATTAAAAAAATCGATAACTTCCTTTATATTCTCAATTCCAAAAACTTCTATGCCTTCAACGATTGCTGCTTCTTTAGCGTTCTGCTTCGGAAGTATAAACCCCTTAAAGCCTTCTTCCTTTGCTTTTAGAGCGATTGGCAAGGCACCACGAATAGGCTGAAGATTACCGTCCAATGACAATTCACCCATAATAATATATTCTGAAAGTGGATTTAGCTCTTCAATCTGCTCCGTGGCAACGAGAATACCCATCGCTAAAGTGAGATCATACGCAGAGCCTTCTTTCCGAAGATCTGCGGGTGACATATTGAGAATTAACTTCTTTCCGGGAATTTTGTAGCCGTTGTTTTGTAAAGCGGCGGCAATGCGGAAATTGCTTTCACGAATAGCGTTATCGGGTAGGCCAACTAAATGATAACCTATTCCACTGTCAACGTTTACTTCTACAGTAATAGTAGTTGCCTCCACGCCAAATACAGCGCTTCCATAAACTTTTGTAAGCATAATTTAGTAAGTATAAACGGGGAGTTTACAATTGAAAGATATAAAAAATGTGGGAAGTTTGAAATGGGAAATAAGAAGTTTGTAGCTATTTTTTCAAAAACTTTTCCAGCAAATTAACTGTTGAACGGTTTTCTATCTCCGAGAAATTTCTATTTTCAATAGCTGTTAACGTTCCTTTTGCAACGGTTTTACCTAATTCCACACCCCATTGATCGTAGCTAAAAATATTCCAAATAATACCTTGAACAAAGAGTTTATGTTCGTAAAGCGCAATTAGGCTTCCAAGGTTTTTTGGGTTAAGTTTCTTTATTAAAATAGTATTTGTGGGTTTGCTACCCTCAAATGATTTAAAAGAATTTTCAACAGTTTTGTTATGCGTTCCTTCCCAAAGCGCCTCAGTTTGGGCGAAGAAATTTGCCATTAGAATATTGTGGTTTTCTGTATTGCCATGCAAAGGTTCACTAAAACCTATAAAATCCGTGGGAATCAATTTAGTGCCCTGATGTAATAGTTGAAAATAAGCGTGCTGCGAATTGCTGCCCACATTACCCCAAACAATCGTCCCAGTTTGATAACCTATTTTTTCTCCGTTTCGGTCAACGTTTTTACCGTTACTTTCCATAATGGCTTGTTGCAAGTATGGAACCAATTTGTGCAAATATTGCGAATATGCCGCAACGGCCTCACTTTCAGATTTATAGAAGTTATTGTACCATATTGAAATTAAAGCTATTATAACTGGAATATTTTTACCAAATTCTTCGTTTTTGAAATGATTATCCATTTCAAAAGCACCTTTCAACATTGCTTCGAAATTGCTAAAACCAATACTGCAGCAAATGGAAAGCCCGACGGAACTCCAAAGCGAGAATCTTCCGCCAACCCAATCCTGCATCGGAAAAATGTTTTCTTCGGAAATACCAAATTCTTTTGCGCCTTCAACATTTGCAGATACTGCTACAAAATGTTTTTCAATGTCAATTTCCGAAGCATTTTTCAAAAACCAATCCTTCACAACAGAAGCATTGGTAATAGTTTCCTGCGTGGTGAAGCTTTTGGAAACAACTATAAACAGTGTTGTTTCGGGATTTAAATTATTAAGTTTTTCTGCCACATCATCCCCATCTATATTAGCGATGAAGTGAGTTTTTAAATGATTTCTGTAAAACTGAAGCGCCTGGGTAACCATTTCCGGACCCAAATGGCTTCCGCCAATGCCAATGTTTACAACATCTGTAATTGCTTTTCCAGAAAAACCTTTATGTGAACCGATTATTATTTCTTCAGAAAAAAGCTTCATTTTTTGAAGTGTGGCCTTCACTTCCGGTTTCATATTTTCAAAATCCCGGAGAGCAGTATGCAATACTGCACGGTCTTCGGTCTCGTTAATTCTTTTTCCAGAAAATTGTTGCTGTATGGCTTCTTTCAGGTTTACTTCTTCTGCAAGTTGTAACAAAAGGGAAAGTGTTTTATCGGTAATTCTGTTCTTTGAATAATCTAAATAAAAATCCTTCCACTCAACTTTATAACGGTTTGCACGACCAAAATCTTTTGAAAAAATATCCTTTGTTTGCAACCCTTTCAAATCTTTAAAATGGGCATCAAGTGCTTTCCAAGCTTCGGTGTTTGTAGGATTTATTTTTGGTAAAGACATTGTTGAGTAAGATTGACGACTTTAAATTTACGATTTGTGGATTCTGTTTTTGTAATAATCTATTAGCCCATCAATAGGGCGCTGAACGATATTTCCAAGTTCAAGGTCGTGTAGCGTAAAACATTCCTTTATAATTTCTTCCGAAAAATGTGCTATGGAACCAATAAAATGAACTGGAACCTCGTGCGCTTTTTCATAACAAAGAATACGGCATTCAATAAAATTAGAAATGCCTTCTTTTATCAGCGCGTAAAAGTATGGGTTTATTTCCTTCTGTGTAAATATGAATTGGGCAAATGATGCCAAATATGCATTTGGATTTGACTTTTTGTAAAGATTCATTTTTATATCGTCCGCCTCCAAATTGAATTTTTCTTCAAATTCCCGAACAATTTCTGAAGGCATCCGGTTGTAATAGTAATCGCGGATCAATCTTTTTCCGAAATAATTTCCACTCGCCTCATCCATCAAAATATAGCCCAAAGCTGGAATTGGTGCATGAATTTCAGTACCATCAAAATAACAGCTATTGCTACCCGTGCCCAAAATACAAACAATTCCAGGCTCTGTAGTTGCGGCAAAAACAGCAGCCGCCATGTCTTCGGAAACGTTAACTTTTGCCTTTGTAAATAATGTTTCCAAAACTTCCTTTAAAATACTTCGCGGCGTGGCCGTACCACAACCTGCACCGTAAAAATCTAAAGCTCCAACATTGCTAAAGACATTTTTTAAAGTTTCATTTGAAGTAATACGAAACAACAACTCTTCTTTTGCAACAACTGTTGGATTCAATCCTAAAGTCGCGGTTTTAAAGACAAGCTCACCAGAATTATCCAGTAAAACCCAATCACATTTTGTAGAACCGCCATCGGTTATTAGGGTCATAGTTTAGAGAGTTGCAACATGAGCGGCTAGATCAACCAGTTTTGCGGAGTAGCCATATTCGTTATCGTACCAAGCCACTAACTTAAAGAAATTATCATTAAGCGCAATCCCGGCGTTGGCATCAAAGGTACAAATATGTGGGTCTGAAACGAAATCCTGCGAAACTACTTCGGCCTCGGTGTAGTTTACAATTCCTTTATAATCTGTTTCCGAAGCTTTTTTAAACAAAGCTTTTATTTCTTCATAGGTTGTGGGTTTTTCTGTGCGAACTGTTAAATCTACAACGGAAACATCTGTTGTTGGTACTCGGAAAGCCATTCCCGTCAATTTTCCTTTTAACTCAGGAATCACTTTGGTAACCGCAACGGCAGCTCCCGTAGTGGTTGGAATAATATTGCTCAATGCACTTCTACCCAAACGATAATTTTTCTTTGAAGGCTGGTCAACTGTGGATTGTGTAGCAGTAACGGAATGAACCGTGGTCATTAAAGCTTCAACTATTCCGTACTCATCATTTATTATTTTTGCCATCGGCGCAAGACAGTTTGTGGTGCAGGAGGCGTTTGAAATAATTGTATCCGAAGATTCTACCTCTTTATGATTTACGCCCATAACAAACATAGGCGCTGTTTTGGAAGGGGCGGAAATAATTACTTTTTTGGCACCAGCTTTTAAATGTCCCGACGCTGAGTCAACTTCTTTAAAAATTCCTGTGCAATCAATAATTATTTCTGCATTTAAATCGCTCCACTTCAGGTCTGCAGGATTTTTTTCTGACGTAACCCTTATTTTATTACCATCAACTATTAAATTTCCATTTTTTACTTCAATAGTTCCGGGATATTTCCCGTGAACGGAATCATATTCCAATAAATATGCTAAATGATCTACTTCCAATAAATCGTTTATTGCAACTATTTCTATATCCTTTCTTTGTAATGCTATTCTAAAGGCGAGACGCCCAATTCGACCAAAGCCGTTAATTCCAATTTTCTTTTTCATTTATTAAATTTATTTTTCTTTTGTTATATCGAAATGATATCTGCCACACGAATCAAATCTTCGTCTATTTCATTACTTCCTTTTATAGCTTCGGAAAAAGGAACGGAAATTACTTTATTGTGAACGATACCAATCATTACATTGGTTTCGCCACGCAAAAGCGCATCAATAGCACCAACGCCCAAACGGCTTGCGAGCACACGATCGTAACAGCTAGGGGCACCCCCGCGCTGTATATGGCCAAGTACGGTAACCCTAACCTCGTATTCTTTTAAATTTTCTTCAATATACTGGGCAAGACCAAAGATATTCTTTCCTATCTGGTCTCCTTCGGAAACAACAACAATACTTGAAGTTTTTCCAGATTTTTTACTTCGGCTTAAAGATTCCAGCAAGCGCTCGCGACCCATATTTTGTTCAGGAATCAAAATCTCTTCTGCTCCAGCCCCAATGCCAGCATTCAAAGCAATATCTCCTGCATCGCGCCCCATTACTTCAACTAAAAAAAGACGGTTGTGTGAGTTTGCCGTGTCGCGAATTTTATCAATGGCTTCCACAACAGTATTTAAAGCCGTGTCGTAACCTATTGTATAATCCGTACCATTAATGTCATTATCTATTGTTCCTGGTAGGCCAACAATAGGAAAATTGAATTCTTTTATAAACACCGAAGCCCCCGCAAATGTCCCATCGCCACCAATGACGACCAAGGCATCTATCTTTTCGTTTTGGAGATTATTGAAAGCCTTTTTTCTGCCTTCTTCAGTTCTAAATTCCTTTGAACGTGCAGATTTCAGAAAGGTTCCCCCACGGTTGATTATATTTTTTACAGAGCGCGCATTCAGTTCTTTAAAATCACCTTCAATCAAACCTTGCAAACCGCGATAAATACCTACGCATTCAATATTATAATAAGTGCAAGCCCTAACTACTGCCCGAATGGCAGCATTCATTCCGGGAGCATCTCCACCACTAGTTAAAACTCCTATTTTTTTCGGTAAATTCATAAACGGAAAGTTACTATTATTGTTTACAATTCAAAATAATTTCTCTCAGAAAAAAATACGTGTAAGTACGTATTGTGGAAATTTAATAACTGACATATATTTGAGACATAGAATTAGTGGATAATGCACAAAGCAATATTTTTTGTGGGGATAGAAAATATTCTTAGTGCACTTTAAAGTTTACTAAGTTAGGTTTGTTAAAGAATCCCGGCCAATGGTCGGGATTCTTGTATTACTGCATTAGGTTTTCCAGGTAATTTTCAAAATTTTCTTTGAACCTTTAGTTACTTTGAAATGATCATCCATTCGGTATCCAACTATCCACACTATTTTTTTATCATTTAAAAGCAACCAGGCTTTTTCTTTTTCATTGATTGGAATTTTTTCGTCTTTGAAAAATTTACTTAATTTCTTTTTACCTTTCATTCCGAAAGGCTGAAAACTATCACCCCTCTCCCATCTTCTTAATTTTAAAGGAAACTCTAGTTTTTCCGAAGCAACGTAAATCAAGTTTTTTTCGGTTTCGCCAATGTAGTCTACAGATTCTATTTTCAGTTCAATCGGAAAAACGATCCCTTCTTTTGGAACTGAAATCTCTTGGGGATTGATTTCTTTTGAAATTTCTGTGAGGAGCAATTCATCACGGTTTTTTATAAGTCGATGTGTTTTTGAAAAAAGCTGTTTTCCCGTTTGGGCATCAAGCAATTCAGAAACATCATCCCATTCCGTAAACCCAAAACCATTCAAAAGTTCATAAAGCAATGCTTCGGTATGGGGTAGTTCTTTAATTTTTTGTATGTTAATCTTGTACGAATCTGAAGCTTCCGTAACAACAAGATTATAAACCAAAGCCATATAATCTTCTATGAGATTTTTTGAAGCTTGCAGGTTTTGCTGTGTTTTTTGAAAATTTTTCAGAACCGATTCGTTCACTTTCTTGAATTGGGGCAAAACTTCCAACCGTAACCTATTCCTGAGGTAATCAGTCTTTTGATTACTGCTGTCTTCGCGCCATTTCAAGTTGTTTTTATCAGCATATTCCTGAATTTCTTTTCGTGAAAAATTCAAAAGAGGTCTGATAGTTCTGTTTTTTTCCTTCGGAATCCCCGTAAGTCCATTCAGGCCCGTTCCCCTCGAAAGATTTATGAGAAAAGTTTCCAAATCGTCATCCAAGTGATGGGCTGTTAAAAGATAATCGTATTTAAAATCCTTTAAAATTTCGGCAAACCACGCATAACGCAGTTCACGTGCCGCCATTTGGGTTGAAATTTTATGTTCTTCGGAAAACTTTTTTGTATCAAAAGTTTCAGCAAACACAGGGATCTCTAAGTTTTTTGCCAAACCAATAACGAACATTTCATCACTATCGCTTTCCTTTCCACGCAGTGAAAAATTGCAATGTGCTAAAGCCATTTCACAATTCAATTCTTTTATCAAGTATGTCAACACCACACTGTCCAAGCCACCACTGCAGGCGATGAGCAGTTTTTTTTCTTTTAAAAAAGAAAAATTAGTTTCAATATTTTTTTTGAATCGAGTTAGCAAACTGATTGTAATTTAGAAAAAATTAATGATGATGCCAGCAATAACAGCTATTCCGAAGCTTAGCATTGTTCCAATAAGCACGTATTCGGTTTTTAAAGTTTCATTGTTTCCGTAACGGAGAATGGATTTTGCGGCAATAAGAAAACCTACTGCGGAATATTGAGAAACTATAATGAATGTGAGGGTTAAAATACGTTCCAAAACGCCTATTACCTTTCCAGCGTTTGGCATCTCATTATCGCTGCTAACCTGAATTTCAGTTGCTTTAAACACTTCTCTTATAAAAATGTTTGCTGGTTTTAAACAGACCAAATACCCGGTAATTATAAGTAAATACTTAAAGTTTATTGAAACCTCTATTGAAGGAGTTATCCCGTGCCATTTATTAAATAAAATAACTACCAAAGTTAAAATCGCCAAATGTGCAGCTTGGTCTATAAAAAAAGCATAACGCCCAAAGTAGCTGCTGGTGTTGAGATGACGCTTAAAGCCATCTATCAAAAAATGGATTATTGCGATTGTTGCTGCACCAAAAACGAAACCTATTTGTAAAGAAAACAGCCAAGCTAATGCAAAGCACGCCAAAGCGTGCCAGTACAAAAAACGACTTTTAAATCCAATTGTATTTTTCTGGCTTGCCAATTTATCTGTTTGAAAAAAATAATCCAAACATAGATGTGCGATGAATTGAAGCAGCAGTAATTCTTTTAGTCCCATAATCTTTAACTTGAAATTACCATTTTAAAATAATTTACCGCTTCATCAATAGCGTTCCAGCCAACACTTGTAGAATGTTGGTTCACGGCAGATTGTCCTATACCAAGTCGTTTGGCAATTTCGTCTTCTTGGTTATTCATTAATTTTAAATACAAAACTTCGCATTGTCGTGAGGTTGCTTTGCTCAATAAAACATCCAGCAGTGCAAGTAAAGGTTGGAAATTTTTATTAAAATCTTCATTTTTTGATGCAAAAAACAAGGTGTTTTTTATAACGATGCGTTCTTTGTTGTAGGTTGTCTCCCCACTTATTTCTCGGCCCGAAAGGTAAATGGCCTCACCATCTATCACTCCCTCTTCTGGTTTGTAGCGGCTCAGCTCTCCGTATCCTATTGCGAGCCTTATTCCATGGATTTTAAACTGTTTTATCCTATTTTCCTCACTTTTATAGGCTTTCATTTTGATGGGAATTGCCTTTACAAAACTTTTTATAGCCAAAGCTACTTGTAGCCCTTCTGAAGCATTTGGAACCACACACTCTAAATAGTCGCCTTTTATAATGCGGCCATATACATTGAACTCCTTCTTCAAACTATGGAGCAGTGTATTTAGATTTTCTTCAACAAATTTGCGGTCTTGGATATGCAAACCCGTTGATGAAACAATATCTCCAGATATAACCGAATAGTTCATTTCTTTAAAATTTATTCAAATATATAAATTTATTAGCTTAAAGACTAATAAATGTATTTTATAAGCTTAAAGACTAATAAATGCTTTTTATAAGTTCTAGAACTTATAAAGGGTATTCAAAACCTCGCGCATAGCCTTTGCTTTCAATAAACATTCTTCGTATTCCCTTTCGGGGACTGAGTTTATTGTAATGGCGCCACCAACGGAGAAACTTACATATTTAGTAGAAGAATTATAGAGAATACTTCTGATGACAACATTAAAATCAAAATTTCCCGAAGGAGTAAAATAACCGATAGCTCCGCTGTATAAGCCACGTTTGGCGTCTTCTATTTCTTCAATAATTTGCATTGCTGAAATTTTTGGCGCACCAGTCATACTGCCCATAGGGAAGGTATTTCTTAAAATCTCAACACTGGAAGTATTTTGAGCAACGTTACAGGTGACCGTGGAAATCATTTGATGCACTTGTTCAAAAGTATAAATGGTGCAAAGTTCTTCAACAGAAACACTGCCTTTCTCGGCAATGCGGGAAAGGTCGTTGCGAACCAAATCTGTAATCATTATATTTTCGCTACGTTCTTTAGGATCTTTTACCAATTGTTGCGCCATTTTTAAATCTTCCTTCTTATTTCGCAGACGCTTTGCAGTTCCCTTTATAGGTTGGGAAACAACAGTAGTTCCGGTTCTTTTCAAATAACGTTCGGGCGAAGCTGAAAGTGCAAAAGTATCGTTTAGCTTTAAAAAAACTGAAAATGGAGGCTTGGAAATTCTATTGAGCTGAATAAATGCTTCCAATGGATTGATTTCCGCATCTTCGGAATAAAATTCCTGACATATGTTTACTTCATATATATCTCCCCGTTTTATGTGCTCAAGCACCTCTTCCACTTTCTTAAGGTAGTTATCTTTAGAGGTACGAATGCTTATTTTTATATTTTGTTTTGCGGCAGATTCTTCGGGATGCTGATTAATTTTAGAAATAGTATGGAAATCATAATCCATTTCATCACCAACCATATTCAGATAATGCAATTCAACATTATCTTCAGAAAAAAGAAAGATTTTTTTTGGTTGGAAAAAATAAAGATCGGGAAAACCTAAGCCATCAAAATTATTGGAATTCAGCTTTTCCACATCGTTTTTAAGGTCGTAGGTCAGATATCCAAAAATCCAATCTGCTGTAGTGTTTTGATAATCTTTTAACTTATCAAAAGCATTGTGAGCATCAGTTTTTATAGCGGTAAAAGCATCGACTGCCAGAATTGCCTGATAGGTTTTATGGTTTTGTGAATAATTATTGCTATCCATCCAGACAACCTCATCAAACTGTTGTACCCATTGGAGTAGCTGGGCTTTAGAATCTTCAGTTAAAGAAAAGGGATATTTCTTTACGGTGCGCATTATTGCTCAATTTGATGCACAAAATTTTGAAGAACATCTGTAAAACCAAGTAATAAAACTTCGTTGGAAATAGCATCGGTTTCTTCAGAAAAATTTTCTGAATAAGAAGGAAAGCTAAAGCTTTCTACCACTGTAGCGCCGAATCTGGGAAGTACGTTTTTTGTATATTCCAAAGCAGAAGCAGCGCCACGTTTTCCGTTTGAAGTGCTCATTAAAAGGACTTTCTTTTCTTTGAGAAAGTTACGGTCCAGTCTTGAAAGCCAATCAATCGTGTTTTTAAAATAAGTTGAAACTGTTCCATTATGCTCGTTTACAGAAATGACCAATGCATCGGCATCTTTTATTTTATTATAAAGCATTTTTAAGTTTACTGAGAACCCTCGTTCACGCTCCCAATCTTCTCCATACATAGGAAGGTCGTAATCTGTCAATTTAATTAGTTCAGCCTCGTGCCCCACAATTAGTGATGAAGCAAAACGAACGAGTTTATGGTTAATGGATTTACTACTGTTGCTTCCTGCTAGGAATAAAATTTTTTTCATCTGCCAAAGTTATCGAAAACTGAGGTGTAAAAAAACCCGCGTCAAAAAAAATGACGCGGGTTCTTAAAATTTGATAATCAGGAATTATTGTTTCACAATACGCTTCACAATGCTTGTATCTGCTGCATTTATTTTTACAAAATACATTCCTGTGGCAAGACTTTCCAAAGAGAAATTGGTTTCCATTCCCGCTTCGCTTAAGTCTATTGTTTTAATCACTCTACCTTTTACATCTGTAACAACAGCGTTATTGAGCTGAGTAGTAGTTCTATTCAACAAGGTAAGTTCGCCTGTCGTTGGGTTTGGATATAATAAAATGTTGTTATAAAATTCATTATCTCCAAGTCCTAAAATTTCATCTACAGTAACCGTAAAAGTACAAGTGTCTTCATTACCGGCACCATCAGTAGCAGTCATTGTCATTGTTGTTACACCAGGACCAACCATTGTGCCAGCTGCAGGATCTTGCGTAATTACAGGATCTGGGCAGTTATCCGTTGCAGATGCATCACCAGTATAATCTGGCAATGTAAATTGTTCTCCTTGGTTAACTTCAACAGTAACATTTGCAGGGCAAGTTATAACAGGATCTTCTGTTTCAGCTATAACTTCTGCTATTGTACGTTCACCAGGACATCCGGGAGTTCCTAAGTTGATATCGCTGTTTGGCGCACCAAAATCAGCAACTTCACAAGTTCCAGACCAATCAGCAGCTGTATTTGCATCACCAACTCTTCTGAAAGATCCTGAAGAACAGTCTATTGATAAATTAGCTCCTACTCCGGTCCAATCTAAGTCAGCAGCAGTAATATTGAAACCAGATATGGTTACGTTAAAGCCAGCAATCTCGGCAGCGCTGAAATTCCAGAAAACAGAATCAACTACATCTCCGCTTGGGTCAATTATCAATATCCATCCAGTTCCAGCATTATCCCAGAATAAGTTATTTCCCCAATATCCAGAACCGCTATCATCATTCCAATCCATAACTGAATTGGCTCCCATACTGCTCAAATCCTTTACAATTGTGTTTACAGCGTTAATATCTGCATAAGGAGTATCACTAACGGCAACTTTATATCCAGTGTAGTCTTTAGCTACACCCACGTTTTGAATCTCAAATCTATCAGGTGTTTCTAAATTAATTTCTGAAATAACCAATTGTGATAATGGACCTGGAGCACTTTCCTGGGCATAAACGTCTATAGATCCAGCCGGTGTAAAAGTGTATGATTCACCCTCAAAAAGGAAGTTTCCTCCTGTTGGAGCATCAAACCATCTAATTACATTGTTAGGGTCATTAAGTGTTGCAGTAACGGTTACTGATTCTCCCACACAAAAATCTGGTACTCCCGTAGTAGTCGGTCCAGCAGGAACTGCAAGTACTTCAATCGTGTCTGTGGCAGAAGAAGCTACCGAACAAGGACCAGCGGAAACATCATATGTAATAGTATGTACACCTACACCAGCTACAGAAGGATCAAAAGTAAATGTAGAACCATTTCCATCATCAGTTACTCCTGGGCCACTGTAAGTACCGCCGCTCGGGCTACCACCACCTAAATCTGTAAGCACTTCAGAAGATGCGCAAACTTCTTCAAGAACTGAAAGTGAAGCTGTTTGTGAAGGAGTATCAAAAGCTTGTGTACCGTCACTTCTGCTACCAGAAGAACCTTGATTCGCACTAAATCCTAAACCTCTCTTTGCAAATGCATCCCAAAGAAGACATTCATTGGCTCCACCATAAAGTGCTTGATCTGCGGCAAAAATTGCATCACGACCGTCCACAAAACCTGGACTACAAGGTTGTAGTTTCATACCTTCCGTAACTAAAGCCAAAGCTTGTATGTTACCGGCATCTTGGCTTACATCTCCAGTAAAATTATAAATATCTGGATCAAAACCGTGTTCGTCTATCAATGCCCAGGTTACTTCCCATAGCATTTCAGCCCAAACTGAACCTACTCCGTGAGGTACGGCCGCAGTTTTTATAAAATCATACGTTTGTGGATTCACACCCATATCAGTACTGTAAGGATAATCACGAATACCTCCACCTCCTTGGCCTTGGCCGAAAAGGTATGTGCCAACCGCTCTAGAATCGGTGCCAGCGTCACCTGGCTCAATGGTTAATAATACACCAAAGAAATCACTCCAACCTTCTCCCATTTGCTCTGCATTTTGTAAACATCCAGAAGCACCAGGACCACCAGTTAAACGGTTTGATATTCCATGTCCATATTCGTGTAGAATTACTAAATTGTCATAGTCGCCATCCTTATCACTGCAAATGTACATTTGCATTCTTGGGTTTGAACCGTCTGGAGGTGTACCAAAGTTTGCGTTACAAGTTCCAGAACCATCTTGAGCCTCAGCATTTACAGAATCACTTCCAACTCCTCCGTTTCCGTAGTTATTTTCTTGAAAGTTACCGCTTATTTCATCAAATCCATATTGGTACATAATGTCGTGAAAAACATTATTCATATAGAAAAGATTTGTGATTGCAGCATCCTCATATTGGTTTGCGTTAGTATATGTTTGACTGAATGGATAGCCGGTAAATTCTAAATCTGAACCAGCATTTGGTTGGTACCCAGGATTGTTTCCATCTTCATATGCATTTACGTTGTTACCGCGGGTTGTAGTATATTCAGCACCAGCAACGCCATCAGTATCATGCCATCCAAAGGGTGAAGCAGTAGCATTTGCAGGTTGAACCTCAATGGTACGAGTTCCATAATACGGACTTTCAAGTGGCAATGCAAATACTTCATAACATTCTGTGCATGCCGCATTATTATTTGCTACAATCTCATTGTAATTTGGAATGTCATACAAGTTTGCATTGAAATTCATTTCTTTAACATCATTGCTGTGATCGTGATGAATTGCACAACTTACCATCCAATTGGCTTGGTTAACTATTTCGCCAGTATTGGCATCAATTCTTAAACTCCACCAATCTTGTTGACTTTTTTCTTCGATTGATATATCCCATGTTAAAACCAACTCATTATTATCATTTATAGCATACATCAGCCTTGCAGGTATGGGGCTTAAGGAGATTCCGCCGTCGCTCAATAATGTTTTTCTATCAACACCCTCTGCCCCTTGCAATACTGAAAGGGAACCGGAAAGTGCATAATTCAAATGTCCAGCTGCTGCTTGAACAGCCTGAATAGCCGTAAGTGCTGGAGAATTTGAACCTTTGCGTTTTTGAGAAGTGTTTTTTATAAATTTGCTGTCTTTTGAAATTACCCGCCCATTTGATGCAAGGTGGATACTAGATTCTGTACCGTAAATTTCAATTCCATTTAGTAATTGTCTGAAGTAAACGTGCTGAATACCGCTCATCCTACTTTGGGTTTCGCTCGTTACTTGCCACTGCGCATCCTGTGGCAATAAATCATTTTGCTCTACATAATGATTTAGTTGCTGGTCGATTGCTCCTGAAAAATTCTGAGCAACCATTGTGCCCGAAAATATGAGCAAGATTGCCAGGAAAAAACTCCGGGTAACTTTTTTCATTTTTTTGATTTGTTTAGATTAATATTAGACATAACATGGTTAAGTTTTGTAAAGCTATTAAAAATTAATTTTTTCACAACTTTTTCTTAAAATTCCATTGAAATTTAACATAATAATTACCTAAAAAAACATTTTTATAGCTCGAAAATTAATGTGAAGAATTTTCTTAATAATTTTACTACATTTACTTTCAAAAATTCTGCTATGGAGCAACCCAATAATCTCATCATCGAGATGCAAAACGGGAACGAGAAAGCTTTTTCCCAATTATATACTATGTATAGCGAAGCCATTTATGGAATAATATACAGCATTGTATTAGACGAAGAAACAGCTGAAGAGCTTTTGCAGGATGTCTTCATAAAAGTTTGGAACAACGCTAATTCATATTCAGTAAATAAAGGGCGATTTTTCACTTGGCTTCTGAACATTGCGCGCAACACCGCAATTGACGAAACCCGATCAAAAGCATTTAAAAACTCCCGAAAAAACCTAAGTACTACAAATTTCGTAGATATATTATCATCCTCCGATAGTTTAAATAAAAAAACAAATACAATAGGTTTGAAAAAATTTGTTGACGCGCTCAAACCTGCATGTATAAAAATAATAGACCTTTTATATTTTAAGGGCTTTACGCAAGCAGAAGCATCAAAAACATTGGAAATACCATTAGGAACATTAAAAACACGAAACCGAACCTGTATCAATGAATTGAGGGTAATGGTTTTAGGATAAACATTATGAACCCCGAAGAATTAATAGCATCAGGAAATTTAGAACTGTACGTCTGCGGCGCCTTACCCGAAGATAAAGCCTTGGAAATACAAAAGGCAATTCAGGATTTTCCCGAAGTAAGGCACGAAGTAGAACTTATTGAACAATCCTTATTGCATTTGGCAGAGACCGTTGCGCCACCCGTTCAAGCAATGAGCTGGACAGCTATATTGAATGCTATCAGAAACCATAGCAATACTGAAAACAGCAAAGTAAGATCAATTAACTGGCCTGCAATAACAGGTTGGGCCGCAGCTATTCTATTTATGGGCGGAATTCTGTGGATGCTTAAACAAACCAATGATCTAAACAACTCAATTCAAGTTACAACTACAGAGAATACGGTTTTACGTGAAGAAAAATCAAAAGTTGAAAACCAATTGGCTGAAAACAATGAAGTTCTTGAAGTTTTGAGGTCAAAAGAATATCAAGTATATACACTTCCTGGTAATCAAGCAGTGGCTCCCGAGGCATTTGCAAAAGTTTATCTTAACAAACAGGAAAATATTGCATATATAGATACCAAAGGACTTCCCACTCCGCCGCGAGGAAAGGTATATCAAGTGTGGTCTCTTAAAATGGAACCGCTTACCCCAACAAGTATGGGTTTAATCACGACAGATAATGAAATGGGTGAAGGTATTTTTAAGTTTGTGAATTTTCCGGATGCTGAAGCTTTCGGGATTACCCTAGAACCAGAAGGCGGTAGTGAAACGCCAACTATGTCCCAGCTATACACCTTAGGGGTTATAACTATTTAAGTTTAAAAATATCCATGTATAAAATAAAAGCGTCCGCCAACGGCGGACGCTTCAACTAACAAAAAAACTCTGAAAACCGGATTTACCGGTTTTGTAAAATCTATCAATTTCTTGATAGATAACCAACCTCAACTATATTTACGTAAAATAGCAGGGTTTGGTTTTCAATTATTTATAATTTTTCAATCTCTTTGGCTTTTACTGGGCCTAATTCATAACTAGCCCCTAAAAGCTCTTCTTTTAAAATAGCTACTTGCTTATCCATGCCATTGGCTTTATAGACCAACGCCGAATGAAAAAGAGCCTTAGGTTCTTCTGTTTTACCTGCTACATACTCCTCTATCGTTTTTAGGGCAGCTTCCTTATGGCCTACTTTTAATTGTGTATACGCCAACAATTGATAGGTTTCTGGAGTAGCACGATTGTTAATTTCTATTGCAGCCAATTTCAATGCCTTTTCTGGATCCTTTTCAGCATATAGATTAATTAAATAGGTATTATACATAGCTCCGTAATCAGGGTTTTCAGCTTTCTTTAAAAACAACTCGTATTGTTTTTCTTCTTCGGAAATATTTTCATTGTAAGCCGCTATCTCAGCTTTTAAAAGATTATAATCGGGTGCTTTGTGGTTGACCATAATAGAGTCTAAAATTCTATTGGCTTCTTCAGTATTTTTTTCAGCAGAATAAACCATCCAAGCTATCTGCTTTTTTACATAATGGTTGTCCGGCTCAAGCTCCAATGTTTTTAAGTAACTATTATAAGAATCCTCAAGGCGGCCGGCATGGCCATAAAAATCACCAATATTACTGTAAATCCATAATTTTAAACTTTTGTTATCGCGTTCTTCGGCTATTTGCTTGGCTTGTTCCAGATATTTAATTGCCGCATCAAGATTGCCCTCGTGGTCACTCCATTTTGCCAAGCGAATTAAATAATTGAAATCTTTTGGGTCTTTAATTTTTCCAAGCAGAGTATCAGCACTTTTGTAATTGCCCAATTCCATCGCAACATCAAAAAGCATCATTTCTGTTTCTTTTCTGTTGTCAGGATAAATATATGCACTATCCAATAGTACCTGTGCTTCCTTAAACCGATGTTGTGATATGTAATTGTGGGCCAAGCTTCGCAGATAAGTGTCTTTGTTGCGAGCAGCTATGTCGTGCGATTTTTTGATCAATTCTTCTGAAGTCTTCAATTCAGAAATATTGCCTGTACTTCCGAAAAGCGCAGCATGTATTCCGGCTAAACGGCTCATCTCCATTAAATGCGTTGTATCATTGTTATAACGATTTTGCCAAAACTCCAAATCTTTTTGAATAGCATCTTTTGAAGGCGTATTTGCAGTATTTAAATATTTATCGTAGTCTTTGCTATCTGTAATTTTTTCTCTCTTTTCCTGGCATCCCAATAGAGCTGCGAACACAATTATTATTGTAACGAGTTTTTTCATACGTTGGATATTAAGCTTTGTTTCTCTTATTATGAAACAAAAAAGAGAACACCGGGGTTCTCTTTTCTGAGTTTAAATTAGATCTTTTAAAAAGGTCCAGCCAGATACGGGAAGCTATTTGAAAAAGCAGCATCATTCGTTGGTACTCCATCGCTTGTAAGCCCAGGGTTTTGATCACCCATTGGCCCGCCAAAGATCAACAATAACGATACATCTATTACATCATCACTCAAAGCTCTACCCGTCAGTATTTCGGTACCGTTAAAATAGGTAGTAACTCCAGATTGTGCCAACCAAAGTACATCGTTAGAGAGTACTGTTGTAAAAGTTGATGCATCTAGACCCAATGCATTGCTAGTATAGGCTGGATTTAAGCCCAATAATTTAGTTTCAAATTTTTCCTGAAATGCAGCTTGCATTTGTGAAGGTACAGTTACGTTAAAAGCGTCTTTAAATCCTTCAGTTCCAAAAACGGTATTTATACCGGGACGTCCCATTTGATCCTCTTGTATATAAGTCCCACTAAAATCAAGTACTAATCCGCAAGGCTGGCAATCAGGCCCGCCACAATCTACCCCTGTTTCCTCTCCGTTCATAATTCCGTCCGTACAGGTTTCCTGTGTTATTACATTATCGTCATCGTCTTTACACTGCACAAATAAAAGTGAAGTTGAAATTGCAGCAAAAAGGGTTATATATTTTAATGTTTTCATCTTTTTAAATTTATTGAGGTTACAACTTTATTGTTTTCTTTTGGCTTCTACCCATACATTATACATAGGTGTGGATGGTGCAAATTGATTTACACCCGTAGTACCACCAGGCAACATTGACTTTGGAAATTCTACCACAACGCTTAAAACGTTTGTTCCGGCAAATGTGTCCATTCCTGGATTATTAAAGCTTGAAGCCGTTCCAGAGAGCACCGCATTATATTGGTTAAAGTCAAAAAAGAAAGGATCTTCGCGCGGTCCCGCAAAAAACTTCATGCCATCTTGTTCGGCAATTTGCACATCATCTCTGGTAGAAATTTTAACACTTCTACGGGTTGAAGTTGCTATAGTACTTTTTGTTCCTTCTTCGCCGGAAAAAGCTGGAGCAGTCGGGCCAAAGAAATACATAGAATCACCACGTTTGATAGCTTGAATAACTAAATCTTCATTAAGATCATTGTTGTAATCAATATTGAATTCTAATAAAACAGTTTCATCAAAAACAGCTTCATCTGTAGGTTGGCCGGGAGACAATAATCCTTGTACATTGGCAATAAATACAAAGTTGCTAGTGTTCTGTCCTTGAAAGGCATAAAAGTCCGTAATATCTGCCGTAGTTCCTTGAACTGCAGGTGCGTCAATATGATCTGCGGATATTAGAAAAATCGATAGCACCGCTAAGCCAATTCCACCGATTACTGCAAAAAGTTTTGATTTTTTCATCTTTTTTGTTGGTTTATATTATTTATTTTTACTTGTTCAATTATTCTTACGTTTAAAAGTAACTGCATGGTTTTAAAAGTACGTTAATCTTTTGTTAATGTGAAAATCACTAGTTTTGATACCTCTAAAATTACTCAATTATTTATACCATGAACCCTTCTGCTCCTGATTGGATACTGAAATTTTTAAACCTTTTCGACAGGAACGAACTCATTACTTCTTTTGAAAACGACCAACAGTTTTATACTTCTTTAAAACAGACTGGATTTATTTACGGAGTCTCTGTCGCTGCATTGCCTAAAAAGAGACTTGGAAATTTGAAACTAACCAAAGAGGAGCTTACCAAAATAAACCTCTTTCACTCCCTACTTTTTTCTTTTTTTGAAAAAAATAAAAATGCAACAAATAAAGACGCAATAGCAGATATATTATCTTTTTACCAACAGATGGAAAAAAGGAAAGCTAGCTTTTTTCAGAAATTTTCACTATCACAACGTCCAGAAAATACTTTAGAGCATATCCTTTCCACAAGGTTGCAAGAGGCCAATACACTGTTGAAAAAGAATACCGTTTCATTATTAACCTACGCACTTTTATATTTGGACGTATTAGCATATAAACAGTGGCAAATAGATCCCGAGTCTGCAAAAAAATATTACAAACAATTGGAGACCGTAATTTTAACGGCATGCTTCTATACCTTAAAGTCAAAAAAGAAAAAAACAAAATACGACAAACTGCTAATTGAACTTTTTGAAACTTCTTCACAATACATAATTGATGAAACCGAAGGTGGTACGGCCACTTTTTTGGAGAGCCTAAATTATTTGAAGAATAGTGAAAATTCCTTGGAGAAAAAATATCTGTTGGATCTTTGCTGCCTTACGGTCTGGGAAGATTTAAAGATGGACGAAATAGAACATCAATTTTTACAGCAATTACTGGTTACGCTTAATTTTTCGGAAGCTGAGCTTCAAAATAATCTTTTGATGCTCAATACATTTTCGCAAAAATACACTAAGAAAATTCTTCTCTTTGAATATTCGCACCCAGTGAAGCAGTTTTATAAACAATCTGCTTCTACTGTAAAATTATTGATTATCCGCAACAAAGACCGCTTGGCGCGCGAACTTGAGGAAAGCGGCGAATTGATGGTGCTGCTTGGGCAATCCACCGTCCGTGATCTTTCTGCTGAAGAAAAATCGAAAGTGAAAGAACAATTATTGGATATTTGTAAAACCATTCCATCTCTTACAATTTTTCTATTGCCAGGTGGAACGGTGCTTTTGCCCCTTTTGGTGAAATTTATTCCGAAGCTTTTGCCTTCATCTTTTCAAGAAAATAGAATTGAAACTTTAAAAAGAAAAGATTAGCTACTCCAACCAAAGCTTGAAATCCTTCACACGCTCACGGGCTACAATCACTTCCTGTCCCTTAAAACTATTAAGCTTTAATTGAAGACGGGAATTTGTGTACGCAATTATATCTTTTATTGAATTGATATTTATGTAAAACTTCCGGCTTATTCTAAAAAACGTTGCCGGAGAAAGTTCCTGCTCCAGTTGTTCCAAAGTAGTTTCCAAAATATAATCGCGGCCATCTATAGTGTGTGCGTATGTCCCTTTGTTTTCAGAATAAAAACATTCTATTTCATCAACAGAAATCATTTTAATGTGCTGCCCTATTTTTGTGGTAAATCGTTTTTTATACTCGCGTTCCACAGGGTTCACGAGCAGTTTTTTAATATCCTCAAAATTGAGTTGTACGCTTTTTTGAGTGGGTTTGAAGGATTTGTACTTTTTAACGGCAGATTGTAGTTCAGATTCGTCAATTGGTTTTAAGAGATAGTCAATACTATTTAGTTTGAAGGCTTGCAGCGCATATTCATCAAAAGCGGTAGTGAAAATAATGGCGCTGTTCACCTCTACCGTATCAAAAATTTCAAAGGAAAGTCCGTCACTCAACTGAATATCGAGAAATATCAAATCTGGATGTTCGTTGTGTTGAAACCACGCCACGGCTTCTTCAACGCTATGCAGCATTTGGTTGACGGTTACATCCTGTTTTTCAAGCATCCGTTGAAGGTAACGGGCAGAAGGTTTTTCATCTTCAATAATCAGTACATTCATTTGATTGGTTTCTAATTGCAGGTTTCATTTTTAACGATCTTCATCCAAGAATTGTTTTATTTTCTTTTCTTCCCAACGCTTTAAAAAATTATTGTTCACATTCATAACAAAGAATACATACAAGGCGTGCGACACCAAACCGATGCCCCAAAAAATAGCGGTAACGTAATTACTCCAGTGTGCAAAATTTATTTCCTTAGCATTAAAAACATTGGCAGAAACAAGTATAATTGCAACGTTTATAATTATATACACGGCCAAGTGACTGTAAAAACCTTTTAGCGTTTCTACCTTTTTTTTCGCCCGTAAATAGGTCAAACTTTTTTTGGTTTCCATTGCTCTATAAGTTTTATTCTTCTTTAATAAATTTTTTCAACTGTCGCTCTTCCCAGTTTTTTTTATAATGGAAGATTCGATTAGTCCCAATTATTTTTAGTCTTTTTTTCTTCCTCTTCCATAAACTGTTTCATCTTCTTTTCTTCCCAGTCTTTACCAATAAAAGGTGCCCATCTAAATGTTTTAAGAGCCTGAAAAAAGATTCCGATCCCCCAACCGAAGGCGGCCCACAAAAACCAGGGATGGCGTAATTCGTTCACATAATAATTAAGTCCTGCCAATGCAGCGATAAAGACTATGTAAAACATCAAACTTGTGTAGAATTTTTTGATTTCTGCCACACGCTGTTTGGCCTTAAAATATTTGTTATCCTTATTGTTTTCAGTTTCCATAATTATGGTTTTTTGTATTATTATATAAAAATAACTCAGATTGAATGCTTCCAAAAAAAGTAAAAACCCAATTGTTGTTTCTTTAGGACGAACTGTATGCTATTCATCTTCGTCCATTAACTTGCGTATTTTGCGCTCCTCCCAGTCCTTTCCGAATAATGGATTGTAATTAAAGGTTTCGGCTGCGTGGCCCATAACTCCAATGCCCCAACCCACTATGGGAAATAGCGCCCAGGGGAAGCCCGCTCGGGAAATATAATTCAAGTATATAAATATGGGAGCCATTAAGATGTATAAGGTCAGGTGAATATAAAACCCTTTCAGCTTTTCCACCCTTTTTTTGGCAAGCTTGTATTTTTTTTCTGAAATATATGTATCCGATGAGTTCATAATTTGAAGATTTTCACCCAAAATGGGTATTGCTATACTGAACTTTTTTGGGCTTTCGTTAATAATTACAGGGCGTGACGTCAAGAGTGCATACCTGTCGCGAATGTTGCGCAACCCAACGCCCGTACTCTCTTTTAAAACCTGTTTTGGCTGGCTGTTATTGGTAACCACCAAATTGCCGTTTTCTTCTGAAATAGTTATATAAAGTTTTTTAGAAGGCATAACCTGGTTGTGCTTCACGGCGTTTTCCAATAAAAGTTGAAGCGATAACGGAACAACCTTTGCCTGCGGGTTTTCCAACTTTGAAGGTGAAGTAAAAACAATACTGTCCTCAAAACGAACTGCCAACAGCGACATATAAAGTTCCGCAAACTTCAGTTCCTCTTCCAGCGTAACCAACTCTTTATTTTTTTGTTCCAAAACATAGCGATACACTTTGGAAAGCGAAGTAGTGAAACGTGTAGCGGCTTCGGGATTTTCTTCAATTAAACTGGTGAGTACATTTAAGCTATTGAAAAGAAAATGCGGATCCAGTTGGTTTTTAAGGGCATCAAATTTTGCGGAAGCTGTTCCGGCTATTATTTTCTGTTCCTTTACAATAGTTTGCTGCTTGTTTCGGTAATAATAGACTACATAAAAAATTGTGGTAACTACTACCGAAATTATAAATGAAATATAATAATACTGCATTTTTTCCGCAGCAATAAACTCCAACAAACCCTTTCCATCAATTAATACTTCTGTGATAATCCGAATAAGTAATAGTGCAAAAAGTGTTACAAAAATTCCTCCCAATAATCCTTTTAAAAGATTCTTTGCCTGAAAAACCTGGTTGGGAAATAATTTCAATAAAAAAACAAAATAATACGCATTCACCATATAGAGTATTACAGAATACAATTGGTTGTAAAGGAAGGCAATAAGGATATCACGACCGTTATCGTATTGGTATCCATTGGCGTATTGAATCAACCCAAGAATAATGAAAACAAGGGTTCCAACAAAAAATGCTTTTCCGAGTTCTTTTAAAATGCGCATGGGTATAATTATTTATTAGCTACAAATTCATGAATGATTCTTTTAAATCATTTGTGAATTAAGGATGAAGTTTTTAAATACAGCTTTCAGCCTGTATCTGCTTTGCCCTTTCTTCTCCATAGGTTGGGTAAAATTCACCTGCTGGTTTAAAGGTAGAAAAAAGTTCAATGGCCCGCTGAATGTCTTTACAATAGGGCTCAATGGATTGCCCAAAATATTTTGCACCGCCCATATCCCATTCGGCTTTTGCCAAAATTATACGTGGATTGTCAGGAGCGAGCGCCAAGGCCTTACTGTATAGTTCCGAAGCTTTTGGAGAGTAGGTCATTCCGTATTGTTGCCCATCATAGACAATCCATGCGGTGTATAGTTGTGCCTGTAAAACCAACAAATCTGGGTTCTCTTTTGAAATTGCAGTAGCATCGTTAATGAAGTCCTGTGCTTTATCCAATTGCGCTTTCAGCTTGGTTCCGTCTTTTTCAGTGAAGCTATTTATTACATTAATTTGAGCTACATAGTATGGAGGCAGCCAGTTGTCCGGTTCAGCTGCTGCAATTCTTTCAAAAACATTTGCAGCTTCCCACGATTTGTTTTCCTGCCAAAGCTGAAAAGCTTTTCGCATTCCCTGCTGGTATTTGGTTGGTTGGGCAGTTGTATTAACTTCCGAATCTGTTTGCCCTTGCATAATGAGGGCCGTGAAAAAAATCATTAAATAAGTGACTACGTTTTGCATGGTTTCTAATTTTTTAGTTAGTATTAATTGTTGTTCAAATTTCTCCTAAAAAACTCAGCTTTTAAAAATTGAAATTCTGAACTGTTGAATTTTACAGATGAATTGTGATTACTATAGATTATCTAGCTGGTTGTCCTTGCCGTCATCGCTAATGGTCCAGAAAAAGCCCACAAAAAAGAACTGATCTGCAGCGGGAAGTAACTCTCGGCGGTCAAAGTTTCCATTTATATCGGGAGCATTCGCATATTGATAACCATTTACATTTTTAAAGGCAAAAACGTTATTCACGGAAACATATAAAATCTTTTGTTGTGAAAGCAAGTATGCCCAGTTTAAACTCACACTATTATAACCGCGGGTCTTATTCTGAAGAAAGCCGGCCTTGTTCAAGTCGGTATAGGTTCTCCCACTTCCGTATTGATAACTGAAACCGATCTGGCTTTTCCAATCGTTAATCCAATATTTCCCAACTACAGAAAGGTTGTGCGTATTTGCAAAACTCGGCGTGGCCTCAAAAGGATAATTCTTATATTTTCGTTGAGTATCCAAGTAGGAATAGCTCACCCAGTAATCTATATTTTTAAGCGTTTGATTGTCGCGCCAAAACAAATCAAGTCCTTGCGCAAAGCCATCGCCATTGTTTTTAAATGTTGTATTTATGTCTGGAAATTCATCATTATAAGTTACAAGATTGGTGTATTGCTTTCTATAGACTTCAGCACGAAAAATCCTATTATTGGCTGAGTATTGATAGTTCATAATATAATGTTGGGTGTGCTGGGCTTCCAGATTGTTTGTGAATTTAAGCACTTCACTATCCGGTTGCTGAAAGAAATCGCCATAGGCCAAAGAAAGCTGGCTGCTCTTTCCAGTTTTGTACGCAAAAGAGACTCTGGGTGAAACCGTAAACTCTTTAAATAATTCACTGTACTCCCCACGAAAGCCCAGTTTTAAGGCAAGTTTCCGTGAAAAAATAATATCGGCCTCTGTAAATGCTGCCGAAATATTATTATTGTAACCCAATTGTGCAGCAAAATTTGGCTCGTCATAATCTTCGTTGAAGTCGGTCACAAATTGTTCAACTCCAAAATTTAACTTAAATCGGTTGCTAAAACGTTTTTTCAACTTTAGTTTAAGATGTGCGGAATTCTCAGTATCTTTTATATTTGCTTCATCAATTCCAACTTTAGTTTTTCCGTAAGTGTAACTTCCACCACCAAAGATTGTCCAACCTTTGTTTAGTATTTCACTGTAACTTGCGTTGGTGTAAAAGTTTTGGTTGTTTAGCTTAAAGCGTGTTCCTTCGGGCTGGTTTATGTCTTCTTGGGTAAGTTCAAAATCCGAAGTATCAAAAGCTCCATAAACTTTTAAGAGACCATCGCCTATCTTTTGCCGAAAAACCGCTTCTCCCGAAGCTGTTTCAAAAGGTTTTTGCCAATCATTCCTATCTGGCAAAATTGCTATGTAGGGTGCTAAATTTATATAAGAAGCATTAACACTCAACGAGCTTTTTTCCCACTTTTCAGTATGGCCAAGACCACCACCTACGCTCATAAGGGCAATATCGGTTTTTTCTTGTGTAGGTTCGTCTATTGTGTTCAAAAGCAAGACCGATGATAATGCCTGGCCATATTCGGCAGAATAACCGCCCGTGGAAAATGTAATTCCATCAAACAGAAAAGGACTGTATCGTCCGCGAGTAGGTACATTGTTTGCAGTAGGCGAATAGGGTGTAAAAACACGAATGCCGTCAATAAAAATCTGGGTTTCACCAGCATCGCCCCCGCGTACAAAGAGGCGACCGTCCTCAGCGACAGTCGTGGTTCCGGGAAGGGTCTGTAGCGCCCCCACAAAATCGCCCAAAGCACTTGCGGTTGTAACAATGTCCAAAGGTTTTAAAACAGAGATTTTGCTGTTATCACCTGCGGAAAAAGATCCGGCGGAAATAGTTACAGTTTCCAGTGAATTAACGTCTTCGCGAAGCGTTATTTTAAGGTCCTTCATTTTTGAAATATCATCAATGATTTTTGTGGGCTCAAAAGAAACATAAGAAATAGTCAAGGTTTGTGTTCCGGTTTCGGAAGTTTCAAATGAAAATTTTCCGCTTTCATCTGAAGTACTTCCATCGTAAGTGCCTTCCAAATAAACATTGGCTCCAAAAACTGGAACTCCCTTGTTGTCCAAAACCGTTCCCGACACAATGTTTTGAGACAAAAGAACACTTGGAAAAATTAAAAGCAAAAATGCTAAAACTGAAATTTTCATAGGTTGGTTGGTTTTATTTTCAGTTCAAAGATGAAATATTGGCTACTCTTTTCAGAAATTAAAATGCTGAACTGTAAAAATGAAATGCTCAACTGTAATTTGAGCTTTACATTATTTTTTTAGAAGTAATAATTCATAATTATTCTACAAACTCTAAAATATCTCCAGGCTGACATTCCAAAACTTCGCAAATAGCTTCCAGAGTGCTAAAGCGTACCGCCTTTGCTTTTCCGGTTTTTAAGATGGAAAGGTTGGAAAGCGTGAGCCCTACTTTTTCAGAAAGTTCGTTTAATGACATTTTTCGCTTGGCCATCATTACGTCCAAGTTTACAACTATTGGCATAATTAGATTGTTAGTTCATTTTCGTTTTGTATTTCTACTCCTCTTTTAAAGACCAATGCGATGATGTAAATGACACCTGCAAAAAACAAAAATTGTTCTGCTCCCCAATCAATTTGTAAAGTTAACCCTTGTTTCATAATACGATTGCCATAGTTTTCAGCTATTATAGCAATTACGCCAATACTGAGCGCGTAATAGCTCATATTTATTATTGCCGAGGCTATTTTTTGGTTAAAGGGATAATTTATATCGAATTTCATAAAAAGTTTTATCACTAGGTAAGCAAGATAAGTTTTCAAAGCCGACAGCGCTATCAAAAAACTGGCTATGGCAAGATAATATTCCACGTTAAAATTGTAAACATTTAGCAAATCCAGCCCCATATAAGTATCCGCTGCACCATTAGAATTTATAAAAAGGGTCACAAAAAGAGATACGAGCAAAGCTCCGGTTTTTATACACAAACCAATGAATATTATCCAAAATATAATATTCATCACTTTCATTATAATATTTGTTTTCATTTCAGGTTGATTTTAAAATTACTTTGCGAAAATAGATAATTATTTATTGATAAACAATAAATATATTTTATTTATCAACAATTATTTTTTTACAAGCCAATTTTTTTTAATATAATTATCTAATTTTTTTGGGGGGTTAGGGTTTTTACTGAAAAATTCCATCAAGCTTTTTTAGGAAGTAAGAAATGGAAAATTGTATCTTCGGAATAAAAGAATAGAAATGAACGATTCCAAAAGAGTAGATGACTTCATCTATAAACAAACTAAATGGATGGAAGAATTGCAGATGCTTCGTGAAATTATACTGCAAACGGAATTAAAGGAAGAAGTAAAATGGGGCAAACCCACTTACACATTAGATGGAAAATTGGTAGTGGGAATGGCTGATTTTAAAAACCACATGGCACTTTGGTTCCATCAAGGTCTTTTTTTGAAAGACAAACATCAAAAGCTCATAAACGCACAAGAAGGTGTTACCAAAGCACTGCGCCAATGGCGCTTTGAAAAAGGTGATGAAATTGATCCCGATATTGTTATGGAATATGTAGAAGAAGCCATTGCCAATTGCAAAGCGGGAAAAGAGTTGAAACCTTTAAGAAAAAAAGAGGTTGTAATTCCGCCTTTACTTGAAGATGCTTTCAAAAAAGATGTTACATTAAAAAAGCATTTCCAAAAACTAACTCCCGGTAAACAGCGTGAATATGCCCAACATATTGCTCATGCAAAACGCGAAGTGACACAACAGAGTAGATTGGAAAAGTGTATCCCTATGATAAAAAATGGAGTTGGTCTTCACGATAAATACAAAAACTGCTAATGGCATTAAAACCAAATTTTGAGAGATACACCACACGACAATTGTGGTTTTATGCCCGACGGGCTTTTTGGATTTTAGTAGCTTGGGTCATTATTTCAAATGTCATGTTTTTTTATGAATTTATCACCCTAAAGAGCAACGGTGTATTGAGTTCGAGCTACGATTTTTATTCAGCAGTAATGGCAAACCTAATTGTTGCCATTTCAGCTGGGCTCATAGGCGGCATTGTAACCGTAAATTTAATGGAACGTTGGCTTAGGCGATTGGTTTTTTGGAAAGCCTTGCTATATTTAATAATCGCTTATACCATCACTGCTATATTAGTAGGTGCCATTGGAGCATTGTATATAACAAGTGAAGATTTGGGAGTTCCTTTTTATACTTCGGAAGTGCTTCAGCAAACAGTTTCTTTTTTTGGCACTTGGCTTTTCATTAAGAATTATATCATCTGGCTTTTTATCGTTTTGGTAACGCTTATTGTTTTAATGGTGAATGATAAGTATGGACCGGGGGTTTTTCCGGATTATCTAATAGGAAGATATTTCCGCCCAAAGCACGAAAGGCGTATTTTCATGTTTGCCGATATCAAAAATGCTACGGGAATCGCCGAAAGTTTGGGGGAGGAAAAATATTTTAATTTTTTGAAAGATTTTTTCAGGCACATAGCGCCTGCAATTGTTCAAACCCGAGGCGAGGTGTATCAATATGTAGGTGATGAAGTTGTTGTTTCTTGGAAAATGAAATGGGGGCTGAAACGAGGGAATGCTATCCAATGTTTTTACAGCATGAAAAAAATCATTAATTATAAGGCTCCCAAATACTTAAAAAAATACGGTGTAATACCCGAATTTAAAGTAGGTTATCATTATGGAACGGTTATGGTTGGAGAAATAGGACAAATAAAACGCGATATCGCATTTTCAGGCGATGTTTTAAACACTACCTCACGCATCCAAGCCATGTGCAACGAACTGGACGTAGAGATTTTGGCATCAAAGCCATTTGCCGATATTGCCTATAAATTACCTAAAGGTGTTACCAAAAAAGAAATGGGGAAAGAAAAGCTACGCGGTAAAAGTGAGGAGATTGCATTGGTAACATATGAAAAATTATAATACTACAAGACTATAAAATTCACAATCATGAAAACAGACAACTACACAAAAGTTATTTTAACAATCATCGCTATTTGCCTAACAATAAACGTGATGAGAGACTTTGAATTTATTCCATCCGCACATGCAAATGAAACTACAGCAAATAAGCCACTTACAGAGGTAATGGACGTGCGATTGGTAGATATTAACACTTATGACGAACTAAACGTAAACCTTAAGGGTGTTGACACTTATGATGAAGTGAAAGTAAACCTCAAAAAGATTGAAACCTCTGATGAGCTAGATGTTAATATTGATGAAATTGGTGGAAGTTGGGTTTCAAGCGGTGGACCTATCCCGGTAAAAGTACAGTAATTATTTTTTGAACGGGCGAATTATCAACCGCGCCGCACGATCATAATTTATATAGCTATAGGTCCAATTAAAAAAAGTTACTACCCTATTTCTAAAACCCACTAAAAACCATAGGTGAACAAACATCCATAAAAACCAGGCAATAGCACCGCCAAAGTGTAGCTTGCCCAAATCTACTACTGCTTTATTTCTACCTACTGTGGCCATAGTTCCTTTATCAAAATATTCAAACGGTTCCATTTTTTCGCCCTTCAGCATTTTTCTAAAGTTTTTCCCCAGTTGTTTTCCTTGTTGAATTGCAGGTTGTGCAACCTGTGGATGTCCTTTGGGATATTCCTCTGTTTCCATTAGTGCGATGTCGCCCAGTGCATAAATATTTTCAAAACCATTTATTTTATTGAATTCATCCACTTTATATCGATTGGCTTTTTCAATTAAAGCATCGCCATTTATTCCTTTTATAGGTGCTCCGGTAACTCCGGCAGCCCAAATAAACGTTGCTGTTTCAAATTTTTGCCCATCTTTTGTGGTAACCGTTTTACCGTCATAATCGCTTATGAAAGTTTCCAGATGAATTTGAACCCCAAGTTTTTCGAGAAATTTCTGTGCTTTTTCTGAAGCTTGTTCACTCATTGGCGGTAGCACCCTGCCCAATCCTTCAATAAGATGGACGTTCATTTCTTCTTCTTCCAGCTCGGGATAATCGTTTTCAAGAATTCCTTTTCTGAATTCAGCCAAGGCTCCCGCAAGTTCAACTCCAGTAGGCCCTGCACCTGCGATGACAAAATTTAGAAGTCGTTTTCTTTCCTTTTCGTCATTGGTGATATCTGCCTTTTCAATATTCTGCAGCATCAAACTTCTAATATTCAAAGCTTGAGGTACCGTTTTCATTGGCATGCTGTTTTCTGCAATGTTTTCATTTCCGAAGAAATTGGTGCGGGTGCCCGTGGCAATTACCAAGTAATCATATTGCAAGGTTCCAATAGAAGTATTAATTGTACTATGTGTAGTATCAATAAATTCAACCTCGGCCAGTCTAAAGTGAAAATCCATATTCTTCCTAAAAATTTTGCGAAGTGGATATGCTATGGAATCAGGCTCAAGTCCCGCAGTAGAAACTTGATAGAGCAATGGCTGGAAAGTATGGTAATTGTGCCTGTCAAAAAGTACGATTTGTACTTTTTCTTTTTGAAGCTTTTTTATAAAGGAAATACCAGCAAATCCGCCACCTATAACTACAATTCGTGGCACGCTCGTTTCTGGAATATTCATTTGTTTTTTTTATACCCTAAATTTAGGGATTGTAAAGCAGGTTCGTTTAATTTTTATGATTTTTGTAACAAACCTCTTTGCATAAATACTAATCAAAAGCTAACAAACTACCATTGAATAAAGAACTGGAACATAGTTTTGTGACCCAACTGGAAGAGAATCAAAACATTGTACATAAAATCTGTAGGTTATATACCAATGACAGCGACTCGCATAACGACCTGTTTCAGGAAATAACCATTCAGCTTTGGCGCGCATACCCAAAATTTCGTGGCGATTCCAAATTTAGCACTTGGATGTACCGCGTGGCTTTAAATACTGCAATAACGCTTTACAGAAAATCAAAACGCAGTATAAAAACACAAGATTTTGAAGGGGTTAGTTTTAAAATTTCATCAGAACCCTATGACGATACAACCGAACAACAATTAAAGCTTATGTACAGTGCCGTAAAAGATTTGAACGATATTGACAAAGCATTGGTTTTTCTCTATCTGGAAGACAAAAACTATAAGGAAATCTCTGAAACCTTAGGTATTACAGAGGTAAATGCCAGAGTAAAAATGAACCGGATAAAGGAAAAATTACGAACTATTTTAAATCCGTAACCCACTATGGATCAACTTGAATTATTAAAAAAACAATGGCAAAGCAGAGAGCACGAGCTTCCGAAGCTTACCTATGAGGATATTTATAAAATGTTGTTGAAGAAATCCTCTTCAATAGTAAAATGGATATTCTACATAAGCATTGCCGAGATTCTTTTTTGGACCCTTCTTTCTTTTATGGTACCAGAATCCAGTACAAAATTTAGCGATGATATCGGTCTTCACAATGTTTTGGTGGGTGTAAACGTGCTTAACTATACGGTGTTTGGATTTTTTATAATTCTTTTTTACATAAACTACCGCAAGATTTCAACTACAGATTCCATAAAAGAATTGATGAAAAATATTCTGCGCACACGAAAAACCGTCAAGTATTTTGTGATATACAATGTTACAGGTTCTATTTTGCTTATAATAGGAATCAATTTTTACTACTATTTCAATCAGGACATTGTATTCCGGTTTATGACCGAAGATTATGGTATTACAAATATTTCACAACATCAGTTTATGAAGGTATTTTTTGTTATTCAAATACTTTTCGGAATTGTGATGATTGGATTTATACTTTTATTTTACAGAATTGTCTACGGAATCCTTTTGAGGAAATTGCACAAAAACTATAAAGAATTAAAGAAGATAGAAATTTAAAAAGTTTCATTTATAAGCGGAGTAATTCAGTTTTCAAATTAAAACACTACCACGCTGCAGCTAAGAACTGCTAACTTTTTAATACCGCCATTGCCGCTCTTTGTTAAGTTCTTCTTCGCTTTGTATTTCAGAAGAAGGTATTACTTTCAGAAAAGAAGGGTGCTGTTCAATGGCGTATTCCAGTTTTTCCACAATTTGCTCCATCGTTTCATTTTCATAATCAATATCCAGCGGTGGCTTAATTTCCATAGATTGAAGAATGCCTCTTTTCTTTATTCTTAGCCCCTTCTTATCAAAAGACCTTCTGAAACCATCAATAACAATGGGCACTACTACAGGTTTGTTTTTCTTTATAATATGTGCTGTTCCTCGCCGGATAGGTTTCCACGGTTTGGTGGTACCCTGCGGAAAGGTAATAACCCAACCATCGTTAAGCGCTTTGGTAATATTGCTTACATCGCTCATCTTCACCTGCTTGTTTACATCTTTACCTTTTTCACGCCAAGTGCGTTCAATACTTACGGAACCAGCATAGGCAAGGATTTTTGGTAACAGACCATCCTTCATGGTTTCCTTTGCTGCTACAAAATAAATATTGAGTTTCGGGTTCCAGAGATAGCCAATATTTTTTATGCTATCCTCACGACCATGCAGGCTCGCATTAAATACGTGCAACATGGCTGCCACATCTGCAAAATAGGTTTGGTGATTGCTTACAAAAAGTACGTTTTGGTCAGGAAGTTCGCGAAGAATTTCACTGCCGTGTATTTGTAATTCATTAAAGCCTTTAAATCTTCTGTGGGTTAACAGACCCGCTATCCGAATTAACCAGAGTTTTAGAAAAAGTATATGCCCGAAAGGGTTTTTTTTGAAGAGACTCATTTTTTGGTATTCAATATACAGAGTGCTTATCAAGCTGGTTGGTTGGGTATTACTTCCCAAATACAATATTCAGCTTTTAATCTTCGCACAGCACTTCATATTTCAATCTTACAAATATACTAAAATAAGCTATTACAGTACCCTTTTAAGCAATTCGCGCACTTCGTTGAGCATCATTGCGGTAGCGCCCCAAACTATATGACCGTTCAATTTAAAAGCTGGTACTTCTATGCTTGTAGCGTAAGATGTGGATAAGGTTTGGGTGGTAATATTCACATCGTCCATAAAGTCGCGAAGGGTTACTTCAATAAGTGCTTCCACTTCTTCTTCCTGCGGAATGAATTTTGGGGATTGGGCGGTTATTCCTAAAAAAGGCTGCACAAAAAAATTACTGGGCGGTATATAGATTTCCGTGAGCGCCTTTAATACCGAAATAGTATTTCGCGAAACACCTACTTCCTCTTCGGTTTCACGCAGCGCCGCATCTTGTAGGGAATTATCTTCTGCCTCAAGTTTGCCACCTGGGAAACCTACCTGTGCTGAATGCACTCCTTTATATGTTTTTCTGAGGATTAAGATTAACCGTGTTTCAAAATCTTCCGCAGGATAAAAAAGAGACATGACCCCTGCCCGCTTGGCGGTGTTCTGCTTGCGTGCGGCTTGCTTTAGTTCCTGCAAACGTTCTATAGGCGCCATTTTAAATTGGAACGATTCGCCGGGGAGCTCCATTTTTGTTACTTTTACAATCCGTTTTTCAAATTCGCGAAAATCCATTGTTATGAAAAAGTTGTTTGTGTGTTTCTTGGGAATTGTTCTATTTCTTGGAAGCTGTGAAGATAAGAAAAAGCAGTCCGAAATCAAGAATGAAATAGAAAACGAAACCAAAGTAGAGGCAAAAACCGAAACTGAAAAAAATACTGAAACTGAATATCCCGAAATTACGAACGATAATGTGGTTTCGTTTTTAACCGAATACGGAAAGGAAAACCCCGAAACCAAGGTTTTGGTAACGACCCGCTTTGGCGATATTGAAATAGAACTTTATAAGGACACCCCGCTGCACCGTGCCAATTTTATCTATTTGGTAAAGCAGCACTATTTTGACGAAACCTTCTTTCATCGGGTGGTTCCAAATTTTATAATACAAGCTGGTAATAGTGACCTAAGATCTACCCAAGAAAAGCGGGCAAAACTTGGGAAGGAATATTTGCTTCCCGCGGAAATCATTCCTGGCCGAATTCACGAATACGGAACGGTTTCGGGCGCAAAGGAATACCGCGAAAATCCTGATAACCGAACGGCTCCGTATGAATTTTTCATCTTCCTTGGGCCAAAATCTTCAACAACCCATTTAAATGGCAAATACACCATTTTTGGAAGGGTTATCAAGGGCATGGACGTAGTGGAAGAAATTTCAAAAGTAGAAGCAGATGATGGCGACTGGCCCTTGCAGAACATCTACATTACCGCGAAAGTCCTGGATTGATTCTTGGAGCGTTTTTCCCCGTGTTTTAAGGGCTTTATTTCTATAATGGGGGTTTCTTTTCCATAATTTTAGTTATTCACCCTGTCCGTGCAGACGGCAACTCTAACCGTGCAGACGCCAACTCTAACTGTGCAGACGGCAACTCTAACCGTGCAGACGGCAGTTCTAACCGTGCAGACGGCAATTCTAACTGTGCAGACGGCAGTTCTAACCGTGCAGACGCTAACTCTAACCGTGCAGACGGCAACTCTAACCGTGCAGACGCCAACTCTAACCGCGCAGACGGCAACTCTAACCGTGCAGACGGCAGTTCTATCCGTGCAGACGCGAGTTCTAACCTATACGAAGGCAGTTCTAACCGATACGGAAGGAGTTTTCTTCGATACGGAAGGAGTTTTCTTCGATATGGACGGAGTTTCCTTACTCGTGTGCGGAGTTTCTTCTCTCGTGTACAGGAGGAGGTATTTAATTTTTAAGAAAAATTTTTGTTGCTGTATGGCCTTGCGCCATAATCTGCACTAGATAAAGACCCACTTTTAGTTGGGATATATCGATAGAAGGATTAGCGGTTTGCAAGAGGAGTCTTCCTTCCAGAGTGAAAATCCTTACGCTGTCTATCTGTTCTTGACTTTGTATATTGAGCACATTTTGTGCTGGGTTCGGGAAGAGTTTAAAATCTGTTGTGGTGAAATCCTTCGTGGTGAGTTGACAATCTTCACTATAGATTGCTGTTTCGTCTTTGCACCAGCCATTGTAATTTTGTTGATCACATATTTGATTATAAGCGTAATTCTCATCATCCACTTGGATGCAATTAAGTTGATTATTATACGCCTGCATTTGGTTCAAATTATAATTATTTCCGTTCTTAAGATTTAGAGTTTTTAAAGAATTACTGAAACAAAAGAGCGCAGAGAGGCTGGTGTTGGCAGTTAAATCTAATTCATTTATGCCATTTCCATTACAGGCCAATATTTCCAATGCTGGATTTCTGGTTAAATCTAATTCAAAAATATCATTTAAAGAACAATCCAAACTTTGCAGATTGGGGTTTTGGCTAAGATCTAAAGAAACAATATTGTTGCCGGCGCAATTTAAAATTTTTAATAAAGGATTCTGATTGAAGGAAAGTGATATAAGAGAATTATTCATACAGTATACCACTTCAAGGGCTGGATTTCCAGAAAAATCAAGTTCAGCTATTGGATTCTGAATGCTTCTAAATACTCTCAGCAAGGGATTATTTTGCAAATTTATTTCAGTCAAATTATTGTTGTTCAAAGTCAACTGATTGAGCATTACATTATTGTTTACATTAAGTGACTCAAGTTGGTTGGAAACTGAGGCTAAAGTCTCTAAGTTAACGTTTTGTGATACATTTAAATTTGTTAATTGGTTAAAACTACATCTTAAAGTTTTTAGAAATAAATTTCCCGAAAAGTTTAATTGCTGAATATCATTTTGATCACAATCAACAAATTCAAGTTTAGTATTTTGGGAAAGATTTAGGGTAGAAAGATTATTATTATTGCAACTAAGCCATTCCAGATTAGAAAAACTTTGGATTCCTTCTAAAGATGATATGCCCTGATAATTTAGGGTTAATTGGTAAACAGCCTGTGCTTCTGAAACTTGAATTTCGCCATCATTATTTGTATCGGCATCGCCATCAGGTAATCCGTCATTATTAAAATCAGCGCAATAGGTTGTTAAAAGTGCATTTTTAAAATTAGCATCTGGAATATTCACAATCTGCCCACTGGCAAAACCACAGATCAAAAAGAAAAATAGAACGTAAATGTTTTTCATATAAAAAGATTTTTGCGCAAAATATAATTTTTAAAATATTTCATTTAGAATTTAAACCTATAGACTTCTCAACTAATAAACTCTCAACGCAGCGTCTCATCAACTTCTTTCCTATAAATACTAGGCAACGAAAGATTAAAATAAACCGCGAGTAAGCGAACTATAATTACAATAGAGCCTGAGATTATCACGATAAAATCTTCTTTTAGTGGAGTGAAATGTAAAAGAAAGTACGCAGAGGCGCCCAAAATACAAGCGGTGGCATAAATTTCTTTTCTGAAAATGATGGGTATTTCATTACAAAGAATGTCACGCAGTACACCTCCAAAACAAGCCGTCATTGTTCCTAAAGCCACGCATATAATAGGGTGAAACCCTGCGGCAATGCCCTTCTCTACTCCCACAATTGTATAAAGCGCAATTCCAATAGTGTCAAATAAAAACAATGACCTGCGAATGTATCCAAGTCTTTTTCGAAAGATTACCGCAAAAATTGTGGAGCCTAAAATAACATAGACATAGGTAAGATTGCGCATCCAAGCCACGTTTGCATCAATAAGTATATCGCGCAAGGTTCCACCACCCACTGCAGTTACAAAGGCAATTATCAATATTCCGAAGGGATCCAACCGCTTGTTGAGGGCGGTAAGCACCCCCGAAATAGCGAACGCGATGGTCCCGAGAATGTCTATGAGTAAAATTAACTTCACATGTTTTGTGTAAAATGGTTATAGTCGCGCAGTACGGTGTCTATGTATTGTTTATCATACAAATCTGATGATGTTTCCAGAACGCTTTCTACTTTTTTCCGAAGTGCATTAAGGGTTTTAAAATCATTTGATTTAATAGCGATAAGATAGGTTTCTTTAATGAGTCTTGCATCTTTATCTGTCAGCTTTGTTACGTTTAAAAACTTTGGTTGGTAATTGTCTGCAATTTCCTCCAGAATGGTATGGCTTATTTTTACTTTACTCTTTGTACTTATTACCACCGTACCTGCTGCGTGGTCTCCCACACGCTGTCTTTTATCAGAAAAAATAATGGATAGTAGGCCGATTGACCCCAGAAAGATCCAAATATCTACCAAACGCAGCATCCACAAAACCGTATAATCGCTCCAGCGGGCGGGGCTTCCATCTACTTTTACAACCCGCGTTTTCATTGCCATTTTACCTATTGTGCGTCCATTAAAGAGTATGTGCATATACAAGGAATAGAACATTACGGGTAAGAGCATTAATTGCTGCAAACCAAAAACTGTCCAGTTATCGCTAAAGGCCATATCCATAGCTTCGGTAGCTAATTCTACAATAAAAAAGTATACAGAAAAAAGGAAGATGTCTATCAAAAAGGCTAAGATGCGCTCCCCAACACTTACTATCTTATAGTCCAGATTTACATTTTGTGTGGTATTGATTTCTAAGTTTGCCATGTAAAAGCAAGTGTTTATATTTATCAAAAAATTTAAAAGATGCGCGAAGCGGCATTCGTCAAGCAAAATAAGGAAAAATGGATTGCATTTGAAAAAGCAATCACACTTAATTCAAAAATAAGTCCAGACCAGCTTGCTGACCATTACATCCACTTGACCAACGACCTCGCCTATGCGCAAACCTATTATCCCGATAGCAAGGCGCTCCAGTATTTAAATTCATTGGCCTCGCAGGCGCACCAAAAAATTTATAAAAACAAAAAGGAGACAAAAAACCGTATTGTAAGTTTTTGGAAAGAAGAGTTTCCGTTGTTTTTTAGGGAGCACCAACGCATGCTGTTTTTCTCTTTTTTGCTTTTTGCGATAGCTACGGCCATTGGCGCTATTTCAGCATTGAATGACGATTCTTTTGTTCGATTGATTCTTGGCGATGGTTATGTAAATGAAACCTTGAATAATATTGACAAAGGCGACCCCACTGCCATTTATAAAAGTGGAAGTGAAATAGGCACTTTTCTAGGAATAACCATCAACAACATTCGCGTGGCCTTTTTGGCGTATGCCTTTGGAGTTATAACTTCTGTGGGAACAGCTTACATATTATTTAGCAATGGAGTAATGCTCGGGGCTTTTTTTACCTTTTTCTATAATCGCGATCTTCTTTTTGAGGCTTCAAAAAGTATTTGGCTGCACGGAACCATTGAAATTTCGGTGATCGTGATTGCAGGCTGTGCGGGTATGGTAATGGGCAATAGCATCCTGTTTCCAAAAACATATTCACGAAAAGTATCATTTTTAAAAGGTGCAAAAGACGGCCTTAAGATTGTGGTTAGCACCATACCCTTTTTCATCATTGCGGGGTTTATTGAAGGATTTATAACCCGTTACAGCAATATGCCTGTATGGTTGGCAATGACCATTATTTTTAGTTCCCTGGCACTTATTATTTTTTATTACGTTATTTATCCAATTATCCTCAACAGAAAGCATGCAAGACAAATATATACCACTTAAGCAGCAACGCGATGTAGGCGAAATGATTACTACTTACTTTGAGTTCTTCAAACAGAATTTTAAACCTTTTTTAAACATCTTCATTAGCTATAACGGGCTTTTTATTTTAGGTTTTTTAGGAGTAAGCTATTTAATGGTTACAGGTTTCTTAGGTGCATATAATGCCTCCAATACCTATGGAATTGAGAGTGACAATTCAAGTTATTTTATGATGTTAGGCTTGGGGTTTATGGGATTTTTCATTCTGTATATAATTACAGCCGTGCTAAACTATAGTCTTGCTGCGGTTTACGTAATAGAATATGAAAAAAACAGGGGTGCCGCCGTAGAAAAAAGAAAGGTCTGGGAAATGGTAAAACAAAACCTCGGAAAAATTATCCTCTTCATAATATTAATGGTTATTGGTTATGTAGTTGCTATGGTTGCGGGAATGATCTTGGGGTTTATACCGATAATCGGGACCTTCGCATATTATTTAATCGTTCTTGCATATACCAGCTGGATGGGACTTGCATTTATGGCTATGATTAACGATAATAAAGATGTAATAGATGCTTTTGGTGAAGGTTGGAAACTTTTGAAAAGCTTTTTTTGGAAAAGTGTACTCACAAATCTTATTATCGGGATGTTACTTGGTATTTTAATGCTTGTGGTGATGATGGTTCCCGGAATTTTGATTGGAATTTATGCGTTTCATTCTTTAGATAGCGGCGTAGACCTTGCAAATTCCGCAGGAGCCAGCGTGGTTTGGACGCTTGCCCTATCTATACTATTAATCCTATACACCCTTAATCAATCCATGATTCAGTTTGTAAACGGTATTCTTTATTTCTCCGTTCACGAAGAAACATATAATGAAGCCACGCGCGAGCGTATTGAAAACATAGGCGCCGGTGAGTAGATTTCTTTTCATACTATTTTTTCTTTTAAATCTCTTCACGGCCAAAGCTGCGGAAACGGACAGCCTTACAGTGGCCGTTGACAGCAGTAAGATTATTCCCAAACATTTCTCAGAAAATTTAAGTGAGAAATATTCCGGAAACGATTTTGATTACGACGTGATGGAGGGCGAAGCAGAAAATTATTTAGGCCGTGCCATCACTTGGTTTTTTAATAGAATGGGCGATATTTTTGGTTTCCATCTTTCACCGGAAGCCTATCAAATCATAAAAATTATCGTGTACATTTTGCTTATCGTTTTTGCCATTTACATACTGGTGAAATTGCTTGTGGGCGATAACGCTTCGTCATTTTTCAGCAGAAAAAGCAAAATGGTGGCACCGCTGAATATTCAAGAGGAGCACATTGAAAATATCGATCTGGACAGCTATATCAAGAATGCCCTAAAAGAAGAAAATTACCGACTGGCAATACGATATATGTATTTAAAATCCTTGAAATCGCTTTCTTTAAACAATATTATAGACTGGCATTTTGAAAAAACCAACAGTGACTATTATCGCGAAATTAAAAATGCAGCCTTAAAGGAAAATTTCAAAAAAACTTCTTACCTGTACGATAATATTTGGTACGGCGAGTATGCACTGGACAAAGCCGGTTTTGAAAATGCCGAAAAAGATTTTGAACGACTGAACCAAAACTTGAAAAATGCTGGATAAACGTTCAAAAAGAGTACTTTGGGTTTTTGGGATAGCGCTGCTTATCATCGTGATTACCGAGCTTGTGCGTCCAAAACCTATAAATTGGCGACCCAGCTATACTTCGATAGATAAAATTCCTTTCGGTGGGTTTGTATTTTTTGAGGAAGCCGCTTCCCTATTCAAAAATGCTGAAATAGAAAAGATTGACAAAGACCCGTATGAGTTTTTAACGGATAGCACCTATGCTCAAAAGTCAGCCTACATTTTTATAAATGATGATATTTTCTTTGATGAAAGACAAGCAGATGAAATTTTAAAATATGTAAAAAGAGGAAATACCGTGTTCATTTCGTCGCGAAGCATTGGGTATATTCTGGGTGATTCATTAAATATTGATTCTGCTGCCAACTACAACATTGTAGAGGAAGAACTTCACCCAAAATTTTTCTCGCCATCGTTGAAACAGGATTCACTTCCCGCTTTCAAAAAAGGAGTTTTTAAAGTCTCTTTTATTGAAATAGACACTTTGAAAACCACTGCCTTGGGGTATTATGAAAATAAAGAGGCCGACAACGAATTGGGGGATTTGAATTATGTGAAGGTAAACTTCGGAAAAGGACAATTTTTATTACACAACCTGCCCGAAGCATTTTCCAATTATTACTTGCTGAAAGGCAATGCGCAATATGCCGCAAATGTTCTTTCCTATATAGATGCCGACAAAATTTACTGGGATGAGTATTTAAAATCTGGCCGAAAAGTTGTGGAATCGCCTATGCGTTTTGTATTGGACCAAGCGCCGCTTACCTGGGCATATTATGTGTTGATGGGCGGATTGCTAATTTTTGTGCTTTTCAAAAGTAAACGCGAGCAACGCATTGTGGAAGTGATAAAACCGCTTGAAAATACTTCGGTGGAATTTACCAAAACCATTGGCGACCTCTATTTTCAACACAAAGATTATGGTAATATTATTGCGAAGAAAATCACCTATTTTTTTGAAACTCTTCGCTCAAAATATTATTTAAACACCAACGATATTACAGAAGATTTCATCAAAAAACTGGCACTGAAAAGTGGAAACACCTTCGAAAAGACCCAGAAATTGATGCACTTAATAAAACATTTAAAAGAAAAATCAGTCCACAGCGAAGCCGATTTACTGGAACTGAACAAGCAAATAGAAGCATTTAGACTATAAAATTATGGAAGAAACACAGGAAAATCCGTTAGAATTCAACGCACGAATAGATTTAAAAAATCTGCAGGAAGCCGTTGAAAAAATAAAAGCCGAACTGGGGAAGGTAATCGTTGGGCAGCACGATATGCTAGAAATGTTAATCATTTCAATACTTACCGACGGCCATTCGTTAATTGAAGGAGTTCCGGGCGTTGCGAAAACCTTGACCGCAAAATTGTTGGCAAAAACATTGGCTGTAGATTTCAGCCGGATCCAATTTACGCCAGATTTGATGCCGAGCGATATTTTGGGAACTTCAATCTTCAATGTAAAAACGAGCGAGTTTGAATTTAAACAAGGCCCCGTTTTTTCAAACATTGTTTTAATTGACGAAATTAACCGCGCTCCCGCAAAAACACAGGCTGCACTTTTTGAAATTATGGAAGAGCGTCAAGTAACCATGGACGGTACCGAATATAAAATGCAACCGCCCTTTTTGGTGTTTGCCACCCAAAATCCTGTGGAACAGGAAGGAACCTATGCCCTACCCGAAGCGCAATTAGACCGTTTTCTTTTCAAAATAAATGTGCCTTATCCTAGTTTGGAAGAGGAAATTCACATTCTTGAAAACGAGCACAACAGGAAAGATGCTTTGGTTTTGGATAGCGTGGCGCAAATACTAAACGCAAAACAAATTGCTGAATACCAGCACACCATTAAAAAAATAATCATTGAAAGCAATCTGCTTAAATACATCGCTGCAATTGTGGACAATACCCGAACAAACGCAAACTTATTTTTGGGAGCCTCACCTCGAGCATCCTTGGCAATTATGAATGCTTCCAAGGCTTTGGCTGCAATGAACGGTCGTGATTTTGTAACTCCGGACGATATTAAAAAAATAGCTCCATCGGTTTTAAGACACAGAATTATGTTAACACCTGAGCGTGAAATGGAAGGAATAAC
>TARA_R110002012_G_scaffold320402_2_pt1 | contig 80334 bp, 80 predicted proteins | sample TARA_R110002012 | Tara Oceans TARA_R110002012 (sample SAMEA4396515) | marine metagenome | biome: Westerlies Biome; feature: [DCM] deep chlorophyll maximum layer (ENVO:01000326); material: water (ENVO:00002006), including particulate matter (ENVO:01000060) such as... | depth 40 m
AGTCGTTGAACCTACATATCTGCACAATTCACTGCCGCTTATTAAAAACTCGAAACCGTCCGTTAAAACAACCAGTATTAAGGCTATTTTGTACATACAGCAAGGAGTCTGGTCATTTGGAGGCATTCGGTTTGGTATCACGAATAAATAGGACAATAGGCAGAACGAACTTTCTTTAAGTTACCTATCTGCATAATCAAAATATATTTAAATCCTTTGATAATTCTTTTCGCCTTCCGTTCTAACAATTAATGCTCAAAGGTATAGAATGAAGTTTTAGACAATAGAATCCAAAGAGTTTTAATAGAACAATACTACAAAAACATTGAATATTAAATTGATTCAGCTTAAAACATCAAAATAACCCAAAACATATTAAAGTTTAGTTAAAAATCAAAAACTATGCACAAAGTATGCACAAAACAAGAATATATGGATTTCCACGATTTCTATAAAACAACAAAACCCCTTGTGTTTACAAGGGGTTTTAGGAGTGATGGCACTAGGATTCGAACCTAGGACCGCCTGCTTAGAAGGCAGGTGCTCTATCCAGCTGAGCTATGCCACCAAAACAAATATGTTTTGAGGGTGCAAATATACTGTTTTCAATAAATAATCTGCAATTAAATTTAAAGGAAATTTTAACTTAATTACAATAGCTTCGTTTTGAAAGCATTACCTATTAAAATGTATCAAAAACAGACTCATCTGCCATTGCTAAAATATTTATTTGGCCTTAATAGGGCTACGCGTTTTAACCAATATCAAGCCAAAAATAGTGATGGACGCATTGACAGCAATATTTACGAATCCTAAATCAAAGGCATACTTAGCGAGCAAAAAATCACTTAAAATGAAGGTTAAAATAGGGGCTGCCACACAGATCACCGGTATATACCGATCAATTACCCTAATTTTTGTAAACATGCCAAACATATAGAGTCCTAATAGTGGGCCATAGGTATACCCTGCAACTTTAAAAATTAAGGAAATGACATCGCCTTTACTTCCTGAAAATGCCATAATGATCATGAAAATAACCGTTGAGAAACCCAACAAAACCCAATTCTTTAGTTGGTTACGCTCTTGACTTGACTTATTAGACATCTCTAGAAAATCATAGGTAAACGAAGTGGTTAAGGCTGTTAAGGAAGAATCGACACTAGAAAATGATGCGGCTATTATCCCTAATAGAAAGCAAATTCCGGCAAGGGGTCCTAAATAATTCAGGGCTAAATTAGGAAATAAGGTGTCTGTATTGACCAAATTTCCTGCAGCATCAAGCTCTAGTGCAATTCCGTTTTGCTCTGCATAGATATAAAGTAAAACCCCTAATCCTAAGAATAAAAATTGTGTTAAGGCTAAAATTAGACTATAGGTTAAGGTGTTTTTTTGTGCATCCCATTGTGTTTTACAGGTTAGTGTTTTTTGCATCATATTCTGATCTAACCCAATCATGGCTATAGCTACTAAAATACCTGCAATAAACTGTTTGTAAAAATTATTTCCTGAACCTTCATCCCAATTAAAAATATTAAAATAGGCATGTTCAGTAACTTTCGTTACGGATTCTGAGAATGAAATAGACAGCGATGTGGTAATCGAATAGATAGAGATGACGGCGCCTAGAATTAAAAAGGTAGTTTGTAATGTATCTGTCCAAACAATGGTTTTAATACCCGATTTATTAGTGTACAACCAAACCAAAACCAAGATTATGATTACCGTTAAAAAAAAAGGAATGTTCAACTGATCAAAAAGTGCAAACTGCAAAATTTTGGTAGCCAATAACAGTCGCAAGGCTGCTCCAAAAGATTGCGAAACTAAAAAAAATAAGGAACCCGTTTTATACGATTTTACGCCAAAACGCTCCTTGAGATACCCGTAGATAGATACCAATCTAAGCCTAAAATATAGTGGAATAAGCACAAAGGTTATAAATAAATACCCCACAACGTTTCCTAATATGAACTGAAAGAAATAAAAGTAATTATTGCCGACCATTCCAGGTAGCGATACAAAAGTAACCCCTGAAAGCCCCGCACCTACCATCCCAAAGGCTACTAAAAACCAAGGCGATTGCCTATCTCCCGTAAAGTACGATTCGTCACTTCGGCTTTTTGAAGTGAAATACGATATCCCCATTAGAAGAGCAAAATAAATAATTATAATTCCTAGTACGAGTAGTGGGTTCAAAATGCGGTTGTTTTAAGTAGCGAAAAGTAATCATTTTTTATGATATGGATAAAAAGAACGGAGCTTCAAAAAAATAAAATTAAAATCACCAATGAATATTTGTAGGAATTTTCGGGTTAAAACAAAATACATATACCGCAAGAAACATACCATTCGTCGACAGTAAAGTGCATTTCATCTATACAAATTCATTTGCTATTCCTTAAAAGTACATCTTTGTAGTCTAAATAAAAGGTAATGAATATACTATTTATCGAAGACGATATGATTGAAAGTATGAAGTTTCAAAGAACACTTTCAAAAATCGAATCTAGGCATACCATCATAGAGGCTAAAAATGGGGAACAAGCTATTGATGCCCTTAAGACAAGCGAATCATTACCTGATATAATTCTATTGGATTTAAACATGCCACGAATGAGTGGGATTGAATTTTTAGAAATTTTAAAAGCTGACGAGCAGTATAAATATATTCCTACAATTATTCTTACAACTTCTGAGAATAGAGCTGATTTATTAGAATGTTATCGAATTGGCATTGCTGGCTACGTCATTAAACCCCTAAAATACGAGGATTACGAAAAAAAGTTAACCGCAGTTTTAGCCTACTGGCAAACAAATGAGCTAGTGAAGGCATAGGAAATGTGAGGTTTCACAACATTTTTTTTAGATTAGGTACTAATTTTCTTACTTTTCGCTCAAATTATTTTGAGTATGAAGGGAATTATCTTTACTGATTTTTTAGAAATGGTAGAATCTATGTATGGCCTACAGGTTGTGGACACCATCATAGAGAATTCTGAATTGCCTTCTGAGGGTATTTATACCTCTATCGGTACTTACAGTTTTAACGAGATGCTCAGCCTTATCACCAACTTAAGTGCAGAGGTCAATACACCCGCAAATGATTTAATCTATGCTTTAGGTTTATATCTTTTTGATGGGCTTTCCAAATCACATCCAGAAGTTATTGAAAGTTATAAGTCTCCAATTGGCATGTTGTATGCTATTGAAGACCATATCCATGTACATGTAAAAAAACTGTACCCAGACGCAGAGCTACCCACATTTAAAATACTTGAAAAAACAGACACCTCTATATCTATGATTTACAGCTCTTCCAGGGGTTTGTATCGATTGGCACAAGGGCTTATTGAAAAAACATTTGAACATTTCAATGGAAAATGTACCCTATCTTATGAGGTCTTAAAAGAAGACGGAACGGAAGTTAAATTTGATATGGTACATGATGCATACTAAAAACTATTCTCTAAACAATGCTGAGGTTAACGATGTTTCATTATTAAGAAGAGCATTAGACCGCCAAATAAAAGCAAGAAAACAGGCTGAAAGTATTCTTGAGGTTAAGTCAAAAGAATTATATGATACCATCCACCATTTAAAGCAGGCGAACAACCGACTTGAAAACCATTTAAGCGAAAAATCTTCTGAAATAGATGGTATTTTTATCAATATCATTGATCCTTATGTGGTTATGGACCTGTTAGGGAACGTGATTAAAATGAATGATGCTGCAAAAAAATTCCTAGGTTTTGATACCAATACAGAACCCATAAATTTAAGCGCTCTTGTTCATGAAGATTATATTGAATATACCTATGAATCTTTTAAAAAATTGATGGAAGTGGGCTCCATAAAAAAATACCGTCCAAAACTAACTTTAAGATGTGGTACTGAAAAGTTTGTGGAAATTAACGGCTCTTTGATTTATGACAAAAACAGGCAGCCTATCGGTGCTCAGGGAGTTATTAGAGATATTAGTGAAGAAACCAAAATAAAACAACTATTAGCCGAACAAAAAAAACAACTTGATATTATTTTTGAAAACTCTTCCTTAGGTATTGTACTTACTGATACCAATGAAAAAATAATTAAAGCTAACCATGCGTTTCTGGACTTGGTTGGGTATCCTATAAATGAAATAAAGAAATATACCCTTGATCATATTTCAGATAGTGGAGACATTGACCTGGAAAAATCTTTAAATGATAAGATGAATAAAGGGGAGATAGACCACTTTTCTATCATAAAAAAATACAGTAAAAAAGATGGTACTATTCTTTCTGGAAAAACAACCATTAGTGCGGTTAAAACAGCTCATGGAGTAATCGACTATCGAGTGGCCTTAATTGAAGACATTTCGAATGAATTAAAAGCGGAAGAACAGTTAAAAGCATCTGAAGATCGCTTATCCTCGTTAATTGCCAACTTAAATACTGGAATTTTAGTTGAAGATCAAGATCGAAAAATTGCCTTGACGAATAAAATATTCTGTGATATATTTAACATATTTATCCCACCAGAACGACTAAAAGGATTTAATTGTTCGAAAGCCATTGACAACTCAAAAGTACTTTTCAAAAATCCTGAAAAAACAATAGAGCGTGTCAATAAAATTGTTGAAGAAAAAAAACTTGTTCTTGGGGATATTCTTGAAATGGTCGATGGTCGCATTTTACAACGCGATTATATTCCAGTTTTTAAAAACAATGTTTACAATGGGCATCTTTGGGCCTATACCGATATTACCATTTCCAGAAATTATAAAAACAATTTAGAGCAGCAAAAAGAAAAGTACAGCAGCATTATTGCCAACATGAATTTAGGCCTAGTGGAAGTAGATACTGATGACGTAATACAATTGGTCAATCAAAGCTTTTGTACCTTAAGTGGCTATAGTGAAGATCAGCTTGTTAATAAAAAAGCATTAGACGTTATCAACGTATTAAATAAAAATGTTGTTGAAGAGAAAACAGAAAGAAGAATTAATGGAGAATCTGATTCTTACGAAGTAGAGGTTTTACACCCTTCGGGTGAACTGCGATATTGGTTAGTAAGTGGCGCCCCTCGTTACGATGAAAGAGGTAAGGTCATTGGTTCTTTGGGTATTCATTTAGATATTACCAATCAAAAATTATTAGAACTCCAAAAAGAAAAATTAGTACAAGAGCTAGAAACAAGCAACCATAGTTTACAAGAGTATGCACATATTGTGTCTCACGATTTAAAATCACCGCTACGAAGCATCAGTGCCTTATCAAGTTGGTTAAACGACGATTATAAAAATGTTTTGGACGAAGCTGGAAAAAACAATTTGGCGATGATGCAAGAAAAAGTTGAAGCTATGGATAATTTAATCGATGGTATTTTAAAATACTCTACCATTAGTAGTGAAACTATGGCCACAACGAATGTCAACGTCAATGAAGTGATATCAGAAATTACAGATATCATTTTTATACCGGATCACGTTCAAATAAAAATCACCAGTGAGCTGCCTGTTGTCATTGCTGATAAAACAAAAATTCATCAATTATTTCAAAACATTCTAAGTAATGCTGTTGTTCATATTGAAAGAGATAAGGGACTCGTGGAGATCGGCTGTATGGAAACAAGCACACATTGGGAATTTAGTATTAAAGATAACGGTGTAGGTATTCCTAAAGAATATCATGAGAAAATATTTAAGATTTTCCAGTCTGTTGGCAATAAAGAAAGGTCTACAGGCATTGGCTTATCTATCGTGAAAAAAATAATTGATCTTTATCAAGGTAAAATTTGGTTAGAAAGTGAAATTGGTGTTGGCACAACCTTTTTCTTTACCTTAAAAAAATAAAAATGAAAACAGTTCAAGCGATCAAAGAAAAGGGGAAAGAATGGCATTTCACTTCAGAAAAAATCGATTTAAAAAATCCGTTAATTCTCGTGTTTGGCAATAGGTTTTCATTAGAGTCTCCGACAATTTATGATGAATTAAAAGCAATGTTTCCTATAGGAAATATTGTTTTTGGATCAACATCTGGAGAAATTTTAGGGGAAAATGTCTACGATGAAAGTATTACCTTAACTGCTATAGAATTCGAAAAAAGTCAATATCGCATTCATTCTGAAAATATTCATGATTTTGAAAACAATTCTGAAAAATTAGGAGCAGCACTAAACGATAAGTTTTCAAAAGAAGGCTTAAAACATTTATTCATTGTATCTGATGGAAATTTGGTAAATGGTAGTGCGCTTATTCATGGTTTAGAAAAAAATTGTCCAGATAACATTACCATTACTGGTGGTTTATGTGGCGATGATGCTCGGTTTGAAAAAACCTTAGCTTCCTATAATTCAAACCCTAAATCTGGCGAAATTGTAGCCGTAGGATTATATGGTGACCATTTAGAAATAACCTATGCTAATTATGGCGGTTGGAGTGCTTTTGGTCCTATTCGTAACATTACAAAATCTAGAGAGAATGTCTTATACGAATTAGATGGCAAACCAGCTCTAGACTTATATAAAAAGTACTTAGGTGATAAATCTAATGAATTGCCACAAGCAGCCCTATTATATCCCCTCAATTTGCGTGTAAAAGGCAGTAATGAGACCGTTGTACGCACTATTTTAAATATAGACGAAAAAGAGAATACCATGATATTGGCAGGTGATGTGCCGGAAGGTTCAACAGTACAATTAATGATGTCTACGGTTGATGATATTGTCGAAGGAGCATCTAAAGCTGCAATGTATGCCATGCGCCATCGAATAAAAAAACCTGAACTTGCTTTACTCGTAAGTTGTATAGGTCGAAAATTGGTCATGAACCAACGAACGGAAGAAGAAATAGAAGAGGTGATTGAAGCAATTGGTAGTCAGGCGATAACTGCTGGTTTTTACTCTTATGGAGAATTATCTCCTTTTTCTAATCAAATAGGGTGTAAACTGCACAACCAAACCATGACTTTAACACTTATCAGCGAATAATGCACTCACTTTTAAAAAGACAAGTACGCAAATATTTACCTGAGAATTTAAATGATTCTGAGGAAATAAATGTTTTTTTAGAGGCAATTGATAAATCGTATTCGGACTATGATGATAAAGCAAATATGGTACAAAGGGCCATGAATTTAAGTTCCGATGAGCTTTTTCAAGCCAATAAGGCCTTGCGTGTAGAAGCAGAGAGTCAACGTAAGATTTTAAATATATTAGAAAAGGCCATTGAGGTATTAAATAGTTCTAACGACCAAGAGAAGAATTCAGGGAAATCGAAAGAAATATTAGAAATCGATGCTTTAGAATTAGCTGCAAAAATAGAGAATCAAGCGCATGAGGTGGTCAAAATGACGGCAGAAAAGAACAGCATGTTGAAAAATTTAGAGCGTCAAAATTCAGCTTTAAATAATTATGCGCATATGGTATCTCATGATCTTAAATCCCCTATTCGCAATATCAACGCATTAATGTGCTGGATTTTGGATGAGGAAAAAGATAAATTTTCCGAATCAAGCAAAGAAAATTGCAAACTAGTCTCGCAAAATATTGAAAAAATTGATGCGCTTATTAATGGTATTTTAAAGCATGCTGTAATTGATTCATTAGAAGAAGAAAAGGTTAGTTTAGACTTAAATAAACTTATTGAGGAAATAAAAAATACGATTTATTTTCCGGAAACAACTCAAATCAACATCGCAAGTTCCCTCCCAACAATACTTGCAGAAAAATATAAAATTGAACAGCTTTTCAAAAATTTAATAACGAATGCTATTGCAGCAACGGAGCATAAAGACCATGGGCTAATTACTATTGCAGTGATCGAAGATGCTAATTTTTGGAAATTTTCCGTTACGGATAACGGTAGTGGTATTGCCGATAAGCATAAGGAGACTATCTTCCATATGTTTAAAAAATTAGAAAATAATTCTAGTGCTACTGGAATAGGACTTGCTTTGGTTAAAAAAGTAGTAAATATTTATGAAGGTGATGTTTGGCTAGAATCAAAAGAGCATGTAGGAACTACCTTCTTTTTTACCTTAAAAAAATAACATGAAACAAGAACCCAACTTAGTCTATATAAAAGAACTTTCGGCGGGCGACATCGCCTTTGAACAAAAATTTATCAATGTATTAAAGGAAGAAATTCCCCTAGAAAAAGAAGAATACTTAAAAAGTGTACGAGAAAAAAATTTTAAAAGAACAGGTGATCTGGTGCATAAAGTAAAGCATAAACTAAGTATTCTTGGTTTAACCGAAGATTATAAATTAGCAGTGAGTTTCGAAGCGGCCTTAAATCAAAAGGATGATGCCTTAAAAGAAACTTTTTCAGCTATCTTAGACAAAATTGACACCTATTGTAAAACCTTATAAAACAAAAAGATGAAGTGTATTATTGTAGATGATGAAGCTATGGCTAGAGTTATTGTCGAACAACTGTGTTCAAAAATTCCAGATTTAGAGGTTGTTGATTCATTTTCTAACGCAATGGATGCTATCAAATTTTTAAATCAACAGCAAGTAGACGTTATTTTTTTAGACATACACATGCCTGGTTTTACAGGTATAGATTTTGTTCAAACCCTTAAAAACCCACCAAGAATTGTACTGACCACATCAGATACCAATTTTGCGATTGAAGCTTATGAGTACGAAACCATTGTAGATTATTTGGTAAAACCTATAAGCCAAGAGCGTTTCGATAAATCAATTATAAAAGTAAAAAAGTCTATTGAAGTAGCTCTTAAAACAAGTTCTCCTCAGCACGAAAACAATAGTACTTCAAATTTAGGTGACGAGTTATACATCAATATTGACCGAAGATTAATTAAATTAAAATTCAATGAAATACTTTTTATTGAAGCGAAGGGAGATTACATCGAAGTAAAAACAGATAAAAAGGAATATCGCGTGCATAATACCTTAAAAAATATAAAAGATAAACTTCCTGAAAGCATCTACCTTCAGATTCACCGTTCTTTTATTATTAATTTTACTAAAATTATTGATATTGAAGATAATAGTGTGCTCATAGAAAAAAGTGTAATACCCATCAGTAGGTCAAACAGGCCAGAACTTATGAGAAGATTAAATTTATTGTAATTTTAATGGTGCTTTGTAAAAAGTTCCACCGAAAAAAACTAGAAAAAAAGTAAAAAAATGGATATTAATCCTACAACAATAAAAGATTGTTTCGAAATTATTCCACAAGTGTTCAAAGATGAAAGAGGCTACTTTTTTGAAAGTTTTAACCATCAAAAATTAGAAGAAGCTATTCAGCAAAAAATAAATTTTGTTCAAGACAATCAATCCTATTCTTACAAAGGGGTGCTGAGAGGTCTACATTTTCAAAAAGGGGAACATGCCCAAGCCAAATTAGTCCGCGTTTTAGACGGTATCGTCCTTGATGTTGTTGTTGATATTCGAAAAAATTCTGCCACCTATGGTAAAATTCATAGCACTGTGTTATCTCAAAAAAATCGAAAACAACTCTTTATTCCAAAAGGTTGTGCCCATGGTTTTGTAACCTTAAGTAAAACGGCTATTTTCTTTTACAAATGCGATAATTATTACCATAAAAATTCGGAAGCTGGCATTATTTACAACGATAGGTCCTTACAAATAGATTGGCAATTACCTGAAAGCGATTTAATTATTTCTGATAAAGATAAAGTTCTACCTTTGTTTAAAGAACTAAACTACGCGCATTAATCAGTTATAGTACAACACATGAGTAAAATTTTGGTCACGGGTGCCAACGGACAATTAGGACAGTGTATTAAAGAGCTTTCAATAGCCATAGATCCTGAGAACACCTATCTATTTAAATCATCCAAGGATCTTGATATTACAGATGATAAACAGGTACAAGAAGCATTTGCCTCAGAAAATTTTGATTTTTGTATTAATTGTGCAGCCTATACCAATGTCGATAAGGCTGAAAGTGACACTCAAAATGCTGTAAACGTCAATAGTATTGGCGCACAAAATTTAGCTAGCGCATGCCGGCAAACAAATACTACTTTACTACATATTTCTACAGATTTTGTATTTGATGGCGCAAAGAATTCTCCCTACATAGAAACGGACAAAACTGCACCCCTTAGTGTTTACGGGAATACAAAATGTGTTGGTGAAACAGAAATTCTTAAAAATGCCCCAAAATCATATATCATTAGAACCTCTTGGTTATACTCGGAATACGGACATAATTTTATGAAAACTATGATTCGATTCGGGAGCGAAAAGGATACTTTATCGGTCATCAACGACCAAACTGGAACGCCAACCTATGCCAAAGATTTGGCTGAAGTTCTCATTAAAATTATCCAGAAAAAACCAATCCCTTACGGCATTTATCATTACAGTAATGAAGGTACTGCCACCTGGTTCGATTTTGCAAAGGCTATTTTTGAAATCACCAAGAGCACCATTCAACTGCATCCGATAGTAACAGAGGCCTATCCGCTACCTGCAAAACGACCTAAATATAGTGTTTTGAATAGCTCTAAAATAAAACAAGCCTTAGGTCTCGAAATTCCAGCATGGCAGGTTAGTCTAAAAAAAGCCATCAGGGCTTTATCGTAAAGGCGCTTCTCATGTAAAAGAAATACTCTTTGATTATTTTTTTGGGTACAAGACCTTCTTTAACCATCATTTTAAGGCATAAAAAAAGCGGTCTTATCAGGACCGCTTTAGCATTGTTACTTTTCTATCACTCGGATAGCGTAATTGTAAATACGTTCAAATTGTTCTTTTAGACCCATATCACTATTATCAAATTCAATAGCATCTTCGGCCAATTTTAAGGGAGAAAACTCTCTATGAGTATCTAAGTAATCTCGATGTTCCACATTTTTTAAAACTTCCGAAAATGTTACGTTTTCGCCCTTATCGATAAGTTCTTTATACCTTCTTGTGGCTCTTTTCTCGGATGAAGCTGTCATAAATAACTTTAGCTCTGCATCAGGCAAAACCACAGTTCCGATATCCCTACCGTCCATGACAACACCTTTTTCTTTGCCCATTTGTTTTTGAATATCCACGAGCTTATACCTAACTTGTTCAATAGCAGCTATTTCACTAACCTTTCTAGAAACTGCTAAGGTTCTAATTTCATCTTCAACGTTCTCATTGTTCAAGTACATTTCTGAAAATTCTAAGGCTTCATTATACACAAATTTTAAATTTAATTTAGGTAGCAATTTTACCAAGGCTTCTGGATTATCTTGAGCTCCACCGATAAAACCATTTCTAATGGCAAAAAGGGTCACGGCTCTATACATAGCGCCAGTATCAATATAAATATACCCCAAAGCTTTTGCCAATTGTTTCGCAATGGTACTTTTTCCTGTGGACGAGTATCCATCTATAGCGATCGTAATTTTCTTCATGTAAAACTAAATTAACTTAAAAATAAACAATTAAAACTGAAGTTAAAATGACTTCATGATAACTTTTTTGCGTTTTTAACGCGCTGATTGGTTAAAGCCACTTCAATAACTTCATGCATTTCAGAAACATAATGAAAGCTAAGGCCTTTTAAATAATCTTCCTTAATTTCTAAAATATCTCGCTTATTTTCTACACAAAGAATAATCTCTTTAATACGAGCGCGTTTCGCTGCTAATATTTTTTCTTTTATGCCACCAACAGGTAAAACTTTTCCTCTCAAGGTAATTTCCCCAGTCATCGCTAAGCTCTTCTTCACTTTCTTCTGAGTAAACAAAGATACCAAAGAGGTAAGCATGGTAATCCCTGCACTTGGTCCGTCTTTCGGCGTTGCGCCTTCAGGAACATGAATATGTACATTGTACTTTTCAAAAACACTAGGTTCTATTCCGAAATGATCAGCATTAGATTTTATATATTCCATCGCAATGGTGGCCGATTCTTTCATGACCTTACCTAAATTACCAGTAATCGTCAGCGTGCCTTTCCCTTTAGATAAGATCGACTCTATAAATAAAATATCCCCGCCTACGCTTGTCCATGCTAAACCAGTGACAACACCCGCAACATCGTTATTTTCATATTTATCACGTTCCATTTTTGGAGCACCTAACACTTTTTCAATGATTTCGTTTGAGGCTTTAATATCGTACTCCTCCTCTATGGCAATAGATTTTGCCGCATAACGCACCATTTTTGCTAATTGCTTTTCTAGAGAACGCACCCCAGATTCTCGGGTATAGCCTTCCACAATTTTCTCTAATTGTGCCTTCCCTATTTTCAAGTGCTTATCAGTTAATCCGTGTTCTTTAAGTTGCTTAGGAAGTAAATGTCTTTTTGCAATTTCTACTTTCTCTTCAATCGTATACCCTGTTACATTAATAATTTCCATACGGTCACGCAAAGCAGGTTGAATGGAGCTTAAATTATTAGCGGTAGCGACAAACATCACCTTAGAAAGGTCATAGCCCATTTCTAAGAAATTATCATGAAACTCGCTATTTTGTTCTGGGTCTAAAACCTCAAGCATGGCAGACGAAGGGTCTCCCTGATTGCTATTCGATAGTTTATCAATTTCATCTAAAATAAAAACAGGGTTGCTTGTTCCGGCCTTTTTTAAACTTTGAATAATTCGACCTGGCATAGCGCCTATGTATGTTTTTCTGTGACCGCGAATTTCAGCCTCATCACGCATACCACCTAATGACATCCGAACATATTCTCTACCTAAAGCTTCAGCAATAGACTTTCCCAACGATGTTTTACCAACCCCTGGAGGTCCGTAAAAACACAAAATAGGTGATTTCATATCATTGCGAAGCTTTAAAACCGCTAGATATTCAATAATTCTGCGCTTAACATCTTCTAAACCATAATGATCTCTGTCTAATATTTTCTGGGCGCGTTTTAAATCGAACTTATCTTTTGAAAATTCGTTCCATGGTAACTCTAAAAATAATTCTAAGTAATTACGTTGAATGCTATATTCGGCAACTTGCGGATTCATACGTTGCATTTTAGAAAGTTCTTTCGTAAAATGCTCTTTTACTTTTTTACCCCATTTTTTCTTTTTCGCCTTTTCCCGCATTTCATCAACCTCTTCTTCATAGGAAGCACCACCTAGTTCTTCTTGAATGGTTTTCATTTGTTGATGTAGAAAATACTCTCGTTGCTGCTGGTCTAGATCACTGCGTACTTTAGACTGAATATCGTTTTTAAGTTCCAATTTTTGCAACTCAACATTCATATATTTTAGCATGGCTAAGGCACGTTCCTGTAAACTAACAATTTCTAATAGCTCTTGCTTTTCTTGTACCCCAACACTTAAGTTTGAGGATACAAAATTGATTAAAAAACTATCACTCTGAATGTTTTTTATGGCAAAAGAGGCATCACTTGGAATGTTTGGATTATTCTTTATAATGGTTAATGCCAATTCTTTTACAGATTCAATAATTGCAGCAAATTCGGGATTCATTGGCTCTGGACGTTCTTCGCTGGCTTCTCGAATGGTAGCCGTCATATACGGTTTTTCAGTAAGCACTTCGGCTACCTCAAATCGTTTTTTACCCTGTATAATAACCGTTGTGTTCCCATCAGGCATTTGTAAAACCCGCAGAATACGCGCAACCGTACCCAAGGTATTAATATCAGCAACCCCTGGTTCTTCAACATCAGCGTCTTTTTGTGAAACTACGCCAATCACTTTTGTTCCGTTATTAGCATCTTTAATCAAGGCGATAGAAGAGTCTCTCCCTGCTGTAATAGGAATAACAACCCCAGGAAACAATACCGTGTTCCGCAAAGGAAGGATTGGTAATGTTTCTGGTAATTTCTCGCTGTTCATTTCCTCTTCATCTTCCGCTGTTAATAATGGAATAAGTTCAGCGTCCTCATCCATTCCTTGTAACGACATATTGTCAAAATTTGAAAATTTAGAATTTCCCATAGCTATATTTCAGTCATTCTGTCACCGTGGTGCAGATTTCTTATTAGTAATTAAATTGTACTTCGTATTGCTCAGCCACCGTAATTCGTAACAGTAGTGCACTACCTAAATATTTTATACCCTACAAAGGGCAATTCTTATGCCAACAAATAAAAAAAATTCTAAAAAAAGTGTAACATTAGCTAAATTGAATCATCATTACTACCAAACAACCACTTTTTGAGCCACAAAAAAGAACATATTGAAGAGTTATTGCTATTGTGTTTGCAAGGAAATCATAGCGCCCAACTTGAAGTGTACAATCGGTATTATAAAGCTATGTACAATACTGCAATACGCATCGTAAAAGATAGTTTTGTTGCAGAAGACATTATGCAAGAATCATTTTTGAACGCTTTTACTAAGTTAGCCACTTTTAAAGCTGAAGTAACTTTTGGTGCCTGGTTAAAACGTATTGTTATCAACAACAGTATTTACCACTACCGGAAACAGCAGAAAAAAAATGAAGTTGCATTAGAAGATGTATTGTATAAGGTTGAAGACAATGACGGAATTGCTTCCGATGATGTGTTTACAGAACTAAAGGCTCAAAAAGTGCTGGAAACCATGAAACAATTGAAAGACAATTACAGAGTTTCTTTGACCTTATTTTTGATTGAAGGCTACGATTATGAAGAAATAAGTGATATTATGAATATCAGTTATGCCAATTGCAGAACTACTATTTCTAGGGCGAAAGAAAGCCTACGACAAAAAGTATTAAGGGCTGAATGTCCTTAAAAAAAATAGCTTATGCAAATGGGTAGCTGCTTCATAGTTTTTGTTCATTGTTAATTAAAATGCGTATGAAAAAAGATAGTATAGATACCTTGTTTAAAAATCTTAAAGATTCTTTTGATCTTGAGAATCCTGAAGAAGGGCATGAATTGCGATTTTTAGATAAATTGAAGTCTCAAAAAGAGCCTGTTAGCCCTGTTAGAAAAAAAAGCTACGCTTTTGTCTCAATTGCTGCATCGTTAGTGATCTTACTTGGTTTGACTGTTCTTTATTTTTATTCGAACCCTTCTGTAGACCAACAAGTGGTTAGCATATCGCCTGAAATTTCTAAAACAGAATTTTACTTTGCGAATGTTATTCAGCAAGAAATAAACAAATTACAAAACGAGAATACGCCAGCAACAAAAAAAATCATTGAAGACACGATGAAACAACTTATCACCTTGGAAAAAGATTATGGTAAACTTGAAAAAGACCTCATTAATGGAGGGAATAGCAAGTTTATTTTAAGTGCGATGATTACAAATTTTCAAACTAGAATAGATTTATTAGCAGATGTGCTACAACAAATTGATGAAATTAAAAAAATACAACATGAAAAAGCAATTATATAACTATTCCCTTTTATTACTTTTAATAGTACCTATAAGCCTATTTGCCCATACAGGTTTACAAGGTAAACACACCAAAGAAAAAGCTATAAAGAAAGAATATGCTGTGAATGCTGATGCCCTACTTAAGGTTAGTAACAGCTATGGAAACCTGAATATCACTTCCTGGAATCAAGACCGGGTAGTCATCGAAGTATCCATTAAAGTCAATGGAAATAACGAAGATAAAGTACAGCAAAAATTAGATGAAATAACGGTTGCGTTTGAAGCCAACAACAGTATGGTATCGGCTAGAACTATTTTTAACAACAACAAAAGTAGTTGGAACTGGAATTGGGGTTCTAATAACAATGTCAACATGCAAATAGACTACAACATAAAAGTACCTATAAAAAATAGTGTGCATTTGAATAATGATTATGGCAGTATAATTCTTGACCGTATTGACGGTCATGCTAAAATTTCATGTGATTATGGTCGCTTAGAAATTGGAGAATTACATGGCAGAAACAACGAATTGAACTTTGATTACACCTCTAAATCAACCATTGGCTACATTAATAGTGGAAAAATATCAGCAGACTACTCTAGTTTTACGATCGAAAAAGCTGGTAATTTAGAAATAAACGCTGATTACACCAATTCAACGATTCGCCATATGGAAAATTTATCTTACTCCTGTGATTATGGTAAAATTGATATTGGTTCTGTGAATAATCTAGAAGGCAACGGCGATTACATCAACGTCATAGCAGCAACTGTACATGGAAATGTGGCGATAAACTCAGATTACGGCGGAATTCAAATAGGACAGATGGCTGTAGATGCAGGAAATGTAAGTATTAAAAGTGATTATACGGGAATCAAAATAGGATATCACCCAGACTATCAGTTTACTTTTGAAATAAATACCGAATATGCAGGCTTCACCGGTAAAGAAAATTTTGAATTGACAATGAGTCGTGAAAAATCGAGCGAAAAATACTATAAAGGATTTTACGGAAATGCAAATGCTAAGAATACCATTACTATTTCTAGTGAATATGGTGGCATTACAATGACAAAAAAATAAAAGAACCAACACTAAAACCTAAGCCATGAAAAATTTAGCACTAGTAACGCTTACACTTTTACTTTTTACCTCTTGCAATGCGCAATGGGGAAATAAAATTAAAGGCAACGGAAACATCACTACCATAGAACGGTCGGTTGGCAACTACGATGCCCTTGATATGACTGGTTTTTTCGATGTTGAATTTATCGATGGCAAGAAAGGTGCTTTAACCCTTACAGGGGAAGAAAATTTATTAGCCTACATTGTCACAGAAGTAAAAGACGGGAAATTAATTTTAAAAACTAAAAAGGGCTATAACTTACAAACATCAAAAAGGGCAGGCATTAAAATCACGGTTCCTGTCGAAGAAATTAATGCTGTTTATTTATCCGGTTCCGGTGATATTACTTCTCAGACCACACTAAGAAGTGATTCGTTCAGTACCTCCATTTCTGGCTCAGGAGACATTAGCCTAGACCTTGAAGTACTTGATTTAAAAACCACGATCTCAGGCTCAGGAGATATTGATGTATCCGGTACTTCAGAACGTTTTGATGTTTCTATTTCAGGCTCTGGAGATATTGGTGCCTACAACTTAATAGCCAAAGAAGTTAGTGTACAAATTTTAGGTTCTGGTGATGTAGAGGTCACAGCCACAGAAAATTTCAAGGCACGAATTTCTGGCTCTGGAGATATCAATTACCGCGGTAATCCTTCAAAAATAGACACAAAAAATTCGGGTTCAGGAGCTATTAGCAAGGGGAGGCCATAGCCTGCAAAGGTGGCATTTAGGTCCCTTCTAATGAATTGATTCAGATATACTTTTAGGTTTTGTTGTATTTTGAATTTAAAAGTTATTTTATGATTTAGTATCAAATTTATCCATGGCGAGCTTAAGTTTCTTGCCATTCTTTTACAGGATCTTTAGGAACTCTAAATAATAAAATGATACCGACTAAAAAGAAAACAAACAAAAACAAAATAGCATAACGCATACTACTGATTTGATCTACTACAGCGAAAATGACCATTCCGATAACAATCCCAATTTTTTCTGCAACATCATAAAAACTAAAATAAGAGGTAGTGTCTTCTGTTTCTGGTAAAAATTTTGAATAGGTTGAGCGTCCCAAAGATTGCACTCCCCCCATCACTAGGCCGACTAAACTTGCTGCAATATAAAACTGCATAGGGCTTACCATAAAAAAAGCATAAAAGCACAGGCAAAGCCAAACAAAATTAACGGCTATTAAGGTGTTGATATTTCCGAATTTGGCAGATGCTCTTGAGGTGACAAAGGCTCCTACAACAGCTACTAACTGAATAACCAAAATACTGAGTATTAAGCCTGTTGTTTTCTCGGCATCTGTTGCCCAGCTTATTTCTTTTTCACCAAAATAAACAGCCATTAACATAATGGTTTGTACGGCCATACTAAACACAAAAAAGGCCCCCAAATAGCGCTTAAGTCGAACATTAGTTTTGAGGACACGCCAAACAGCGAGCAATTCTTTTAAACCATTCAAAACAACATTTCTAGTGACCTTCGCACCCGTTGACACCCCCTTTGGTAAAATATAAAAGGTATACTGACTAAATAACACCCACCATAATCCCACCGTGATAAAAGCTATTTTCATGGCTTCAATTTTTGCTTGATTAAGTGACGCTTCGGTTGTTCCTATATCAAAACCAAACCACTGTGGATACATTACCATGGCTAAATTTAAAACTAAGAGCAATACGCTCCCTATATAGCCTAATGAAAAACCTTTGGCGCTTATCGTATCTTGTTGGTGTTCAAAAGCGATATCAGGTAAGTACGAGTTGTAAAATACAAGGCTACCCCAATACCCAATTAAACCCATAAAGTAAAACAACATGCTGATATGAATATGTTCTAAACTAAACCAATACAAGCCAATACAGCCTATACTGCCTACGTAGCAAAAGAATTTCATAAATACTTTTTTATTGCCTACATAATCTGCTATTCCTGAAAGTATGGGAGAAAGCACTGCAACAGTTAAAAAGGTAAAAGCGGTGATGATTGAAATTAAAACGGTTGGTTTCATTTGATAGCCAAAAGCAGAAACCAATTGATTTGGGGCTGTAAATAAAGTAGAATAAAATATAGGAAATATAGAGGATGCAATGGTAAGTGTGTAAACAGAATTGGCCCAATCATAAAAGGCCCACGCATTTAATAACTTTTTGCTCCCTTTTTCAGCTTGTATTCTTGGCATAATTTGGTTGTTGGTTTTTTTATAAAGCCTTAGTTTTTGCGTAAACTTTTTTACGGAAATTTTATACGGATCCTGGTTGGTTGTTGCCTTACCTAAGAATAGTAAAGCCGCCTTTTTTCACTTTAAGGCGGCTTTACTATTTTTAGATGATGGTTATGAATACAATTTTTGTTCCTATTTTATTTAAAGGAGGTCACTCCAAATTTAGCCGCTTCTTCTTTAGCTAATGGCGCCCAAGCCGTTAGGTTTGCTATTCTAGTGTCATTTGAAGGGTGCGTACTCATAAATTCTGGTGGCGCTTGTCCACCGCTATTGGCTTTCATTCGTTTCCAAAGTTCAGCGGCTTCATCAGGATTATACCCTGCGATAGCCATAATCTGCAAGCCAATTCTATCAGCTTCAGTTTCATGCCCTCTGCTAAAAGGCAACATCACACCTACCTGCGACCCAATACCATAGGCCTGATTAAAAGTATTTAAGGTTTGTTGGTCTTTGATCAGTACATTACCTGCCACTGCACCTAGTTGCTGAAACGTACTGGCACTCATACGTTGTGCACCATGGTCGGCTAATGCGTGAGCAACCTCATGCCCCATAACAACAGCCACGCCAGTTTCTCCTTGACAAATAGGCAAAATACCAGTATAAAAAACAATTTTACCTCCTGGCATGCACCAAGCGTTTACAGCCTCATCTTGCACCAAATTATATTCCCATTTATAATCCTTTAAATACCCAGGATACCCATTGGCTGTTAACCAACGTTCCGCAGCGGAAGCAATGCGCTGGCCGACAGTTGTAATCATACGTGCCTCTGCAGTGCCAGTAACCGCTTTGTTTTCTGTTAAAAACTGATCATATTGTGCAAATGCCGTTGGAAAAATTTCACTATTAGGGTACATATTCAACATTTTTTTACCCGTAAACGGATTCACCTTACATGCTGATACTCCCAAAAAAATAACGAGAATTAAAATAATTTTTTTCATAGTACGCTCTAAAATAAGTACCAAAGAAATAGCTTCTTTCTTACAGAAAAACCAAAAGCTTTGGATAGGATTAATGTTTATCGTTCGAAATTACAAAAAATTAGGTTCCCAATAATTGAAGCGTGGTAAAATCTTTACTAATCTGTATCGTATTATATTCCATCAGTTTTACATCGTCTAGGCCAACCAACTCATTGTCGACCATAATAGAGGTAATTACAAAGGGTAATCCATGAATTTTTACTTCAAATTTATTATAAGGCGTTATGAATGTGCCATCTTTAAATTGTTGAATAATTAGTTCTTTGGGCTTACCAGTTAATTTAAAATTACGCAGACTATACCTGCCTTTTTTATAATCAAAACCATCCTGTGCATCTTCATAAACCGTTGAATTTTCAATTCCTAATTTATAATACACATTTAAAAACAACTCCTCTATTTGTAATTCTCCAACATATTGTTGAACCGGATATTTAGGAATTATAGCGCCCTCCTTTACAAATAAGGGTATAGCATCAATATCGGCTACTACCCATTTCTCTAGGCCCCCAACCACAAGTTCTTTCGTCCAATAGTTATACCATTTCCCCTTTGGGATGTACATTCTACGCCCTTTTGCATTAGGCTCCTGGATGGGACAAACTAAGATTTGTTCCCCAAAAATAAATTCATCCGTTCTAAAATGTGTTTGTGGATCTTCCTGATCATAAACGACTAGGGAACGTAGCATGGGTAAACCTTCTTTCGAATACTTATAAAACATGGTATATAAATACGGTAATAATTGATACCGTAATTCGATAAATTCCCGTACAATAGTGGTTATTTCTTCTCCAAAAGACCAAGGTTCTTGATCCCCGTGATCACCACTAGAATGAACTCTACAAAAGGGGTGAAAAATTCCCAATTGTACCCATCGCGCAAACAATTCGCCATCGGGTTGTTCTGCGAACCCCCCAATATCGGAACCTACAAAAGAATAGCCGCTTATAGACATTCGTTGCATTTGTACGTTGGCAATCCATAAATGTTCCCAGGTAGCCACGTTATCACCTGTCCATGTACATGCATAGCGCTGCGTACCTGCATAAGCTGCACGTGTGATGACGAAAGGTCTTTTGGGATATACGTGTTTTTTAACACCGCTATAAGTTGCCCTAACCATCTGCATCCCGTACACATTATGTGCTTTACGATGCGTACAAGGGTTACCGTCATAATCATGGCGGGTATCCAAAGGCGCTGTTTTACTAGGTACTTCCATCACGGCAGGTTCATTCATGTCATTCCATACGGCGTGGACACCCAAATCAACCATAAATTCTTTATACAATTCGGCCCACCATTTTCGAACTTCTGGATTTGTAAAGTCTGGGAAATTACATTCGCCAGGCCACACCTTACCATGCATTAACGGACCGTCTCCACGTTTACAGAAATAGTCATTTTCCATGGCTTCTTGATATACCCAATAATCACGATCAATTTTAATTCCGGGATCTATCATGACGACCGTTTTAAAACCATCTTCGGCCAATTCAGAAATCATTCTTTTAGGATTTGGGAAAAGCTTTTTATCCCAAGTAAAACAACGAAACCCATCCATGTAATCAATATCTAAGTACAGACCGTCACAGGGTATTTTTAAATCTCTAAATTTTTTTGCTAATTCTTTTACACGTGCTTCCGGAAAATAACTCCATTTCGACTGTTGAAAGCCAAGAGCCCAAAGTGGAGGAAGCTCAGGCGTACCCGTTAAATTGGTGTATAAACGCACTACTTTCTCCATTTCTGGACCGTATATGAAGTAGTAATTCATTTCACCACCATCAGCCCAAAAGCTAGTGACATTTCTTTTTTCTTGTGCAAAATCAAAATGAGTCTTAAACGTATTGTCAAAGAAAATACCGTAGGCTTTGTTCTCTGTTAAACCCACGTAAAAGGGAATGGCTTTATACAACGGATCTTGATCTTTACCGTAGGCATATTGATCGGTAACCCAATTGCTTATTCTTTTGCCTTTAAGATTTGAGTGTGTGGCTTTATCGCCCATACCATAAAAGCTTTCGCCAGTTTTGGTAATTTTACTCATTTTTACAATATTACCTCCGTACTCGTGATTTTCTTCCCAGTGAAAGCCCAATTCATCTTCAATGATGATATTTCCTTCTGGATCTGAGATTTGAATTCGCATGGTTTTTTTATCCACTAAAACTTTCATCCGAATCGTTTCTATCAAATATTCGGTTTTGGTTTCCGTGACATTCAGTTCATCGTAGCCCCTTAAGCCGTTTTTACTTATGGCATAAGAAAAATCAGGTTCAAAAACATAATCGGTGGCGTACCTGAACCGTACCATACTGTTTCTTAATACTGTTATTTGCAATAAAACTCCGTTAGCAGAAGTGAAATATAATTTATCGGTTTCTTGCTTAAAGTTTACAATTTCATTAGGATAAAGATTTCCCTTGTATTCAAGCTCAGTATTAGTTATCATAAGTTAGTACTTCAAGTGTATTGGCAAAAAAAAGACATTCGATTTGAAAATTAAAAAGAATTTTTAAGGACTTATGAACTATTACGTTGTAGTTCGCATGAATTTATTGTAAAATAACAACTCCTAAAGGCGGTAGTGTTATTTCGACAGAATTTTCATATCCGTGCGATGGTATTTTGCTTATTTTCAAGGCATTATTTAAAGCACCTGAACCGCCATACTCTTTTTGATCCGTATTGAATAGCTCTTTAATTTTTGTTTTTTTAGTAACTCCTATTCTATACGAACTCCTGGTAAGAGGTGTAAAATTACAAATTACTATAAGATCATTTTTTGTATCATGGCCTTTTCGAACATAGGCTAAAACAGAGTTTTCTGCGTCCCCATAATCTATCCATGTAAAGCCTTCTGGGCTAAATTGTTTTTCGTAAAGTGCCGGATTACTTTTGTAAAAGTGGTTTAAATCTTTTACAAGTTTTTGAGTTCCGGAATGAAACTCATATTGTGTTAAATGCCAATCAAGGCTTTCTTGAAAATTCCATTCTGAAGACTGTCCAAATTCGCCACCCATAAATATAAGTTTGGTCCCTGGGTGGGTAAACATGTACCCAAAAAGTAACCTTAAATTTGCAAATTGTTGCCATTCATCGCCAGGCATCCTATAGAGTAGCGACTGTTTGCCATATACGACTTCATCGTGTGAAAAGGGTAGCATAAAGTTTTCCGTAAAAGCATAGGTCATGCTAAAGGTAATATCATTTTGATGGTGTTTTCTATAGATAGGTTCTTTTTTGAAATACGTTAAAGTATCATGCATCCAACCCATCATCCATTTCATTCCAAACCCTAAACCTCCTACATCCACAGCTTTTGAAACCCCAGTAAATGCCGTTGATTCTTCAGCAATAGTTTGTACGCCATCAAAAGTATCGTACACATATTGATTCATTTCTTTCAACAAAGAGATCGCATCTAAGTTTTCGTTACCCCCATAGATATTAGCATCCCATTCGCCATCTTCCCTCGAATAATCTAAGTAAATCATAGAAGCAACCGCATCAACGCGCAAGGCATCCACATGAAATTGATCTAACCAAAATACAGCGTTGCTTATTAAAAAGGAACGCACTTCATTACGGCCATAATTAAAAATTAAACTCTTCCAATCAGGATGGTATCCCTTTTTGCGGTCTGGATGTTCATACAGATGTGAGCCATCAAAAAATCCCAGTCCGTGGGCATCTTCAGGAAAATGAGAAGGTACCCAATCGAGAATAACCCCAATATCGTTTTGATGAAATTTATCGACTAAAACTTTAAATTCTTCTGGAGTACCAAATCTCGAGGTAGGTGCAAAATAACCTGTCAATTGATAGCCCCAAGAGGGATCGTAGGGATATTCCATAATAGGCATAAATTCTACATGTGTAAAATTCATTTCTTTTACGTAGGCCACTAACTCTTCAGCAAAATCTAAATAAGATAAAAATTCATTATTTTTTTTACGTTTCCAAGATCCTAAATGCACTTCGTAAACAGAATAAGGCTTATCTAAACCATTTTTATCTTTACGATAGCCCATCCAATCTTTGTCTTGCCAAGCATAGTCCCCATCCCAAACAACAGAGCCTGTTTTTGGCGGATGCTCACAATAGCGGGCAAAAGGATCCGCTTTTTCTGTCCGAATTCCAAAATTTGAAGAACCAATATTGTATTTGTAAAGAGAACCTTTAGAAACCTCAGGAATAAAACCTTCCCAAATACCACTTTCATCCCAACGTACATGAAGTTCATGCAGGCCTACTTTCCAATGGTTAAAGTCCCCTATTACACTGACATCATTAGCAGATGGCGCCCAAACGGCAAAATAAGTTCCATGAACTCCATTTAATGTTATGGGGTGAGATCCTAATTTTTCATATAGCTTATAATGCTTTCCAGCTTTAAATAATTCAATATCAAATGCTGAAAATAAACTATGTGGTTCTACTTTTGCCATATATACTCTTATTTACTGCAATATAATCAAGTTTGAATAATACTTGGCGGTTTCATTCGTTTGTTTTAAAAATAGTAACTATTTTAAAAATAACAAAAAGTGGAACGCTTTTTGTTTGGTACTAAAACAAATACCATAATACTAAACCCTTCATAAACTCTTAAAAACAATAATTATGAAAAAAATTACATTATTCGGAATATTTTTAGCTGTATTTGCTATCTCCTGCGAAGGACCCATGGGACCTCCTGGTTTTGATGGATTAGATGGTTTAGATGCAGAAATTGGCAAAACCTACGAGCTTGCAAATGTTAATTTTGCTGTGGGCACCAATACGGTACGTTATACATTTCCTGAAAACATCATTGATGGCGATGCGGTACTGGTTTATCGTTTAGAAGCTGTTGATGATGGCTTAGACATTTGGGAACCGCTACCTACAGCTACCATATTTTTTGATGATGGAGGCTTTCTACAATACCGATTTAATTACACACTGGGTGATGTAGATATCATTATCGAAAGTGATGATTTATCCCTAATTGACAATGAATTTATGTTAAATCAGGTATTTAGAATTATTGTGCTGCCTTCTGATTTAATTAGTGGCCTAGACACGAATAATATGTATAACCTGTTAGATCAATTAAGTTTAGACAAAAACAACTTTAAAACATTAGACATCGGTACTGTAGAATAATCGTTGTTTACACCCTTATACACATCCCGTTGTTCAAGAACAATGGGATTTTTTTTGCCTTAGCCGAAACTAAGTTCTGAGATTGCGTATGGATTTTTATCATTTTAAGCCTGTTCAATGGTATTCCTATGCTGCGAAATGTAGCTAAGCAAGGCCATTCATAGCGCGTTTTGTGCTTTTAAACTTGGATTCACCAAACTTTATAAATTCTTTAACGCCTTAGAAATAAATACCTCCGTACTTTGTAACAGAAGAAAATTATAAAAAATTAAGCTATGATTAAAAAGTTATTTTTTGGGATTGCAATTATTGTAAGTGGTTGCAAAGGTGTTTCGCAAGAAAAGCAAGTAGCCATGAATGACGCTAACAAACAACAAGAAAATTTTAAGATTGTTAAAACTGAAAAAGAATGGCGTGAACAATTAAGCGATATCGAGTTTTTTGTTCTGCGGGAAGAAGGTACGGAAAGAGCTTTTTCGAGCGACTTACTTAAAAATCAAGGGGCAGGCACCTATACCTGTGCCGCTTGCGGTACCCCACTCTTTAAAAGCGAACATAAGTTCGACTCTGGCACTGGATGGCCTAGTTTTGATCGAGAAATTGAAGGAAATGTTGGCTTTGACGTAGATTATAAAATTGGCTACGAACGTACAGAAGAATATTGTGCCAGTTGTGGTGGGCATTTAGGTCATGTTTTTAATGACGGCCCAAAAGCAACTACAGGAAAGAGACACTGTATAAACGGGGCAGCTTTAAACTTTGTGCCTGCTAAGAAATAAAGTTAAAAAAATCGAAGATTTTAGTGAATCCCTAAGATTCCTGGTTTTTTAAAAGAGGTGAGTGCAAATGCAAAGCCACAGCGAAGAGGGAGTGCTTGTAATGCCATTGAGAGTACTTATGGTCTTTAAAGATTTCGCTTAACCATCTTTTATAGGTGCATTTTAGCAAAACAAATTTCAACCCCATTAGACGGCCTTCATCTAATGGGGTTCTTTTGTTTGAAGCCCATTGGAAAAAAAAATTAAGGAATAGCTTTAGGATACTAGGCAGCCATACCCGTGCTATTTAAACGCCTCTGCCTTGAGAATATAAATATTTTGAACAGGCCAATCGCCCTGCTCTACCGGCTGGTTGCTAATAAAGTCTACAACATCCATTCCCTGAATTACCTTGCCAAAGGGAGTATAATTTTTATCTAAATGATACGAACCTGGCCTTGTAACCACGATAAAGAATTCGAATGGTGATGCCAATTTATGTGGATTGTCTAATTCGCTGCTGGGCATGGATAAAGTACCGCGGTCATGCCTATATCCTTTTTTGGTATCAGGTGGTAATAAGTACCTGCCAATAGCCTGGCGTTTTTGGCCGGTTTCTATATTATCTGCATTACCCCCTTGAATAATAAAATCTTTTACCACTCTATGAAACATGGTATTGTCAAAGTACCCTTTTTTTGTTAAGTATATAAAGTTGGCTCTGTGATATGGAACATTGTCATATAATTGCAAGGTAAAGCTGCCTAAATTAGTGGTGATTTTAACCTTATCTTCTATTAGATCTTTTTCATATTCAAAGAAGAAAGGAATTACATTTTCTTCGGTTAGTACAAATTCTTCACGTTTAACGTCAGGAACTATCGTATCTATTTTTATGCTGTCTTTTAAACTTTCTGGTTCAGGCTTCACTTCTTTTACTTTGCTTGGTTTATCTTTACAAGCAGTAAACACATTGAAAACAAAAAAAAGTGTAATTATTAATTGCGTACGAGTCATGAATTTTGATGATTTTTCTAAACGGATTTCAAAAATAAAAAATCTCCCGCTTCCTGGGGTAGATTCACACCATAAAATGACACCGTTATTTCGAGTTAAACAATTACAAGAAATTGAAAATTTATCTAAAAACCCAAAAAAAGCGGCTGTGCTCTCTTTATTTTACCCCAATAACCATCAAAATACAAATTTATTACTCATATTAAGAAAAACCTATAAAGGCGTACACTCAAACCAAATTGGATTTCCTGGCGGAAAAGTAGAAAAAGAGGATAAAGATTTACTGCATACCGCCTTGCGAGAAACCCATGAGGAAGTTGGGGTACCACCTGCAGATGTGGAAGTAATTAAAAGCTTAACACAAATTTACATTCCTCCTAGCAATTTTGAAGTGTATCCCTATATAGGTATTTGTCGAAGTCCTAGTGGTTTTATCCTTCAAAAATCGGAAGTTGAGGCTTTAATAGAGGTTTCTTTGGCTGATTTTATGGATGACAAACTGGTTTTTACAAAAAAATTAAGCACTTCATACGCCGAAAGTGTTGAGGTACCAGCCTTTAAATTAAATGGTTACACCGTTTGGGGAGCTACTGCTATGATGTTGAGTGAAGTAAAAGAACTTTTAAAACAGGTTCTATAGCTCATATTTTGTAATTTAGCAGATACTAATACATTCGAAAATGCCTTTATTTAAAAAGAACCCCTTCGGACATTATCTGTTTCTAAAAAAATGGTTAATTCGAGTTTTAGCGCTCATATCACACAAACGCTATAAAGGATTTAACACTTTAGAAATTGAAGGAGCAGATATTATTAGAAGCCTACCTGAAAAAAATGTGCTTTTTGTAAGCAACCATCAAACCTATTTTGCTGATGTTGTTGCGATGTTTCATGTGTTTAATGCGAGTTTAAGCGGTAGAGATAATAGCATTAAAAATCTAGGATATATCTGGCAACCTAAATTAAACATGTACTATGTGGCTGCTGCCGAAACCATGAAAAAAAGTTTACTGGCTAGAATATTAGCCTATGCCGGATCGATAAGTGTGGAACGTACCTGGAGGGCCGAAGGAAAAGATGTCAACCGACAAGTAAAAATGAGCGATATTTCTAATATTGGAAAAGCATTAGACGATGGTTGGGTAATTACATTTCCACAGGGTACCACCACCCCCTGGAAGCCTTTACGAAAAGGCACTTCACACATCATTAAAAAATACAAGCCAGTGGTCGTTCCTGTGGTTATTGACGGGTTTAGACGCTCATTTGATAAAAAAGGCCTACGTATTAAAAAGAAAGGAATTTTACAATCTATCGTCATTAAAGAACCCTTAGCTATTGATTACGAAAACGAATCTTTTGAATCTATCATCGAAAAATTGGAGTACGCCATAGAGCAGCATCCATCATTTTTAAAAGTTATTTCTGCGAAAGATTTAGCCCTCCTAGAGGAAGAAAACAAGGAACGTAAATGGCGCACCTAGGGCGTCGTTTATCCTTAAAGGTTCTTGTGTAAAAAAGTTTCAGGTTTCTTGATAAAAACACCTTTTTTTAGTTCAGGCTAAGGTGTTGTTTTGCTCCGTAGCCGTGGTGTACCGTAAATTATTCATGAAGCACCTGATTATCTTCTACCTCAACTAAGAATGAATATCTTCAGCCTAGCTCCTTTAGACCCTTTAAATAGCTTGGCTAGGCTCACCGCTATAGTAGGATTCATTACTTGGCTTAGCATTTCCGAGCAAACAAGAAGAAAGCTACATTTCTAACTTTCTTAATTCGCTATAGTTGCTATTTAACTTTTTAAGTAATAGTCCATAGAGTAAAAAATAGATGAAACCAATTAAAAGGGTAAGGACTACCCCTGCTGCTGCCACTATAATCATGGACAGAAATTTTAAATTTTCTAATTTTTCTTTAGATATTTCACTAATATCTTTTCCTGATAATTCAAGACTATGAATAAAGTCATCGTTGATGTAAATGAAAAAAACAACGGTCATAAACATCAACAAAAACATCGTAAGTGAAAAAAAGATATAATTTTTAACGGTTTTTCGAGTTCTGATAATTTTTGCCATTAAACTTTTGGCATTTTCCAACACTGAAATTTCTTTATATCGTTTATAAAACTGAAAGATAAAGTACGCTACAACTGCATAATATAGGATAGATAAAATAAATAATGGATTGGCTAATCCTAAATTTTCGTAAAGTTCATAACCGTCACTTGGCCATAGCGAAGGAAAGAGGTATACCAAATGGGGCACCAAAAGCTCAATAAGGCTAATCACGAAAATCCACTTAACAATGGAAGAAGATTTTTTCCAAAGCATGCCGTGAATATCATGGTAAGACAATTTAGGATGGTCTACATCCTTCTTTTGCCAGTCTTTTTTTAATAGTTCTAATTCATCCATCATACCTCCTATGGATTTAATATGGTTCTTAATTTATTCTTTATTCGATTCATTTTTACCCTTGCATTTACTTCCGAAATACCCAAGGTTTCAGAAATTTCACTATAATTTTTATCTTCCAAAAACAAAAAAACAAGTGCTTTATCAATATCGTTCAATTGCTTAACAGCCTTATACATAAGGGCTAATTGTTGCTCCTCTGTAGGGTCATACTCATCTGCTTTTATTTTAAAAAAAATCGAATCATCGTTTAAAGTTTTGACGCTCTTTTTAGATTTTCTGTATAAGGTAATGGCTGTATTTAAGGCCACCCGATACATCCAAGTACTAAATTTTGAGTCTCCTCTAAACTTTGGATATGCTTTCCACAACTGAATCGTGATCTCTTGAAATAAGTCATTATGAGCTTCCTGATCATTCGTATAAAGTGTACACACTTTGTGAACAATATTCTGATTGCTCTCAAGTTCAGTTACAAAGGCATGTTCTAGTTCTTTACTCAAACTGTAGGTTGGTTACGTATTATTAGTAGTAGCGTTTGTCATTTTGTTACAACTTACTTTATATTTTTTTTAAAAGAGATATAAAAACCTAAAAAAACTACTTTCTTGTATGAAAGCTATCGGCGTTTGCTTATTTTTACCTCGATGAGCGCATTGAATATTCCTAAAAGTAATTACCCTAGAATTATCATTATAGGCGGCGGTTTTGCGGGTATTTCTCTAGCCAAAGAACTGAGTAAAAAAGAGGTGCAAGTACTCTTAATAGATAAAAACAACTACCATACTTTTCAGCCTTTATTATATCAAGTTTCTACGGGTGGCTTAGAACCTGATTCTATTGCCTATCCTATCCGAAAAATATTAAAAGAGTATCCAAATTTTTATTTTCGATTGGCCAATGTAGAAGAAATACTACCTGACAGCAATACTTTAATAAGTTCTATCGGTACTATTGATTACGATTATTTGGTATTGGCAACAGGGTCAGAAACTAGTTTTTTTGGCAATAGCGAAATTGAAAAACACGGGATGGTCATGAAATCTATTCCAGAATCTTTAAATCTCCGAAGTCTCATTTTAGAGAATTTTGAACAGGCCTTACTCACCGATGATTTACATCAACGCGATGCGCTTATGAATTTTGTCATTGTCGGTGGTGGCCCCACTGGAGTAGAATTGGCAGGCGCATTAGCTGAAATAAAAAAAGGAATTCTCCCCAAAGATTATCCAGATTTAGATACCCGAAGAGTACAAATAAATTTAATACAATCGGGCGATCGCATTTTGAAAGAAATGAGTGAAAAGGCTTCGCAAAAAGCAGAAGATTTTTTAGAAGCTTTAGGCGTTCAAATATGGAAAAATACTCGGGTAAAATCATATGACGGTAAGGTGGTCATCACAGCAACCGAACTGAGTTTTGAGGCTGCCACCTTTATTTGGGCAGCGGGCGTTCAGGGTACCGTAATAAAAGGCCTTGATGGCGAAGCGATACGTACAAAAAGTAAACGAATCCGCGTTAACGAGTATAACCAAGTCTTAGGTCATAAAAATATATTTGCCATTGGCGACATCGCGGCAATGGAAATAGCAGCTTACCCATCAGGACACCCAATGATGGCGCAACCTGCCATGCAACAAGGTCGAAATTTAGGTCAAAATTTAGTGCGTTTAGTAGCGCAAAAACCATTAATACCTTTTCACTATAAGGATAAAGGGAGTATGGCAACCGTAGGTAGAAATAAAGCAGTGGTTGATTTAAAGCACTATAAATTTCAAGGTATTTTTGCTTGGTATGTTTGGACGTTTGTGCACCTTTTCTTTTTAATCGGATTCAGGAACAGGATGGTCGTTTTTGTAAATTGGGTCTACAACTATATTCGTTTTGACCGAGAGGCACGTTTAATTATTAGGCCTTATAAAAGGGATTATTCGCGTTTTAGATAAGGAACACAAAATAACCCAAAGGGCTTTATTTCCTTGTGGTCGAAATTATTTTTTTTATAAGGAATATCTGAGTGGCAATCACATTTTTCAGCTTAAGGTTCTCTAACTTCTTGGATGGTATTTGGTGAGCACCTCTGCCAAATGTGTCCGGTCTACATGCATATACACTTCGGTTGTGGTAATACTTTCGTGCCCTAACATTTGCTGAATAGCTCTTAAATCGGCACCATTTTGAAGTAAATGTGTGGCAAAAGAATGCCGAAAAGTATGTGGGCTGATGGTTTTTTTGAGCTCTATTTTTTTCGCTAATTGCTTTATAATGGTAAAAATCATGGCTCGGGTAAGTTTTTTACCTCTTCTATTTAAGAATAAAACATCCTCATGACCCTTTTGTATCTTCAACAAAACTCGAAGTTGGTTTTGATACGTAGTAATATATTTCTTATTCAATTCGCTGATCGGCACAAATCGTTGTTTATCGCCTTTACCGGTTACTTTAATGAAATCTTCTTCAAAAAATAAATCCGATATTTTTAAATCAACTAATTCTGAAACCCGTAATCCACAGCCATATAAGGTTTCTACGATGGCTCTGTTTCGTTCTCCTTCTGGTTTAGAAAGGTCAATGGCTCCAATAAGCGCATTAATTTCTTGTTCTGATAAGGTATCTGGTAGTTTTCGACCAATTTTAGGGGCTTCAATTAACTCTAAAGGATTATCTTTTCGATATCCTTCAAACAACAAATAATTAAAAAAACTTTTTAAACCCGAAATAATTCGAGCTTGGGAACGAGGATTTACTTCTTTAGCAATGGTGTAAATAAACTGTTGCAACAGCGTTTTATCAATATAAATGGGCGTCACCTGTATGGTATTAGCTTCTAAAAACAACTTTAGTTTTTCAACATCTAACGAGTAATTCGCTATCGAGTTTTTAGACAAACCCCGTTCTATCTTTAAATAATTTTGATAATCATTAATAGCTTGACTCCAGTTCATGGCATAAAGATACTACACCCGTGCCATACAATTCTATGCCTAAACCAAAGAAATTCAGAATCTATACCGTAAGAAATATTCAGTTCACCACATTTTTTGTTTCGTATACAACTATTTGTTTAAAATAGCCAAGGCCAAATTTATATTTGCCCCTTAAACATAAATAAATTTAAAAAATTATGAAAAAAGTATTATGGATTGCCGCTTTTGCATTCGTTAGTTTTGGTGTTCAAGCACAGGAAGGGTTCAAACTAGGTGTATACACCCAATTGCCAATAGGTGATGCCGGGGATATAACTTCTTTTGGATTAGGTTTAGATGCTGCCTATATGTTTGAAGTTTCAGATAGTTTTGACGCTGGTATCGCTACTGGTTTCATTAATACATTTGTTAAAAAAGAACTTACAGATTTAGGTGCAGATTCTGCAGTTCAATTTATTCCAATCGCAGCGGCTGGTCGTTTTAGCGCTTCTGAAGAATTTGTGATTGGAGCAGATTTAGGATATGCATTAGGCATAAATGATGGAAATGATGGTGGTTTTTATTATAGACCTTTAGTTGGCTATAATATTTCTGAAAAAACACAACTTAACGTATCATACACAGGTGTAAGTATTAAAGATGCAGATTCTTCATTTTCAACAATAAATTTAGGAGTTTTATTTTCACTATAATAAAGAAAATAAATTACTAAAAAGCGGAAACAGCAATGTTTCCGCTTTTTTTGTATTTATAATTACGAATTTACAATCAAATTCAAATGCTGGTTAATAAAGATAAGGTAATAGAAACTAAATTTTAATTGCACACATATAATAAAAGAACAATTAAAAAAGAAGCACTTTTTATTTTGTTCGTACTTATAAAAAAAATAGATTTGGTTCTTAAAACACTTTAAAAAATGCAAAAAATAAGCATCTTTATCATTAGCCTTTTCGCCTTAGGCTTATTTAAAATAAGTGCCCAAGTAAATTACACTACCTCAGTAGGATTAGGAATAGATTTTGGGACGGGAGTAAGCCTTGTTGGCCCAAGTGCAAAATATTTTTTTAAACCAAACCAAGCCGCTCAAGCCGAAGTGGTTTTTGGCAGTGGGATCACGGGAGTGACTTTACTGTACCAATACCATGGTAGCATTGCATCCACGAATGGCCTCAGGTGGTTTGCCGGGGCTGGTCCGTCATTTACTTTTATCGGTGGCGGCACCACTTTTAGTGCTAGGCCCAATGTAGGCTTAGATTATAAAATTGAAACCATTCCGCTTAACTTTTCCTTCGACTGGCGCCCTGATTTTTTAATCTCCGATGCTGGTGGTTTCCAAGCCGCACGATTTGGTATTGGTATGCGATACGTTATAGATTAAAGACCTAATTTTAACCTATACGACCAAGAAGAGTACCCTCCACTTTTTTTGTGCTATAGAATTTGATATTTTAGCATTATGAAAATACTTATTATAAACGGCCCTAATTTAAACTTGTTAGGGAAGCGAGAACCTGAGATCTACGGCAGCACAACCTTTGAAGATTATTTTTCAGAATTACAATTTCGTTTTAAGAATTCACAGTTAGAGTACTTTCAATCTAATATTGAAGGGGAATTAATTGGAAAATTACAAGAGGTTGGCTTTTCTTATGATGGTATTGTTATCAATGCCGCGGCCTATACCCATACCTCTATTGGCATAGCTGATGCCATAAAAGCCATAAATACCCCAGTGGTCGAGGTTCATATTTCAAATACCTACAGTCGTGAAGAGTTTAGGCACATATCCTATATTTCTCCTGTGGCAAAAGGTGTTATTTTAGGCTTCGGGCTACAGAGTTACGACTTGGCGATACAGAGTTTTGTAAATAGCCAAACGCCGTAAGCTTTAGGTTTTAGGTTTTAGGCAAGGATAAAACAAACTGAAGTTTACGTGTATCTAGACTCCGTTTAGCGCAAGAGCTTATAGTACAATTACTTTTTTAAGATTTACCAGCAAAACGCAAACGAACCCATAACAACTAATTACCGCTCAACACCAAAGGCTTTAAATATTTTTTATCGATATAAAAAGTACCAAAAGGAAGTAGTGACGCAATAAACAGGATTACAAAACGCTTTAAACTCCATTTTTGTTCCCAACAAAATAGTGCAGCTAAAACCACATAGGCCATAAAGAGAAAGCCATGCGCATACCCAATATAAATATTCGGTTCTGGAATTTTAGCCAGGTATTTTAAAGGCATTCCAAGGCCAAAAAGTAGCAAATACGATATTCCTTCTAAGATGGCGGTAAGTCTAAATATGTTAAGCATCATTTAAAATTTTATTGCATGCTGTTCCTAGTCATTTTAAAGTCCATGTGCGCTAATCACCTGGCATTTATTTAAAAAAAACGAGAAGGAGCAGCTTGTTCCTTAGGATTTTTCTTGCAAAAAAAATGCTGCGTTAGAAACACAGCATTTTTTTCTAAAAATATTATTTTTTATAAGTGAATCACTTCATCATAGGCTGCGGCAACAGCTTCCATAACAGCCTCACTCATAGTGGGGTGTGGATGAATTGCTTTTAATATTTCATGACCCGTAGTTTCTAATTTTCTGGCGACCACCGCTTCAGCAATCATATCAGTAACACCAGCTCCAATCATATGACAGCCTAGCCATTCGCCATACTTGGCATCAAAAATTACTTTTACAAAGCCATCAGGAGTTCCACTAGCTTGTGCCTTTCCACTTGCTGAGAATGGAAACTTACCCACTTTAATGTCAAATCCTTTCTCTAGGGCTTGCTTTTCTGTTAAACCTACAGAGGCTATTTCTGGACTGCAATAGGTACACCCAGGAATATTACCGTAATCTAAAGGCTCTACATGCATGTTAGCTAATTTTTCAACACATAAAATTCCTTCTGCCGAGGCTACGTGCGCTAAAGCTGGTCCAGGTGTAACATCACCAATGGCATAATAGCCAGGAATGTTCGTCTGGTAAAAATCATTGACTAAAATTTTATCTCTATCGGTGATAATCCCAATATCTTCTATACCTATGTTTTCAATATTTGTTTTAATTCCTACAGCTGAAAGCACCATATCGGCTTCCAAAGTTTCTTCGCCTTTTGCTGTTTTTACAGTGACCTTTACGCCATCACCAGAAGTATCTACTTTGGTAACTTCCGAAGAAGTCATAATCTTAACACCGGCTTTTTTAAAGCTACGTTCTAACTGTTTTGAAATATCTTCATCTTCAACAGGAACAATATTTGGCAAATACTCTACAACGGTAACCTCAGTTCCCATGGCATTATAGAAATATGCAAATTCGATTCCGATAGCGCCACTACCTACAACGATTAATTTCTTTGGCTGAGTTTCTAAAGTCATTGCCTTTCTATACCCAATAATTTTTTTACCATCTTGTGGTAAACTAGGTAACTCTCTACTACGGGCTCCAGTAGCAATAATTATATTATTAGCGCTATATGCTGTTACCTTCCCTTCGGCATCGGTAACCTCCACTTTTTTTCCAGCTTTTAAGGTACCAAAACCTTTAATGACTTCAATTTTATTTTTTTTCATTAAAAACTGAACTCCCTTACTCATACCATCGGCTACCCCACGGCTTCTTTTTACGACAGCATCGAAATCTTTATCAACATTATCAACTTTTAATCCGTAATCGGCTGCATGCTGTAAATAATTAAAAACTTGAGCTGATTTTAATAAGGCTTTAGTCGGAATACACCCCCAGTTTAAACAAACACCTCCAAGAGATTCTTTCTCTACAATAGCGGTTTTAAATCCTAATTGAGAGGCTCTAATGGCAGTTACATAGCCCCCAGGACCACTTCCTAAAACAATGATATCAAAATTGCTCATATATGTATTTTTATTGCTGTATTCATTTGAAGTTGCAAAGTTACAAAACCATAGTTAATGGTACAATGATTTCAAATGTAATAATGTAACAATGTAACAAGGAAACAAGTACAAGTACAAGTACAAGTACAAACAATAAAGTCAATTTGAAGATTTTCTGATTTGAAAAACTATCCATCCAGCAGTCGAGTTTGAAATTTAAAGATATCTCAAACACTACCCTCTACCCTCTAAGTACTAGCAACTTTTATTACTTTCAACATTTGATTTTAGACATTAGACTACTACCTATAAATACTCGGTAAAGCAATTTTAAATTTAACTGCTAATAAACGAATGCCGATAACAATAATAATACCCCCAATATATGGGAAAGCATCATCTATCGGAATTTGCTTTAATGCAAAATACCCTAGTCCACCTAAAATACAGGCCGTTGCATAGACTTCTTTTCTAAAAATAACTGGAATTTCATTACATAAAATATCCCGAATAACGCCTCCAAAACTGGCAGTTATAGTGCCTAGGCCAATACACATAATGGGTGCGAGTCCAAATGCAATCCCCTTTTGGATCCCGACCATCGTATATAAGCCTATGCCAATAGTGTCGAACAAGAATAAGGATCTACGAACGTATTTTAATTGATTTCTAAATAAAATAGCGAGCACTACAGAACCGATAATCGTGAATAAATAAACGGTTTCTTGTAACCAAATTACGGGTGTACTCCCTACCAATACATCGCGCAAGGTACCTCCACCAACGGCAGTAACGAACGCAATGATAAATACACCAAACATATCTAATCGTTTATCCATGGCCACCATAACGCCCGAAATAGCAAAAGCAATAGTTCCTAAAATATCAATAGTAAAATAAAACATAGGCTATTTATTGTTGGGTGTAAAAATTATAATCTTTAATGACAATGGCTACAAATTCAATAGCCAGCATATCTGTTGAGATTTGAGCTACCTCCTTAATTTTAGTACTGAGATTTACAATTACCTTATGATCACCGCTCCGCTTTGCATCGGTATACATATTTTTTATAGCTTGCATTTCGTGATCTTTAAAAACAGTCACTTGAGGAAATTTCGGCATGTAATCTGCAGGGAGCTCTTGAAGTAAGGTATCGCGCAAAGAAATACGTTTTTTTTCACTAATTACGGTAGTTCCTGCCGCAATATCCCCTACTCTTTGACCCTGACCACGAATTAAAAACGTCAGTACCGCAACACCTCCTGAGGATATCGAAATATCTACGATTCTCATGATCCAACGTACAAAATAGTTGCCAAAATTTGGGTTCGACCCGTCGAGTTTTACCACTCTAATTTTCATGGCTGCCTTACCAATGGTTTTACCGTTATTAAAAGTCTCAAGTAGTAAATAGTATAAAAAAGCGGGTAAAGAAAATAGCATCCATATCGCCCAAGTATCCCCCAGATCCATATCTAATGACACTAAAATTAGGATCATAACAATATAATAGGCTATTAGAACAAAGGTATCGATTAAAAAAGCTAGCATGCGCTCCCCTAAATGTGCCGTATTTTGACTAATACTAATATTTTGAGCAGTTTCTATTTGAAATTGTTCCATAGTTGTTGTTTCTTTGATTAAAACATCAAAATTAATGCGCGAGGCTGCTTTCGTAAAACAAAATAAAGACAAATGGACCACTTTTGAAAGTGTCTTAGCCCATAAAACAGATATCAAACCTGATGAACTTTCTGACTTGTACATCGAAATAACAGATCATTTAAGTTACGCAAAGACCTTTTATCCCAATAGCAATACGCAATTTTTTTTAAACGAATTAGCCTCTCAAGCACACCGGCAAATATATAAGACTAAAAGAGAATCTAAAAACAGAATTGTACGATTTTGGAAAACAGAATTTCCGACCATGTTTTATACACACCATCGCGAACTCTTAATCGCTTTTTTAGTGTTTGGCTTTTTCTGTGCCGTGGGAGCGTTTTCAGCGGCGAACGAAGGTGATTTTGTACGCTCTATTTTAGGCGACAACTATGTAAATATGACCTTAGATAATATTGAAAATAACGACCCCATGGCAGTGTACAAGGAACAAGGGGAGTTTAATATGTTTTTAGGAATCACCATTAACAACGTAAAAGTAGCTTTAATGGCGTTTATTTACGGACTGCTATTAGGCGTTGGCACCCTTTATATTTTGCTGCAAAACGGATTAATGCTGGGTAGTTTTCAATATTTTTTCTTTGAAAAAGGTTTAGGTTGGGAATCAGTTCGGACCATCTGGATTCATGGTACTATTGAAATATCGGTCATTATTATTGCGGGTTGTGCAGGTTTAGTTTTAGCTAACGGACTACTTTTTCCAGGTACCTATACGCGTCTAGAATCTTTTAAAAGAGGGGTTATTCGCGGCTTGAAAATTGTCGTGAGCACTATTCCTTTTTTTGTGATGGCCGGCTTTTTAGAAGGTTTCGTTACCCGACATACCGAAATGCCCGACTGGCTTGCTATTTTAATCATCACCGGCTCATTGGCACTAATTTTATTTTATTACGTTATATATCCAATTCAAATCCATAAAAAAAACCTTAAAAATACATGAATACTCCATACATAGAATTAAAGAAAAAACGTGAATTAGGTGATATACTAACCGATACCTTTGCGTTTTTACGCACCCAATTTAAGCCCTTTTTTAGCACGTATTTGAAAATTGTAGGGCCTTATTTATTGGTTTTTTTAATTAGTTATGCTTTTTATTTTTCAAGTTTTAGTTCCTTATTAAATATTAATGCTATTGACAATCAAAACTTTGATGCTTTTAATGGTATATACTTCTTTTTAACCATGGTGGTATTTGCCTTTTCAGGATTAGCTAGTTATGTTTTATCGCAAGCTACCACACTGTATTATATAGAATCCTACACAAAAAATAATGGCACAATAAATTTTGAAGAAATTAAACATAATGTGTATCAAAAATTCTGGAGTTTTATAGGACTGGGCATTTTGGTAGGCTTATCGGTAGTGATAGGTTTTATATTTTGCTGTATTCCAGGTATTTTCTTATACGTTCCCTTAGCTTTGAGTTTTGCTATTCTAGTTTTTACAGGTCGAAGTGTCACCGATTCGTTTGGCTATAGTTTTGATTTGGTGAAAGATCATTGGTGGATGACTTTCGCTACTATCCTCGTTGTAGGTATAATCGTAACTATTGCAAGTTATGCTTTTTCAATTCCTGCTGTTATTTATCAATATGCCAAAATGGGTATCTTATCTGGCAATATGGATGCTGAAGGTTTTGGCGATGTTTTTGGAGACCCAATTTATGTTGTTTTAAACATGATTTCAACTTTAGCCCAATTTTTATTAAATATCATCTCACTAGTAGCTGTGGCGCTAATCTATTTTAATTTAAACGAAATAAAAAACAATGAAGGTACTTTTGAGCGTATCAGCAAATTAGGTGCTGACCCTGAGAAAGACGATACTCTTGAACGAATTAAAAGATTAGGTGGCAACACAGACACAGATGAATAATTTATGCTGAGATTACTGCTTACTCTTTCTTTTTTATTTTTTTCGCTGGCAAGCTTTGCTCAGCAAGACTCGCTCGTGGTGCAATACGATACGGCACCTATCGAATTAAAAAAAATAAGTGAAGACGATTTAAGTAGCTATCGCGATAATCCTGAATACAACTACGAAGTTGACCTTGTTGAAAGTACTTGGTGGAATGATGTTCAAGCATGGTTTTATAACTGGTTTCGCAGGTTTATGGAATGGATATTTGGGGTGGATGCTGCCGTTGGTGCTATGGCATTTTTTCTAAAATTGATTCCGTATTTACTCCTTTTCTTTTTGATCTTTTTATTGATTCGATTTTTTATACATGCCAATCTTCGCAGTATGAAAAATGCAGCACTAGCCAAAAGTAGTGTAGGATTATCTGAGGAAGAAAACATCATTAAAAATGAAAATATTGACGATTTAATTCAAAACGCTATTGCCAATAAAGAATATAGGCTGGCAGTGCGTTATTATTATTTACAAATCTTAAAACTATTAAGTGAAAAAGAAATTATTGCTTGGGAACTTCAAAAAACCAATAGCGATTACTTATATGAACTAAGCCAGCACGATTTAAAAAACCCGTTTGCCACCGTAACCCGATGGTATGATTATATCTGGTATGGCGATTTTGAAATTGATGAAACTAAGTATCAAAAAGTAGCAATCACTTTTGATGAACTTAAAAATAGACTAAAAAAAAATGCTTAAAAAAAACCTAGTCTATATCATCATTGGCACGCTAACTTTTGCGCTGATTCTCTTTTTAGAATACAATAAAAAGGAAGAAATTAACTGGTTTCCATCGTATGTAACCCACCATAAAATTCCGTTTGGAACCAAAGTGCTATCGGATATCATATCATCAAAATTTAAAAGCATTCAGGAAGTAGAACGACCCCCGTTCGAATTTTTAAAATCGAATAGTGATACCACGAGCACCTACCTTTTTATAAATAATTCGGTAAGTTTTGGAGGTGACGAATTAGCTGATCTTTTAGGATGGACTGCTAAGGGCAATACACTTTTTATCGCCTCCAGTAATTTTGAAGACGCCCTTTTAGATACTTTAGGCTTAGCTACGGCGAGTTTGTTTGGGGATGAAGGTTTGGCGCATGAATTTCAACACAAATTAGTAAATCCGGAGTTAGCGTTACAACGAAGTTTTAGCTACGAAAAAAGCTACAGCACCATGTACTTTAGTGCCTTAGATACTTTAAACAGTATTGTTGTGGGCCAAGTGTCTAATGCCTCTGATGAAAATAACGACTTTGAGATTCATCCGAGCATTATAAAACAAGACTTTGGCGCTGGTAAAATTATACTCTCGACCTTTCCCGTTGCCTTTACCAACTATTTTATTTTAAAAGATGAAAATAGTGCCTATACGGCTGGTTTACTCTCTTACCTAGACAGTGAACAACCTTTGTATTTAGACACCTATTATAAAAGTGGAAAAAAATTCTATACCTCGCCCATGTATATTTTTCTAAATACCAAAGAGTTAAAATGGGCCTATTACATAATTTTAATTGGCGTACTCTTGTATGTTATTTTTGAAGGAAAACGCAAGCAGCGAGCTATACCCGTAGTGAATCCCTTAGTTAATCAAAGTTTAGCATTTACCCGTACTATAGCCGATATGTACTTTGAAAAAGGAGAGCGTACCGCAATTGCAAATCATAAAATAGCGTATTTTCTCGAAGGAATACGCACAAATTTCTATTTGAATACAGAAGAGCAAAATGAAGAATTTTATACCAATTTAGCCGCACGGAGTAATCATAGCCTTGAGGAAATTGAAGCACTCTTTAAAATAATTAACAGCGTAAAAAATAAAACAATACTCACGGATGATGCTTTAATAGCACTCAATTCATCCCTAGAAAAATTTAAAGTTAAAGCCCATGGAAAATAAAGATACGCCTCTTGAAAATCAACAAGAAACCGATTTAAATTTTGACAATAGAATTCCGCTTGAAGAGTTAAAAAACGCCGTGAGCGCTATTAAGGTAGAGTTAGCTAAGGTTATTGTAGGTCAAGAACGGTTTATAGATTTATTGATTGTTTCGCTACTAGTCGAAGGGCACGTTTTAATTGAAGGCGTTCCCGGAATTGCAAAAACCGTTACGGCCAAATTATTCGCTAAAACCTTAAAAACCAACTTTAGTAGAATTCAGTTTACTCCCGATTTAATGCCAAGTGATATTTTAGGAACCTCTATCTTCAATGTAAAAAATTCAGAGTTCGAATTTAAAAAAGGACCTATTTTTTCGAACATTGTTTTAATTGATGAAATTAATCGCGCCCCTGCAAAAACACAAGCTGCCATGTTCGAGATCATGGAAGAATTGCAAGTGACCATGGACGGTACTACCTATAAGATGGAAGCACCCTTTATGGTATTGGCCACACAAAACCCAATAGAGCAAGAAGGGACCTATGCCCTACCCGAGGCACAATTAGACCGATTTTTATTCAAAATAAAAGTTGATTACCCAAGCTTAGAAGACGAAGTGCGTATTTTACAAACGCATCATGACCGCAAAGGAATTAAGCCCCAAGGTTTAATTGAAGCGGTGTTAACACCAAAAAAATTGCAGGAGTTTAAACAAAAAATTCAAGAAATACGAGTTGAAGAAAAAATTATACGCTATGTGGCTGAAATTATTGGCAAAACACGGCATCATCCACATTTGTATTTGGGCGGTTCTCCTAGAGCAAGTATTGCTACTTTAAATTCAGCAAAGGCTTTTGCTGCGATCGATGGCAGAGATTTTGTGACTCCTAGCGATATCAAAAGGGCCCTAGTTCCCGTTCTTAACCATCGCATTATTTTAACCCCAGAACGTGAAATGGAAGGTATGAGTACCGATAGCGTTATTCACATGATCATGGAATCGGTGGAAGTGCCGCGTTAGTGGTTAGAGGCTCGTGGCTAGTTGAAAACAAAATTCAAGTTTTAAAAAAACATAGTGACGATAAAAAGAAAAAAATAAAGTGACCACTAAATTAATGGTTAAACAGCGTTTAAAACTTCAAACCAATACCCTGAAATTGTAAACCAAAAACAAAATTTTAAAAATGAAATTTATAAAATCCTTATACCTACACCCTAGCTTTTTCTGGTATATCGCGCTGTTAGCGGCGGGTTTTATACTTTCTTTTTGGATCAAAGCCCTATATCCTATTGCTTGGATCGCCAGTTTTATAGTAGCTGCTTTATTGGTATTGGACCTATTTCTCCTGTATGCCACTAAAAATGGCATAGAAGCGAGTAGAATAGCGCCTCAAAAATTATCGAATAGCGACTTAAACCCGATCAGCATTCGGTTTAAAAGTCTATACCCCTTTAAAGTGCTATTGCAAATTATAGACGAACTACCTATCCAGTTCCAAAAAAGAGATTTTGAGTACCATACCACCGCCATTAAAGGTGAAAAACGTGAATTTGAGTATACGGTACGCCCTGTGGATCGCGGGGAATACGTATTTGGCCATATGAATATTTTTGTTTCGAGCACCTTAGGCATTGCAAAACGACGTTATGTGTTTCAGAAAAATCAAATGGTTCCTGTGTATCCGAGTATTATTCAAATGCAGCAGTACGACTTTTTAGCGATGAGTACTAATTTAACCGAATTTGGACTTAAAAAAATACGTAGAATTGGCCATACCCAAGAATTTGAACAAATAAAAGAGTATATCGCTGGTGATGATTTTAGAACCATTAACTGGAAAGCTACCGCAAAGAAAAGTCAGTTGATGGTAAACCAATATCAAGATGAAAAATCACAACCCATCTATTCGATTATTGATACTGGCCGGGTCATGAAAATGCCTTTTAACGGACTTAAATTACTGGACTATGCCATAAATTCTACCTTAGCTTTTTCGAATGTAGCTTTAAAGCGAAATGATAAAACTGGCATGATTTCCTTTTCTAAAAAGATAGAAACCTTTTTGCCCGCGCTTCAAAAAATTACCTATTTAAATACTATTCTCGAAAAACTGTACAATATCAATACTGCGTATACCGATGCTGATTTTGGCTTATTGTACGCCCATATCAAAAGAAAAATTAACCATCGAAGTCTTTTACTTTTGTACACCAATTTTGAGCATATATCGGCACTACGACGACAGCTGCCTTTTTTAACAGCCATTGCTAAAAAACACATGTTAGTCGTTATTTTTTTTGAAAATACAGAATTAGAACAGCTCATCAATGCCGATGCTGAAGACCTACAATCGATTTACCACAAAACCATTGCTGAAAAATTTTCGCTAGAAAAACGCCTAATGCAAAAAGAGCTACAACGCTATGGCATACAAACTATCTTGACAAAGCCTGAACATTTAACGGTGAATACCATTAATAAATACCTAGAAATTAAAGCAAGAGGCATACTTTAATGGTTTTGGGTGCTGGGTTTTAGGTGATGGTTGATTTAGTTTCGAGGTTTCAGTTTTTTTTGATTGACGCTGCCTTAAAATTAAGCCTTTAATTTTTTCAAGCTTTTTTACCGAAAACCTTTTTGAACCCCAGTACAAAAACAAGCGCTATCGCGCCAACGAGTAAACCTACCAAAAACTCTTTTAGAAGCGAAGGCATAAAATTAAAATGATCATGTATATAGTGGATGTTATGCGTAAAAATCCCTCCAGCCACTAGTAAAAGAGCAATAGTACCTACAACGGCTAAAGTTTTTATCACCCAAGGTAAGGCACCAACCAAAGCTCTGCCTACAAGATCTGAAAAACTATCATCTCGATCGTTAAGATTGATAAGTTTTAAACCAAATTCATCCATACGAACAATCAATGCTACGATACCATAAACCCCTACAGTGGCTAAAATAGCAATGAAGGTAACCACCATAATTTGTATCGAAATTTCTTTCTCTGTCACCGTGCCCAAAGCAATGATTACAATTTCAACCGAAAGAATAAAATCAGTTAGGATGGCAGATTTAACACGTTCTTTTTCTAAGGCTAGAATCTCTTCTTCGCTCATATCAAGATTCAAAACTTCTTTAGCAGTATGCTTATGGCCACCCAAAAACTCATAAATTTTTTCTGCACCTTCATAGGCTAAATAAATACCCCCAAGAATTAAAATTACCGTTACGGCAATGGGCACAAAAGCGCTTAGTAAAAAGGCTATCGGTAAAATTATCAGCTTATTTAAAAAAGATCCTTTTGTAATTGCCCAAAGTACTGGTAATTCGCGGTTCGACATAAACCCAGAAGCTTTCTCGGCATTCACCGCTAAATCGTCTCCTAAAATACCTGCGGTTTTTTTTGTTGCAATTTTGCTCATGACAGCTACGTCGTCCATCAATGCTGCGATATCATCTAATAATGCAAAAAAACCTGAGGCCATGTTGTTGTTTTAAGTTGTTAGGAGGTGCAAAGTACTATTTTTCTTGAAAACCATTAAACCAATTGTAAAGAATTAAAATAAGAGCCAAAAGCCATATTACATGGATTAATAAGCTGACCACCTTAAAAACTAAAAAGCCAAGAACCCATGCGGTGAGTAATAGGCCCACAAGTATCCAAAGTAGTTTATTCATCTAAGATTATTTAAGTATTGAAAATTTCAGTGTATTCGTTTTATCCACTTTTTTATTTTTTTTAATCGTTTCTAAACAGGTATAGAGGATGGTTTTTAATTGATTAAAAGAAGTGGGTTTTTGCAGATAACTATTGGCACCTAATTCTTGCAGCTTCTCCACCTCCCAATCGTTCATTAAAGTCGAATAAATAATAACATCAATATTCTGAAATTTTACTTCTGATTTTATATCAGACAAACATTCAAAACCATCCATCATTGGCATTTTAAGATCTAAGAAAATTGCTTCTGGCAAAAGTTCATCTAAAAATAAATCGGCCATTAATTCTACGCCATTCTGAAAGGTTTTTAATGTGATTTCTAGAGGTAATTCGGTTAAGGCATCGGAGAATAGCTCTCGATCTTCGCTATCATCATCTGCAAGGTAAATTTTCATGGTCAAGCTCGGTTTGATTCGTAATTATTCTCCTCGTAAAAGTAGGCGAGTCTTGTAATTTTAAGTACTCTTAAAAAACTATTCATTAACTCAAATCAAAAAAAGCTTGAAAAACCGAAGCTCATAAAAATAATGCAGGGCATCACTAGGGTAGCGGCAAAAGACTTCGCTAAGTTGAAGGCCTATTTCTAAAAAATAATACAGGCCAAAACTATAATTTTTCTCCATAAGATAAATCCCCTGCATCTCCCAAACCAGGTACAATGTACCCTTTCGCATTTAATGAAGAATCAACAGCAGCAATCCATAGATGTGTATTTTCAGGAAAGATAGTCGCGGTATGCGCTATACCTTCTTCTGAACCTATAACCGCTACAATATGTATTTGTTTGGGTTTTCCATGCTTTTCTAATCCTTTCAAAACATTTTCAAGTGTACGACCCGTGGCTAACATCGGGTCGGCTAAAATCAATATTTTACCCTCTAAATTAGGCGCAGCAAAGTAATTCACCAGCACTTCAAATTCATCTGCATCATTTTCATGATGACGATAGGCAGATATGAATCCGTTTTCGGCAGCATCAAAATAGTTTAAAAAACCGTGATGAAATGCCAAACCAGCTCTTAAAATAGAACAGATGACCAGTTGATCCGAAGACAAAGCCATGTCTTTAGTCCCTAAAGGCGTAGTAATCGTTTGCGTTGCATACGATAAGGTTTTACTGAGCTCATACCCTAAAACCTCACCAACGCGTTCAATATTTTTTCGAAAACGCAGGCTATCTTTCTGGATAGTTACATTTCTTAATTCAGCAATAAACTGATTTAAAATAGAATTTTTATTTTCAAAATTATGTATGTGCATTGAACTAAATTTGTTTAAATATAGCTTTTTTAAGTGGCTTAGAATAGTTGCTTTTACATCTTTCTACCACAAAATAGGTTCTCTGCTATAAGGTATCAAAAACAAAGGATAAGCATTTCAAAAATAAAACCAAAAAAAATGTTAATGAATTGTATTTATTTGTACATTTAAAAATGTATTAAAAGTGTTTCACGACTTTTAATTTTTGCTCATTTCATTTTGCTCCCCCCGATAATTTTAAGTTTACACATGCCAAGTGGTACTTATTTGCTGTTTTTTTTAGAAAAAATGTTAACATCTTAAAAACCAAAAAGACTAATACAATATAAATCGGAAATAAAATGAAAAAAATGACACTCGTAACCCTATTCCTTAGCCTTGCCACACTATGGTCGTGTAGCAACGCAGAACAAACCTCAGAAGAAGAGCTAACTTCAATAACTGCAAAAGCGCTAAAAGAAGAAGTTGAAGAGCCTCTTTACGGACTACAAATGTATTATACCAGTACAGAAGCAGAAATTAGGCGCTTAGAAACACTAAAAACCAACCTTGTTGCAGAACAAGAAAAAGGTAATTCTAAAGTGTTAGAACAAATTGAAAGTATTCAGAAACAAATTGAAAATCTTACAAGGTTCAATAAGTATTTAATTTCACTGAAACCGCCAAAAGGATTAAAACCTTTACCACCACCACAACCGTGTTTTTCAGATGAAAATAACTGTGATCCTGAACAAAAAATAAGTCCCAAAACCGTAGTTTTATTAGGCAATGATTTAAACCTAATCAATGTGATTATAAAAAATCAGGAAAATGAAGTCATTAAGATGGAGTACCAACCCATAAAAGACTCTTTTGGACAAGCCTCAATAGTTATAAAATCTGAATTTAGAGGTGCAGGGGTCATGCTTACAACGTTTAAAACCAAAGAGCTTGGAGAAATAACCATTCCAACACCAGTGATCAGTGAATAAATAACTAAAAATCAATACTAGTAAGCTCTCTGTAAAAGGAGAGCTTTTATTATGACAAATAAATTTACGCTTCTACTATCTTGTATTTTTTGTTTTCAAAGTGCCTATTCACAAACTCCCGAATTAGAGCAGGCATACAACGCTGCCTTTTATTATCATTACACGAATAAAGATAGTGCCTACCATTATTACAAAAAAACCATTGCTCTTGCAGACAAACAAAATGAAATGGAGTATGTGCTGAGTGCATACCTCTACTTAATGAATGCCAATGGCCACTACTACGATTTAAAGAACTATCAAAAAAATTTACATATAGAAGATAGCCTTCTAAAACACGACAAGCGTTTTGAAAGCCTTGAAAATCTTGATTACTATAAAGATTATTTACTCTTCGATAAAGGCAATTATCATTATAAAATTAAAGACTACAGCAGCTCAAAAAATTATTTTCAAGAACTATTTCTAAAATTATCTGAAATTCCTGAAAAGGAGCGCAACAGTGATGAGATAGCAACCCTTTCTAGTTTGTATAGCTTTTTAGGGGTTATTTATAAGCATACAGGAAAATATGAGCTAGCAGAATATCATTTAAAAAAAGGGCTTGCATTAGTAAGCGAAAACAAAGATAGCATTGCTGATTGGGAAACGTCTTTGTATAGTACTCAGAAGTTATTGTCTCAAGTTTATGAGGATAAAAAAGATTTTTTAGCCGCCAATTCACTATTAACCGATGCTTTGAGCTATTACGAAACTAAAGCAAAAGACCCTAGTTTTAAAAACCGACTACTATCAACCAACATATTTTTAGCCAAGAATTTTATAAAACAAGGTAAATTTCAATTAGCACTTTCTACCTTACAAAAGAATTTACCTGGGTATGACAAAGCCAATCCTTTTTCAATAGAAGTTGATCTCATTTATGGCGACGCCTATGTGGGTCTAAAAGAATACGAAAAAGCCATTGACTACTACAACGAGGGATTAAAAAACACAAGTGCCTACCGCCAACATCAAAAGCATCAAGATATTGCTGAAGTATATGCTCGGTTAGGGAATGTGTATTTAATGCAAAAAAACACAGCACAAGGTTTAAGAAACTTACAATTGGCATTGGCCCAATTAGAAAAAGATTTTGATGCTTTGGATTTCAATGCCAACCCAGATCCTGAAAAAGTACTTTCTAAACTTAGCTTAATTAAAATTTTAAAAGAAAAATTAAATGCCCTTTACCAAGCCTATGGCCAATCTAAGGATATTAACTATTTGAAAATTGCCCATAAAACCTCAAAAGCCATTATACATACTTTAGATGTGCTACGACCAGAATTTGAAAGTAAGTTAGACAAAGAATTTCTCGTTAAAGAAACCTACCCTACGATACAAAAAATGGTGCGGATTAGCTACGAATTACACCAAAATACCAAGCAAAAAGCGTATTTAAATGATGCTTTTTATTTTATGGAAAAAAGTAAAAGCATTGCACTACTTGAAGCGCAAAGAAACGCCGAAGCTAGCAAGTTTGGAAACATTCCCGAAAACACCATCCGTAAGGAACAACTTTACAGAGCTAAAATTTCACAATTTGATGAAGAAATTTTTAACGCTAAAGGGGATGATAAATCCGCGGTAGTAGATTCTCTATTTATCACTAAAAAAAAGTACTACGACTACATTGCAAGCCTTGAACACGATTACCCAAAATATTACGATTTAAAGTACAAAGCAAGTGTTATTTCGCTTCCAGAGGTGCAAAAAGAATTAAACTCCAATCAGGCTATTTTTAGTTATTTAGTGGCTGAAAATTCACTTTTTTTGATAAGTGTCAGTAAAAATAAAGAAGAATTTTATCAGCTTCCTTTTACCGAACCTCTTAAAAACAGGATCATCGATTTTTATCGACAGCTTTCAAAAGTAACCCTAGAGGATCGGAATGCCTATACCAAAAACAGCCATCTAATTTATAAAGCTATAATAGCTCCTGCCTTAAAAAATAATAGCGCGACAGATATTACCATTCTTGCCGATGATGTGCTAAACTATATTCCCTTTGATGTTTTGCAAACTGAGGCAGAAAACATAAAATCTTATGTATTAGCGAGTTATAGCATTAGTTATGCAAGTTCTGCCACCTTGCTACAGGAACAGCATAATATCCTACTTAAAAAGAACAATAATTTATTGGTTTTTGCACCCAAATTTGGAGGGTCATCTCTTAAAAATAAGGCTAATCAAGAAAGGTTTGCTATGGAACCTTTATTATACAATGCGCAGGAAGCACAACATATTTCAAACTATTTTAAGAGCGCCATATTTGATGGAAATAAAGCGAGTATACCCAATTTTAAAAAACATGTAGATACCTACAATTTAATTCATTTTGCCACCCATGCCTCTGCGAACGATGAATTCCCTGATTATTCGTATTTAGCGTTTGAAAATACCGATAGCATTTCTAATCTGCTCTATGTAAAAGATTTGTACAACTACACGATCGATGCCGATTTAGTTACTTTAAGTGCCTGCCAAACAGGGTTTGGAAAATTACAAAAAGGGGAAGGAATGTTAAGTTTAGCAAGAGGATTTAATTACGCTGGAGTACCCGCTATTGTGACCACCTTATGGAAAATTAACGATCAAAGTACGGCCGAAATCATGGACTTTTTCTACAAAAACCTAAGTGATGGTTTAAGTAAAAAAGAGGCCTTACGACAAGCAAAATTAAGTTATTTGGAAGCCAATGATGATGCTTTTTTAAAGCACCCCTATTATTGGTCGGGTATTGTCATTACCGGAAATACACTTCCCTTACATACCTCTAATTACATCGTATGGATCATTTGGGGACTACTTGGTTTAGTGTTGGCATGGGTAGTTTCTAAAAAACTACTTAAACTCTTTTAAAAGCTTTTGAGCTTCTATGGTTTTAAACTTTCCATCGTCAATAACCTTTTGGAGCATTTCTTTAGCCTTCTTTTTATCTTCTAACTTCACATAGGCCAATGCCAAATACCAGTTAGATTTTTCGGTTAAGGTATCTTTAGTTTTTAAATGCTCCAGCAATAAAGGAACTGCCTCGCTGGCCCGTTCTAATTGCAGCAATGCATTTGCTTTGTAAAACAAATAATACGGCTCTTTTGAACGAGCATATAAATCTGAAAACAAGATGATGGCCTTATCGTATTCGCCCTTTTCGTAGGCATAAAAAGCCATTGATTTTTCATCTTGTGGTTCGGTACTTCGCTCTAAAGGTTGAACTACATTTCTATACGGTTCAAAATAATTGGCAAAAAGTTCATTTGTTCCTGTTGGCGTATTCATGGTAAGCAGGTAACTCAAGCCTAAGGCAAATACAATACTCGCTGCTGCCAACCATTTTACAAATGATGTTCTTGAAATAACAGGCGTTCTTTTGCCTTTTGTCTCTAAATCTTCCAGCAGGTTTCTAAAATCTGCTTCATCATTTTTTTGAGCTACCTTTTTTAAATTGATATGAAAATTAAGTTCGCGTTCAAAATCGATATCACTTTTCAGCAACTCGTCAAGCCTTAACTTTTCTTGGGGGGAAAGTGTATCTAATATATAATTTTCAATAAGCCTTTCTTTTTCGGTCATAGGTTATGCTTTAATCATTTCTTTGAGGGATTTTATACACCTTGATTTTTGACTTCTCACCACACTACCGTCGGTATAATCGGTATGGGCAACAATGTCATCTATACTTAGTCCTCGAGAATAGAATAAGGTTAACATTTCTTGACACTTTTTTCCTAATTTTTTAAAATAGGTTTGTAATAAGCTTTGTTCGTAGCTTAATTCTTCGGTTTCCATTGCTGTGTCAACTATAGCAATAGTATCATGAATACCTAGTTTGTAGGGTTCGTACTCGATAGTTTTCTTCTTTTCCTTTAAAACATCAAAAATCATAAATTTTCCGATCCCGAAAAGATAGGTTTTTAGCGAACTGTTGACGGTTTCTAGTTTTCCATTGAGTGCATGTTTACGAAGCGCAATAAAAGCTTCTTGATAAATATCGGAAAGATCATCATACGACAAGCCATATTTTTTGCCAAAATTTAAAAAGGGGGTTCTATGACTGTTATAGAGCTCAGCAATCTCAATAGGGTGACTATGTATTAAGGCTTTGATGTGGTTTTCTTCCATGTCAGTATTCTAAAAATTTGGCTGGATTTACAAACAAATTATTTTTTTCAAAACAAAATGTTAACAATGCAATTTTTAGCATGACTAAAGATAAACGAAAAACATAATAATCATGAAAAAAATAGCAATCACACTAGTATTCTTACTTTCAATAGTAGGAAACGTACAAAAAATTGAGGCACAATTTTTAAAAAAATTAAAAGACCGTATCAAAGAAAAAACAGAATATGTTGTTTTGGAAAAGACATCAGACAAGGTTGCCGAAAAAGCATCTACCTCATTGGATAAGGCCTTTGAGCTAAATCCTTTTGCCATGGGAAAAGGAAAAGTTGATGTAGCCATAACTCCAGAATCCTATGAATTTAGCTGGAAATACTCCTTAAAGATGAAAACTAAAGAAGGAGATATGGTTTTAGACTACTTTTTACAACCTGGACAGCCCTACTTTGGCTTTACTACTCCCCTTATGGAAAGTATGTTCACCGTAATGGACAACGGTCGCAAAATTACAGTCATGTACATGACATCGGATAAAAACTCAGTAATCATGGCGAATAGCATGCCCGATGACCTGGATTTAGAAGAAGTCAATGATGAATCTGAAGCCTTCGCTTATGAATCCTTACCTGACAAAGAAATTATGGGATATGCTTGCACAGGGGTGAAAGCTACCAATGATCGGTACGAAATCAGCATGTATTTTACCTCCGAAGCTCCGGTTAGTTTTAATGATATCTACCAAAAAAAGAATAAGAATATACCATCAGGATTAGAAAATTATTTTGGTGCGGACGATTATGTATTGATGCTAGAAATGCAAATGACCGATTTAAAAAAGAATAAAATGAGTGCCACCATGGAATGTGTTGGACTTGAAGAAGTTCAAAAAACGATTTACAAATCAGATTATAACACCCTAGATCCTAAAACAAACTAAAATGGAAACAACAGAAAACAAAATCACCGTGGCGAATGAAGGTAAAAACATAGCCATGATCGCCTATATCACCCTCATAGGATTAATTATCGCCTTTGTAATGAACAATGATAAAAAAGATGCCTTTGCAAGTTATCATATTCGGCAATCCCTAGGCTTAGCCCTAACAGGGTTGGCCTTAGGTATTATAGGGATGATCCCCATTTTGGGCTGGATCATCAACATCTTAGGGATTTTTGTACTGCTCTATATGTGGGTAATGGGACTTATGAATGCCATCAATGGAAAAGAAAGTCCAGTACCTTTTTTAGGAAAAAAATATAACATATGGTTTAAAAATATTTAAAAACAACTAACTATCAGCAAATGAAAACACCAATAAAATTACTCGCATTCCTATTCCTAGTTACTTTTAGTTTTTCATGTAATAAGTCTAATGAAGAAGTAGAGGAAGAAATACAGACAGAATTGGAAACCAATGTATATGCTGTGGTCAGTGAATACGATGGCACTAATTTCACCATCAATGTCTGGAAGAATGATGTCGTAACTCCCCTAAGCCTGAGCAATGCAACTTCTGTTAGGTCTTCATCTATATATGTGTCAGGAACTGATGTTTATGTAGGGGGCTCTGAATATAATGGTAGCAAACACATTGCCAAAATTTGGAAAAATGGTACTTCAACGTCACTGTCAGATGGCTCTATTTCAACTTTCATTAATTCAATATTCGTAGCGGGTTCAGATGTTTATGCAGCGGGCAAAGAACAAAATGGCAGTGCCATAATTTGGAAAAATGGCATAGCAACTTCTTTATCTGATCATGTAAGTAATGTATTCTCCATTTTTGTGAATGAAAGTGATGTGTATGCTGTTGGCTACGAAGAAATTAATGACAAACAAATGGCAACACTTTGGAAAAATGGAGTTGCTACAGCTTTTGATGAAGCCGAGAAATTCATAAGCTTCAATGCCGTTTACGTATCTAACAATACGGTTTACATAGCAGGTGAAGAATATATTCCTGGGCTTTCCATAGAGCCAGATCTAAATTTTGCAACAATTTGGGTTGATGGCATAAAAACAAGACTGGATTGTAATTATTTACCCACTCCTACATCAATCTTTGTTTTAGACGATGATATCTATGTTACCGGAAGCGAATATATACAGGGTTCAGAAAAAACCAAAGCTCGATTGTGGAAAAACGGTGAAGGAACAGACCTTACGGACGGCCTTAATAGAGCCCAAGGCCAGTCTGTTTTCGCTTCGGGTACCGATGTTTATGTAGGTGGGTATGCCTCGAATGGAACAAAGAATGTAGCTGTAATCTGGAAAAACGGGGTGCCAACAACTCTAACAGACGGTGCAAACAACGCTAGTGTGAACAGTGTTTTTGTCACTACCAATTAATCATTACTTAAAATCAATATTCACTTAAAAATCAATAATCATGAAAAAAATAATCCAAAACGCGTTAGGACTATCATTATGCCTTTTAGCCTTCAATGTAAGCGCTCAAATTCCTATAAAAAAGCCAGTTACCATCAAAAAAGAACTTAATACTGATTTGTCCAAAATTAAAAATAAACCAATTCCTCAAATACATAACATAAAGTTGAAGGGGTATTTTGAAAACCTAAAAGTTGGATCTGAGAATGATAAAGAAGGTGCCAGAGAATTGACCTTGGTAAATAATAACTTTATAGAAACCAACAAAACTACAGTTCAAAAAGGAAGTGTGACCAATAGTTCCAAAAGCATATGCACTAATGAAACCATAAAAGTAGAGGTTAAAGCCTTAGATTTTAAAGCTTTTTCCATGAATGCAAAGCCCGATTGGTTAAAACCGGGTATCATGATGAAGGCTATGTCATTTATTGATGGATCAAACACTATCGAAGAAATAAAAGATAGGAACCCCATTACATTGAGTAGTGATTTAAGGATAGCTAATCCTGTATTCACAGTAATGAATCCAAGTAAAAAATCTCAAATTACAAATGCCGAAAATTACCTTATTACACAAAATGGCAGTCCAGTTCCAGCTCAAATGTCATTTTACTATCACGAGGTACATTCATTAGAAGAAATGAGTTTTAAGCTTACAGGGAAGTATAGTTCTGGAATGGGAATGTTTTCTGGTTCTGTTGGATTAAACTACGGTACAGAAAAAGAAGCATACTATTACATGATTGAATTTGCTCAAAATATGTTTAGTATCGAAGTTGATGGAATGGATCCAACAAAAGTTTTTGTAGACCCTAGTGTTTCTACAGAAGATTATATTTATTTATCTAAAGTAAACTACGGTAGAAAAGGTGTTATCGTATTTAAAACCAAGAAATCCATTGAAGAGTTAGGTCTTTCATTAAGTGCCAAAGTTTCTGGGGTTATAGGTTCTGCTGAAGTTAAAGCTGCTTATAATTCTTTAAAATCCAGTTCAGAAGTAGAAATGCAAGCCTTTTATTATGGAGGAAGTAGCGCCAGTGCAATTCAATCTATAGAAAACTCCATTAAAAATGGTGTTCCAGACATCATTTCGTACCTAAAAAACCGACCCTTCGATCACAAATTAGCTTTACCCATTGGTTATGAACTTAAAAATTTAAAAAATGAACGTGTTGGTTTGGATAATACCTTAAAGCAAGTTGTACGAACCTGTATTCCAAAGCAGAACTTTAAATTAAAAGTTACTCTAACCGATATTCAAAATATTAATGGCAGAGATGGTGGCGGAAGTAATCCTGATGATTATGGGATTCAACAATATATCGATTATACTGCATTAGGAAAAGCAAAAAGATACAATGCCAGAGATATTATTATATTCCCAGCTAGAAAAAACGGACCTGTTCAAGTAGCTAATAAACCTAATATTCTTATTTCTGGTGATTTGCAAAACCAACTCCACGTTAGAGAAGGTAATGAGCCTAGAAACCGGAATCGATTTATAAACAATTCCTTAGTATTTGATATTAGTTACGATGAGTTTATGGATAAAAATGCCCAATTCAAAATATATACTTGGTTCAAAGAATATACGAGTGGCAAAGATAAAGTATTGGCCAATAACACTCCTATTTCTGTTAATATTAAGGAGGTGTTAGAAGTCCTCTCAGGTGCAAGACCATTAAATGCGAGCACGCCGTTTTTTGATACAACCATTGCAAAAACGGTCAAATTTCACAATTTCGGAACTGGAAACCTTCCATTGGCCAATATTCAAACAAACTTAAGCAAATTAGTACTCGAAGGTCCTATCAGAATCGGAAATCCAGGAGAAAAAGCAGCCGTGTGGCTTCAATTTGAATTAGTAGACTAAGCCATTTCAATCACTATAGTACTTGGGTGCAAATTTTCTAAACCTTGCACCCAATTTTCAAAACACTACAATTTCGAATTTACAATACCTAAAAATAGAATCATCATGAAAACAATCCAAATAAAACTAGTGCTAGTAGCCTTTATGTTAACTACAGTTTTCTCTTATTCGCAAACAAAGGCAATTGCCGCGGGCAGCCAATACCCTCCGCAGGTTTCAAAACCCTTAATTTCTATTGAAGGTAGACTTTCCATTAAAGGATTTACCAATGGCGAGATGAAGCAAAAAACGCCTGTCGCTTTATTTAAAGCTTTTAAAGATGGGGAATATGCCATCAACTTCAACTTCAAATCAAAAGAATTGAAGTCTGATCATATTATTCTTTTTGATATGAATACCACCGTAAAACACAATGGTAAAATTATAGCACAAACCTCACGTAAAGGCTGGCCTTGGTTACCTGGAGACATGTATGTACCAGTTGAGACCTACGATTTTATCCCTGCAGTTCAAAAACTTTCAGAACGTGGAACGCCTGTAGTTGTGCCTTTCAAAAGTGGAAATTACGAAGTCATTATTCAAATGGTAACCTCTGAAGGGCAAAACGTAAAAGGGAGTATTAGCCCCGCCTCCATGCAATTCACTATAAACTAATAATCAAAATGAAAGCAAAAAATAAAACAGAGAAAGTGATGCCGAACAGAAGAGATTTTATAGCCAACGTATCGCTAGCGGCTGCTGCACTAACGCTTAATAGTGCTTTTGGATTCCCTGCTGAAACCGAGCAGGGTAATGGTAAGTTGTTCTGGAAATTAGAATCTCCAGATAGTACTAGCGAAGGCAAAAATGGGATGTATCAATTTTCGGATGCCAATTTAGAAAAACTAAAAAGTGGTACAATGGAATCGCTAATCCTAAAAATAGGAATTAGCGCAGACCAACTCAGATGGTCCTATATAGAAACAAGCCTTTCAGACAAAAATTTTATGAAGCAACTATCAGAAATAGCTAAAAAAGCATACTAATGGGAATGGGTTTGAAGGATACTATAAGAACTATCGATGCTGCTTTTTCATATCAGTGTCATGCCTGTAATAAGTGCTGTCACGGCAAAGGAATTCAAGTAAATCCGTATGAAACCATGCGTTTATCAAGCCATCTAAAAATAACAACAACACAGTTCAGGCATTACTACCTGAAGGGTCAATTTTTGAAACATAAAGAAAATTCGAAAGCTTGTATATTTTTAGGTACAAAAGGCTGTACAGTACATAAAGACCGCCCGCAGGTTTGCAGGTTGTACCCCTTGGGTAGATTTCGTAGAGATTCTGGTGAAGAGGTGTTCACAGAGCTTTTTCCGCATCCAGAATCAAAAGGAGTCTATGGCGACTCGGCAAAAGTTAAAGATTATTTAAAAACACAAAAAGTAGGTTCCTATTTAAAAGCCGAAAAAAGCTATTTAAAATTAATTCAGAAAATGGCAAAAGCTGCATGGCATGATCAATCAAGATCAAAATCGGAAACAGCATTTTTTAAAAGTGAAGATAAAACCATTAAGTATGCCGATTGGGTTTTGGACCCTGACCCAGTTATAGAAAAGTATTGTCAATGGAAGACTATTGAATTCCCTTTAAAAATAGCACAAAAATTGAAATTACATATCGAAGCGCTGAATGCTTGGGCTGATGGAAAATGGAACCCTGTTATAGATAACTATTAAAATTGTAATGATGAAAAACTATATTTTAGTATGCAGTCTAATGATGTTGCTATTTTCTTGTAACGAGAGTACTGAAAAAGAAAAGAGAGCAATACTTAAAACCACAGATTCTTCTACCCTGGTAAATCCGGAGGAAGAAAGGACGACCAATCCCTATCAAGATGGCGAAAGTCAAAAAGCGCTGTACAAGGCCTTAAAAAAGAAAACCCCTTTAACGGGGATACAATTAGTACCCGTACTACCAGAACAGATCAAGAGTCATAAAAAAATAGGCGAGCATCGATTCGAGGCTAGTAACCAGATAGCTCAGGGAATGTATGGGTCTTTTGAAAGTCCTTATAATTTCTGGATTGAAGATGGCTCTGGATCTAGGGCTATCGTTCGAAACTTCTTTGATAGCTTCAAGCTAAAAAATCAAGGTCCCGAAGGAACGGAATATGTATACACAGAACATGATGGCTATAAAACCATTGCCTTTTTACAGCCAAAAATTAAGCGAAACACTATTAAATTTATTTACAATAACCGATTCCGAATTTCAATAGAAGGATCAGACACTGCCGATGTTTTATGGTCCTATATAGACTTTGAGAATTTAAAAAAACTAGATCAATACCAATGAAAAATTTAATAAGCTCCGTCCTAGTTTTAGTCCTATGTATCTCCTGTAATCCAGAAGCTAAAAAGGCAGCCAATGATGTACTTAAAGCAGTTCAACAAACTGAAGAAAAAAGTACCCATCAGTTATCTGATTTTGAAAACATTAGCGCTGAACTATTAAAAAAAACATCCTTAACAGATGAAGAACTGTTAGAAGCATTTCCTAAGGAACTAATGGGTTTTTCAGTAGACAGAGTAAACGCTATCCCCTACATGCAGCAAGTAGTTGGACTCTTTGGAAATCGAAAAATAGTGCTATCCATAGCAGATGCCGCAGGAAAAAACAATTCATTAGTCACCACATTTCTTGGCTTCTATTCTTATGTACCTCTTGGTACAGACCAAAACAAATTAATAAAAGTTGAACGCAATGGTATTAAAACCATTAGCGAGACTATGTATAATGAAACAGAAATGAAGTTCATATATGACGATCGCTTTTACATTTCTGTAGAGGCAAAAGCGATGAACCCCGATGAGCTATGGGAAGCTTTAGATTTAACTGTCTTCACAAGATACCAAGAAATGAACAAATAAGTACACTCATGAAAAACGCTACAACAAAAGTCCGAACCAATAGGCGAGAATTTATTCAGCAACTAGGCTTAATCTATGCTGCTTCACAAATTCCATTAGTTTTTTCAAGTTGCAAGGATAACAAAGCTAATTTTGTGGGGACTGGCAAAGCCCCCTACAAGGTCTGGGAAGAAATGCTTATGGCCTTAGAAACAAGTCCTGATCATTTAGAGGGTAGAATGAAATTGCTTATAGCCTCAAAGGATGCCAAAGCCATGTTTGATTTTGTTCGTGACGAAATTTATTTAATGCCTGCAGCAGAAAAGTCTGTAGGGCACATAGGCACGCAACTAAAATGGGGCATAAAAGGGGCTTTGAGGTATGGCATGGCTACACCACGAGAAAAAGCGGAGCTTTTGAATGATATGTATACCAAAGCTGGGATACCTTCAAAGCTAGTTTTTGAACGAACAACTATTCAACCCGAGGAAGTTCCTAGCTTTTTTTTGAGACCCATACAACGCAATTTTGGTTTAGATATTTCTAATAGCCAATGGAGTCAATGGAAAAAAGAACTTCAGATGGCTGGCAATGCAACTCATGAAATTCCCATGTATGATGATGGCCTAAATGCCTCCAAGAATTTGGCGAACGAGCTTTGGAACCATATATCAAATAAAGAGAATCTAGACAAACATGGCTTCGATTTTCGTTGGGATAATTATAGAACACCCACTGTAGCGTTTACGTTGAATGGTGAAACAAAATATGCACACCTTTTTGATCCCAGCATCGCTTTTGGACAATTGAAAAGTGAAGGTATCAATATTACGGAGGCAGAACCTGCAAAAATTAATGATGAAAAAATCAATATTTCTATTAGTTATAGAGATGCTATTGATCCTAACTCAGAAAAGGAGTTCATCGCTGGAGAATGGTTAGCTACTCAAGTGGTAGGGAATCAAATTAATGTTGCCTTTCTAAACGGATTGAGCTTGGAACAACAAGCTGTAAGGCAAATAGGAACATTACGCACCTTTACTCCTGCACTTGCATTTCAAAGTTTTGATGCGCCAATTGAAATTATGCAAGAAAATTCTTTTGTGGGGAATCCTTTTACTTTAGATGGAAAAATCATTGATGTTTCAGGGGAGCAGCCTAGCATTAATGGAAATGCAATTCTAAAAAAACCAAATAAAGACCTACAGCAAAAAGTAACTGCTTTAAAAATCAAGGCATTTCCAGCCAATTATCCCTTGGTGAAATTACATGTTACCCCGACAGACGAAAATGGTGCCTTTGTAGAAAATTTGTCTTCATCTGATTTCACCATTACCGATAATACCAATCAGGTTGAAGCTTTGATGGAAAATAACCGACCAACGCCACGAATTTTGATTCTTTACGACACCTCTTTAAGTATGCCTAAAGCATACTACCAAGAGAACATGGAGGTCTTCATTGAAAACCTTCATATAGCTATTTTAAAAGAATATCCTTCGGCTGTCATACATCATTGGAAGACACCATCAGAAATATTCACTTGGTTATTAAAAGCATCAAAATCTGATTATGATCTTATTATCTATGCTACTGATGGAGACAATAATGATACCTATGATATAACGAATGAAAAGATTTATAAAAATGGTCCACCGGCCATTGTATTAAATGTCTATGATTACGATTCGAACTATCATAATACAACGTTCAATAAAATGGCAGAAATCACTAACGGCATCGTGTTGGCGGCTAAAGATCAATCAAATACTCTGGTAGCTATCACTGATTATATCTCTAAAATGGAAATACCTCCATATACATTTACCTATTACGCTGTTGGAGCTGAAGAAATTCATGAGGCTATGGTAGGGATTGACAACAAAAGAAAGGTAGCCACTGATACATTTAAATTTATAAATACCACTACCAAAGAAATAGGTCAAGCTTTAATTGGACTCTATTGTACTGTTAAAACCGGGAACACTACAATTAAAAGAGTTTTAGCCGGCTGGGACCCACTTACCCAACAAAACATAAAACCAGATGCTTTAGACGTCATAGCCGTACGCAATACCATATACGGTGGCGCTAGCATTTATTTTGAGGGTGAAGGACCTACCATTTCGGCGGCCTTATCAGATGTTTTAAAATACCGATTAACCACAAGATCATGGGGGGAAGCATTGATAGACAATGATACGAGTAAAGCAAAAGAAGAATTTAGCAAAGGTGGTTACCTTTACCATCCTGAGATAGTACCCCTAATGGCACCATTAGAAGATGCTATTAGCGCGACTAACATGACCTTTGCCTCAGGAATCAGAATCGCCATTCTAAAAAATAGAATTGGTGTCGGGGAAAAAGCATCTACCAAGTCTTTCGATTACCTACCAACTTCAAACTACACCAGCTTAGCATCATTAGGAGTATCTGCATTTAAAATGACCTTAGAAAAAACAGCACAATTGGCGATACGAGAAGGTCATTTTTTTACTACAAGCACAATCTCAGAATTAAAAAATAGTCCACTTTTAGAAAGACAAAAAGCAATTCACAAAAATTGGTTTCAAGAAAAAAAAGAGACGCTTACAAATACCTATTTCTGGAATGAAAAGATTTTTAGAGGTGATGGTAATTTTAAAATTTTCGATGAAGCCGCTTTGAGTACGGCCTATTGGCAAATAAATCAACAAACTGGTGAAGTATTTGGCATGTTAGCCGATGGAACTGGAGGAGGAAGTGAAGATACCATTAAACAACTATCAGATATCATGGCAGTGCTATCTGTTTATATTGCACTTCTTGCTGAAATGAAAGTACTCAATTCAATAGGTGGCATGGCTCTAAGTATTGTGGCTACGTATGGCGTCACCTTAACAAAGCTATATGCCATTGTCTGTGAAACCATTGTCATCATGGATGCTTCTGGAATGGATGATAAAATTAAAGGAGCATTAAAGGAATTCGCCTTTAATGTCGCTAAAACCATATACTTTGAAAAGGGTATTAAATCTGGAAATATAATGACGGGTCTTGACGCCTTGATTGGAATGATGGGTGTCCCCACCAATCCCTTTAGTTAATAATGTATTTAAAACAATAATCAAATGAAAAATAAAATCAAAATTATTTTGATGCTAGTGTTGCTTGTGTATGGAAATGGGGTTTCACAAACATCCGAACAACAAAAAAAGCTAGCTAAAAATCAAAAGTCAAGGGATAGCATTCATCCATGTATTTCGCTCGAAGAGGCTTTACAACTTGCCAATGCAAGGAAAAGGAGTATTGAAGCAGCCTTAAAGGCTAAAAATAACACCCCAAAAGTTCAATTTCAAGACAGCCTAAAAAATAAATTACCACTGAAAACCAGGTCAGCAATCTCTGAAAATGATTTTGTATTTAGTGGAGATTACAGGGATCTCCTAACCTTAGAACTGGCCTCTAAAATAGCAGGCTTTGAACCTTCAAGGGCGCGTAAAACACACATATTACAAGGGATGACCGGTGAAATTTTGAGATTTACTTGGGAAAATGGGCGGGAAATCGTAAAAGAAAAATCTGCCACCAACCGCAAAAGAACGGTCACTTTTCTTCCTGATCTGGTCGAAATAAAATGGGTAGATAGCGAAGCGGATATGGAGTCTTTCCTCTATTTCATTGATCTAGAAAAATACCCTGAGAAAACAAAAGTAACCAGTGTTGGAGAAGATACTTACTGGAGTCCTACAAAGGAACATTTAGAAGTGTATGATCATGGCGTATCCTTTATCCTGAAGGTCGATATTTCTAACGATGTGATTAGCGATAAAGAAAAAACGATGGCCTTAGCCAAACTAATTATAGCAGAGCAATTAAAATAATCATCTAAAAAACTAAACAAAATGAAAAATCTATTAAAATTGACTCTGGTAATACTACTTTTAGTTTCCTGTAAGGACACTAATCAATCTAAAGCTATGGAAAGCGTATTGGATGAAGTAGTAGGTAAGAATGAAGACATCAATAAAAAATATGAGCTTCTACAACAGGAATTAGGGACAAAAACGCTTTTGACAAACGAACAACTACTAAAAGCCTTCCCAAAAACATTGGGCAGCCTTAGTCTTGATACCGACGAAGCTAGAATTACATCTAGCGAAACGGTGGTCGGAAGTTTTGGAGCTGGTGCTGTACACCTAGAAATTTTGGATGCTGGCGCTAAGAATGTAATGTCAGCTGTTATTCCATTAAAAATGTTAGAGCTAAACAAAGTTACCTCGGAATATAACCATACCATTAGATACTCCAAAAAAGAGCGAAATGGTGTCTTAACCTTTGGAACCGATCGTGATGAAGACACAAAATCTGATTACCAATCTGAAATTAGATTTCTGTACGACCGTCGGTTTTATGTAACGCTCGAAGGCAAGAGTATGCATGTAGACGAGCTTTGGGATGCGATACAACTTACTGATTTAAATCAATTTAAAAAGTTTAACAACTAAATAGGCAAGCCATGGACTACTTTACATCCCTGAGTGAATCTCAAATAGTGGGCATTATTTTAGCCTTAGCCGTCGTCCCTTTTTTATTCATTGCTTTACGACGTTGGTGGTGGGCAAAACAATCGGTGCATTGGCCTAAAACTAAGGGAATAGTGATTGACGGAATTAAGTTTCGACTTTCTAGAAGTTTAGATTTTTTATACACCTACGATGTTAATGGTGTTAGCTATAAAGGAGATAAGCCCTTTTTTTATAATTCGTATAAAACCGTCAAAAAAGTAGCTCGTTTAACAGCGTTGTATCCCGACGGAAAACAAGTTGTGGTATATTATCATCCATTAAACCATAAAATATCGACCTTAGAACCAGGAAGAAAAGACGGTGTAAATGGTGCATTGTTTTTATTGCTATTTCTTTTTTTAGCCGGTTTAATGGCTCTTAGCTCCCCTGGTTTCATTTCCGAAATCTTAGATTATTTTCTAAAAATTATTCTCTAACTCTTAAAATATAGGTCTTATGAAAAAATTAGTAGTAGTGTTTGCATTTTTATCCTTGCAAGTGAACCTTGCTCAAGATCATCCGAAAGTAGAAAACCATCCCTCCCAAAAAATGGATGTCGTACTGTTTACTTTTGGTTTGATGGATGTGATTACCATTGGAGCTATGTCTGCCTCTGGTGAGCTCAGCTTAAATTTTCCGAAAGATATTAGTTTTATTTCTGAAGCGGCAAAAGAAAATTCCTGGTCAGATACCGCATTTACCCTATTTTCTAAATGTTCTAATAGTTTTGATATTCTATCCGATGAAGAAAATGGAAAAGCAGTTAGTGGCGGTTATATTTCCTTAGCAACTAAAGAGCAGCCCTATATGGGGTTATTATTTATGGTTTCTGACGAAAATTTAATACCCTGGGTAGAAGATTCTTATTCGAACAGCGCTATCGTAAGTTCCTATTTTGAAGTGGTGTATCTGGAATCAGATTTTAGGTATCAGGGAGATTGTAATTCAAGCGTTAGCAATACCGAGGATGATACTATTGAAACGCTTTATTCGTATGATGTTGACTTAAAAGCCGGCTTTAATTTTATTGAGTATGCTATTGAAAGCGTAAAGGAGCACAAGATACCCAGCATGTACGAGGAAGGAGTTTTCGATACCATAGCCAAGCCTAGTAAAATTTTGGTGACCTCATCACAAACAATACCAACAAATACCAAGTGGATTGGTAAGTTCTTTTACAACTAGAACATTATGAAAACAGCTTATAAAATTATTTCTCTACTCTTATTTTCGTTGTCTTATGTAAGTAATTCCCAAACCACTGAGCAACAAAAAATGATAGCCTAAACCATAAGAATGCGAGATAGCATCATGAATACACCAGAAATAAAAGCGATGATGGAACAGGCTAACCAGATAGATAAGGATGCTAAAAAGAACGCTATACCTACAACGAATCCTATTCCTAAAATCACAAAAAGTGAGAATATCTATTGGCAGAACACATTGGCCAGCGCTAAGAATAAACTAGTATAGTCTTGAAATAATAAAACCGAAGATCTGGTTATCAGCTGTTCCTATGAGTCTAAGAACAATGACATAAATTATGTGAACCTTATAGTCAGAAACGCAGACGCAACCTATTTTTTTTTAGGTCCGCAGGGAACGATTCAACCACACATCAGCTAGTGGTGTATAAAAAGTGCCGTACAATAGCTATTTTAAACCTCGCTATAAATAGCGGCGATTTCCTGACTATACTTTTCTCGTATCACTCTTCTTTTGAGTTTTAAGGTAGGGGTCAATTCCGCTAAAGAACCGTCTTGATGAATAGGCAACCAAGGAGTGGCTATTAATTTAAATTTTTTGATTTGCTCTATATGACCAAATTCGGGATTGTAGGCGTCGATTACTTTTTGATATTTTCGAATGACTTTTTCATGTTGAATCATATCCTCTAAAGTGGTCCACTGCATTTTTTTATGGAGACACCAATTTTTTAGTGCCTCTGGCGAGGGTAAGATTAAAGCGGAGACAAACTTTTGCTTGTCGCCAATGACCATCATTTGTTCAATTAAAAAATCTTCTTTCAATCTATTTTCTATAGGAGCAGGCGCCACGTACTTGCCCCCTGAGGTTTTTAATAGTTCTTTCTTCCGATCCGTAATTTTGAGGAATTCTCTTCCATCGGGTCCCTTAATTAGTTTTCCGATATCCCCGGTACAAAACCATTTTTTACCATATATAGTTTTAAATACTTGGGCATTTATTTCTGGCTTTTTATAGTATCCTAGCATCACATTGGGACCGTGAGCCATAATTTCACCTTCCCCCTCTTTATAATCTCCTGCGGTCGTATCAATATACAATTCCACACCGGCAATTGCCGACCCTACTGTTCCGATGATGGTGCCATTGGGTTCTAAAGAGTTTGCGGTTAAGGTTGGCGAAGTCTCCGTTAAGCCATACGCTTCCCGAATAGGGATCCCTGCCGCACAAAACACACGCAATATTTTATCCGGACAAGGGGCGGCACCCGTAACAATTTGTTTTACATTACCCCCAAGGGCAGCTCTCCATTTACTAAAAATTAATTTATCTGCAAGATTCCATTTTAACCCTTCCACAAAAGACAGCTGCTGGTCTAGCTTGTAATTGTCTGTGAGGCTGAGGGCCCAAAAAAATAGCTTTCTCTTTACGCCATCTAAAGCCAATCCTTTGTTGTAAATAGCTTCGTAAATCTTTTCTAGTAATCTAGGTACTGTCGTAAAAGCGACGGGAGCAACTGCTGCCAAATCTCCATCCGGTCCACTAAGGTTATCCGTACCGCAGAAATATACCGAAGCTCCTTTATAACTATAACAAAAGGAAACGGCGCGTTCATAAATATGACAAAGTGGAAGAAAACTCAATACCTTCTCATTACTTTTTACCACTAATAACGGTGATGTTGCAGTCACCACATGCATAATATTGGCATGGCTCAGCATCACTCCTTTAGGGTTGCCTGTTGTGCCAGAGGTATAAATAATGGTGACTAAATCATCTGCTTTTATTTTAGAAGTAATACTTTCTAAGGCTGAAGTTCCTGAAGCATCAAAAATGCTTTCCCAAAAAGGACTGCCCTTCAAGCCATCGAAGGTATAGATATGTTTTAGGGTAGCTACGGCTTTGTGGGTTTCGGACAGTTTATCATACAAATCGAGTCCCCCACAGAAAGCCGCTTTTACCTCAGCCTCATTTAAAATATACTCGTATTCCGAAACACTGATGGTTGGGTATAAAGGAATACTAATCATCCCCGCCATTTGTACGGCGTAATCCATAACGATCCATTCTGGCCGATTTTTGTAAGAAACAATCGCCACCTTATCCCCAGGCACTAGGCCCAGTTTTAATAAACCCGCTGCGGCTTTTGCTGCAGTATCCTTTAATTTTTGAGTGCTGTACGATTCCCAATGCCCTTCTTTATTTCTGCCACTAATACAAACTTCTAAAGGGTTATTTTTTAATTGGTAGTCAAGTAAATCGAAGAGTCTAGTCATTGGTTTGGCTTATTTTGGTTTTCCCGAATATACAACATAAAATGTTTTCATTCAACGGTCTAACTCAAGAATCAATTCAAAATTATTCGAACATGATACTAATAAATTCAGCGACGCAGGCTGGTTTATCTTCTCCCTCAATTTCTACGGAACAGTGCCAAGTGATTTTGATACCGTTGTGGGCATATTCCTCTATAGCCGCAACCTTGCCATGTAATCGTAGCTTGCTATCCACTAAGACGGCATTTGGAAAACGAACTTTATTTAAGCCATAGTTTACTCCCATTTTTACCGATGTAACTTGGATAAGGTCTCCCAACATTTTAGATAAAAGGGAGACCGACATAAAGCCGTGTGCTACTGGTTTTTTAAAGGGGGACTTCTGGGTCGCCTTTTCTACACCTACATGGATCCACTGAAAATCTAAGGTAGCTTTGGCAAAATCATTGATCATTTCTTGGGTGACCCTGATCCATTCTCCTGAAGGAAGCGTTTTGCCCTCATAGGAAGCAAATTCTTTTACGTCTTTAAAAATTAGTTGAGCCATTTTTCTAGTATTTATCGTGAAGTACCCCCATCAATAGTTAAACAAATCCCAGAAACGAAACGTGCTTCATCGGAGGCTAAATATAAATATCCATAAGCAATATCAATAGGTTCTGCCGCTATTTTTAAGGGAATACTTGCCTTTATTGCCGCTACATGTTCTTTGGGAATTTTATCGACCATATCGGTCATGGTGAAGCCTGGGGCGATAGCATTGGCAGTGATCCCATATTTACCGAGTTCCATAGTCCAAGTCTTTGCCATGGCAATGACACCAGCTTTGGTAGCCGCATAATTAGTTTGCCCAAAATTACCTCGTAAGCCTACATTAGAGGCAGCACTTACAATTCTACCATAGTTGTTGGCTTTCATATACGGCGCAACGGCCTGAGTACATATAAAAACCCCTTTTAAGTTCACGTCTATAACAGCGTCAAATTCATCTTCGCTCATTTTTTCCAGTGTACGATCGCGAGTTATTCCGGCATTATTGATTAGAATATCTATTTTACCATATTTAGAATTTACGTGTTCAAAAAGCGCTTCTACGGCTGATTTATCGGTGACCGATACGGCATGGAATTCTGCCTTAGCACCCGATGCTGTGATCCCTTCGGCTACTTCTTGGCCCTTGGGCAGCACATCCATAATAATCACTACAGCACCTTCTTTTGCGAACAGTTCAGATATAGCTTTTCCTATGCCCTGTGAGCCTCCTGTTACAATGGCTATTTTATCCTTTAATCTCATCTTATGTTGTATTAGCTGTTATTGATTTAACCCTTTGTTACTTTTAGCTATTCTGTTAGCATTTCCTAAAACTTCGGAGTTAAAATAAATTCTAAATAGGCCTTTGATAGGCTCAGACAGGCATTTCGAATTTAATTTTCTCGCGATGTTAGCCAAAACTTTAGGTTCGTATGAATGCATTCGTTGTACCTAATGGCTTAATTTCTTAAATTTTAACCACCATTTTTCCTTTCACCTTGCGGTTCATCATTTCTTCCATAGCCTCTTTTGTCTCTGCTAAAGGAACAATTTTATGAATATGGGGTTTTAGCTTTCCTTCCGCATACCACTGCATTAGGGTCATGGTATTGCCCCTATTTTCCTTGGGATAGCTCATGGCAAAACAACCCCAGAAAACGCCAACAATCGAAGCTCCTTTCAATAAGGGTAGGTTTAAGGGCATCTTAGGAATAGTACCCGCTGCAAAGCCTACCACCAAATAGCGACCGTTCCAAGCAATACCTCTAAAGGCCTGTTCAGAAAAATCACCACCTACCGGGTCATAGATCACATCGACTCCTTTTCCGTTGGTTACTTCTTTTAGGGTAGATTTTAAATCTTGTGTGGTATAGTTAATGAGTTGATCCGCGCCGTATTTTTTGCAGAGGTCTAGCTTATCCAGGCTAGATGCTGCCGCAATGACCTTGGCACCCATTAATTTTCCTAGTGCTACAGCAGCTAGGCCAACCCCTCCGGAAGCACCCAGAACTAAGAGGGTCTCGCCTTCCATTAATTTGGCCCTGTCTTTTAAGGCGTGATACGAAGTGGCATAGGCCATCATAAAAGAGGCCGCTATGGGATAGTCCATTTGAGGTGGTTTGGGAAAACAAGCATTTGCTGGAACAATAACTTCTTCTGCTAAGCCTCAATGAGCCACGAAGCCAAAAACTTCATCGCCCACCTTTATATGGGTAACGCCCTCGCCTACTTCTTTTACGACACCTGCTATATCGCTTCCCGGGGTAAATGGCAACTCTGGTTTAAATTGATACAAGCCTTGTATGATCAAGGTATCCGGAAAATTTAGGCCACAGGCCCTTACCTGCACTACTACTTGCTTGGGCCCTGCCTGTAAATCGTCTATTTCCTCCAAGGTTAAACTGGAGGGTGGACCGTATGTTTTACATCGTATTGCTTTCATTCCTTCAACTAATTAAACCATTTCTACTATTCGTTTTCCAAAGTTCCCGAATCCGCTTGACTCTTGCCTCTTGCCTCCTGACTTTTTGCCTTCTTCCTTCTGCCTCCTGACCCTCCTGATGTTTAAAAAATCAATCTTCTATTACCTTCAACACCAATTTCCCCAACTTATCGCCAGAGAAAAGTCGGCCATAGGTCTCTGGAAAATTCTCGATACCCTCATACACATCCTCACGGGTTTTCAACTTGCCTTCTGCCATCCATTTGCCCATTTGTTGACCTGCTTCCCCATACCTTTCTGCCCAATCAAAAACAACCATTCCCTGCATGGTAGCCCTATTGACTAATAAAGAAAGGTAATTGGCTGGACCTTTTGCATGTTGCTTGTTGTTGTATTGGGAGATGGCTCCGCAAATAACCACTCTTGCATGCATGCGTAACCTACCCAATGCTGCGTCTAAAATCTCTCCTCCAACATTGTCAAAATACACATCCAAACCTTTGGGACATTCTTGTTTTAAGCGCTCTTTTACATCTTCATTTTTGTAATCGATGCAGGCATCAAAGCCTAAATCATCCACCACATAGCTACACTTCTCTTTGCCACCAGCGATCCCTATTACGGTACAGCCTTTTATCTTGGCTATTTGCCCCACAATACTGCCTACAGCACCAGCTGCACCAGAGACCACTACCACATCGCCTTCTTTAATTTTACCCACTTCTAAAATTCCGAAATAGGCGGTCATTCCCGGCATGCCCAAAGTGCCAATATACGTGGGTAAGGGTGCTAATTTTGGATCAACCTTATAATAGCCTTTTCCATCGGTGGCAACATATTGTTGCACGCCTCCGTGCCCTGAAATAAAATCGCCCACCTTAAACTTGGGGTGATTTTTTACTTTTACGACCTCGCCCACAGAACCTGCACGCATCACCGCACCAATTTCTACTGGCGCTATATATGATTTTCCTTCATTCATCCATCCACGCATGGCGGGGTCTAAAGAGATATAATGATTTTTTATCAAGACCTGCCCCTCCTCTAATTCGGGAATCGGATTCGTTTCTAAGGACCAAGTTGTAGCATCTGCTGCGCCTACGGGTCTCTTTACAAATAGTTGTTGTTTATTCATCTTATTTGATTTATCTATTTTTTATTTTTATTGGTAAAACTCTCCACATAGGCCTTCATCTTAGCTCTAATTTCGGGTTTCCACCAGAGTATGGTTGCTTCTTTTAGGGCGTTCTCGGCGTTTAAATCGAGTTTATCCCATAGCGGTTTTCTCAGTTTTCTCTTGGTATTTAACAAGATTTCTTGGTCTGCCCTCAAATAGTGTTTCATTTGTTTTTCGGAGCGTTCCAAAACGGTATCTAAGGGTAGCAGTTCATCCACTAAGCCGGCTTTTAGAGCTTCCTTACCACTTAATAATTTCCCTTCCATAATATAGCGATGTGCCAGCCCATCGCCCATCCAAAAGGCGTAAATTTCCGTTAGGTTTTGACTGATTTGTATGTTTACAGCCACTTCGTTTAGGCCAATAACATAGGGCTCGCCTTCAGCCATATACCGATTATCACTAGTAACCGCCAAAACGCATCCCCCCGCTGGCGCGTAGCCTGTTATGGCTGAGATAAACGGTTTTGTAAACTGCACCAATTGCAGGTAGAGAGCCCCAAAAGCAGTAAAAAATTCTTGCACTTGCTTTTTATCGTATTGGTATAATTCAATTAAATCTAAGCCTGCGGAAAAATAGTGCGGCTGTCCGGTTAAAATGACCCCCATCACCGAAGGGTCATCTTCTAATTTCTTAAAAACCTCGGTTAATTCGTTCACCATCTCGCGGTTGATGGCATTTACCTTTCCCCGGTTCATTTGAACGATCACATAGTTCTCTTTTTCTGTTACTACTAATGTATTCATAGGTTGTTTTTATAATGAAGTTCCCCCGTCTAAGGTTATGGTTTGTCCTGTTATGAATTTAGAATTTTCAGAAGCCAACCAGCAAATAGCTTCCGCGATTTCCGCTGCTTCTCCGAACCTGCCCATCGGTACCATTCGTTTTAATTTATCGCCCATATCCGGACTTGCAGCGAGTAATTGTTCTAACAAGGCCGAATGGGTAAATCCGGGGCACACGGCATTGATTCGGATTTTCTTTCTCCCATACTCCAAGGCCGCAGATTTTGTCATGCCTACCACGGCAAATTTACTGGCGGAATAGGAAAGGTTATTGCCGGAGGCCTTTAATCCCGCTAAAGAAGCAACATTTACTATGTTGCCATGACCCTGTTTGAGCATTTGTTGTATGGCAAGCTTCATACCATAGAATACTCCGGTTTGGTTTACTGCAATCACATTATGCCAATCTTCAAAGGAGTGATCGGCAGTCTTTGCTTGTTTTTTTCCTCCTATACCTGCATTGTTCACCATGACATCTAAACGACCCTGTGTATCAACCACACCCTGTACCAATGCCTCCACCTGCTCAAACTGGGTTACATCGGTGGCTAAGGCTGAGGCCCTACCACCGTCATTTCGAATTTCACTGGCTACGTTTTCTGCACGTTCCAGGTTGATGTCGGAGACCACGACAATAGCCTTATGGCTGCCAAAAAGTTTTGCCGTAGCTGCCCCTATACCACTGCCAGCTCCCGTTATTACTACTACTTTATCTTTTAAGTTCATTTTTTTAAGATTTTGACGCCTCTATGTTCTATAAAATATTCGTATGTATTCAATACAAATTATCAATCTGATTTTTTTGAATGGCCTGCCATGCCGTATTACAACATAAAGCAGAAGCCTTGTTTAAATTCGCAAATTTGGGATCACTAGTATGGCCATGTTTGTAGCGGTAATAAATCTGCTGAGCAATGACTGCAATCTTAAAAAGACCATAGGCATAGTAAAAAGTGAGGTGATCTATATTTCTCCCACTTTTTAGGGCATACTGCTGAACTATTTCGGTTCGGGAGGGATTGCCTTTCATCAGGGTTGGGGAGGGCAGCCCTTGTTTCATAAACTCAGGGTCCGTTGCAGTAGTCCAATAGCCTAGTGAAGTTCCCAAATCCATCATAGGATCTCCCAAGGTGCACATTTCCCAGTCTAAGACAGCTGAAATCTTCTTCCAACGGTCATTTTCAAAAACCACATTGTCATATTTAAAATCATTGTGGATAAGGCTATGATCGTATTCTTTAGGCTGATGCTCGCTCATCCAGGTCATGACCTTTTGGGCTGCTGGCACCTCATCGGTAGCGGCAGCGAGGTATTGCTTGCCCCAATTAAGTACCTGTCGTGCTACATACCCTTCGGGGCGTCCTAACTCTGAAAGCCCTGCGGCTTTGTAATCAATATGGTGAAATTCTACAAAGGCAGCTACCCAAGTATCCGAAATGATTTTAAATGCCTCTGGGGAAATTTTTTTACTAAAGGCCGATGTGGCTGTTAGGATCTCCCCGCTCACCTTCTCCATAATATAAAATGGAGCTCCTATAATCTTTGGGTCTTCATTAAAAACATATACTTTAGGACTCTTATCATAAACAGGATTTAATTGCTGTAACACCCTAAATTCGCGCCCCATATCGTGACCTCGTTTAGGTGCCGCAAAAGGGGGCCTGCGCAATACGTATTCCTTGTTCTCAATTTGAAGCAGGTAGGTGAGGTTAGAATAGCCATTGGTGAATTGTTTTACCAACAGCGCTGCCTTCTCTTGCGTTATGAGGCCATGTTCTCGCAGAAAAGCTTTAAGCTTCCCTTCATGGAGCTCCTCGCCTACTCGCACCGATTTTAATTTTTTTTCGCTAGCCATGTGTATCGTTTACATACTTTTTTATGGTGTTTTTTCCCAGTTGACTCATATGAACCTCATCAGGACCATCGGCCAAGCGCAGTGTCCGTGCCGCTGCATAGAAGTGTGCCAAGGGCGTATCACTGCCAACGCCTTTTCCGCCTAAAATTTGAATGGCTCTGTCGATAACCCTTAGGGCCATTTGGGGCGTAACTATTTTTATCATGGCAATGAGGTCTTTCGCCTCCTTGTTTCCTACTTTATCCATCTTATCCGCTGCGGATAATACCAACAAACGTGTTTGTTCTATCTCACAAGCCGAAAGAGCAATAGCTTGTCGCACACTACTAAAGCTGTCCAAAGTTCTGCCAAAAGGTTTCCGCTGCACGGTGCGTTCTGACATGATTTCTAAAGAGCGTTGCGCCATCCCGATTAAGCGCATGCAATGATGAATACGGCCAGGCCCTAAGCGGCCCTGTGCTATTTCAAAACCCCTACCCTCACCCAAGAGTAAATTAGCTTTAGGTACGCGAACATTGTTCAAAATAATTTCAGCATGCCCTTCCGGAGCATCGTGATAGCCAAAAACACTCAGTGCTCTTTCAATTTTTAAGCCTGGGGTATCCATAGGTACCAAAATCATACTCTGTTGTGCATGACGTGGAGCATCAAAATTGGTCTTCCCCATCACAATGGCAATTTTACACTTGGGATTCATAGCGCCAGAGGACCACCATTTGCGACCATGAATAACATAGTCATTTCCATCGGCCATAATAGCCGTTTCGATATTGGTAGCATCAGAAGAAGCCACCTCAGGCTCTGTCATTAAAAAAGCCGAGCGAATCTCTCCATTCATTAAAGGTTTTAGCCATTTTTCTTGTTGCTCAAGCGTTCCATATTTGGCGAGCACCTCCATATTTCCTGTATCGGGAGCGCTACAATTAAAAATTTCCGAAGACCAAAGGATGCGCCCCATGATTTCTGCTAAAGGAGCATATTCTAAATTGCTAAGTCCCGGGCTCAGTGTGCCGTACGAAGCGGGCAGAAAAACATTCCAAAGTCCGGCTTCTTTAGCCTTTTGTTTTAAGGCTTCCATTCCAGGCCATGGTTTCCAATTATTTTTTGGATCTTGATGGAATTCTGTGACCTCCTTTTCAATAGGGAGCACATGGGTTTCCATAAAATTCTTCAATTTTTCTTGAAGTGCTATCGATGTATCGCTATAATCAAAATTCATAGTTCTGTTTTATTAGCCTGAAATTAAGTAACCGCCATCTGCCGCATAAACGCCCCCTGTCATATAGGAGCCCGCATCAGAGGCCAATAACATGACAATACCCGCCATTTCATCGGGTTCTGCCACTCTTTTTAAAGGAATGACGCTGGTATATTGTGCGGCCAGTTTTTCATCGGACCAGAGACTTTCGCTAAATTTTGTTTTAATTAATCCGGGGCAAACCACGTTGGAACGAATACCATATCGGCCCCATTCTTTGGCTTGGTTTTTTGTGAGCATGATTAGGGCAGATTTCGTCATACTATACAGCCCCAATCGAAATCCGGGGTGAATGCCCTCTACGGATGCTATATTGATGATGCTACCGCCGCCGTTGGTTTTCATATGGGCTTGTGCTAAATTGGAAAAAATCCAAGGTGCCTTTACGTTGACGCCCATGATTTTATCGAACACATCCTCATCTGCTGCTTCCAAAGGTCCGTAAAACGGATTTATGGCTGCGTTATTCACCAAAATGTCTATTCGCCCATAAGCGGCTACGGTTTTAGCTATCAGTTGTTCCCTTTGGGCAGCGTCGCCAATATGACATTCAATGCCTATGGCCTCTAAACCGGCTTCTTTGAACTCCTTTGCTACAGCATCGACAGCCTCTTGTTTACGGCTACTGATTACTACTTTAGCTCCACTCTCGGCAAGACCTTTGGCTATGGAAAGCCCTATCCCCTTACTGGAACCTGTTACGATGGCTACTTTTCCCGCTAGGTTAAATTTTGATTTTATGCTCATTTTAATTGTTGGGTTTTTGGGTGTTGGGTGTTGGGTTCTGGGTGTTGGGTTTTGGGTTTTGGGTTTTGGGTTTTGGGAAAAAAAATTAAAGTTAAAGGTTTGTCCATTGTCCAAGACTCATCAGTATGAAATACGTTCTAGCCTAAAGTTCATCAAATTTTACTACTTTCTTCTATGTTGCATTGGACATTCGACTTATTTCTTGCCTCTAATTTAAGCAAATACTTGCTTCTCTGTATTCAGTGTTAGTGCTTGCTTGTCCATCAGTATTTCGGCAAGTCCCGTTGTTTTAGGGAGTTCGTATTTAAAATAAAAGTGCATGGCGTGGATTTTGTTTTCGTAGAATTCAGCACTAAAATTAGTATCCCCAGAAACCATTGCTTTTTGTGCTTCACGCCCAATATCTAACCATTGCCATGCCATGATAATGGTACTGAAAAATTCCATAAAAGGCGTGGCATCCGCCAAAAACCATTGGTAATCACCTTTCATGGCATAACCCATAAGTGATTGTAGCACTTTTTGCGTTAGTTCCAGTTTGCTTCCTAATTTTTCCGCCAATGGTTTCAACGACTCATGTGCCATACTTTCTTTAATAGAATTCGTAATTTCCTCAGAGAGTAATTGCAATGCTTTTCCATTTTCCATGGTGATCTTTCTTCCTAATAGATCTTGAGACTGGATACCGGTAGTACCTTCGTAAATAGCCGATATTCGGATATCCCGTAAGTACTGCTGTAAAATATAATCTGAACAAAAGCCATAACCTCCGAGTACCTGTACGCCATTATTCACAGAAGTAATGCCCATTTCTGAAGGATAGGTCTTGACCACTGGAGTCAATATTTCTAACAGCAACTTGTATTTTGCCCTGCCGTCTGCATCCGGTAGCGATTCTGACAGATCTTGGTATCGAGAGGTTAAAAACACCAAACTTAAGGATCCTTCGGTAATTACTTTTTGTAAGAGAAGCATTCTGCGCACATCGGGGTGATTGATGATAAGGGTTTGTTCTTGGGAAGCGTCTTTTTTTCCAGTGCGTTGCAGTTCTCTTCCTTGAGGTCTTTCTTTTGCATAGTTCAGCGAGGCATGGTAAGCTCCTGTGGCAATTGCCGCAGCTCCCCTACCCACAGCGATCCGGGCGCCGTTCATCATCAGGAACATATACTTTAAGCCTTTATGGGGTTCCCCCACTAACCAACCGGTACAGTTGTCTTTATCCCCAAAAAATAGGTGTGTGGTACAATAGCCTCTTTGACCCATTTTTTGAAAATCGCCTACCGTAGTGACATCGTTGTTTTCTAAATTACCCGCTTTATCGAGTCGTTTTTTCGGTACCACAAAGAGTGAAATTCCTTTGGTTCCTGCAGGAGCCCCTTTGATACGTGCTAATACCAAATGCACCATATTCTCGGATCCCTTGTAATCTCCTCCCGAGATAAATATTTTTTGTCCGTTTATTTTGTAGGCATCACCATCAGGCACGGCGCTGGTTACAATGTCTGAAAGCGAGCTTCCTGCCTGTGGCTCGGTGAGGCACATGGTACCCCCCCATTGGCCGGCCATCATTTTGTGAACATAGGTATCTTTGAGGAATTGATTCCCGAAATGAACAATCAATTCGGCGGCACCCACGGTAAGGCCAATATAGCCCGGTAGGTGGTTATTGGCCGCTTCCTGAATAAATGCCGAGGCATGTACAACCATCGAAGGCATTTGCATACCACCAGCTTCATAAGAAAACGGACCTGCTAAAAAGCCCATTTCACCCCCTGCTTTCATGTACTTGTTTACTTGCGGATGTACTATAATTTCCCCATCCTTAAAGTGAGCAGGGTTTTCGTCCATCTCCTTAAAGTAGGGATACAATTCCTTATCTGAAAAATCTTTTACGGAGTCGAGCATCATGGCAATAGACTCCTCATCGTATTCTGAAAAACGTTCTTGTTGCAATACCCCCTTAAGATGGTGTACGTTGAACAACAAAAATTTAAGGGTTTCCATGTCTATATAGGCATTGGCCATAATGATATCTTTTAGAGATTAATAAAGTTCAAGTTAGGATTTATTCCTAGGAATCTCATTAAACCAGTATAATAAAATTTGTAGTGCGCGAACAACGAATGCTGTATCATGGCATTATTACTGTTTTAGCCTGCATTAGCTCCACTGTTCTAAATGCTACACCCTAGCCCTGGCCTAAGCGCTTTCGAAGTTTTGAAAGACCCACTGGCGTTAATCCTAAATATGAGGCTATTAAATATTGTGGCACGCGCTGCATAAGGTCTGGGCGCTTGGCTAACAATCGTAAATAGCGCTCCTCGTTGGTACGACTATTAAGACGCTCTACTCTGGTAAAAATTTTGATAAACGCCTCTTGCATCGACAACCTACCAAAACGCTCTAACTGGTGCGACTTTTTAAATGAGTGCTCTGCATCGGACTTTGTGACGGCATAGACAACCGTAGCCTCAGTGGCTTTAAGGTAATAATTTGAGGGCGTACCCTTTACGTAGGCCGGTACATCGGTAAAAAAAATATCTTCGGTATAAAATTCTACTACTTTTTGCTCGCCTTCCACGAGCCTGTAATAGTAAATGCAGCCTGTTGCCACATAGTAAAAGTGATGCACCAATTGCCCAGGTACTACCAAGGTATCTCCTTTTTTTAGCGCTATTCGGTGGTAGCATTGCATCTGTTCCTGCAACAGGTCATCGTCTACATGCGTATAGGATAAAATTTTTTGCTTTAGGTTTTCAAGATGGTTCGTATGTACGATTGTTTTCAATGGTTGTTTTTAATTAGAAAAAAAGCCGAGATAAACACTAGTACTTTGACTCTTCGCACGGTAAATGGAATGGAGATCGTACAGGTTTAATTTCTTGAAATTTGATGATAGCTTAAGGCCTCAATTTAGCAAATAAAATTTAACCTAGTGAAGGGTAGCTTGAAAATCTGTAAAGATTTTGGATCGGAAACTTGAACGAGTTGAAACTTAAAGGCTATGATATTTTTTTGGTTTTATTGATGTATACGATGTATAGGGGCAACTTTTTTTTCTTCCACCTGGTATAGACTTAAGACATACACTTTTTTAGATGTTCATGATTGGTTTGATGGTCTGTTTGATTAATGACTATAAGGTAAGCGCAAAAAATACTTTAAAGGAAGGGGTTAAGCTTGTTATTTTTAGACTAAAGCGCAGCTTAACCTGTGCTTTTAGGGTTTCGCCGTACTCATATACTCTTGCCAGAGCACCAAAACATACTTGTTGTTTTGACCTTCTTTTATTTTTAGGAATCCGTATTCATATACAAATAGGTATACTTCGCCTTTTTGGTTTTTCCAGAAATGTGTAAAAAAATTAGGGTCGAAGCCTTTTTCCCGTAGTACAGTTTCTCTTACGGTTACTTTACCTCCCTTGTTGTATTGCTTTAATATTTTACGATTTAACTTAAGTTGGTTGTCTACTTTGTTGTAAAAGCGTTGGGGTTGCTCTTTAGCTTTCTGGTATTGGTACGCACTCTTACAGTGTAGGTTACAATATTTTTTATCGGTTCTCCCGATAATTTGCTTTTGACAATACAAACATTCTTGTTGTAATCTCATCGAATTAAACTTAAGTGAATGCTTATGCGAACATTATTCGCTTAAGATACGACTAAATCATTTTTAACCACTAGATTGAACAAAAAAAAAGATGGAACTACAAAAAAGTATCACCTTAAAACATTTATTGATCCATCATCAAAAGTGTGTTGGACTTCAATTTAGCACGAATAAAATTATACAAGCCCTGGTGGACACTTTGCCCAATGTGGCTTGGAGCCAAGAATTTGGTATGTATTATATTTTAAACAGTAAAAGCAACGTAGATTTAATTTTCAAAACTTTTCAAGGTGTCGCTTGGGTAAATGGCAACTTTTTCTTTTCAGATAAAGTAATAAATGCTGATAATCCTGAACTTAATTTGGAACGGTATCGAAAGCGAAAACCAAAATTAGGTTTTAAACCGTGCCCAGAAGAATACCTACTAAAACTTGAGCTTAAAAGGTATTCTGACAATACAGTTCGCAACTATGTATCGTGCTTTGAGACCTTCATTAATTATTATTATACCGAAGATCCAATAAGGCTCAATGAAAACGACATTCGAAAATATTTACAAAAATTAATACAAGACGGAAAGTCGAACTCTTATGTAAATATGGCCGTAAACGCTATAAAATTCTATTACGAGATTGTTCATGGCATGCCTAATAGGTTATATTCTATTGAACGACCACGAAAGGAAAAACAGTTGCCTGAAGTATTATCTAAGGAAGAAATTGTTAGGATTATCAATGCTACCAATAATATGAAGCACAAGTGTATTGTTGGGTTACTCTACTCTTCAGGCCTTCGTAGAGGAGAATTACTGAATCTTCATGTTACTGATATTGACAGTAAACGAATGGTAGTACTCATTAAAAATGGCAAAGGAAATAAAGACCGTATTTCTGTGTTGAGTCCAAATTTATTAAAAGATCTACAGGTATATTATAAAGAATACCGCCCCAAGAACTACCTTTTTGAAGGGCTTACGGGAGCTAAATATAGTGCTACTAGTGTGATAAGCATTATTTCAGCTGCAGCAAAGAAAGCTGGTATTTTAAAAAAAGTTTCGCCTCATATGTTACGGCATAGTTTTGCAACTCATCTCTTAGAAAACGGCACTGATCTAAGGCATATTCAACTTTTATTGGGTCATAGTTCCACTAAAACCACTGAAATTTACACCCATGTTGCGAATAGATCGTTTATGGAAATAAAAGATTTATTATCTTAGGCACATAGTTGGTATATATGCAATAGTGCATACCCAATTGTTGTAGGTAATTTAAAAAATGAACCAACTCCTAGATAAAATGGAAGAGATTGAATTTACAACTGGACCTAACTTTAGTTATAGTCTGGATAGAGAATTTGAACTCATTTCTTCTAATCTTGAATCTGATAAGAAGGAACTTTTAAAAGAGGATTTTACTGAATTCTTTAATAAAGGAAGGTTCCTTGTACTGAATACTTTTAGTGGCGGAATATTGTTTCTAAAAGCACCTGAACGAATCGAAAAAATAAAGATTGATTCTCGAACAACATCATATGACTTTGAAGCTTCGGTAATCTTTGAATCTGACTCAAGAAATACTGAAAATATTAAATACAAGTCCGAAGGTGGTAAAACAGAATCTATAGAATGGCATGTTAGTGAAATATTTCCAAACTTCTATAAATACGACAAGACGATTCGAATAGCTTTGTTAATAGTAATTGGTAAGATTGTAAAAAGGATTTGCGAATATGGACGGCTTAACTTTGCTTATTTAAAAATAGAAAATGAGTTCGAAATTGAATTGCTAATAAACGGACAAGTTGAGTCAAAATTAAAAATAGAACTGGAATAAAAACTACCTACAACAATAGTAACCGTTGCACAACCCCTTAATTTTTTAAACCTGA
>TARA_R110002012_G_scaffold38661_3_pt1 | contig 80244 bp, 62 predicted proteins | sample TARA_R110002012 | Tara Oceans TARA_R110002012 (sample SAMEA4396515) | marine metagenome | biome: Westerlies Biome; feature: [DCM] deep chlorophyll maximum layer (ENVO:01000326); material: water (ENVO:00002006), including particulate matter (ENVO:01000060) such as... | depth 40 m
ACTTTATAAGGCGAAGGGTGAACGTTTTTACCAACAACCTTATCTCAAGTATTTAAGCTAAATTGATTCCATAATTTTAGTTGTTACTATATAATCATTGGGTTTGTCCCGCATAACATTAAAATCGGAAAGTATTGAAAAGCATAGGTAATTATATAGGCTGGGTGTTTTTTTTAGTGGTTACGGTGAATTATGGTCATGCACAAAAAATAAACAGTGATAAACCAAAGTCCCAAGCAGGCCAGATGTTGGTGCGAATTGCGGAAATAGAAATTTATCCAGAATATACCGAAGCATATATTGCCCTATTGAAAGCGGAATCGGAGGCATCCGTACGTTTGGAACCTGGCGTTATTTGCATCTACCCTATGCAAGAAAAGGAAAACCCTTCCCAAATCAGATTGTTGGAAATATATGCCGATAACGACGCTTATCAATCCCATCTGCAGACACCGCATTTCAAATATTATAAATCCTCCACCCTTCAGATGGTCAAATCATTACAGCTTATAGACATGAACAGTCTTGATTTGGAAACCATGCCCAAACTTTTTTTGAAAATGAAACCGTAGGACTAAGGCAATTTTTTCAAAACACTTTTCCGGCAACAACCTACTTCAACAACTAATACAATACTGGTTTCCAAAACCATGTTTCCAAATGATTCTACACTTATTGAATTCACAAACTGACTTTCATTTTGCTTTTTGCAAAGGTACCTTACTTATTGTCCTATATGGATAAGTAAAATTGGTAGCAATACCAGTAATTTGTGTACTGATGCAATGTATAATGTCTACTACTTTTGCATAAAAGGCAAAGATGGATTACAGGGTTTTAGGAAATGATTTGACCGTTTCTTCTATAGGGTATGGCTGTATGGGCCTGAGTTTTGGTTATGGTCCGGCCACCGATAAAAATTATGGCATTCGATTGATCAGGGAAGCGTACGAGCAAGGAGTGACCTTTTTTGATACTGCGGAAGTCTACGGTCCGTTTGACAACGAAACGTTGGTGGGCGAGGCTTTGGAGCCTATAAGGGACAATGTTGTGATAGCCACTAAATTCGGCTTTAAGGACGGGGACTCAAAAAAAGAACAGGACAGTCGCCCAGAAACCATCAGGAAGGTGGCCGAAGCCTCTTTAAAAAGATTGCGTACGGATGTCATTGATCTGTTCTATCAGCACCGGGTAGACCCCCAGGTGCCCATGGAGGATGTTGCGGGAACGGTGAAAGACCTTATCAAAGAAGGAAAGGTGAAGCATTTTGGCCTGTCCGAGGCAGGAGTGGAATCCATACGCAGGGCGTATGCTGAACAGCCTGTAACGGCATTGCAAAGCGAATATTCCCTATGGTGGAGGGAGCCTGAAAAGGAAATTTTCCCTTTGTTGGAAGAATTGGGCATTGGTTTCGTGCCCTTCAGTCCCTTGGGAAAGGGTTTTTTGACCGGTAAGATCGATGCTGATACAACATTCTCTGAAAACGATTTTAGGAACATCGTTCCCAGATTCACGGAGGAAAATAGAAAGGCCAACCAAAAGCTGGTTGATCTTTTAGGGGAAATCGCATTGGAGAAGGGAGGTACCCCTGCACAGATTGCGCTAGCCTGGATATGGGCTCAGAGACCGTTTTTAGTTCCGATTCCGGGAACGACCAAATCACATCGACTGAAAGAGAATATCGGTGCTGTTGATATCCATTTGACACCAGCAGATTTGCTTAAAATGGAGGAAGCCTTAGTGGGTATCGAAATCAAAGGAGATCGTTATCCAAAAAAATTACAGCAACGCGTTGGGAACTGATCGGTATGACGGTTATGGTTGAAGTTGTTACCCCAAATTTTAAAGGGCCTTACGGAATTTTTCAAATACAATTGTTTTTCTATGTCGGTTAAAGGAAAGAAGGAAGCATCCGATAAGATTTACACCGGATTTATGGAACTCATGGAAAGTCAATTTCCGGTTCATGACAAGAACTCCTTGCCCATTCAAAGGAGTCCCTCATATTATGCGGATGCGTTACATGTCCATGTCAACCATTTGAATAAGGTATTGAAAAAACATAGGGGAAAAACCACGACCCAGATCATATCCGAAAAGGTATTCGCAGAGTCCAAGCTATTGTTGGAAAATACTTCTTACAGTATAATTGAAATTTCAATAGTATTGGGTTTTTCCGAACCCTCACATTTTAGCTACTTTTTTAAAAAAAGGGCAGGATTAAGTCCTGTACCATATCGGGAGAATAAAGACAAAAAAGATAATTAGTTTTAGGGCTTGGGATATTAAGCTAATAACCTGATGCAGATTTGGTTTTTCTGTTAATGCTCCAATGCGGATGGGATAGACAAATAGAGCGATTTGTAACAGTTCAAATCAAACATCCTATGCTTATATAGATCTCCAGTTTGACTAGTTTTTGATGTCGAAATAATTGATTGTATATGACTTAATTATGAAATAGATAGTTCAAATTTTATCACTATTTTTATCTTTGATTAAACACATCTAAATTGTGTTCAAAAGTTATTTTTTACTTACGGTGTTCTTAGCGGGAATACCCTTAAGATTAATATATTAAAAAGTTGATAATTAAATACCTATAAATTGGATGTGGTTTTGCCACCAATTCCAATCGTATTTCAAGCCATCCCAATGAAAAGTCGATATATTAAAGTGAGGATTGTTGGTATCTAAAATTCCTTTTTACCAAATTCACTGTCAATGAACCTTGATCTGTTCTTGCTGTTGTTAAAGGTATAGGAGAGGTTGAGGATAATCATATCCACTTCATAGACGTAATTTGTAGTGGTATAAAACCCACCTTCCCTAAAAGTGGTGATTCTTTGCTCATTGGTGTCCAGTAGTCCTAGGTCCATATTCTGCCATTGCAATGTTGCGCTCAGTCGGTCATTGAAAAAGGATTTTCGGAAGCTTAGGTTGGGGGAATAGTACCTGGAATCCTCACCTTGGGCCGTGTTTCTATCCGAAATATAATTGAAGGTGAACTGAAGTGACGCCGTTTCCGAAAAATCAAAGGTGCTATTGGCGTTAATGGAATATACAAAGGTTTCGGAATCCACGGGTCTTCCATCAAAAGAGCCATCTATTTTGTAGGTATAGAGATTGCCCCCGATAAAGTTGGACCAGTTTTTGGTGGGGCTGATTTGAGCTCCGATTTCCAAGCCTAGCGAGCGGGCCTTGCCCACATTGGTGTAGATACGGTTCAAGATGGTGTCGTTATACACCGTATTGACCCTATTGACGAGGTTCTTGACATCCTGAAAGTAGGCCGTGGCATAAATCGAATTGCCCCCTTTGAAATTTTTGGTCGCTCCCAGTTCGAACAGGTCGATGAACTCAGGCCGTAATCTTGGGTCTCCCTGCTCCAAGGTCTCCGAGTGTTCCCGTTCTGGAAACGGGTTCATTTTAAATGTGGTGGTGCGTTCCACCCTTTTGCTGTAGGCCGCTTTTATTTTGGTATTGTCCTTGAAGGTGTACTGTACCGAAGCGGAGGGGAACAGTTTTACATAGTCGTATACATAGGTAGTGTCAATGGTATTGGTCTTGTCCCTAAGGTCAAATTTCCGGTCCATGGCCTCGAGCCTTGTTCCCGCTGAATATTCCCATGATCCCTTTTTACCGCTCAATTGTGCATAGCCGGAATGTAGTTTTCTTTTGAGGTCCACCTCGCTTGAAAATTCTGGCACCAGTTCAAATTGCCCAGTGGCATTGTTCCTTCTTTCATAAACAAAATCGCCCGTATGATCCAACAATCGGTACTGGTAGCCTGTTTCCAATTGGCCGAAAGAAAATCGATTCCACCTATAATCCAGTTGAAAGCGAATTCCGTGCAACGGGTTGTCATTGGTATTGTATTCGTCCTGCAGGATCGTGTTGGTGTCGGGGTACCCGAGATTGCGGTTGGTGGTCGGGCCTCCCAACAAGGTATATTCATAAAGCAATGAAGTGGAAAGATTGGAGGAGTTGTCAAAAGTATGGGCATAGTCCAGGCTTCCCAAGACAAAATCCCCTTTCCTGATCCTCAGGTTTTCGTTATAGTATTGCATGGTATACACGCGATCACCTCCCATTGCCGGTGTTATGGCGTGATTATCGTAATAGCGGATGTCCGCCGTCCTGTCCTTACTGCGTTTCCCCGCATAAAAACCAAGGGAATAGGTGTTGGTGCTATCCGGGGCGTAGTCCACCGAAAACCTTCCGCTATAGTTCACTTCGTCAAAACTACGTTCCCCATCGGAAGGAAACCGGGTCAAGGTATCGTCGATGATGGTAAAGGCATCCCCTTCGCGTCGTCCCCCAAGGTCGTTCCTCTGGTAGTTCGCCCCAATGGAAATGTTCCAATCGCCCTTGATCATATTGTATGTGGCATCAATACCGTACCGTTGGTGGGCTTCCGCATTGTCATAGTTTTCAATGGATGGAAATCCTCCCTTTACATTGATTTGGGCAAATGCCCCGTCAATAGCTCCTTTTTTAGTGATTATGTTGAGAATTCCAGCTTTCCCTTCTGGATCATACTTGGCCGAAGGTGCCGTAATCACCTCGACTTGATCGATGGAATTGGCGGGCAGTTGGTTCAATAAGGTCGATGCCCCTCCCTGCACGGGTTTGCCATTGAGCAGGACCACAAAGCCACTGTTGCCCCGTACATTGATTTCGCCCAGACCGTTTACCGTAACCGAAGGAATGTTCCGTATCACATCCGTGGCATTCCCCCCTTGACTGTTCTGAAATTTGGTCGCATCGAAAACCTGACGGTCAATTTTGTTGATGATGGCAGCCCGTTCTCCTGCAACGACAACTTCGTCCAGTTGATTCTCCCCGATGGACAATGCTATGGTGCCAAGGTCCAGTTTCTGGTTCCTGCCCGTGATCTCGATATCGCGGATGGTACTGGTCCGATACCCTATAAAGGAAGCTTCAAGATAATAGGTGCCTTTTTTTACTGCCTCTATGCGAAAACCCCCGTCCAAATCCGTGATGACCCCTGTGATGAGTTGTTCCGATGATCGGTCATACAGGGCGGCAGTGGCATATTCCAAGGGGGTCTGACCCGTTGCATCGACAATCTTACCGCTAATCTGAGCGGATGTAACGGTAGTGAACAGGAACAAAAACAAGCAAAGAGGGTGTTTGGGAAACATGGTTTCAGGCAGCTATGATATGTTGCCCCAAAATTAGGTACTGCAATAGCGCGATTATGGTCCCTTTGAAAAAAGAATGGTATCTATCACATCTTACTTTTCTTGAACTGCAGCGGGGTCAAGCCTTCAAACCTTTTAAAATATTTTATAAAATGGGAGCTGTCCTTAAAATTTGAGGCGTATGCTATTTCGCTTATCGAAAGGTCGGTATAGGTAAGTTGCCGTTTTGCTTCTTGGACAATATGCTCTGAAATGACCTTTGATGCCGTCTTGCCGAACTCCTTTTTGCAATGGGCGTTCAGGTTCTGGGAGGTGGTATACAACAAATCAGCGTAATGGGAGACATCATTTTTGGGACTTTCTTGAAGGAGCTGTTTAAAATTGAATGCCAAGCTCTGTTCCAAATGCGATTTGTTGGGTGCATAGCGCAATAATTTGGACAGCAGGGCCTTAAGGATTCCCTCCACGGTGATTTGGGAATCTTTTGCTTGATCCTTCACCAGTTCGGAGGCCAATTGAAAGAGGGAATTGAGCGATGCATCCACGGGCACTTCAAATGCTCGGTGATTTTCAAGTTGCCTAAATTGATCATTGAGGTGTTTGTCCAATGTCCTGTCCAAAAAGCCATCTTTAAGGATGATGACATACCCTTCGGGCACACTGTCGATTTCCCAATGGTGCACTTCATCCTTTTTGACGATAAAAGCAATGGGAGGTTTGATTTCATAGGAATCTTGATCCATATGGTGAAAGCCCGATCCCTTGCTGAAATAAACCAGTTCCAGGTACTTATTGTGCCGGTGCGGTCTGGTGTAGCGCTTGTTCACATCGAAGGGCTCGATTTTGATATCCAGTGCACGGGAAATCTTGTTGTTCACTTTGATCGTTGTACCCATACGTCACTAAAATTAGGGCATATTTGCTGAACGAACGGTCCTAAAGCCCAAATGTTCCATACCCGAATCCGGACTGGTGGCCATACGGGCAGAAATTCTATAGCTGGCACAATAGGAGGCACTGCAGAGGAACGATCCTCCTTTGATCACGCATTCTTGGGCATAGGGATTGTTCGAATTGAACGCACTTGCTGCGCCTTTTGGGTTTTGTGTGACCTCTCCATTTGAAGCGAGCTTTTGATAGTAATTGGTGTTGTACCAATCACTGGTCCATTCCCACACGTTGCCGGCCATATCATGAAGACCGAAATCGTTTTTGGGGTAGCTCATGACAGGGGCACTGCGTTCAAAACCATCTTCCATCGTATTTTCCACGGGAAATTCGCCCTCCCAAGAATTGGCATGGGAGCTCAATAGGGAATTGTCATCGCCCCAAAAGAATATGCTCTCGTCTTTTCCGGCACGGGCAGCATACTCCCATTCGGCCTCCGTGGGCAATCTCCGTCCCGCCCATTTGCAATAGGCCTGTGCATCTTCATAAGCTATGTGGACCACGGGATGATTTCCCTTTCCTTCAATATCGCTGCCAGGACCGTAGGGATGCCGCCAATTGGCACCGATCTTCCATTCCCACCATTGGGAGTAATCATAGAGGTTGGGAACGCTGCTCTTTGTTTTTTTGAACACCAAAGAACCGGGCTGCAGAATGGAATCAGGGGGTTTTTGGGTGCCTTCGGGCAACTGTTTTTTCATTTCTTCCCAATCTATCTCGCGCTCGGCCATGGTAACATATCCAGTTTCGGCGACAAATTGGGCAAACTGGGCATTGGTCACTTCATGGATATCCATAAAAAAACCATTCACATGTACCGGGTGCACAGGTTTTTCATGGGACATCGCCATATGGTCATTGGGCAAGGCCCCTTGGTTGAACTCCCCGCCCGGTATCCATACCATTCCTTTGGGAGCTTCACCTGGAGCTTTGCTGGGCTTTGGAGGCTCTATGGTTGTGGAATTGCCAACACTTTCTTTTGATTGGTCCGTTTTGGATTTACAGGATATGGACAGGATCAATAGTAAAAAGCAAAAAGTATAGGTGTGCCGAGCTGTCATTTTGTTTTCGGTTTTTTGAATGTTTTTGTCCGAAGTATTTTGCAAAGGGTCGTGTGGAGTTAAATCTTTACTCTCTGTTTTTTAGATATTCCTGATACAGTTTTTGCATCTCTTCCGGTGAAAGCTTCCAATACTCGATCAAAGGATTTTTTTTCACTTTTTCATTGTATTCCTCGATAAATTGTTGATTCAAGGAATCATTGTCCTCATATTTTATCCTGAGTTCCTCCAGTTGTTTATGTAGTTCCTCCTGAACTTCTGCATATTCGGGATCTCCGTAAATATTGTTCAGTTCACTGGGGTCCTTCTGTAAATCATATAATTCCCAGACATCCATATCGTAATAGAAGTGAATCAATTTGTACCGATAGGTGGTAATCCCATAATGGCGTCTCACATCATGTTCCGAAGGGTGCTCGTAATAATGGTAATAATGAGCTTTTCGCCAATCGGAAGGTGTATTCCCCGCTAACACAGGAAGGATACTTTTTCCTTGCATGTCTTCCGGAATTTCGGTTTGTGCAATATCCAAAAAAGTTTCGGCAAAGTCGAGATTGGAGACCAAATCGGTATTGACCGTACCTGGTTTAACAATCCCAGGCCATTTTACCAATAATGGGGTGCGCAAGGATTCCTTGTACATCCATCGTTTATCGAACCAGCCGTGCTCCCCAAGATAAAACCCTTGATCGGAGGTATAAATGATAATTGTGTTTTCGTCTAGACCAGCTTCTTTTAAATAGTCCAATACCTGGCCAACACCTTTGTCCACTCCGGCCACACTGGCAAGGTAATCCCGCATATAGCGCTGGTACTTGAATCGGGTCAGGTCATCGCCCTGGGGGTTATCTTTTTTGAATTTTTTATTTATAGGCCCATAAATGGAGTCCCACTGTTTTTGTTGTTCTTCGGTAAACCCGTTTTGAGGTTGCGCTGTAATCTTGATGTCCTGTTCCATTTTCATGGCTTCCGAAATGGACATATAGTTCAAGGAGGCCACCTCCCTGTTTCCGGAATAGTCATCGAACAAGGTTTCAGGTTCAGGAATCTCAACATTTTCATACATGCCCAATTCATTGGGGCCAGGTTGCCAAGGCCTGTGCGGGGACTTATGACCAAGAAACAGCATAAAAGGTTGCTCTTCGGACTTAACGGAATCCATCCATTGAATCGCCTTATCGGTAATGATTTCGGTGGTATAACCTTCCAATTGATATTGTCCTTCCTCGTTGATAAAGGTAGGATTGTAGTAAGAACCTTGTCCAGGCAAGATGTCCACATAGTCAAAGCCTTTGGATGGGGTGTCTCCTAAATGTAGTTTTCCCAACACCCCTGTTTTATACCCTGCTTGTTGCAGGAGTTCGCCAAAAGTCTGTTGTTTAAAATCAAACTTGGTGCCAATGGTATTGTCGATAAATCCGTTTTGATGACTGTACTTTCCCGTGAGAATGGTTGCTCTTGAGGGGCCGCAGATGGAGTTTGTGACCAGACAATTGTCAAAAAGCATTCCTTCCTCGGCGATCCGATCAATGTTTGGCGTTGGAGCAACCTCTGCCAATCGTCCCCCATAAGCACTTATGGCTTGAAAGGCATGATCGTCACTGATGATGAAAACAATATTGGGCCTTTTTTTGCTTTCTTCTTTTTGCGTTGCTTCTTTTTTGATGTCACCCTTGCAGGAAACCACTAATAGGCACCCAAGAAAGATGTAAAATAGTTTGGTAATTGGTTTGTTCAATTGATGTTTCATTGGTCTTTAATAGTATTTGAAATTGACAAGTGTACGATGCCTTTTAAGTGCTAAAACTAATAAAAGGGCATCTGGGCATGGATTGTTCTTTATTGAAATGTTGCCACACCTTTAGTTGAATCTGTATGTTGTTTCATTGGGTCTATATCCAATGCGATGCGCATTCACCTGTATGGTCTGTCCCTTTTTAAGAGGGATTGTCCCACCGGCGTATACGGTCCAAGGTTTGGGTACCTCAATGGTTTTTTTGTCCCCATCCCTAAATAACCAATAAAACCCCCAAGTGTGTATTGGCCTGCTGATTGTGGTGTCGGCCGGAGGGCCATCAAATATTCGGTACCCAATGGAGGCACCTTCCGTATCACAACTTAAGGCAACGCCTTCCCTGTTCTTTTTTATTTTTGGGTTTTTGGTCAAAGGAGGTTCATTTTTTCCGTTCCACCAATGTTCCACCACCATTTCCTTTTCGGGAATTTCACTCATATCCCCAACATCTTCCAACCATTCGAACAGTACTTGTTTCAATTCTTCTTTCTTTTTCCGATACGATGGTTCATCTGCCAAATTATGGACTTCATCAGGGTCCTTGGCCGTATAATAAAGCTCCTCTTGGGGTTTCGGGGCCTTGAACCAATCCAATAGATAGGGGTTGGTAATGGTCCCGGCATCCCGCATTTCAATGATCTCTTTCATACTGGCCATTTGTTTTCGATAGGCCAAATCCTGGTATTTGGAAACTTCGGGATGAAAATTGTAAACGTATCTAAATGTGCCGTCACTAACCGAACGGACCCGATCGTATTTATCCGCCATTCTATCCCTGCCGGCAAATACATAGCGATTTTTTTCTTGGCTCTTACTAGGTCCCAAAAAGGCCTTTCCCTGTAAATAACCCGGTATTTCCGCCCCTGCAATGGAGAGCATACTGGGAGCAAAATCAATGGAGCTGATTAGGTCATTGTTCACAGTTCCGGCATTGGTTCCATTTGGGTATTTGACTATGAAGGGAATATGCAACCCCCGTTCCAATACCTCTCGTTTCATCCATGGAAGGTTGCCCCCGTGATCACTGTAGAAAATAACATAACTGCTGTCATAAACGCCGTCCTCTCTCAATTGTGTGATGAGTTCGCCGACATCACTGTCCATTTGTTCAATTCTAGTGTATAAGGCTGCTTTATCGTGCCGCATTTGTGCCGTGTTCTCGTAATACAGCGGCAAAACCATGTCGTCAGGTTCATGGTGTAAGGAATCTGGCGGGGAAATTACTTGGGATTCGTGGGATATGGCAAAATTAAAGACGCTATAAAAGGGCTGTCCCGGTGCTCTATTTTGATAAGAGGCCGCCACACTGCTTTCGTCCCATACCGTTACAGGTTCTTCAAACTGATAATCTTCCTTGGCATTATTGGTGGTATAGTATCCCACTTTTCTCAAATATTCTGGAAATGCCTTCACATTTTTGGGCAATACGGCTGAATGACTGGGAACTCCCTCGGGCATTAAGCTTGGTCTGTTTTTTGTTCGCATATGGGAGGTCCCTATGGATATTTGGTTCATTCCTGTTATTATGGAGGATCTACTGGGCGCACAAACACCTGCTGTGGTATACACTCGGGTAAAACGAACCCCTTCTTGCGCCAAGGCATCAATGTTGGGGGTACGTACCGTAGCATCCCCATAAGCACCAATATAAGGGGATATATCCTCACAAACCACCCATACAATATTGGGTTGGTTTTGGGAAATTACAATAGAGAGTGGGGCGAAGAACATTATGACCAACACGGATAATTTGGTTTTGGTCAAAATAGTCTTACGATATAAAAAAGAGTTCATACCTTGGAGTTGATAGGGTTGCTATAGTATAGAGTAACTCCAAGCCAGGATATAGACAAGGCCTCTGGATTTTTCTTCAAATAGGGGAGTGTACCACTAAAAAATGAAAAGGATAAGACGGTGATTGTGTTTTTGATTTCACACTTTAATTAACATATATTTAAAAAATTTATATATTTGAACACAACTTGTCAAAATATAACTTTATAATTGTGAATATGACAATTGTAATTTTTTAGACGTTACAAGCCACTTCAACTAACTAAACAAACTCAAAGAATGCCTCTTTCAAATAATCAAAAGGGTGATGCATTGGATTTTCAACAGAAGCTGTTGGAACGTTTGCACCGTGGGGATATGGAGGCGCTCGGATGTTTGTACGATATGCATGTGGACCATTTGATGGAATTTGGGCTGCATTATGTAACAGAGGTATCCTGGGTGGAAGATCAGGTTCACGATCTTTTTTTGGATTTGTTCAGAGCAAGGCACAAAGCGCTGCAAATCCAAAACCTTAAGGCTTACCTGTCCACTTCGTTAAAGCGAAGGTTGTTCAAGAGAAATAAATCCAAGGAATTGCTGATCGAAGAAGATAGTTTTAAGCGATTGTTGCATAACGATTCAAACCATATCGAGACTTCTTCGGAGAACAAATGGATAGATGAGGAACAGCTTGAATATTTAAAACTGGCTCTAAAAACTGCTATGGATTCCCTCACGAACCATCAACAGAACGCCCTCCACCTGCGGTTTGTGGAAAATAAATCCTATGGTGAGATTGCAGAACGCATGGAAGTGTCCAAGGCTTCCGCCAGAACTTTGTTGTATCGCAGCTTAAAAATACTTCGCGAAAAGGTGCAATTGCTCCTGTTATAAAAAAAATAAAATCTTTTTTGTCTATACACCGCACTTTTCTTTCTCTTATCTATGAAAGGGGATACAATTATGCCCTCGAATATGTAAAAACTTATGGGTCATACTCCAAAAAAAGGTTGGTCAAAAGAAAGAAAAGCCGATCTACGAAATAGAATACTCACCTCTGCCAAAAAGGAGGAAGAACTCCGTCTGCGTCGAAGAAGACGTCAATTTTATGGGGCCGCAGCGGCTTTATTGCCGATTGTATTGACAGTGGGGTATTTTTTCAATGCGTCCAAGGCCGAACCCACGATAGATCAGTTTGTTAGGAATATGCCCACGGCCACGCCACAAAACCCGGACAAGGTCACTGTAATTTTAGGGGAAGGGAACCAAGTGGCCTTGGATGAGGATGAGGGACGTGTGGAATATTCGGAAACAGGTTCCAATGTAAGTATGGGTAACGGAAAAAGTATAGAACAACGGCTAGGGGATACCGACAAGCCTACCTTTAATACCGTTATGGTCCCTTATGGAAAAAGAAGTTTCATCAAACTTTCCGATGGCACCAAAGTGTGGATCAATTCAGGGTCCAAGCTCGTGTTTCCCGCAGCTTTTTCAAAAAAGTCAAGGGAGGTCTATTTGGAAGGGGAAGCCATTTTTGAAGTGGCCCATAACAAGGACAGGCCTTTTAGGGTGAAATCCAGCAAGCAAAGTATAGAGGTGTTGGGCACTGTGTTCAATGTATCCCATTATTCCGAAGATGAGGTCATGCAAACGGTGCTTAAATCGGGCAGTATTAGAATTACCTATGAAAACGAAGATGAAGGTTTTTTGATGAAACCGGGAACGCTTTCCAGCTTTAATAAAAAATCCAAAAAAATCAGTACACAAGAAGTCGACCCAGACGATTATTTCTCTTGGAGAGATGGTTTCTTGACCTTGGACAACAGCAGTTTAGGGGAAATAGCTTCCCGTTTATCTAGATATTATAACAAACCCATCTTTTTTGGGGACAATGAACTGGCATATCAAACTTTTTCCGGTCGATTGGATTTATCCGAAGATATGGTCCGAGTGCTCCGGACAATAAAAGAAACCACAGATTTTCAAATTGTAGAAAACAAAGAAAGCATATTGCTCAAATAATAACCAACACAAACAACTACTGCCAATGAAAAATTGAAGAAGAATAAAAAAAGCCAAAGGATGCGCCAACATCCCTTGGCCTGTAATGCGTTCTATCGCAAAGAATTAACGACAAAACTATTAACTGAACAACAAAATTATGAATTATCACACTAGATGTGCGCATTTTTTGGGCATAAATGTGACCAGACACATCATTTTAGACCTAATGAGATCTTTTGCACTTTTCTTAGCTGTCGGATTGACAACGCTTTTTGCGAAGGAAACCAATGCCCAATCCAAAATGACCCTCGACTTACATGAGGTGAAAGTGGAAACCCTATTGGATGAGATCCAAAAGAACAGCGAATACATTTTTTTCTATAAAGATGGCACTCTTCCTACCAGTGACCGAATAACGGTAACCAAAAAGGATGCGACCCTTCAAATGATTTTGGAACCCGTACTGGAACGATTCAATTTAGGGTTCAAAGTACAGGATCGTCAAGTAATCATTTTTAAAAAACCACCTCCAGTTCCTTTAAAAGTCAATGATCCATTGGTCCAGGTTTCCGTTTCAGGAACCGTTACGGATCAAGGAGGCATGCCTTTGCCCGGTGCCAGTGTACTGGAAAAAGGAACAACCAATGGTGTGCAGACCGATTTTGATGGAAATTTCGTTATCGAACTATCGGATGAGGATGCGGTATTGGTGATTTCCTATATTGGGTTTGGTTCCAAAGAGATCAATGTGGCAGGGCAAACGACAATCAATGTTGTTTTGCAGGAAAGTGCAGCCGCTTTGGATGAAATTGTAGTGGTTGGATATGGAACCCAAAAGAAGAGTGACTTGACAGGGTCGGTCGCTTCCTTGGGGCAGGATGATATGAATCCAGGAGCCAATGCTTCCGTAGATCAAATGATGCAGGGTAGGGCTGCAGGTGTGCAAATAACCCAATCAAGTTCTGCTCCGGGAGGGGGATTGGCCATTCGTATTAGAGGTTCCAGTTCCTTGAATGCAAGTAACGAGCCTTTATATGTAATCGACGGCTTTCCCATTGACAACAGTCCAAATTTAAGTGGGGGAGGCGCCGCACAGGTAGGGGACAATCAAAGTCCACGAAACCCACTCAACGCATTGAACCCTGCCGATATTCAATCCATTGAAATTTTAAAGGATGCCTCTGCAACGGCTATTTATGGTTCTCGTGGTGCAAACGGTGTAATATTGGTAACTACCAAAAAGGGTGGGGAAGGACGAGTGAACATCACTTATGATGCTTACGCAGGATTGCAGACCGTGGCTAAAAAAATTGACCTTTTGACCACATCTGAATATATTGATGTGATAAATTCGTTATCGGCAGATCAAGGAAACCCGGCAGTATTCTCTTCCGAAGATATCGCCGCAATAGGGGATGGAACAGACTGGCAGAACGAAGTTTTTCGTTCAGCCCCAATAACCAGCCATAATCTATCCGTAAGCGGTGGATCGGAGAAAACATCTTTTTATGCTTCGTTGAATTACTTTGATCAAGAAGGCGTTGTAAAAAACTCGGGTATAACAAGATATACAGGAAGAATCAATCTTGATACCAAAATTGGCGAAAGAGCCCAGTTGGGATTGAACTTTAACACCAGTTTGGTAAAGGACAACAATAATGTGGACGGTATCCAGACCAATGAGAACGCGGGCCCCATATATGCCTCCTTGCTATATGATCCCACAGAGCCTATTTATAATGAAGACGGCACCTTTGCCCAATCGGCAAACCTTACCGTCAACAACCCGGTTACTTTGATCAATGCCATATCCAGTACCAATGAAACCAACAGGACATTTGGGAGTGTATTCCTAAATTACAATTTCACGGATGAGCTATCAGGTAAATTTAATTTTGGTACCGATAGGCAAACATCAAGAAGAGACATCTACAACAATTCAAATACGATATATGGTGCAGCAGCGGGAGGGATCGCCAATATCAATGCACTGGAGAGGTCCAATTATCTTTTTGAATATACAATGACCTATAACAAGCAGTTCAATGAAGATCATGCACTCACATTGCTTGGAGGTACTACGTACCAAAAATTCAGCACCCGTTTTTTCTCGGGAAACATTAGTGGTTTTCCCACGGATGACCTGCTCACCAATAATTTAGGATTGGGAAATACCAATAATGATGAATTGCAAAGTGGTAAGGAAGAGAATACCCTGCTTTCCTATCTAGGTCGTGTCAACTATACGCTTTTCGATAAATTTTTGCTTACGGCTTCCTTGCGTGCAGATGGTTCCTCTCGATTTGGTACCAATAATAAGTGGGGGTATTTCCCTTCCTTTGCTTTTGGTTGGAAATTGGAAGAAGAGGATTTTGTTCCTGAAATGTTCAACCAACTAAAGTTGCGTGCCAGTTGGGGACAGACCGGAAACCAAGAAATTGGAAACTATGCTTCCCAGCTTACATTTGGCACCGGACCCAACGTGGTGCTGGATGGGTCACTGCAGGGATCTGCAATTCCTCAGCGAATTGCCAACCCGGACCTTAAGTGGGAAACTACGGAGCAATTTAATATAGGGATTGATGCATCAATTCACCAGGGTCGTTTTAGCACTACTTTGGATTACTTTGTTAAGAGTTCCAAGGACCTTCTGTTCAACCTGCCGTTGCCCGTAGCTTCAGGATATCCCTCCATCCTTCAGAATGTAGGGGAGGTAAGAAATAGCGGTTTTGAGTTTTTGTTCAACTCCACCAATATATCCACAGACAATTTTTCATGGAAAACATCATTGAATTTCTCGGCCATAAAAAATGAAGTGGTGGATTTGGGCCGTATTGAAAGTATCGTTACCGGAAGTATCCAATCCGTTGGAAATACAGCTGTCATTCAAGAAGGCGAATCACTGGCTTCTTATTATGGGTATGTGGTTACCGGTATTTTTCAGGAAGGAGATGACATTGCAGGCTCTGCACAACCGACCGCACAACCTGGTTTTCCAATTTTTGAGGATCGTAACGGAGATGGAGCGATTACCCCATTGGATCAAACCATTATCGGAAACCCGTTCCCGGATTTCACCTATGGTATTCAAAACTCCATTACTTGGAAAGATTTCCAATTGGACTTCTTTTTTCAAGGGCAGCAAGGGGCCGATCTGATCAATATTAACCTCATAGAATCTTTGTATCCCGCAAACTTTAGGAGAAATAGGATAGCAGAACAAGTTTTGGACCGTTGGACGCCTCAGAATACGAATACCAAATGGCCGTCATCCGTCAACCCCAATGCCTATGGTGGAAGCAAGGTGAATTCCCTTACAGTACAGGATGCATCCTATTTTAGATTGAAGAATGTGATGCTAAGTTATAACGTCCCTGTAAAGAACTTGGACTTTATGAACGCTCTCCGTGTTTACGTGACAGGCCAGAACTTGTTTACCATAACCAACTATGGTGGTTTTGATCCGGAGGCCAATTCATTTGGCAGAAGTAATGTAAGGGTAGACTACAGTAGTTATCCTTTGGCCCGTACTTTCCTTTTGGGACTGACTGCTAATTTTTAAGACTCAAAACATAAAGAAATGAAATTACATAGAATAATAATCATTGCCTTATTGGCAACCGTTTTTACAGCTTGTGAAGATAAGCTCGATGAAGAAGTGTTTTCTGAACTGTCCCCTTCCAATCTCTTGAACAATGAAAAGGGAATGTCATTTTTATTGAACGCTTCTTATACCTATGCGCACAGGAACAATGACGTTCAGGCCTCATGGGGCGCGTATCATATGAGTAGCATGACCGCCGGCGAAACTTGGGGGCTTGGAGGTTCCATTGAAAACCTTTGGGTGGCCGAGATAGATTTTACTTGGGACTCCAACCATGCGCATTTTTTATCAGTTTGGCAGGTACACTATAACAGTATCCGTGATGCCAATCTTATTCTGGACAATTTGGACAATGAAAACCTTTCGGAAGAGTTTAAACAATTGACCAAGGCGGAAGCTCATTTTTTAAGGGGATGGAATTATGCTGCCCTCTATAATTGGTTTGGGGAACTTCCAATTTACGCATCTTCGGAAGATGAGCTATTGCAACCGAGAGCAACTGTGGAAGCTACACGTTCGTTTATTGAACAGGAACTTACTTTGGCCGTGAATGGTTTGCCCGTTGAAGAGCCACAATTTGGAAGAGCCTCCAAGGGAACCGCTTTAGCCGTACTTTGTAAATTTTACCTGAATACGAAACAATGGCAAAAAGCAGCTGATGCTGCTCAGGATGTCATGGATTTGGGCAAATATGAATTGCTTGAAAATTACGGGGATATTTTTGCATATGATAATGAAGGTAACCCGGAGTTGATTTGGGTGCTCCCAAAGGATGGGGCAACATTGACAGGGACAGGTCAAGGCCTGAACGCACTTACCTTTCCACCTGATTTTCCCGTGCCATTTTCGAACAACTCTGTATTTGCTGCAAGAACGTACCTTTTTGATGACTTCGTGAATTCTTTTGAGGAAACGGATACCCGTAAGGAGCAGATTATTACGGAATGGACCAGTACCAATACTGGAGAACTGGTCACAGGACTTGGAAACGATCAGTCCTTTCCGTATAAATTGCCTTTTGAGCCCAATTCCGTAGGGGCTTGGGCAGGAAACGACCTTCCCGTAATTCGCTATGCGGATATTCTACTTAGTAGGGCGGAGGCCTTGAACGAAATCTCAGGACCGACCCAAGAAGTCATCGATCTTATCAACGAGGTTAGGGAAAGGGCGGAAGCTGCGCCATACACGTTGGCAGGGTTTACCAAAGCGTCACTTCGTGATGCTATTTTGCAAGAGAGGGAATGGGAATTTTATTGGGAAGAAAAAGCCCGTGAAGATCAGATAAGACATGGTGTATTTATTTCCAGGGCCCAGGCTCGAGGCAAAAATGCACAGGATTACCATGTGTTGTTCCCCATTCCCCAAGTGGAGTTGGATGCCAATCCCAGCTTGGAACAAAATCCGGGTTATTAATTTAAAAAACCAAATAATCAATATGTTCAATTTTAAAAAGATAAACAAAATGCTTTGGGTTACTGCAGGATTTCTTGTGGTAACAACGGTCTGCTCCTGTCAGGGAAATCAAAAAGACCAAGAAAAAGATACCGAAGTTGCGCTAAGCGATCAACCTAATTTTGTCATCATTTTTGCCGATGATTTGGGTTATGGGGATTTAAGTTCTTATGGTCACCCGACCATTCGGACGCCATATTTAGATCAAATGGCCCATGAAGGCCAAAAATGGACCAACTTTTATGTGGGGGCCAGTGTTTGTACACCTAGTCGTGCTGCATTAATGACAGGTAGGCTGCCCGTGAGAAACGGTATGGCCAGCAGCGAAGTCCGTGTGCTTTTTCCTGATTCGCACAATGGGTTGCCTCAAACGGAGGTTACCATAGCGGAGCAGATGAAAGCGGCAGGCTACGCAACAGCGGCAATAGGGAAATGGCACTTGGGGCACAAGGAAGAGTTTCTTCCTACCAGTCATGGCTTTGATTCCTATTTCGGAATCCCCTACAGCAACGACATGGACAATTTGGTTCCCTTTAGATCGATGGAAGGGTATTTTGATTTTTGGAAATCCGAAGAGCGAAAGGATATCAATACATTTAATGTTCCTTTGATGAGGGATACGGAAATCGTTGAACGTCCGGCCGATCAGCATACCATTACCAAGAGATATACGGAAGAGGCTGTAAAATTTATTGAAGAGAAAAAAGACGAACCTTTCTTTTTGTATCTGGCGCACAACCTTCCCCATGTGCCCTTGTTCACTTCCAAGGAATTTGAAGGCACCAGCCCAAGAGGTTTATACGGCGATGTCGTGGAAGAGATAGACCATAGTGTTGGGCAAGTACTCGATGCCTTAAAACAAAATGGGCTCGCGGAAAACACCATTGTGGTGTTTACATCCGATAATGGCCCTTGGTTGATTATGAACGAAGAAGGGGGAAGTGCTGGACTGTTGAGAAACGGAAAAGGATCCACCTGGGAAGGGGGCATGCGCGAGCCTTGTATTTTTTGGTCTCCTGGTAGAATAAAACCCGGAATAGTTACCGATTTGGGAACAACAATGGACTTGTTCACTACTTTCAGTAATATGGTAAACGTACCAATTCCTGACGATAGGGTAATGGATGGAGTGGATTTGGCCCCCGTATTATTTGAGGGGCGGAAGAGCCCGAGGAATGATATGTTCTACTATCGCGGAGATAAGCTCTACGCTGCGAGAGTAGGGGATTATAAGGCACATTATGTTACGCAAGACCCCTATGGTCCAGATGCTGTGGAGCATGAGACACCTTTACTTTATAACTTGAATGTAGATCCTTCCGAGAAATATGATATATCCAAAGAAAACCCGGAAATCATTGCCAAAATCAATGAGGCGGTAAAAATTCATAATGATAATATGGTAAAAGGTCCAGATCAATTAAAAGATCGTGGCTAATAAGAATCTATCTTGGTTTAGTTAATTATTTGATAGAAATTCAAGGAGAAAAGCACGGTGCAAGCCGTGCTTTTTAATTTTTCATAAATTTTAAAACTTTCAGATAAATGGATGGTCCTGATATTGTTATCCGCTGCATATTCATGATCTGAACTATCTATCATTTAACTACATGCATTTATTGGCATATCTTCGTGGATAGATAGGGTGTGCCGGATGGTTGAGACCATCCAAAACGGAAAATTTGAGCCATCCAATATTTGGATGTAGAATTTTGAAAGTCAAGTTTTTGTGTTAGTACCGAGGGTGCTCAATTTTATCCGGAGAAGCTGATATACTTTGTCCGGCTTTTCCAACCAGCACTTACCTACCATATAAAATGAACTTAATTGCCTCACAATGGCACTAGAACTAATTGGCTATCTTCTGTTCAATTGTTTTAGAAAAAGGTGTTCCCTTAGTACACTTTTTATTACAATTAACGCTATGACAGCAAGCGAGACAATGCCGGAAATCAAAATGTAATTGTAAAATCCTTCGGTAAACCCGCTCTTGAAATAGGGCAATAACATTGTAAATCCCAAAATATACACTCCAAAACAAATAGGGGTGATGATGTAATTTGCCCTCAATCTTATGCCATAATATTTTTTCAGGTATTCTTGGTAAGTCCTATTGTCCAGCGCGATCAGCTGGCTTTCCTTTCGGTAAATGCTGACAAACTCGATGATGACCCTAAAGCCAAGACTGGTAATCATCAACAAAAGGCCCAGCGTAAAATTATTCCAGTCACTGCTGGCATATTTGATTGCAAAGGCCATCAAAATTATTATGGTTATGGACAGTACTGCTATTGTTGCGAATTGTCCATTGCGTTGTTTCCTGGCCTTTTTAATAATGTTGTCCGGCTTATCGAGGGTCAAGTCGCTATTTTGACTTTTCCAAATTTGGGATAGATCATCGTTTTTCATTTGTGATACATTTTAAAAGTGAATTTCTGATTCTGCTCAATCGGGTTCTCAATGCACCGTGTGCGATTCCCTGCATTTCCGCTATCGAAGCTTGGGGAACTTCCTCCAGTTCTAGCAGTATGATGGCTTTATTGGTCGGGCTGAGTTTATCGATACATTGGTACATTCTTTTAATCTGTGCTTCCCGTTTATCGCTTTTCCCATCGGTTGCACCTGTTTCCAGAACGGCTTCGTTGATCGGGACAAGTTTTTTGGGTTTTCGTAAATCTCCCAAACAGGTGTTTACGGCAATTCTGTAAATCCAAGTGCCAAGGGATGACTCGGACCGGAAAGTCTTTCTATGGTTCCACACCTTGATGAAGGTTTCTTGCTGCCACTCTTTTGCCAAATTCTCGTCCCCTGAGGCATAGCCCAAACATAATCCATAGACCTTATGAGCATGTGAATTATATATTTGTTGGAATTCATTTTCTATGTCCATTCAGTGCTCTGCTAGTATTTGTTTGATTTGTTCCATGAACCATTCTGGCTTGTCGAACATGACAAAGTGAGCGGAATTATCGGCAATGATCAAATCATATTTTGCTAAGTTAGCGTATTGGTCCGTATAGGTCTGTTCCACCATTGCTCTTCCATAGGGCTTGTCCGCTGCGATTATTGTTACCGGAACGGAAATATTCTTAAGGTCTTCCCTTACATCTAATTTGAGATAATCGGTATAGCCGTACACATAGGTTTTTCTATCGGCCAATATCAACCAGTCTTTAATGCTTTCTTGGGTTTCCGCATATAAGCTCATTCCTTGGGCCATACCTTGGGCCATTTGCTCAAATTCGGTCTCGTCCATGGACAATAACCGGTTGTTGAACGGGCTGTCATATGCCAGACTTTCAGGATCAAAATTTGGGATCATGAGCGCACCTGTGGCAGGTAATGCGTCTATCAATATGATTTTGGATATCTTGTTGTTCTCCCTGCTGGCGAGCCAGGTGGCTATTGTGCCACCTAAACTATGCCCGATTACGGTCAGGTTGTTCAGTTGGTTCTTGTGGATGTAATTTTCAATGGATTCATTGACTTTGGGTAGCCAAGGAAATTCAATGGGCGCTTTGCCACCGAAACCGGCAAGTGTAAGAATATGGCACTCATGGTTTTTCTCCAACTGTCCGACTATGGAATCCCAGCTTTCGCCGGGGACCGTAAAGCCGGGAATGAGCAGAACCGGTGTTCCACTGCCCGTAACCTCTATATGAACAGGTTGAGGTTGGTCGATCTGTTGCGCCTGGGTAAGACAAGTAAACAATATTGCCAAGGAAAGAAAGGTGTTTTTCATAATTTTTGTATTTGATTTTTGCTTTAGATGCAGAAATCAAAAAATGTTACAAGGGTATCTACAGAAAGAACCATATAGTCATCCCGATTATGGCCCGTATTTCCTTTTTCCTAAACTTAGATTTTCCTTTATTTTCAATATTTTATTTTTTTGAGCTGAATATACTTACTAAACAGCTCACATATTTACTGTTTTTGAGCCGAATAAATAGTCTAATCGGCTCATGCGATACAATTGGCAACAAAAGGATTGGCCCAATTTTCAATATCAAACCGTTGATGTTGAAGATAAACTGTTTGATTTTGCTCAAAGAACCGGGCGAATCAGTGGGGTGTTGGAAGGACTTTCGGAAACGGAGCAGACGGATGCCATGATCAGCATAATGGTATCCGAGGCCATAAAGACATCGGAAATCGAAGGTGAATATTTGAGCCGGAATGATGTGATGTCCTCGATCAAGAGGAATTAAGGAATCATTACAGATCATTTGTTATGTTTTGAATTCTCTCCTGGATGATTTCCATTCGTTCATCAGCCTGATCAAAATATAAGCTTCCACGAATCGCGGTTAAGATAGTCTTATCATTTTTGCAGATATTTAGCTTTTTAATCAAGAATTGTTTTACTTCTTTTTCAGATGCAAGAATTTGCTCATCAATATTTGTGGTGTAGTTAAAAAGATAGGCTATATCCTCTAAATCATGGCTGGCGTAAATATCTTTAATTCCCCTGTCAAAAAAGGCTTCCATTTTTGTAGCAACAAAGTAGGGTAATGGTAACACTTTAATGATTACTTTGTCTAACGTTTTGGTTTATAGCTTTTTCAAAACCTTTAGCAAACCATGGGTTGGAAGGAGCCCAACCTACACTTTGCGTGGACATTACATCAATTTTCAAATCTTCATATCGAAACCGACAATTCACGTTGTCTTCTGCGCTTTGTGTAAATCCTTTTTCAATCAGTTGTTCCCTTAACCCTTCTAACTCCGCAAAGCTGGCCAGTTGAAAAGTAAGGTCAAGATCTTTTGTGGGCCTAATATCTTCTGCTGCGGTGTCATCAATATAAAGGCTTACCATAGCCCCGCCAACATAAACCACTTCGTCGTTTAAATTACCCAAGGCCTTAGCTATTTTTTTCGTAGTTGCTCTATTGATTAATGTGTTTTTTAGCATATTCTTTGCTCGAGGTGTTCAAGTGCTAAGTTTTTTTCCCGTGCTCTACCTACTCTAACAGCATCCATTAGTGCCAATAGCTCATAAAGGTAGTCGTCCAGTGCTACGGCTTTTGGTACTGTTGGATACAAAGGAGTAATACTTTGGCCACGAGCTCTGCCCTTGGCATAAGGCCAAACGTATTTTTCTTCGCTTACAATTTCCATATCCAAAGGTGGAGCACTATGGGCGGTTAATGTACCACGTACTATGGCGCCTGGATGTTGAGGGAATACCACCGCCAGGCCATATTTAATAAAATCAAAGAACAATTTTCGGTTTACTTCTTTGCCCTTGTTCAAGAGAAGCCCTGCATATGTAGACCGGGATATTGAACTGCTGATTTCTGATTGACTCATATAAAGCATATCGGCCAGTGCTATTTGAATGTAGTCGGAATCATTTATGGCGATTAGCTTTGCCAATACGACTACATCTTGAGGTTTCATTTGTCGGAAATTCTTATTCATAATTATTTCATATTGCGATATGCAATATTAAATATAAAATATTGAAAAACAATGTAATATGAAAAAATATCGTATATCGCGATATGCGATATTATGAATTGGAAGAATGAACTTTACGAGATTTAGATTATTTCATTCGTGTAAAGCCTATTCTGGATGGGACGGATTATGGGAGCCAGGAAGTCCTTTATAGGTCTGCTCGTCCAAAGTTGGAAAACTGTAAATTTTACCTTTCGATCCGGCAATGGGAATGTTTATGGGCGATACGTCCAGACCCTTGTTGATAAAACTAGGGTTGGTATTCAAAGGATTCTAGATTGCGTTCATTGTCCCAACTCAATGCACCTATATTTTCACCCCATAAAGAGACACCAATAACATCTACCATTCCGAGTCTTTTTCTTTATCAAAATTGGTGCCCGAAGCACGTTCACGTTCTTTTCCCTTTAATTTGAGGAGTTGAATTGGACTAATGCCCGAATCGGTCATGAATTTGTCCAAGGCTGCTAAGTCCCCAAATACCCTTAGGATTTGTATCAAGGTCAATAATGAAGTATTGTTTTCGGATTCAAAGTTTTTTATGGTTTGGGTATGGAAGCCGGTCGTATTGGCCAATTGTTCTTGAGTCATGTTTAGATTCAAGCGTCGCTGGCGAACCCTTTTCGTAAGCTCTTTTAAAAAAGTATAATTAAAGTATAGTATATTTTTAAACGCTACTATTTTTGACTCATTGCTTTGATTATTCCTCATTGGTGCCAAGCTATAGCTTATCCTTGTCACCTTGTGTTTTTCTCAATGCCTTTTTGTGTGTTTGAAAATTCCAGTTTTGATCTAAGGGTTTCAATATTCTCACTGACCTTTGTGTCAAGCACGCTTGCATATTTTTTAGTCGTGGCCAGCTTTTTGTGTCCCGGTAATTTGGATACGGTTTCAATCGGTACGCCATTGGACCGGGTTACGGTGGTAGCGAATGTATGGCGAGCCATATGAATGGTCGGATTGGTTAGATTGATTCGATTACCTATACTTTGCCGGGTTTTGCTGCACCCATTCCCATAAAAAATTTTAGTACGGCTATCAAAAATAGAGCGGCCAAGGCAGGGGTCCAGCTTCCTGTAACATCAAATATGACTCCAAATAGGGATGGGCCTGTGGCAGCAATAATATATCCAATGGATTGTGCCATCCCAGAAAGGGAAGTAGCCTCATCTGAATCCCTTGAACGAAGTACCAAAAAAAGTAAGGACAGACCAAAGGTACCCCCAAGTACAAATCCGATTAGGGACACCCATAACCAAACCAGTCCCAAGGAACGGACAATAAGGCCGACCAAGCCTATTAATTCAATACCGGCTAAAAAAAGCACGATTGAACGTTGGTCCCTTCGCCGACCGGCCAGCACTGGTATCAGTAAAGATCCCAATATGCCAGTGGCCTGCGAAAGCGAAAGCATCCATCCAGCAAAGTTGGCACCATGTCCCCTGTCTTGAACAATCAATGGGAGCCATGCCAAGATTACATAAAAGGTCAGCGATTGTAGTCCCATAAACAAGGCTACTTGCCAGGCCAACTTGGATTTTACAAGCGATTTTATGCCCGTTGATCGATTACTACTGGGTGGAGTTCGTTTTAAGCGAGTGACTTGAGGGAGCCAAAGTAAAAAAGCAAGGAAAGCACAAACCGTCCATACGACCAAAGAACCTTGCCATCCCAAGTCCTTATGGTGAGCCAAAGGAACGCTTAACCCTGCTGCCAGGGAAGCGCCAACGGCCATAACGCTCGAATAAAGGCTAGTAATCAGCCCCGAGTTTGCTGAGAAATTTCGTTTGGTTAGGCTCGGTAGCAATACATTCCCAAAAGCAATGGCTATTCCAATGAGCAAGGTGCCAAAGTAGAGCGTGAAAATGGGTCCGAGTGATCTCAATACTATACCTAAGGTCAATAGGGCCATTGCCAACAACAAGGTCCATCCCATACCAAGTCTTCTAGTAACTATCGGGGTTAAAGTCGAAATAATACCAAACGCGATCAAGGGAAGTGTGGTCAAAAGGCCCAAAAGTCCGTTGGAAAGACCCGTGGATTTTTGAATGTCGGATACTAAAGGGCCCACACTGGCGAGTGCAGGTCGCAGGTTCAAAGCAATCAATAGGATACCTGCGAGAAGTAATACATCTCCTGATTTCCATAAATGGGTCTTTTTCATGCTGACGGTTGTGCGCTACAGTGGTTTGAATCCTTGGATGATAGGTAAGTTGCCTTCGGAGGACAACTAAAAATAGTTAAGTGACAAAGTTCCGTTAATTTTAACATTCGACCTATAAAAAATTCGTTTAATTATGTTATACATATACTTGAGAACAATACACTGATCTTTCATTCGGTCAAGTAAGTGTTTGGTAATTAAGTGAATGGGATTGAAATATGGGTGGTTTGGTGATGGGCCGGGAATTTTTACGTGGATGAGCATATCCTGAACAACAACTAAACTCACCGATTTTCATTATAAGCCTTTGCGCTAAAGTAACAATATGAGCCTTCTTTTTTTTGAATGAAACCAGTGTTAACGATAAATTTCACCAAATGCAATAAAATGGCATGTGGAGCCCTTAGTCCATATGGATGCACATATTTTGTCCAAATGTTTGAATAATTGAAAAAAAAACAATTACTTTGTTATGTAATACATAATACAATTATGAAAGGAATTATCGCAGCAACTTATGCACCCATGCATACGAACGGGTTGCTCAACACGGATATTATTGGGGAATATTGTCGCTATCTAATGTCCAATGGAGTATCGGGAGCATTTGTCAATGGTTCCACTGGGGATTTTGTATCCTTGAGCACGGCGGAACGGAAAAAATTGATTGCGGCCTGGGCCACACAGAGACAGCAGGGGTTTTATGTCATAAACCATGTAGGGCATACTAACTTGAGAGAGGCCCAAGAATTGGCCAAACACGGTGCTGACATGGTGGATGCAACGGCGGCCTTGCCCCCTTTTTATTTTCGACCAAAGACTGTGGATGAACTTGTGCACTATTGTGGGCAAATCGCCAAGGCTGCTCCTAACATCCCTTTTTATTACTATCATATCCCGGTACTTACCAGGGTGAACTTGTCTATGTTGGGATTTATTGAAGCAGCCAAGAAGCAGATTCCAAATTTCGCAGGTATAAAGTATACGGAAGATAATCTGAGCGATTTTGAACGATGTATGGAGAAAGGTAATGATGCCATAGATATGTTTTTTGGTATCGATGAAAAGTATATTGACAGTGTATTGGTAGGCGCCAAGGGCTGGGTGGGCAGTACCTATAATCATTTGGCACCGCTATATCAAGGCGTGGCCAAGTACGCTTCCCAGGGAAACCTGGAGGCTGCCAGACAGCTTCAGGGGAAGGCTATCCGGTTTGTCCAGGTTTTGGAAGCCATAGGAGGATATCACGGCGGTGGAAAAAGCTTTATGAGACATCTGGGATTGGATATGGGCCCTAGCCGCTTTCCGCATACAACATTTAATGATTCCCAATTGCTAAAAGCCTTGGAATTGTTCCATAAGGAAGGGCTTTCTGAGTATTTTCCTGACCCATTTCACAGGGGTTCAGATACATAAGATAAAAAATTTAAATTATTATGTTAGACATAATACAAATAATTATATATATTTGCTCATAACACTTAATTAATCAAACTATTACATTTATGAAACTCTCAAAGAATGCTGAAAAGAATAAGGCATCCGGCCCCGCTAGGGCCTTGGGCTTGAATAGGACTTCAATCCTATTCGTGGTTGCCCTGCTGCTGAATGTGTTTGCGGTTTCGGTTTACGCGCAGTCAAGCCAAATTACCGGTACTGTTACGGATCAAGAAGGGATACCACTTCCGGGTGCCACTGTATTGGTAAAGGGTACCACGAATGGTGCGCAAACGGATTTTGATGGAAACTACTCCATTGAAGCTGCCACTGGGGACGTCTTGGTATTTAGTTATATCGGATTCACGGCCCAAGAAGTGGTGGTGTCAGACCTAACGGTTATTGATGTGATGCTGTCCCAAAGTACCGCGGTCTTGGATGAGGTTGTGGTGACCGGCTATGGTAGTCAATCGCGTGCCACTCTTACCTCTTCAGTGGCCAAATTGGATACCAAGGTGCTGGAAAGTGCTACACGATCCAACCCGGCTACAGCTTTGCAGGGTACCGTAGCGGGACTTAGGGTGACCAACACCACTGGACAACCGGGCTCTACACCACAAGTGGTGCTCCGTGGCGGGACCAATTTTAGTGGAAACGACGCGCCTTTAATTTTGGTGGACGGTGTACCCAGTTCCTTTTATGCCCTCAATTCAGATGATATTGAATCGATGGAAGTTCTTAAAGATGCCGCTGCAACGGCCATTTATGGTGCAAGGTCGGCCAATGGGGTTATCTTGATCACCACTAAAAAAGGTAAAGCTGGAAGATCTTCCATTAATTATAAATACCGTTACAGTATCAACGAGGAGCGTAACGACCAACAGTATCTGGGAGCGGCGGACCACATCAATTACAATAGACAGTCCATAGCTTGGTTCAGGGAAGCTACCGATAATCCAGGTGCTTTTGGTGCGTTTTTGGATGCCAACCAAAGCGCGGGAACTGGTAACAATACGACCAATGACCCGTTTACAACCCAATTGTTGACAGCGGACAATCAATATTTGCTGGATCAGCCCGGATGGCGTGCGATACCTGATATATTGAATCCGGCACAACAGATACTATTTTTTGATAACAAGGGTGTTGGTGACCGCATCTATCAAAGCAGTGAATCCAAAGACCATTACCTTTCTTTTGATGGGGGTAACGAAAAGGGAACCTATTATATGGGATTGGGTCTTCTTGATAATGAAGGACTCATCTTAGGCTCCGGTTTTAAGAGGTATTCCGGAAAATTTAGCGGATCGTACAAGGTGACGGATAGGGTCGAGGTAAACTCCAACATCCTGTACTCGCACTCTAATTTAAATTTAAGCCCTTTGGGAAGTGAGGACACCGTGTTTAGAAGATTTCAAGGACAGGCTCCTACCGCACGAACATTTGACAGCAATCCAGATGGAACCTTTTCCGATCAGTATGCGGTAGGTCAAAATCAAGGTTTTGGAAATCCTTTGTATTATCAGGACAAGTTTGTTCGGAAAAATTTGGAGCAACGCCTACAGCTTTCCGTGGGCCTGGAATGGGATATCATCGATGATTTGACCTTGTCTTTGACCGGTAGTCATTTTGCAATCAACAACCACAATGAAAGTTTTAATAGGGCCTTTAGGACCGGTAGTACAGATGGTCCATTGCGCACAGCGCGGGAGGCTTCGGTCAGTCTGGATAGAACATTGAGAAATCAGTACACCGGTACGCTGAACTACACCAAAAGATTTGGGCTGCACAATGTAAACGCTTTGATCGGGGCGGAATATTTTAAGGATAACTTCTTTCAAACATCGGCTGGGACACGGAATTCCCCGACCGATTTGATTGAGACCCTTAATGCAGGGGCCGAGGCCAATGGTATACCATTTAGTTTTGAAACCGAATATGTGATCACTTCCACTTTTGGTAGATTACTATATGATTACGACAATAAATATTTGGTTGGTTTTACCTTCAGAAATGATGGTTCGTCGAGGCTTGGCAATAACAAATATGGGTTCTTTCCTGGAGTTTCTTTTGGTTGGAATGCCCATAATGAAACGTTTTTCCAGAATATGGGACTGGACAAGGTCTTAACTACCTTCAAGCCAAGAGTAAGCTATGGGGTGAATGGTAACCAAGATGTCCTGAGCAATTATGGGGTTTATGGTTCCTATGGCTCCCAAGGAGTGTACAATGGACAGACGGGATATGCCAATACGAGTTTGGCCACACTTGACCTGAAATGGGAAAAGGCTACCACCTTCAATGTTGGTTTGGATGTCTCCCTGTTTGATAGCAGATTGTCCCTTATTGCGGATGTATATACCCGGGATATCAAGGATAAACTAGCTAGTCTGACATTGCCTTATTACACGGGGTTTAGTGGTATATTGACCAATAATGGTACCTATAGGAACAAAGGCTTTGAACTTCAGGTCAATGGTGATATTATTCGGAAGGAGGATTTTACATGGAACATGGGGGCAACGTTTACCAGGAACAGGAACTATGTGGTTGCTTTGCCTGAAAACGATAATGAGCGAAACCGACAGGGGGGTAGCTTGATTTGGAATCAGTCAACGGGCCAAGAGGAATGGGTCGGCGGTTTGCAGGAAGGTCAACGTTTTGGTGGCGACCTAATAGTTGCCTTTGAACAAGAGCGTATTTATGCCAATCAAGCAGAAGCTGATGCGGACAATTCCATTACGGACGAATTTGCCCCAGGAGCCAGTAGGAACCAGCGGTGGGCCGGTGATGTAAAGTGGGTCGATCAAAATGGAGATGGGATTATCAACAATTTGGATAGAAAGGTAATCGGTCGTACAACTCCCGATTTTGTTGGGGGCTTTAACACCAGCGTGACCTATAAAAACTTCAGTCTCTTTGTACAGACAGATTTTGCGACCGGACATCTGGTTTGGAACCATATACGGAACAAGGGATATGGACAGACCCAAGGAAACTTGGCGCAGCCCATTGAAGTATTGGACTCATGGACTCCGACCAATACGGACACGGAATGGCCCCGATTTGTTTTTGTGAACGGAACCAAGAACGTATGGAGGGGGAATGAAAGTGTCGCTAGCCTACAGACCGAAGCTAATGAACAGTTTTGGGAGAAGGGGGATTACCTGGCCTTGAGGGAGGTGACACTGCGCTATGATTTTCCGTCAGCCTATTTTGGTGATGTGATCAAAAGATTGAGCCTCAACCTTACGGGAACCAACTTGCATTATTTTAAGAGCATGAGTGGTGATACACCAGAGGTTGGAGGAGTGCAGTACGGGGAATTCCCGGTACCAAAGACGATAACTATCGGACTTAATGTAACATTTTAAAATTAGAGTGATGAAAAAGTATATATATATTCTAACAGCAATAATAAGCCTCTATTCTTGTGAAAGCGAATTGGAGCTGGACGCACCGAGTGAACTTACTACCGGAGGGTTTTGGGATACAGAGGAAGGCGCAAGAACAGCCCATACTGGCCTATTTGCCAGCTTGCGCGGGGAAGCCGCTGACCTGTGGCTGCTCGGGGAGATACGTAGTGATGTATGGGGCGGACGGACATATGAGTCCCCTTCAAACCTAGCCTTGATCGAATCCAGTTTTACCCAAGCAACCGCTCCGTTTGGAGGATGGGCTGGGTTTTACACCCAGATACATAGGGTAAACGACTTCTTGGCCAACGTACCCAACGTGGAGTTCATTAATGAGTCGGATAAAGACCATTTATTGGGCCAAGCTTATGGGTTGAGGGCATTTTATTACTATACCTTGTTAAAAACCTGGGGCGATGTACCAATCATCTTGGAACCTTTATCCACAGTGGATCCCAATGGACTGAGCAGGGAAAGATCCACTCAGTCCGAGGTAATGGACCAAATAAAGTCGGACATTGAGGCCTCGTTGAACGCATTTGGTTCTGATACTACTTTCTGGGAAGACAATAGAAATTTTTGGAGCAAAGCAGCGACCTTGGCTCTTAAGGGAGACGTATATATTTGGTCCGGAAATTTAATGGGTGGTGGAAGCGCCGACTTTACCACCGCCAAGAATGCATTGGAGCAGATAGGGTCCATCGGTATTGGACTGGCCCCAAGTATTGATGAACTATGGGGGGTGGCCAATGAAGGGAATAATGAATTTATATTTGCTTTGCAATATCAAAGGGACGAAGCCTCTAATATTTATAATAGCTTTACGGGAAGGACAACGGAAATCAATCCGCAGTTCAATGCTGATGGCGAATCGATGAGTGATTTTATCATAGCCGGTGCCAATCGGTATGGACCATCCGAAAAGACCATTCTGTTATTGGATGACAATGCGGATGACCGAAAGAATGCTACATTTATTCAGTTGTACACCGATGACAATGGTGGTGCAGGGTATCCCATGTACAACGAACCTACCTACTTTGGTTCCATATTGAACAAATTTTTGGGAAGGGTAGACGCTACCGAGCGAATATTTGAGAATGATGTACCCTTATATAGATATGCCGATGTGCTGTTGCTATTGGCAGAGGCAAAAAATTACTTAGGGGAGGATCCTTCAGGGGAAATCAATCAAATTCGTCAAAGGGCCTATGGTGAAGATTACGATCCCGGAATCCACGCTTATGTAAATGGTACCCAAGTTGCTAATACCAATGCTATCCTCACTGAACGATACAGGGAGTTTGTGGCCGAAGGAAAGAGATGGTGGGACCTTAGGCGCGCGGGAGATAATTTCGTCATTGACAATATCAGTTTCCTGAACCCTGGTGATGAGTATAAGTTGTTGTTGCCGATTTCTGACGACATGATCGGACGTAATCCATTATTGGATCAAACGCCCGGATGGGAATAAAAGGGTGAGTGAATTGATTTGAGTTAGCGAGTTAGTTTAGTTTAGTTACTAGTTATTTGATTCAAGAGAAGAAGGTCCGATATGTCGGGCCTTTTTTCTATTGTGAAATAGGGAACATAAAAAATGGATTTGGATATGATTGGATTGGAGCAGCTTGAATGAATAGGGATGTAGCTGTTGCCAATGGAAGATTATGCCACGGGGCCATTACTGGGGAAAACTACATTCCAAACCCGGTAATGACCAATCGTCTTGTTTACTGCGCGCGAAGACAGTGGATTATTTTTTTTCGTATTTAAAAATATGGTCAAAATGAGGCTCTAGATGTCGTCTCATGGCATTTCGAAAGGTTTCGGGTGATCCTATCTTTAAATTGTCCAGAAGCATTCGGTGGGTGACAAAGGTACCCTTGGTGTAATGGTATTCGTCCAAATCACGGTTTTCGGTATCCCTTAAGTAAACATACTCAAAAACAGGTAACAACAGGCCTTGGAACCGCTGTAGGGTGTCATTTCTTGAAATCTGATAGAGTTTGCCATGGAAGGCAACTTCCTTGTCCAAAGTAAAACGAACCTTGCCCGTATCCGTGGCTTCTTCTTCTTCAACAATGGCCTCCAATTCATCAATGTCCTTGTCGGTTTTGTGCTCGAATAGAAAATCCGCCATTCCCATTTCCAGGATCAAACGTAGTTCGAATAGGTTTTTTAAGGTTTCCGTACCCAATAGGGTAGGATCCATGATTCGTTCGAAATTGTTGATAATGTCGGGCTGTTTCAATATCATGCCCCGATGTTTTTTGGATTCGATAAGTCCAAGGGTCCTCAATCGCAACAAGGCTTCTCGCACAACCGTTCTGCTAACGCCAAAACTTTCGGCAAAATCCAATTCCTTGGGAATGGGATCGCCTGGACCCATCTCGTTCACTTTAAAAAACTCCAGTAAGCTCAATTCAACTTTGTCTACAAGTGAAAGGGTGTCGACCGGCTTTAATTTCTTTAACTGCTTCATAGCTTAACGAATTGCTGCCTTAGCGCATCTTGAATGTTAATGGTGGCAAATAAACATAATTCCTTTTTAGGAGTAGTGCAAATATATTGAAAATTTATGTATATTTGTATTATGTCATACATATTATGAAATATTCTTCAATATATAAAACGGCACTGTTGACGGATGTGCTCCCATTTTGGGAGCAATATTCCATTGACCACTCAAATGGGGGGTACTTTACGTGTCTCGATCAAACGGGTAAGGTGTATGATACCGATAAGTTCGTTTGGCTACAGGGAAGACAGGCTTGGTTATATGCCATGCTATACAATACTGTAGAGCAAAAAGAAAAATGGCTTGACTTCTCCAAATCTGGGATTGACTTCCTTCAAAGGTTTGGGAGCGATTCACTGGGTAATTTCTATTTTTCCTTGACGTCTGATGGACGGCCCTTGGTACAGCCCTACAATATTTTCTCTGATTGTTTTGCTGCCATGGCTTTTGCCCAATACGCTAAGGCAGCGGGGGATCAGACTGCTGGGAGAATTGCTGAGAAGACTTACCAAAATATTCTGGTAAGAAGGGATAACCCCAAAGGAAAATATGAAAAGGGTACTGGTACAAGAGCGCTTAAAAATTTTGCTTTGCCCATGATATTGTCCAACCTGGTGCTGGAATTGGAACACATACTGCCGTCCGATCAGGTGGAGCGTACCTTGGATACCTGTGTAGAGGAGGTAATGGGAGTGTTCTTAAAAAAAGAGTCAGGCCTCATTTATGAAAATGTAAACTTTGATGGATCGTTGAACGACTCGTTCGAGGGCCGGTTGATCAATCCAGGCCACGGTTTGGAAGCCATGTGGTTCATAGCCGACATAGCGTCCCGTAGAAAGGATGCCGAATTGATCCAGAAATGCAAGGAAACTGTATTACGGCTTCTTGATTTTGGTTGGGACGACCAGTACGAGGGAATTTTTTACTTTATGGATGCCAAGGGACATCCACCGCAACAGTTGGAGCACGATCAAAAATTATGGTGGGTGCATTTAGAGGCTTTGGTGGCATTGGCGAAAATGTACCAGCTCACGGAATGCCCAAAAATATGGGAATGGTATGAAAAAGTCCATCAGTACACCTGGAGCCGTTTTCCAGATCCTGAACATGGCGAATGGTTCGGTTACTTAAACCGTCAGGGCCACCCACACTTAACCTTAAAAGGTGGTAAGTGGAAAGGCTGTTTTCACGTTCCACGTGCCCTTTATCAATGCTGGAAAACATTTGAAACAATCGAAAATAAAAACACAGTGCAATGAATCTGATCCGTTTAATATCCAAATTATCACTGAGTGTCCTTGTTGTTGTTTTGGCACTTTCATGCGGTAGCAAACAAAACCATACCATTGAAGTAAAGGCTCAGCAACCTGTCTTGCCCGTTTTGGTGGGAAAAGATGACAATCAAGTCCTAAAGGTCGAACTAAATGTACCTGAACTTCCCAATGCAGTAGTTGTCGAGGAATTCGAATTCTCCTTGGAGGGCACCACGAACATAAGTGACTTTGTGGAAGCAACACTGTTTTATAATGATGAGGATGATTTTGAGAAGGCTTCGGTTGTCCAAAAAACGAAAAATCTGGCGGAGTTATTTTCCATTCATGGAATTCAGCCCTTAACCGAAGGCAAACAATACTTCTGGCTTTCTGTTCGTGTAAACGAGCAACCTAATTTAACTGGAAAAATCGGTGTAAAATTATTGAATGCAACACTTTCCGATGGTTCCCAGGTAGCAGTTCAAATGGAGGCGTCTTCCCAACCACAGCGTTTGGGTATTGCGCTGAGGCAACGGGGTCAGGACAATATAGACACCTATCGCATACCCGGAATGGCGACCACAAATACTGGAACCTTGATAGCTGTTTACGATAACCGATATAACGACCCGGTAGACCTGCAAGAAGATATCGATGTGGGCATGAGCCGCAGTACGGACGGGGGAGCAACTTGGGAGCCGATGAGGGTAATCATGGATATGGGGGAATATAATGGCTTGCCGGAGGATCAAAACGGAATCGGAGACCCGGCCGTGTTGGTGGACCGTGCGACCAATACCATTTGGGTGGCAGCTCTTTGGCTTCATGGTTATCCAGGGGAGCGTGCATGGAATGCTTCCCAGCCTGGTTTGTCCGAGGAAAAAACCGGCCAACTAATTTTGGTGAAAAGTGAGGACGATGGTTTAACGTGGTCATCCCCGATCAATATTACCGAGACGACAAAGCATCCTGAATGGCAACTGTTCTTTAACGGTCCAGGGGCTGGCATTACCATGGAGGACGGTACCTTGGTGTTTCCTGCGCAGTTTAAGGATAAGGACCGAGTTCCGCATTCAACAATAATTTATAGTGAGGATGGAGGTGAATCTTGGGATGTGGGAACCGGTGCCAAATCGGAGACCACCGAAGCACAGGTAGTGCAGATATCCGACGGAACGCTTATGCTCAATATGCGTGACGATCGTAACAGGGCCAACAGAAAGGACAGTTTGAACGGCCGATCGGTGGCTATTAGTCGCGATATGGGTACAACTTGGGAGGAACATCCTACCTCTCGAAAGGCATTGATCGAACCCAATTGCATGGCGAGCATTGTTGCATTTGATCATCCAGAACAGGGAAAAATCTTATTTTTTTCGAATCCAGACTCCAAGACCCGTCGTAACCATATCACCATAAAAACAAGTTTTGATTTGGGAATGTCCTGGCCAAAGGATAATCAAATAGAATTATACGCCGATGATACCTATGGATACTCTTGTCTTTCCATTATCGATGACAATTATTTGGGCATTCTCTATGAAGGGAAAAAGGAACTGTATTTTCAAAAAATTCCTTTGAACGAGCTGATTGGATCCTAACCTATTTTGATGAAGACACTTTTGGTTTATCCCATCCATGAATTGAAAAAATTACAATTCGCTATCGGTGTGGCAGGCATCTTATTTTTTGCAACCATTGCGGAAGTTTATGCACAATCGGTAGAAACGGAACTAGAAAAAGCATACCCTATAATACCCACTCCAAAAAGTGTCGAATACGGGAATGGTGTGGTCAACTTTGATGGATTCCATATACAATCCAATGATTTTCAAAAGGAAACGGCCCGGTTCCTTCAAGAATTTTTAGAAGAAAAAGGGGTGCCATATCATACTTCGGGTTTAGCTATCAAACTCCAAAAGAATAGTTCTATTGGACCAAACGATGAGGCCTATGATTTAAAAATCGATCGTAGGGTAACGATTTCCGCACCATCGCAAAAAGGTGTGTATTATGCTATCGCAACCCTGAAACAATTGTTTCGAAAAGTGGATGGAACCGGACATTTTCCCATGGTCAACATCATGGACTGGCCCTCATTTGCGGTCAGGGGCTTTATGCACGATACCGGAAGAAATTTTCAATCTGTAGACCAATTGAAAGAACAGATTGAGGTACTGGCCAATTACAAGTACAACATTTTTCATTGGCATTTAACCGATAATCCAGGATGGAGATTGGAAAGTCTTAAATACCCACAATTGCAATCGGACGGGGCCTTTTCCAGGGATGTTGGCCAGTATTATTCGCAAGAGGATTTCAAGGAGATTTTGGCTTTTTGTAAAGCGCGGAACATCACTGTAATTCCGGAATTTGATATTCCAGGTCATACGGAGGCGTTCCGCAGGGCCTTTGGTTTCCAAAAAATGAATAACCCAGAAGTGTTGGCCATTCTTTTGGATTTATTCGATGAGCTTATGTCGCTTGCTGATGACGATGAGATGCCCTATATACACATGGGCACCGATGAGGTAAGAAATAGGGCCGAGGAGGTTCCGCAAGCGTTTATAGAGACTATTGCCCTTTTTATCCAGAAAAGCAATCGAAAGGTTATCACTTGGAAAGAAGGAATTGAATTGGATAATGATATTGTCACCATACAGCAACTATGGGCACAGCATCCTCCATCCAAAGGGAGGCAATTTATTGACTCTAGAGCCAATTATATCAACCATTTGGACCCTTTGGCTGGAATGGTAAGGTTGTTTTTTCAACAGCCTGGCCGCCAAAAAGGTGGCGATGCAATGGCCCTGGGTGGTATCTTGTGTGCATGGCCTGATAATGCTGTGTCCAAAGAGCGTGATATTTTACGCCAGAACCCCATCTACCCTTCCATCGTTTTTTATTCTGATGCTATTTGGAACGGAAGGCCAGACTATGACCAATTGTATTGGACCATCCTTCCAGAAGTCGATTCGGATGGATTCAAGGCCTTTCAAAGCTTGGAGGAAAAAGTGATCAGGCACCGTGATCTGTTCTTTTCGAGCAAAGAATTTCCTTATGTTTCCCAAACCCATGTACCATGGCAGATCATAGGGCCTTTTGATCATAATGGTGATGTTTCGACATCTTTTCCAATCGAAACGGAAATCAAGGAAAGCTACGTGATCGATGGTCATCCGTACAGTTGGACGGGCCCTTATATGGGAGGAACTATTCATTTGAAGCACTTTTTTGGATTACCTTCGATAACGGATGCAGAGCGCGGAACATTTTACGCCACGACCCAAATATATTCACCCAATGTGCGCAAACAGGATTTTTGGATCGGATTTCATGGATGGTCGCGTTCCGGAGGACGTCGAGGAGGCCCTTTTCCCAAACAGGGGTCATGGCATCATACCCAGCCAAAAATATGGGTGAACGGCAATAGTATAGCCCCACCAAAATGGAGGCAACCAGACTTTCCGGTGAAATCGGACGAGGTGCCCTTTATTGATGAAGATTACTTTTATCGTGAAACGACCAAAATCCCGTTGCGGAAAGGATGGAACACCATACTGCTGAAGGTGCCTTTTGATGAGCCTTCGTGGAAATGGATGTTTACCTGTATACCTATTTTGCAAACACAGCAAGGTGTTAAAGAGGCTAAAGAATTAGAATTTAGATTAACTACCAAAGCAGAGCGAAATGACAATTAAACGGTTTATATTATTTATTGTCCTATGTTGTGTCACATGTATTTCTACCGGGCAAAATCAACAAAAACTGGTTTTGGATTCGCTGCCCCCCATAATAGGTTCAGATCTTGATGTCGGCAATGGCTTTGCAGGAATGATGGGTGGTGAACAGGAAGGTGTCCTGATTGCTGCCGGTGGGGCCAATTTTCCCAATGGACTTCCTTGGGAAGGTGGTTCCAAGGTATGGAGTGATGCCATTTATTATTTAGATGGTGGGCAATGGAACAGGGCGACAACCAAATTACCTAAGCAACTAGCTTATGGTGCAAGTGTTGCTTTGCCTGAAGGTATTTTGTTAGTTGGCGGTGAGAATGCACAGGGAAGCACAGATCAAGTTCTACTATTGCAGATAGATACTGAAAGTAAATCTGTAACCCTAACTGAGTATCCCGACCTGCCCGAACCATTGGCCTATTCCTCCGCAGTGCTGGAAAATGGATATGTGTATGTGGTCGGGGGGAAAAATACCAATGCCACCACGAATTCCTTTTACAGGTTGTCCCTTGATACAAAATCTTGGGAACGGTTATCGGATTTTCCGGGGGAACCAAGAGCTCTGCATGTGGCAGCGATACAGGATACCCAGCACTCCAGAAAATTATTCGTCATCGGCGGCAGAAATCAAGAAACTGGAAAAAAATCAGTTCCCCTCACCGCATTTTTGGCATATGACCTGCAGCACGGAAGCTGGAGCAAAGCAGGGGAAGTGAAAATAAACAATACGCCGTTGGTCTTGATGGGCGCTTATGCAAGGGCCATGGGGTCTATGCACATTTTGGTTTATGGTGGTTCCGATGAGGTACTTTTCAATCGGCTCGAAAATATGGCATTGGAGATGCAAATGGAGAAGAACGACTCCCTATTAAAAAAAATGGTGCAGGAACGGGACGATATTTTAAATAATCATCCCGGGTTTTCAAACAAGGTCTTATCATACAACACCATTACGGGAAAGTGGTTCGTTTACGATTCCCTGCCCAGGCCCTTGCCTGTCACCGCACTTGCTTTTGAGCAAGAAGAAGATGTGGTCGTTATTTCTGGTGAAGTTTCACCGGGTGTCCGGACTAATGTCGTTCAAAAAATTACGGAAGGGGAGGCGGTGAAACCCTTTGGAACTATCAACTATGTCGTATTGTTCGGATACCTCATGCTATCATTGCTCATAGGAGTTTATTTTTCATATAAACAAAAGTCGACCAACGATTATTTTGTAGGTGGAGGGCGTATACCATGGTGGGCCAGTGGGCTCAGTGTTTTTGGCACTTTGCTCAGCGCGATTACCTTCATGGCCATTCCAGCAAAGGCATTTGTTACCGATTGGTCCTTTTTTATGCTGAATATGGCGGCCATAGCCATTACACCATTGATTTCCTTGGTTTTCATACCTTTTTTTAATCGACTGAAAATCACAACGGCTTACGAATTTTTGGAGGACCGTTTTAATTATGCGGCTCGGGCCTTCGGTAGTCTGTCCTTTATCTTATTTCAATTGGGGCGTATCGGTATTGTGCTTTTGTTGCCCTCTTTGGCCATATCCATAGTAACAGGTATTCCAGTGGAGATCAGTATATTGATCATGAGCTTGCTTTGTATCGCATATACGGCATTTGGTGGAATTGAGGCGGTTATCTGGACGGATGTGTTACAGGTGGTCGTACTATTGGGAGGAAGCGTGCTGGCGGTAGTATGGATCATGCTGCACACCGAAAGTTCATTTGGTGATATGATCAGTTATGCTTCTGAAAAACACAAGTTCAATGTTGCCAATATGGATTTTGATTTCACTAAATCCACCTTTTGGGTCGTGACCATTGGCGGACTTGCCTCGGCAATGGTGACACAAGGAACGGACCAGACCATAGTCCAGAGGTACCTGACCAGTACAGATGTAAAGAACTCCCAAAAAACTTTGTATACCAATGCTGTTTTAACGTTACCGGCCAGTATCATTTTCTTTGGTCTGGGAACATTATTGTTTGTTTTTTACTCTGAATTTCCGGAACGTTTGTCTCCAACCATTTCCAATAACGACGCTATTTTTCCCATGTATATTGTAAAGGAATTGCCGGTTGGGGTATCGGGTCTTTTGGTAGCAGGCATTTTTTCTGCGGCCATGAGTAGCATTAGCAGTAGTCTAAACTCGGTTTCCACAGCCTTTTGCAACGATTTTTACAAACGGTTCAATCAAGAGGTGGCCGATAAACGATTATTGCGTATAGCAAGAATAGTTACGGTACTTACGGGGCTTATTGGGATGTTGCTCGCACTTTGGATGGCCAACTCCAACATAAAATCGCTCTGGGATGAATTTTATAGGTATCTCGGACTATTTACAGGAGGTTTGGGTGGCATGTTCTTGTTGGGCATGCTTACAAAAAAGGCCAATGCCAAAGGTACATTGTTGGGGTTGTTTGCCAGTGCCGTCCTTATTTGGTATATCAGCGTTTATACCGAAATAAGCTTTTTGATGTATGCCTTCTTTGGAGTTATGTCTTGTTATGGATTCGGTTACATCTTTAGTCTTATGTTCAACAAACCTAATAGATAAACAAGTATAAGCTTGAATTGGAGCTTGGTTATGTGCTGCAGATGAATTGAAGAGCTTAAAGTTGAAATCCGGATATGGGTTTTGGGAGGGTCTCAAAATGATTTGCATCCTTTTAAAATGCTAATTTTTTGAAAAGAAGAATGAAAGTAAAAACCAAATTGAAAATAGCCTTAACCGTTATTGGACTTTTCATCCTAAGCGGAATCCCGACCCTTAGCGCACAGTTTAAACTACCTTCCATTTTCACGGATAATATGGTTTTACAGCGCAATAAACCCATTCATATCTGGGGTTGGGGCAAGCCAAAGAAGATCGTTGAGATTACATTTGATGGAGAAACCAAGACCGATGTGGTCAAATCCGATGCATCTTGGAGCATATACCTTAACCCACGTAAAGCGAATACAACTGGGCACCTATTGAAAATACGCCATGGTGAAGAACAATTTTCATTGGAAAATATACTGATTGGCGATATTTGGCTTTGTCTTGGGCAATCCAATATGGAATGGCCACTACAAAAGGAAATGCACTACGCTGGGGAAGTCGATAAAACCGATCAAAGATGGTTGCGTTTTTTTAATCCTACCTATGCAGGTAAAGGGGTGTACAACAAAACCTTTGGAGATACAATCGTAAGGAGGTTGAATGCCGATGGTTTTTACCAGGGTCAATGGGAGATAAGCAATCCAAAAACGGCTATGGGTATGAGTGCCGTCGGCTACTATTTTGGTCAAGCTATCCTGAATACGATAAGAGTGCCTGTTGGATTGGTAAATCTGGCCATCGGAGGGGCACCATTGGAAACTTTCATCAGTACAGAGTCCTTATATCAATCCAATACATACAGGGACAAGGTATCCAACAATTGGCTTTACAATGATCATTTGCCCATATGGGTCAGGAAAAGGGGCACGCAGAACCTCGCAGGGGCCAAGTCGGTCCCTACCGATAGTTTAGGGCCAAATCACGCCTATAAACCAGGGTTTGCATACAAAGTGGGGGTGAAGCCCTTGTTCCAACTACCAATAAAAGGAATTATCTGGTATCAAGGGGAAAGCAACGCGCAAGAACCAGAAAGGGTAAATGAATACGCTGACCTTCAAGCATTGCTGGCTGACGATTATAGAATTGGATGGAAAGATGCGAAAATGCCATTTTACTGGGTGCAGTTGTCCTCTATCGATACCGTAAACTATGATGCGCAGCTATGGCCACAATTTCGGAATGAGCAAAGAAAGCTATTGTCCTTGATTTCCCATGGAGGAATGGCGGTGACATCGGACATTGGCGCAAAAAATGATGTACACCCTACGAATAAAAAAGCGGTGGGCGAACGTTTGGCTCGATGGGCCTTGTTCAATACCTACAAGCGAGATATCGTACCATCGGGACCATTGGTCAAAAAAGTGGAATTCAATAGGAATCGGTTAATGGTAACTTTTGAATATGGAGAAGGACTTGCGAGCAAGGATGGATCGGAGTTGCGCGGATTTTCCTTGGATGGCCGAAATCCTATCAGAGCAGAAATACAAGATGGAAAAGTAATCATTCCGGTTCAAGACCGCCCCGAATATTTATACTATGGATGGCAGGCGTGGACCCATGCCAATTTGGTGAATTCGGAGCAATTGCCCGCATCGACCTTTCGTATGCCTGTAACCTCAAATCAATAATGAATCTGCTGAATTGCCTGGCATAATCAAGACAATGATACTGAAAACCTTAAATCAATAATGAAATATGAACCGAAGAAATTTTGTGAAGGATAATGTGATGCTTTCGGGAGCATTAGGACTCGGGATACCAGGACTTTTTGCCCAGCGCAATGCGACGGATAGCAAATTGTCCAACATACCTGCCCAATTTAAGCTGAATTACGCACCACATTTGGGAATGTTCGAAGCCTCTGCAGGAAAAGACCCTATCGATCAATTGCATTTCATGGCCGATATGGGCTTTACGGCATTCGAGGATAACGGGATGAAGGGTCGCTCCGTAACATTACAGGAGAAAATGGCAAGTACCATGGAAAAGCGTGGTTTGAAAATGGGGGTGTTCGTGGCCCACGAAATCTCATGGAACAAACCTAACCTTACCAATGGAGATTTGGCGCTTCGGGAAAAATTCTTGGAAGAAATCAAGGAATCCATTGAGATTGCCAAACGCGTTAATGCCCAATGGATGACGGTAGTGCCCGGACATGTGGACCTACGTTTGAGCAAAGGATATCAAACGGCCCATGTGGTGGAATCCCTCAAACAGGCCAGTGCATTGTTGGAGCCCCATGGTCTGACCATGGTCTTGGAGCCATTGAATTTTAGGGACCATCCCGGACTGTTTCTCACCGAAAGCCCCCAAGCCTATGAAATATGCAAGGCTGTGGACAGTCCGTCCTGTAAGATCCTTTTTGATATTTACCACCAACAAATACAGGAAGGGAACTTGATTCCAAATATAGATGCATCATGGGATGAGATTGCCTATTTTCAGGTTGGTGACAATCCAGGTAGGAAGGAGCCTACCACCGGGGAAATCAATTATCTAAATGTGTTCAAGCATATACATGGTAAAGGATTCAAGGGCATCGTCGGAATGGAGCACGGGAATTCCAGACCCGGGGTCGAAGGCGAGCAAGCCGTAATCGAAGCGTATCTAAAAAGTGACTCTTTTTAATGGAAAAAATAAAAAAAATCATTGGAACTGTCGGTTGTATATGGCTAGGTATGCTCATAATACATGGACAAGAATCTTACACGGAAACTCTCCCCGGATCTACGGCGACCCTAGAAATGGTATCGCTCCCACCGGGAAGCTTTCTAATGGGGAGCAAAGCTGATGAAATCGGCCGAGACCTTGATGAAGGCCCAGTACGCGAAATACAGGTGGATGGGTTCTGGATGTCAAAATTTGAAGTTACCTGGGAGCTATACAATCTCTTTGTGGAAAGGGCGATTGACCATCTTGACCACAAAACCAAAGGGGAAGAGGTTCAACTAGACATTGATGGTATATCCGGAGCAACTACCCCATATGTCGACATGAGCTTGGGCATGGGCAGGGAAAAGGATTATCCAGCGGTGAATGTTACACAAAGGGCTGCTTCTGCATTTTGTCAATGGCTGTCTGCAATTACAGGAAGATACTATCGATTGCCCACTGAAGCTGAATGGGAGTATGCGGCAAGAGCGGGAAGCGTTGATCCTTATCATTTTGGGACGGATATCTCACAGTTGGGAGGCTTTGCATGGTTCCAAAACAACAGCAATGAAACATATCACCCGGTAGGCGAAAAGAAGCCCAATCCCTGGGGGCTTTATGATATGTATGGTAATGTGGCCGAATGGACCTTAGATCAATACAAAGCGGATGGCTATCAAAATACAATACTGCCTTTTGAACCAGTGGTCACTGAATATCCCATTGTGCTCAGGGGAGGTTCGTTCAAAGATGGTCCGGAGCAATTGCGAAGTGCCTCTCGATTGGATTCAAAACCTATATGGAAAGAAAGAGATCCACAGTTTCCACGCAGTAAATGGTGGTTTACGGATGCAGCGTTTGTTGGTTTTAGGGTAGTTCGCCCAAAAGAGGTTCCACCTAAGGAGGAGATGAACGAATATTGGAGCGACAACGGATTGGATTAAAAATTAGAACACACCAAAAGAATATACATATGGACAGAACAAACAACAAATCTAGAAGAACATTCATCAAGAACGCATCCATGGTATCGGGTGCGATGCTATTGCCTTCTATGAGCGGACAAGGTATGGTCAATGTATTCAACGAGAAAAAGTTAAAAATAGCCCTTGTGGGCTGTGGAGGACGTGGAACCGGTGCCGCCAACCAGGCCTTGGAGGCCGATGACCATGTGCAATTGGTAGCTATGGCCGATCTCTTTGAAGATCAGTTGAATTCAAGCTATGGCCATTTATATGAAAAATATAAGGATACTGGAAAAATAAAGGTTAAGGACAAACATAAATTTGTTGGCTTTGATGGGTATAAAAAGGCTATTGAGCTCGCCGATGTAGTAATCTTGGCCACCCCTCCTGGATTTAGGCCCTATCATTTCGCCTATGCCATAGAAAACGACAAACATGTGTTCATGGAAAAACCTGTTGCCACGGACGCACCAGGTATCCGTAAGGTATTGGAAATGGCCAAATTGGCAGAATCCAAGAGACTGAATGTCGTTGTTGGCCTACAACGTCACTATCAGGAAAACTACATCAAAGTGAACTCATTGATTAAAAGTGGTGAATTGGGAAAAATTATGTCTGGGCAGGTCTATTGGAACAGTTCAGGCGTTTGGGTGCGCCCTAGACAACCTGGGCAGTCGGAGATGGAGTACCAAATGAGAAATTGGTATTACTTCAACTGGGTCTGTGGCGACCATATTCTGGAACAACATATTCATAATATTGACATTGCCAATTGGTTTATCGGGGAATATCCTGTTTCAGCGCAAGGAATGGGTGGTCGAATGGTCAGAAAAGGTCCGGACCATGGAGAGATTTACGACCACCACTTTGTGGAGTTCACTTATCCTAGCGGAGCCGTGATTTCAAGTCAATGTAGGCACCAGCCCAACACCATGTACCGAGTGGGTGAAGCATTCCAACTAACCAATGGGAAGGTCGATACCCGTGACGCCGGTGCTGCCAAAATTTATGACATAAACGGCAATGGAATTCAGTCCATTGAAAATTCCAAAGGCCATAATCCATATCAGCAAGAACACAATGAGCTGTTTGCCTCCATCCGGAACAAGGGTGTAATCAATGATGCTTTCAATGGAGCCAAAAGTACGATGACTGCTATAATGGGCCGAATGGCCACCTATAGTGGTAAAGTCATTGGATGGGATGAAGCTTTGGCGTCAGAACTTCAGCTTATGCCAGAAGAAGTCGATTGGGACTCTCCGACACCAACCAGTCCTGATGAGAACGGAAACTATCCCGTTCCAGTACCTGGTCAAGCCAAAGTACTTTAAAAAGCGTTTTTGAAATATAAGAAAAAGGAAAAATTGATTAACATGAATTCAAGAAGAAAATTTGTCCAAAATACTTCCATATTGGGGGCCGCTGTAGCCTTGGCGCCCAGCATTTCCCATGGTGCACTACATAAAATGGCCAAAAGTAGGGTCAACATCGGATTGATCGGTGTGGGGCTCAGAGGAACGACCCATCTTTCCAATCTTTTGAAGCGCGATGATGTCCGTGTTTCCGCTATTTGTGACATTGATAAAAGCCGGATTGCCATTGCCGAGGATTTGATAGCCAAGGCGAATAAAAAAATGCCCAAATCTTTTGGAAGCAACTCCTATGATTATAGAAATCTACTTGATTTAAAAGAGTTGGATGCCGTGGTCATATCAACACCTTGGCTTTGGCATACCCGAATGACAGTTGACGCCATGGAGGCAGGCAAATATGCAGGAGTGGAAGTCTCAGCGGCGAATACTCTCGAAGAGTGTTGGGATCTTGTAAATACATATGAAAGAACTGGCACGCATATGATGATTCTTGAAAATGTCAACTATCGTCGGGATGTAATGGCGGTACTTCATATGGTAAAAAAGCAGGTTTTTGGCGAACTGGTCCATTTTCGTTGTGGATACCAGCATGATTTAAGACATGTGAAGTTCAACGATGGTAAAACTGCTTATGGAAAGGGAGCTGAATTTGGGGAAAAGGGAGTTTCAGAGTCCAAATGGCGTACCATACATTCGGTCAAAAGAAATGCAGATGTTTACCCTACCCATGGGCTTGGTCCAATGGCCGTAATGGCTGATGTTAATAGGGGAAACAGATTGGTTTCCATGACCTCTCATGCCACCAAGGGGATAGGGTTGCACAATTATATTGTTGAGGTTGGTGGGGAGGATCATCCCAATGCCAAGGTAAAGTTCAATCAGGGCGATATCATCACATCTACTTTGGAAACCGCCAATGGCGAAACGATAATCATTACCCATGACTGTAATTTACCCAGACCCTATTCCTTGGGCTTTAGGGTACAGGGGGCCAAGGGCCTTTGGGAAGTGGATGGGAATAGAATCTATGTGGAGGGCCAATCAGCCCCACACCAATGGGACCAGGCGGATTCATGGTTGAAGGATTATGATCATCCCTTGTGGAAAACATTTGGGGATATGGCGCAAGATGCCGGACATGGAGGGATGGACTTTTTTGTGATGAATGCCTTTATAGAAAGTGTCAAGGCGAACATTGCACCTCCCTTGGATGTATATGATGCCGCGGCTTGGAGTGCCGTTACCCCACTCTCAGAGGCATCCATTGCCAATAATGGTGAATCACAAGACTTTCCTGATTTTACTCGGGGCCAATGGATTAAAAGAAAGGCCTTTGACTGGATGAATGGGAGGTATTGAGGAAGGCGTTATTATGATTTGGTACGGATTCGCTTGGTAGGTACTTGATATCATCCCTATCAATATGGAAAAAAAAAGAAGTAATGGAAAAAACAGCTTGTGTATTAGATAAAGAGACGATTGTTATAAAGGCTCCGGGGCGGACCTGTCTATTCGGTGACCATCAGGATTATTTGGAACTACCTGTTATAGCCTGTGCCATAAATAGGCATATCACATTAAAGGCCCGAAAGAACGCGAAACGTCTTTTGGTCATCGATCAACCCGACATTGGACAGACAAGAACCATAGATCTGAACCATGGTGCCATTCCTGTGGAAAAAGGTGATTTTTTTAGGGCTGCCATAGATTTGCTCGCGGATTATGGCTGTTACCCTGACCAAGGATATGATATTGTTGTTACTGGTAATATCCCTATCAATGCGGGAACTTCAAGCTCAAGTGCACTAGTGGTGGCTTGGGTGGAATTTTTGATAACTTCCTTTGGTTGTGATGTCCCGGTTACACGGACCTTCATTTCTGAGATGGCCTATCAGGCCGAAGTGGTCTATCACGGCATGCCGGGCGGTAAAATGGACCAATACAGTATAGGTTTGGGACATGTCATCTATCTGGAAACGGGCAACCCCTTGTACCACGAGACCTTCGAGAAGTCGATTCCTGGTCTTATTGTAGGAGTATCGGGAATTCCCAAAGATACCTCGGGAGTGCTTCGTGAATTGAAGGATAAGGCCCAATTGTCCGTCATAAAGGTTAAAAAATACCTAAAGGATTTTGACTTGGGGAAGGTAGATATCAATAATATGGAAAATTACCTAGCCTATGTACCCGAGGACTTACAAATCTTTTTTGTGGCCGCAATCCGCAATCATAGCATTACACAGCAGGCATTGTTGGAGTTCAGGAAACCTACACTCGATTTAAAAAGAATCGGTGCTCTGATGCTGGAGCATCATGTTGTACTACGGGATTATTTGAACCTTACTGTTCCCTTAATAGACACCATGGTGGATGCTGCTCTTGAGGCAGGTGCTTACGGGGCAAAAATCGTTGGTTCAGGGAGGGGAGGTTGTATTGTCGCTCTGTCTCCCAAGGACAGGGAAGATTGTGTTATTGCTTCCATCAAAGCGGTAGGTGCCAAGGATGTCTTTGCGGTTCAAGTGGATTTAGGTTCTAGGTTAATACAATAATAAACAGTAAATAGATTGACATGAAATCACTTAATAGTCTGGTCGTACTGGCTGGTGGTGCTTCTTCCAGAATGAAGAAAAATATACGGAACCAGGCCGTATTGAGCGCAGAAGAATTACAACAGGCCAATGAAAGAAGTAAAGGCTTGATTGGTTTAGGGGCAGATGGACGCCCTATGCTGGATTATGTGCTCTATAATGCCAAAATTGCAGGATATGAAAAAATTTATATCGTCATTGGGGAAAAAGGAGATTTGTTCCGGGAATTTTATGGGGGTAACAATGGGTTTCACGGACTTGAGGTGGTATTCGCCATCCAAGGCATACCATCTGGAAGAGTAAAACCTTTCGGGACCGCAGATGCCCTGTGCCAAGCCATGGAGCAATTTCCTGAACTAAAGAAGAAGCGTTTTACCGTATGCAATAGCGACAATCTGTATTCCGTAAAAGCCTTCGCTTCATTGCGCCGTACGAAATCCTCCCAGGCCCTAATTGCATATGATCGTGATGCCCTGGAATTTGATTCGGAACGGATTTCACGATTTGCACTGGTCAAAATGGATGATCATTATAATTTGATTGACATTATCGAAAAACCAAAGTCTGATGAGGTAGGTAGATATAAGGATGACCTTGGTAAACTCAGGGTAAGCATGAACATTTTTACATTTAATGGAGAAAAGCTTTTTCCGTACCTTAAGCACTGTCCGGTCCATACGATAAGGAATGAAAAGGAACTACCGACAGCATTATTGAACATGCTGCTGGAATTCCCGGGCGAAATGAAAGCTATTCCCTTGTCCGAGCATGTCCCCGACTTAACTGCCAAAAATGACATAGTGGAAGTGAAAAAGTACTTAGAGGAGCATTATTCAAAAATGGATTGGTAGTACAACCCGTCCCACTGAATCCAGTAAAAATAAAATCATGGTTCCAATATCATGAGCTAAGGTCCGGATACCCATAAATACTTAAAGACTCATATTCATTTCAATTAATTTCGAGCTTTACTATGAAAATACTTGGAATCGTTGGAGTTTGGGCAAATCCCACAGAATTTAATTGGGGTATTCCATTCCATGCTATAGTTCAATTAAGATTGTGTGGCCCCAAGTACAGGAATAAAATATAATATCAAATGGTAAGAAAGGAAGTTAACTTTAAGCGTAATACAATATGCTGGATTTGTTTTGTTGGTGCTATCTTTTGTCTTCAGGCACAGCATAACAAAAAAGTGGATAGTCTGGGGAGACCGAGTAATTTCCAGGATAAGGTCGCCCAATTTAGAATGTTCCCGAATAGTTCCCTTGATATTATTTTTTTGGGAAACAGTATAACGGCAGGAACACAATGGAACGAGCTACTGGATATGGATAATGCTGTGAATCGTGGGATTTCAGGTGATACGACTTTTGGTGTGTTGGAACGCTTGGATGAAATTACCGAAGGTAAACCAGCAAAGATATTCATCTTGCTGGGGATCAATGACTTGGCCAGAAACATTCCTAATGATATTATCCTTCGAAACTACAAAGGAATAATCGATCGGATTCGAAAGGAATCCCCGTCCACCCAAATCTATGTTCAGACCATACTGCCCGTCAATGGGAATTTTAAACGTTTTGTCAACCATTATAATAAGGCTGCCAGTATTGCGAAAGTCAATAGGGGGCTGCGAACAATGACTGAACAAAAACAGGTACACCTGATAGATTTGCATACACATTTTTTGGATGATCATGGAAGATTGGATATTCAGTATACTAATGACGGGTTACATTTAACGGCCAAGGGTTATCGTATGTGGGAAGAGTTATTACAGCCTTTTTTGCCATGAGAACCAATGTTGATAAGGAACGAATCTCATCAAGTTCTCAGTTATGCCCTTATATTTGTTCAATGGCAAATTTATTGTTCTGATTATCGTGAATTACAGGGTTTTTAAAAAAAGATCATAAATGCCCTAGTACTACTTTCGACACATGGAATACTTTTGTCTGCTCTGAATTTCATGGTTACCTGCACCGCATTGGGTTCGCTTTAAGCGACAACCAGTCAGGAGGCGATTTGATTTTGTCAATATCAACTCATTTGAATTCGTACACTTACTAGAGAAGGCCATAGGGAATATAGGTAGACTTTGGGATGTAATATCGGTGGCAAATTGTATTGGAGCTATTTTTTTGCTAAGAAGGATTTACAGCGCATAATTTGTCAAATGAATCAAAGTTTCACTGATGAAACCTCCCAACTGGATAAACGAAGGAGTCCAAATTTGATAAATTGGTTTATATCATATATGGCTTTATTGGGATTTATACATTTTCATATCAATTGTACTCCTCTGCAATAACTAAATAAGGTTTACTGCCAGTAAACCTTACATTTTGGATTCTTCGTCTTACATTGAGATAAGTTCCTTTCTGCAAACTGTTTAGTGTATGCGGATTTTATTTCTATTTTTTTGAACTAATAAAAGACCAATTAAGCTGGTTTATCCCACTATTGCCTTGAATTTTTTGATAAAGTTGTACGGGATGATAACCTTTTTGAAGGATTATACTTTTAGTATAGACCTTTTTTTCATCAAAGCTATAATCTGCATCGATTAGGTTAATTCCGTGTATCTTCAGAAAAAACGGTAATTTACCAGTCATTTTAAATGTATATTTTCCAGTGTTTTCGATATAAATGTTTTTGGTTATCTTTAAAATACCTTCCGGAAACACTTTGTCCAGTACAAAGCTATTGGATACGCCTTTTAAGGCAGGTTTTAATCCATCGGTGTTGGGAATCCAGGGATATGACCCTTTAAAAAAGGACCATTTGTACAATGTGTCCATTGTCGATTTATAACCAGGAACAGGAACTTTATCATAAGGTCTTTTGGCAGTGGTGTCAGGCAAGCGAAAACGTAGTATTTGATGCTGAATTTTGGTCTGAAGCTCGCTGGAAACCAAATCCTTAAGATTCCGTTTTTGAAACGGATCCTTTTGCAAATTATAAATTTCAAAACTGTCGTCAAATTGTGAAATATTATACCGGACTGCAAGGGTATCCCCAAATCGGAACATTTGCATATCGTTTCTTTTTCGTCCTCTATGTTGAGGATTGATAGAAGGGTAGTCGGGCGTTTGGCCAGGATGAAAATATTCGATGTAGACTGAACCATTCTTATTTTCTTTGAAGCCCTTAAGTAAATCGAAAAACGAGTTCCCGTCAGAGTTTACCGGAGCTTGAACACCTAGAATCTCGGTGAAAGTTGGCAGCCAATCATAAAATGAGGTAGGTTCATCTATCTGGATGCTTCCAAGGATTTCGTTGGGCCAGGAAACTATGGTCGGTACCCGAACGCCTCCTTCCCAAAGATCTCGCTTCATACCATCGAATTCTCCAGCACTCCTAAAAAATTCAGGAGTGAAATTTTTGTAGTCCTTGGGCAGATAAGACTCATCTGATGGCCCGTTATCCGAAGTGAAGACAATAATAGTATTCTCGAATACCTGTAAATCCTTTAAAGTGGCAACAATATCGGCGACCTGGTGATCTATTCTAGTGATAATTGTTGCATATCTTTTGAATGTATCTGGCCATGGTTGCGAGGGGGTCGAAGGGTTTCCATCATGGTCATATTTTTTATTTATATAAATTGGATCTATCCACGAGTCGGGCACTCCGGTTGCTGAGGTTATCATGGAACCTTGATTCCCGGTCCATAGTAAGCCTTGATTCTCACCTATTTTGTTGGGATAGGCCATTGTAGGTAATTCAAGGACTGCATGGGGGGTATCGTAAGCTAACAGCAGGAAAAATGGACTCTTCTTGTTTTTTTTGATCCATCTTTTGGCACCCGCCGTCCACAGGTCCCCCGAATAGCACTTATCCAACAAGGGTGAGATATTGGTGAAATTTTCCCAAACTTCTTTAGAACCTCTATAGATTCCCTCCTTTGGGTAATGTTCGTGACCATCCCTATGACGCATATACCCTAGAAAATAGTCGAATCCTCGATTTCGAGGATGAGCTTCCCAGTAGGGTGCTTCTCCAGTCCCCTGTAATCCCCATTTGCCTATCAATGCAGTACGATATCCGTTGCTTTGAAAAATGGTGCCTAGAGTATGGTTGTCGGCCAACTTCTTATCAAATTGATTGTTCCTGACATTGGCATGGCCTTGGCTCAATCCGGATAGGAGTGAGGCTCTGGAGGGCGCACAAACCGGTGCCCCCGAATAATGATGCATAAGTACTGCACTTGACTTAGCCAGCAAATCCAAATTTGGTGTCTTGATAGTTGGAAGGTCAGGGTATTCTCGAGAAAAATGCTGGTTTTTAAAATATTCAATATCTCCAAATCCAAGGTCGTCCATAAGAATGAATATTACATTGGGTTTTCCTTGAACATTTTTTGCCGATCTAGGGTGATTTTCTCTTTGGGCTAAAATTGATGAAAAGGGGCAAATGATACATAACCATAGAATTATGCGATGATATCTTAGGATAGGTTGAGATTCCATATTTTGAATTTTATAAGCCAAAATTAGGGTATAAAAAAGTTTTGGAGGGTTAGATATCGTTTATCTTTGGATACGGAAAAAACAGATTTATTGAGCCACTTAAAACGGATGGTTAACCGTTAAAGTTTTGATTTATAAATCTGACATTCAATTGAATGTTGTTTTTTTACTTCACTCAAGGTCTAATGGGCTATATCGTTTAAAATCAATGGTGATAAAACGGCTTTTGTTCCTTAGGCTTTTGCACATCACTAATGCGTCTCTCAACAGCCAAAAGGCATTGGCGGTTCGTGCAAGGAATTGGATGTCTTCGTTGTATCGTGTTCCACAAAGGGGAAGGATAAAAGGTAATATAAGAGAGAATGAACTGACCATAAAATGGGGAGATGATGAAACGGAAAAGGGAAAAACCATTTATTATTTTATAAAAGACAATAATAAGGTTGTTGTTGAAGATATTGTAATGACCAATGATAAGTATTTTAAATTCGGGAATGCGACCTATTTTACAAAAGATTGATAAGCAATGCTGGTAAAAGAAAAAGCAGTTTGACGACAGTGATTATTAATTATGAAAATAGATAGTTCAAATTTTTTCACTATTTTTATCTTTTGATTAAACACATCAAAATTGTGTTCAAACGTTGTTTTTTGCTTTCCGTGTTTTTAACGGAAATGCCCTTAGGATTAAGGTGTTAAAACGTTGATAATTAAATACTTATAAATCGAATGTGGTTTCTGCCACCCCGACTTTTAGATATATTAATCGATATTAAAACCCTGTAAATCATTTAATTTACAGGGTTTTTATTTGTCAAATTACTGAAAATTGCATCAAATCAGGGGTAGTTCCGGCAATGAACTTGTCCCACTTTGTGCTAGCGTTTTAAAAATCTTTTAAATAAATAGCTTTAACATTTAGTCGTCGGTGAACGTAGATTGGAACAATTCACTTTAGTCTTTTAATTAAATACTTATCAAAAGTTTACTACTGTTAAAAAACTAATTAGCAATATTTTAAAAGAAATAGTTGATTTTTTTTAGCTTATTAATCTTTTTTATTTTGTAGCCATAGTTCAGGACAAGACAATTATTCATCTTTCGATTTTGTGATTCCTTTTTTACTTATTTCATTGATCATGGCAAGAAATTCCTCTCTATAATTACTGCTAATAGGTATTTCTTTAGCGTCAATGACCACACAGTGTTTTTTGACCGTTTCTATATGTTTTAATGCTACGATATAGGATCGATGTATTCTAATAAAAAGCTCTTTTGGAAGTATTTCCAACACTTCGGATATTTTATAACGCGCCAAAACAGGCCCTTTACCGGTATGGAAAGTGACATAATTACCATCGCTTTCCACGTATTTTATATCCTGAACATACAATTGATGAAATTCAGCCCCGCTTTTTATAAAAATTGTTTGTTGTCCAACATCATTTGAAATTTCAGCACTTGAAGTTTTTATGCTGCTATTTTTTTCTAATAGCTGTTGTACCTTCATAACCGCTTGGAGCAGTCTATTGAATTCAATGGGTTTTAAAAGATAGTCCACTGCTTTCAATTCATAACTCTCCAAGGCATATTCGGAATAGGCGGTAGTAAATATAATAAGTGGCGGATTTTGCAAAAATTTGGGGAAGCTGATCCCCGATAATTTTGGCATGTTTATATCCAAGAAAATAACATCGACAGTATGCTTTTGAAGGTGTTCAAGCGCATCTAACGGATCTCTGAACGTTTTCTCCAAATCGATAAAAGGAATGCTGCTTAAATGGAATTTAAGTACATCAATAGCAGCTGGTTCGTCATCAATAATTATACAGATCATAAGGGTCGTTCATCGAGTTGCAGCATAAGTAAAGATATAAAATACCCCTTTTCTTCATTTGCTTCCAATTTATAGGTATTTGGATACAGAATGGAGAGTCTCTTTTTCAAATTATCAAGTCCAAAACCCGAAGACTCATCCTTTAAGCCAGAGATTCCTTGATGTATTGTATTGGTTACTTTAAAACATAATTTATTTTCTTCTACCTCGAGCGAAATATTGATCAGGGATTTTGTTTTGGGATCAATACCATGTTTGATTGCATTTTCAACAAAAGGGATGAGCAGCATGGGACTTATGTTTACATCTTTGACATCACCTTTGATCTTAAAATTAATATATACCTCGTCTTCGTCGGCGATACGGAGTTGATATACCTGAATAAAATTTTTAAGATGATGAATTTCTTTTTCTAGGGGTACTTTATCTTCATTCGTTTCATAAACCATATAACGCATCAATTCTGCGAGTTTAGCAATTCCATCCGCTAATTCTGGTACATTATGCTTGAGTGATTTGGCATAAAAGCTATTTAAAACATTGAACAAAAAATGAGGGTTGATCTTAGATTTTAAAAAAGCCATTTCTGTGGAAAGCTTTTCTTCCAGTAATACGCGTTTAAGTTTTTCATTTTGTATCCAATATTTAATCAGGGCATAAGACAAGGCGACTAGTAAGATAAAAAAACTGACCACTGAATTATAAAGCAAATACACTAGAAAAGACTCATTTGCCGAAGAAAAGAAAACAGCTAAATACCTATAATCCACGATACTCTCAAATAGGTTGATGGCTATGAAACCACTTAACAAAGAAATAATCAAGGCCCTTATTTTTTTAAGGCGTAAAAATTTTGGAACCAAGAAAAATGCGGTAGTGTAAAAAACAGCAGTGTTCATAAGCATTCCGAAAAGTAAAGCAACCCAATAAGGGCCTTTGTCTTTCCTGAAGTCACCAATGGTAGATGTATAGTTTAGAATTAGAACATACCCTATTCCCCAAACTAAAACGTGAATTATGGGCTCTATAAATTTTCTCATTATGAATAGCTTCGTACCAAAAGTAGCGTTTAAAGTAAATCAGATTCATAAAAGGGGCAAAAGGTATTATTGTAGGGACGAAATTGCCCTTTGCTGTGAAGTTCATCCTTTTTCACATATTTATAAGTTTCCACCACAGGTAAATAGGTGCCAATCACATTCTTTTTTTGGTATCATTCCGGCATTCTAATATTGCTTAACAATACTTAAAAATCAAAAGGAAATGAAACAGGTTACAGCAATTTTAATCGCCTTGTTCTTAGGGATCAATTCTTTTGGACAAAAAGGTTCCAATAAAGAATTAAAAAAGGATATCGATGCACTATTTGAAAGTTATGCGCACTACAATCGCTTTGTGGGAAGCGTTTTAATAAGTGAGAACAATACCATCATCTATCAAAAAAGTTTTGGTTATGCCGACATAGCTGGTAAAAAAAAGAATACCAAAAACTCGATATTTAGTATTGCCTCGCTTACCAAATCATTGACGGCGGTTGGTATTATGAGATTGGTGGAAGATGGTAAATTGACATTGGAAACTCCTATTTCAATCTACTTCCCAGATTTTATGCCTAACAATTCAAAAGATATTACAATTCAACATTTACTCAATAACAGTTCTGGTATGGAGGCCAATATTGGTAGAAAAGATGATAGTGGAAACGGCCTTATGCCCGAAGTATCTTCAATTACTTTGGATGAACTTTTGGAAAAATTTAAGGCTTCAAAATTAAAATTTGAGCCAGGAACGGGGTATGAATACAATAATTTTGGCTACTTGCTCTTGGCACATATTATCAAAAAAGTGAGCGGTCAACCTTATGCCGACTATATGGAACAAGCTGTTTTTAAACCTGCAAATATGAAAAATAGAGCGGTCGCAACATTTAAACCAAACCACCAGAAAGCAAAGCCGTATTTAGGTTTGGGAATGAATGAATTTCAAAACTTCAATTCCCCCTTCCATCCTTCTTGGCTTCAAGGAGCGGCCGATATAAATTCGACCACACTTGATTTATTCAAATTTATGCAAGCGCTGGAGAACGGTACCTTATTAAAGGTAGCATCAAAGAATATGCTATACAGCGCTACTCAAGCAATGGGCGTAAATAATATGTTATCTGGCCTAGGTTGGGTAATTGATCAAAAAGAAGGGGAGAAATGGATATATAACAACGGGTTGCTTCCCGGCTATGCTTCAGTGATGGGTTCATTGCCGGAAAAAAACATTAAAATAATCGTTTTATCCAATGCCACTTCTGTAAACCCGGTATTAGAGGAGTTTCAAGGTGAAGTTACTTTTGTGCCAGAAATTACCGATAAAATCATTTCACTGTTTCAAGGTAAACGTTTAGAAAACCTACCCTTACCAATTAAAAATAAAAGTATTACTGATTTTACCAATACTTATCAATTGGATGATGAACACGTACTTGTCTTAAAAAAGAAAGAAGGTACATATTCATTAGAAACGGCCGGTAAAGAGCCTTGGTCGGTTTTCACCTATACATTCTCGAGAGATTCAAATGAAAATGATGCTTATAGTAAAACAGCTCTGTTTTTTGCGAATGCAATGAGTACACAAAATTTTGAAGGACTTTCAGATTACGGTAACGAACAAATGAAAGGATTCTTGGGTACCCAACAAGGACAGGATCAATTAAAAGGAATGTGGGCAAATTTCATAAACCATGCCGGTGAATTTAAGGCGTACAATATCTACAAAATTGAGGGCAAAGAAGTTAAAAATATTCACATCAGGTTTCATTTCGAAACAGTTGATGTTGGAATGGTACTAAGTGTAAACGCTGTACATAAAATACAAGGAATGTTTATGGATGATGCTATTAAAACAAGTCATGTCACAACAGTTGCGCTTGTTCCTGTGGCTGAAAACAAATTCTTTATTGATGGACACAGAAATGGTGGTATGCAGGATTTAAAAATAACGTTGTCCAATAAGGGGTTAATTTTAACAGATGGTCCCATAAATTTTCCAGCGGGGATTATAAACCCTTAGCGGAATAATAAACGCCAACCGCTAAAAATGGATGATTAAACAGCAAATAACATATTTTAAATTTAACTAATGAAAACACCGATTTTCATATTGTCAATGTTTGTGATAGGAATGGTTACAAATGGGTGTAATTCCAAGAAAGAGAACTTTAAACAAGGTAAGTCAGTGTCACAAGAAGAGTTGTTTCTTGGTCAAAAACCACCAGGATTGATTCCTGAATTGTTTGCCCCAGGTATGGTTTCGACCAATCATTTAGAAATCGAAGCGGCCGTTTCACCAAACATGAAAGAGTTCTATTTTATCAGACAAAAAAAAGGGGAACGTACTAAATCTCATTTAACTCAATATAAAAATGGAAAGTGGGAAGACTCAGAAGATGGACGTCATTCATCTGGTGAAGTGTTTATTTCTACCGATAACAACAGAATGTATCTCGGGAATACATATAAAGAACGAACAAAAGATGGATGGACGGCCGAGAAAAGTGTAGGGGAAATGTTTGATAAATTTCCAATCATGCGTCTTACCGCATCATCGTCCAACACTTTCTTCTTTGATGAACGAGATTCAATCGGGACAATTAGATACGCTAAACTAGTTGATGGCAAACGTGAAACTCCGAAAGCTCTGGGCAAGCAAATTAACTCAGGCATATATACAGCGCATCCTTTCATTGCACCAGATGAAAGCTATTTGATTTGGGATAGCGAACGAGAAGGTGGGTACGGGGGCTCAGACTTATATATCAGTTTCCGGCTAGACGATGGTTCGTGGGGGCCTGCAATCAATATGGGTAAAGCGATAAACACCGAGGTAGACGATATTTATGGCAGCATCACATCAAATGGAAAATTCTTCTTCTTTAACAGCGTGTTTTTAGGAGATAGCTTTGAAGAAAGCAACGCTAATATTTATTGGGTAGATGCTAAGGTTATTGAAACTCTTAGACCGAAATAAAAAAATAACTACCGCCAATAATGGCTAAAACAGGCAAAGTTAAGTTGCTTTACCTTTGACCTCCTCCCAAAATTAGGTATCGGTCATAACTAGAGAACCCGGGCTGTCGATGTCACCCCTGATTTGAAACAAGTCAATACTTGAATTGAACTTTTGAGGATAATTGTAGGAATTCAGTGCAAATACAATTTAGCTACCCGTGTTGAATTGATTTATAAAAAAAAATCTCTTAAACGTTCTATTTAAAGATTTTTTTATAATTTGTTAACGTTTTTTGGTGTTATTTCAATTGGTTTTTTACTAAATCTAGGAATTGATAACAACTTTCCATCTTTTAGAGCTATTACTTTTAAAGAGTAGTTCAGCTCATTGGGCACTTTTTCGTTTAGCATGAAAGCAGTTTCGCAGGTCATCGTTGAAACGGCAATATGTTGAGAAATGAAGAGGTATATGGCTAAATTGACATAAAGCAGACTAATAATATGTTGATACCTTGTTATTTGCCACATACCTAAAAGAAAGGCGAAAAAATGGACCAGAAAAGTTTTACTAATGAACCTTACCTCATTCAGCAGTTAAAAAAGGGCTGTAAAGACGCTTATGGCTACCTTTTTAAGTTGTACCATAAAGAGCTTTGCAATTATATGACTGCGATTACCGGAAACCCAAAGTTGGCAGAGGATATTGCCCAACAAACTTTTATCAAGATTTGGGATAAGAGGGAAAAGCTTTTCGTTGCTAAGAACAAGTTAAAAGGGTATCTTTTCAAAGTCGCTTACAATCTATTTATTGACACCCAAAGAAAAAAGAAGAAGGAATTTGAATTGCTCGAAAAACTTAAACATGAGGCTTATTTGGACATGGCCGATACGGACACCTCCTTTTTTGAAGAAAGACTCAAGAAAGTTGAAAAGGAAATCGATAATCTGCCCGAACAATGCAAAAAGGTCTTTATCATGAGTAAAAGAGAAGGGCTCAAATACAAGGAGATTTCAGAACAACTTCATATTTCAATAAAAACGGTAGAGGTGCATATGTCCAAAGCCATGAAGCGTTTAAGAGCTCAATTGTCCATTTTTTTATAATACTTCCATCTAAATTAAAAACAACCTTTTGTAAGTATATCTACTTCAGTAATTCTTGGTTAAAGCAGCGTATTCCATATTTTAAATGTTAAAAAATTAGGACTATGTAAGGGTTTTTTGGAAAACCTACGTCTCTTCTAAAAGTGACAATATTTTTCAAATGACCAAAATTGATATTAGAAGGATAATTACCAGGTATATCAACCAAGAAGCTTCACAAGAAGAACTGGCCATATTATACGAGTGGGTGAAGAAGGGTAACAACAAAGATGTGTTCAAAAAATTGGTGCAAGCGGATTTTTTGGTCAATTATGAAGATAAATCCTGGGAAACCGAAGAAGCTTTTGAAAGTTTCTTACATACCATAAAAGAAAAGGAAACCAAAAGAGTAAGGCCGTTGTTTGCCGGAGATCATATCTGGAAGTATGCTGCGGTGATAGCGGTAACCCTTTGTTCGTCCCTCTACTTTTTACTCAACCAAAGTCCGTTTGTTGATGTTCCCATGGAGGTTGACAGAAATCAAATTACACTTCAATTGGAAAATGGGGAAATTTTGACCATTGACCCTAAATCTGATGCTACCGTACAAAGTAAAAATGGAAGTACGGTAGTTTCACTTGTCCAAGGGGTTTTGACCCAAAAGGAAGAGCAATTAAAAAGGGGAGAGGTGAGGAACAATACCATTAGAGTGCCTTATGGCAAAAACTTGACCATTACCCTACAGGATGGTACGGTTGTTATGCTGAACTCTGGATCCAGTATGACCTACCCGTCAAGCTTCGTTGACATGAATACCCGAGAGGTGCAATTAAAAGGTGAGGCATTTTTTGAAGTAACCAAGAATCTAGAAAAACCATTTATTGTTAAAACAGAAACCATGTACACCCAAGTTTTTGGTACTGTTTTTAATGTTTCTGCCTATGCAGAGGACGGTGCCAGTGAAGTGGTGTTGGTAGAGGGGTCTGTAGGTGTTGGCAAGCCGGACAACAAAAGAGGCGAAGATCTGCAAATGCTCAGGCCATCCCAAAAAGCAATTGATGCTTTGGACGGTGGTGAAGGTTTTGTGGTAGAAGACGTAGACGTTTCTTCGTACATCTCTTGGACACAAGGGATTTTGTCCTTTGAAAATGAATCCATGGGGCAAATTGTAAAAAGGTTACAGCGTCAGTACAATATAAAAATTGTTAACCAATACAAAGAATTGGACGAACGTAGGTTCACGGGAATGTTCGATGAAGAAAGCATTGACCATGTCCTAAGAACCATTCAGGCCCATACCCATTTTAGTTATGACAAAGAAGAAGACCTAATAATTATTAAAAAACCTGCTAAACAATAGTGCCTATGATGTAAAAAACCAATAACACCAAAAACCATTTATTAACTAACTAGACTTATTCAATTATGAAAAAAACCAAAACTATACGTGCTGTGGCACCAAGGCTGGGCAAAAGATTACTGTATGGATTTTTCCTGCTGTTTATGCTTGGTCAGGTAAATGCTGCATCTTGTGCGCAATATGATAAGGTTGAGAAGCGCTTCAACCAAACCAAGTTGGGTGATGTATTTGAAACCATTACCAAGTCGACCGGCTACAAATTTTTTTATGAAGCCACTGAGGTCGATATTGAAAGAAAGGTTACCGTTAACAGAGAAAATTTATGTATCCAAGATTTCTTAAAAGAGGTTTTTAAGGGTACCGATTTATCCTTTGAAATAATCGCACGACAAATAGTGGTCAAAAAGCGGCATGAATCTTTGCCAAGTTTGGTTCCACAAAAGAAAATCAATGCAGAGAACCCTCAATCCAATTTAACCGGGATTGTTTTGGATCAGGCGGGTATACCCCTTGCTGGTGCAACAATCATAGCCAAAGGAACCACTGAGGGTGCTACTACGGATTTTGATGGAAATTTTGAGATTACCTTGCCATCCGGTGTCACTGTTATCCAAGTTACCTATATCGGATATAAAGCCAAGGAGATAAACGTAGCGGGACAGACTTCGGTTACCATTAACATGGAACAGGATGCTGCTGCCCTCGAAGAAGTTGTGGTCGTGGGGTACGGTACTTTGGCCAAGAAAAAGGTAACGGGCTCTGTGGTTTCAATTTCTCCAGAGACCATTACGGAAGTACCGTCATTATCTCCGGAAGGTGCACTTATCGGTCAAGTTGCCGGTGTTCAGGTACAAGAAGTATCAGGTGAGCCAGGAGCAGCTCCCAATATTCGAGTTAGGGGCTCTGGTTCAATCTCCGCCGGTAATGACCCCTTGTTTGTTGTTGATGGAATTCCAATTTCCCGAAACCTTACATCCTCCAACCAGTTGGGTGGTGTGGCTAACCGTCGCGGTACTTTTCAGCCACCAACAATTAACCCTTTGGCTACCTTGAATCCCAATGACATTGAGTCCATTCAGGTTTTAAAGGATGCAAGTGCAGCGGCCATATACGGTTCCCGTGGTGGTAACGGAGTTCTTTTGATCACCACAAAAAAAGGTTCGAATGGCGATGAAGGCGTTTTTTCCTTTGATTCTTTTGTAAGCATGCAATCTGTTGCGAATAAAATAGATTTGATGAATGCACAAGAATTGATCGATTTTACAACGGACGCCAGGAACAATAACTATTTGCAATCCGTTGATGGAGCTTCCATTGACGATCCAATAGGCCCAGGTGATAGAGGTGACACCAATTATGAAATTCCTGAGTCCTTTTTGAACTGGGATGGAACAGACACGGATTGGCAAGACCTTATTTTTAAGACAGGAATAGTACAGAGCTATAATTTTTCCTATGCATCACCAGTTCGAAACAAAACAAGCTTCTACGCATCCACGGGATATTTTTCTCAAACAGGTGTGATAGACAAAGCAAAGTTTGAGCGTTATTCGGTACTACTGAATTTAAATTCTCAATTGACTGAAAAATTGAACTTGGATCTAAGATTGGCTCCGACGGTTACGGAAAATCAAAGAGTTCCCGCATCGGCACCATATTTTGCAACCCCTCCGGGAATTGTGTATTCCGGTTTGGTGCACTCTCCAACAGTAAGTCCTTATAACCCCGATGGAACCATCAACCAGTTGAACAACCAATCCTATTTGGGTGGGGGTACCACTACAGCCAGTAACCCATTGGCGATTATCGAGGCAGTTGATGATCAAATTTTTCAATTCCAAACAAGGGGGAATCTTGCTTTGACCTATGACATTACCCCAGAATTGAGTTTCAAGACTTTTGGCGGTGTATACATCAATGTATACAATCAAGACTTCTATAGATCAAGTACACTGTTGTACAGAAACAATGCCGATGGTAATCCATATGGACAAGCATCCTCATCCACAGAAACCAACTGGCTTTGGGAAAATACCCTTAACTGGAAAAAAGAGTTTGGAGATCACTATATAGATGCAGTTTTAGGTTATATGGCACAGAAGGACAACCTTACGCTAAAGCAAGTATTGGCCAACAATTACCCGGATGACCTGGTACCAACGGTAAGCGGGGGTCAGGTGTTCGGGGGAACGTCCGTTAAAGAACAGTGGTCCCTGTTATCATCTCTATTAAGGGTAAACTATAGCTACAAAGATAAATACTTGTTTACGGGAACATTCCGTTCCGATAAATCCTCGCGATTTGGAAAGAATAATCAAACGGGATATTTCCCATCTTTTTCATTGGGATGGAGATTGAACGAAGAGAAGTTTTTGGTTGACTCAGAAACTATATCCGAGCTTAAACTACGGGTCAGCTGGGGTCAAACCGGTAACTTTGAAATTCCAAATTATGGAGCCGTAGGCTTATTGTCGCCACAGAATTATAACCTTGGAGGAAATCAAATCAACGGGCTTGTGCAAAGCACCATTCCAAATCCCAACCTTACTTGGGAAAAATCCGAAATGGTCGATGTAGGTATTGAGCTAGGGCTATTCAATAACAGGGTCTTCCTTTTGGCGGATTACTACGATACCAAAACAAAGGATTTATTGCTTAACGTAGCTATTTCTTCAGTCTCTGGGTTCGAAACCCAGCTAAGAAACCTTGGGGAAGTACAAAACAAAGGTTTTGAACTTGCTTTGAGCACCAAAAACTTTGTAGGGGAAGACTTTACCTGGAACACGGACATTAACTTTTCCACCAACAAAAATGAAGTACTTTCCTTAAATGAAAGCAATGAGCCTATTTTTTCCTCTGGTAGTGCTGGTGTTAGACATGTAACACGGGTCGGTGATCCCATAGGTAGCTACTATGGCTACGTTACGGACGGTATCTATCAATCCCAAGAGGAAATTGATAATGCTCCCTTTGATACTCAGGCTCCCGATCCAGCTCCTGGAGATATTAGGTTTAAGGATATTGACGGTGATGGTGAAATAACCCCGGATGACAGGACGGTTACAGGGAGTTACTTTCCAGACTTTAATTGGGGGATCAACAATAGGTTGACTTTTAAAAACATTGATTTCAGCTTTTTGATTCAGGGAGTTGAAGGCAACGAGATACTTAACCTGACTTCTAGACATATGAAGAATGGAGAAGGTAACTTTAATTCTTATGCCATTTTCAACGAACGTTGGAGGTCACCTTCAGAACCGGGAAATGGATATATACCAAGAGCTGATAGGCAAACGGGAAACCATGGGAACAACAACAGGCCTTCTTCTTTTCAAGTTGAGGACGGTTCCTATGTAAGACTAAGAAATGTGACCTTGGGGTACACCTTGCCCACCGATAACTTTTTTGGAAGCAAAATTCAGAAACTTAGGTTCTATGTTACGGGAACAAACCTCTTTACCATTACCGATTATTTAGGTTATAATCCAGAGGTTAGTAGCATTACCACGAATAGTTTAACACCTGGGGAGGATTATGGAGCATTTCCATTGACCAAATCCTTCACCTTGGGGATAAACCTAAAATTCTAACCTAAAAAACGGAATAAAATGAAACGAATTCTATATATAATACTATGCACGGCCCTATTTGCCGGGTGTAGTGAAGACTTTACAGATCTCGCGCCTATTTCCAACAGAAACGAGGCAGATTTTTACAATGCTCCCGAAGATTTCGAAGTGGCCATAAATGCCAGTTATGCTGGACTGCAAAGTACTGGAGTTTACGGCCGTGGATACTGGACCATGTTCGAGATGAGGGGCGATAATACAGATCAAGGCCCCGATGCAACCGGATTGGCGCGACAATACACCGAAATCAATGCTTTTACCGAGGATGCTCTTAACGAGCAGGTTACCGCTGCATGGAGCGAGTCCTACCGAGTTATTGCCAATTGCAATGTAATTTTGGATCGCATTCCAAATGTTGAAATGGAGGCGTCACTAAAGAATCAAGTAACTGGCGAAGCTTTGTTTATCCGTTCTTTGATGTACTACCATTTGGCAATCGGATTTGGGAATATCCCTTTACAGCTTACATCCTTTGATTCTGGAGACGAACTTGTGCAGGTTGACGAAAACACGGTATTGCAACAATTGGTTACCGATTTAACAACAGCAGAGGAAAACCTTCCGGTGTCATACTCGGGAAGTCAGGTTGGTAAGGCCACAAAAGGAGCAGCAGCTGCCTTATTGGCCAAGGTGTTGTTGACTTTGGATAACAATTCCGAAGCGGCAACTGTTCTTAGGCGAATCATAGCCAACTATGGTTATGAGCTGTTGCCCAATTATTCAGACCTATGGGGTGTTGCCAACGAGAACAATGCCGAGTCCATTTTTGAGGTTCAGTATATCAGTGGAGGTATAGGTCAAGGAAGCCTTTTTACCAATGACTTTTCACCAAGCACAGATTTGCAGACCGGTTCAGGTTTTGGAAGAAACCGACCAACAGTGTCCATGATGGAAGCCTACGAAGATGGGGATGAAAGATATGATGTGTCTATGGGAGACACCTATATGAACCTTGAAGGTGAAGTCGTTGAACAACGATATGTAAAAAAGTATCAATCCGATTTAGCAATTGAAAACGATTCCGATATCAACTTTGTGGTACTTCGTTACGCAGATGTACTGCTAATGTTGGCGGAGGCTTTAGGTGAGACACCCGAAAGTTATGACCTGATCAATGAAGTAAGGAACAGGGCTGGATTACCAGATATCGATGCTTCAACACCGGGTACTTTTGAAGACAAATTACTTCAGGAAAGAAGAGTTGAACTTGCTTTCGAAAACCACAGATGGCCAGACTTAAAGCGATTTGGCGCCGTTGATAAGGTTATTGAGGCAGAAGACTTTATAACCAGTACCAAGGAGTATTTCTTTATACCACAAAGGGAGATGGACATCAATCCAAATTTTAATCAGAATTAAATAGTCGAATCAGTATTTGGCAAAATAAATGTTTTCATTCATTAAGTTAGTTTGATTGATCAGTGCCCAAGCCATGGATTGCCTACTTATAACTATGGATCGTTAACTGCCTTAAATGTGATGGAGATGTTAGGAAAATAAGGTTGCTTCAAAAGAAGTGATAAGGACAAGAACTGTAAAATTTTAATGAACTAAATATCAAATAGAAAATGAGAAAACTAGTAATGGCCGTTTGTTTGTGCTTTGCATTTACAACGATTCAGGCCCAGCAAAAAAAAGTTTTGAATATTTTGGCGATTGGGGCTCACCCAGACGATTGTGATTCCAAGTTTGGAGGTACAGCGGCCTTATTTGCCAAAATGGGGCATAATGTGAAATTCCTTTCATTGACAAATGGAGACGCGGGACATCACGAAATGGGCGGCGGTGTGTTGGCCAAAAAACGTAGGCAAGAAGCCAAAGATGCTGCAAAAGCACTGGGTATTGCAGCATATGAGGTTCTAGATAACCACGACGGGGAATTGTTTCCTACATTGAACGTTCGATTGGAAGTCATCCGACGCATAAGGGATTGGGATGCTGATATTGTTTTGGGACTAAGACCTAACGATTATCACCCGGATCACAGAAATGCAGGTTCAGTGGTACAAGATGCCGCTTACATGAATATCGTGCCAAATGTGGCTCCAGATACTCCACCCTTGGAAAAGAACCCCGTGTTTCTTTATATGAGCGATCATTTTAAGAAGCCATATCCGTTCCAGAAAGATATCGCGGTTATCGTCGATGATGTAATCGATACCAAAGTAAAAGGATTGGCGGCGCACGATTCACAAATGTTCGAATGGTTGCCATGGACCAGAGGGGTCGATCTTTCAACAATTCCTACCGGAGAAACGGAAAGATTGGCATGGTTAAAAGAAAGGTGGATGAACAGAAAACCTAATGCCAGCACTTTGGAAGCAGTTAAGAAATGGTATCCAAGTGTAGATGTTTCAAAAGTGAGTCAAGTTGAGTTCTTTGAAATATGTGAGTATGGTAAACAACCCACAGATGAGGAAATAAAAGAAATGTTTCCCATGTTGGGCGCTAAATAAAATAACCAACCCAGGTAGCATCCAAATTTAAATAACCAACCAATTAACTATGGAGACCAGCAAGCCCTCGACCAAAAGATACATTCACATTATCGGTTTGGTAATGATTGTATTTTTTGTGATATCCTTCATTACCAATATACTTAACTCCATTATAGTGGATGTTAAGGATAGCTTTGACCTGAGCCTTACTTTAACAGGTCTATTGCCGTTCACTTTCTTTATAGCATATGGCATCATGTCCATACCGGCAGGCTTTTTATCTGAAAAGTATAGCGAAAGGACATTGCTATCAGTTTCATTCTTGGTCATGGCGCTTGCTTCCCTGGGTTTTGCATTATTGCCGCAATACGGTGTTTTTAGCATCACTTTGTTTGTATTGGGTTGCTGTATGGCCGTGCTTCAGGTAATTATTAACCCAATGTTGCGAGTTGCAGGGGGGGAGGAACATTTTGCGTTCAACTCCGTACTGGCGCAATTGGTTTTTGGGGCAGCCTCGTTCCTAAGTCCTTATTTGTACAAATATTTGGTCAGTAAGGATAACAGTAGGGATACATTTGCGGAAATGTTGCGCGGATGGGTGCCACAAGATTTACCTTGGGCTTCATTGTATATTGTGTTCGCAGCAATTTCTCTGATATTGTTTTTCTATGTTTTTTTGACCAAGTATCCCAAGTTTGAAAAAACCGAAGAAGAAAAAGCCGGTGATACCAGTTCGTATTGGGATTTATTAAAGAACAAATGGACTATTCTCTATTTCCTGGGCATCTTTTGTTATGTAGGTACCGAGCAAGGGGTCGGAAACTGGATTTCACAGTTTTTGAGCCAATATCATGGGCTTGACCCACAAACCGTGGGAGCGGATACCGTATCCTATTTTTGGGCCATGTTGACCGTGGGGTGTCTGTTGGGTTTGTTGCTCTTAAAGTTTATGGATAGTCGAAGATTATTGATTTTCGCCACATCCATAACAATTGTTAGCCTCGTTCTGGCGCTTACCGGCTCGGCACAAATGGCGTTGATAGGTTTCCCAGCGGTAGGATTCTTCATTTCGGTGATGTACTCCATCATATTTTCTTTGGCCCTTAACTCTGTCAAAGAACATCATGGGTCATTGTCAGGTATACTTTGTACCGGTATTGCCGGAGGTGCTGTAATTCCATTTATAGTGGGAGGTTTGGGCGAATTGATGTCATTGAAATCAGGGATGTTCTTTTTGATTATACCCTTGATTTTCATCCTATCCATAGGATTTTGGGCCAAACCTTTGGTGAACAACAAGACCATAAGCTTAAAGAAGGACTAGTGGATAAAACAAGTAAAACGGTTTTAGGGGTTGATATAGGAGGTACCAAGATCAAAGCGGGAAGGGTTTTGGGAAAGGATGTGGTGCAAAGCAGTCTTTCCAAAGTAAATCCGGATGATTCCGAGGAAACTTCCCTTTCGAAACTATGTAAGACCATTGACGAGGTAATGATGGACACCGTTGAAGCTATAGGGATAGGAGTTCCTGCCGTAGTTGACCCGGATTCCGGTGTTGTGTATGATGTACAAAACATCCCCTCATGGAAAAAAGTCCCATTAAAAGAGCTTGTGCAAAAACAATTCAATGTGCCCGTGTATTTAAACAATGATGCCAATTGTTTTGCGCTTGGCGAAAAGCATTTTGGAAAAGCAAAGCAATACACCAATTGTGTGGCACTTTCTTTAGGTACGGGACTCGGCATGGGAATTATAATAGACAATAAGTTGTACAATGGAGTTTTGTGCGGCGCAGGTGAAGTTGGAATGCTTCCCTACAAAAATGGAATTCTGGAACAATATGCGGGAAGCTTCTTTTTTGAAGAGGAATATGGAGAGTCTGCCAAAGTCCTTTATCAAAAAGCATTGGATAACAATGAAACTGCCTTGTCCGCCTTCAGACACTATGGGGTGCACTTGGGGGAAGCCTTAAAGGCCATTCTCTATTTATTTGCTCCAGAATCTATAATACTTGGTGGGTCCATAAGCAATGCCTATCCATTTTTTAAAGCCTCGTTGCAAGAGGCTATCGATTCGTTTGCTTATCAAAAACAATTGGAAAATTTTAAAATAGAAACATCAGATTTGGTGGATTCACCCATTTTGGGTGCAGCTGCACTATGTCTGTAAAATGAATAACCTTACTACACAAATGAGAATAATAATAACAGTGTTGCTAGCATGTTGTCTGCTCAAATCCTGTTCACGGCCCACAGAGACAGGGAAGCAGATGAGCATTACCGTAGAGGACAATAAAAAGGGCGCCCCCATTACTTTAGGGATACCCTTTGCAAAGGGAGAATTATATTCCGTGGACCACCTACGTTTATTAACATCCGATGGTAGGGAAATCCCATGCCAAACCACGGAGGTAAGCAATTGGGGACCAACGGATGACAGCATCAAATGGGTTTGGGTATTCTTCTTTTCCGAAGAAACCAAGGACTATGTACTGGAGTATGGTGATGGTGTTGTGCCCATTCTACCAGAAAAAAAGGTCGTTTCTACGAACAATATGAGACCCCAAGGTGGAATTGATGTTAATACCGGACCATTATCTTTTTCTATCCATAAAAAAGGAAATGGCTTTTTGGACGAGGTTTTCTTGGACTCAAATAAGGATGGAGAATTTACGGAGGAAGAACTCATTGGCTCCTCACCGGAAAAAAATAGAGGTTCTTTCTTTGATCTTTTGGACGATTCCGGCATTGATGCCTCCAAAGCTGTAATCAACGAGGTTTTTAGGGAAAAGGGATCTGGCCCTATGCATTCCATATTTCGCATAGAGGGAACGTATACCTATAGCAGGGAAGACAATAATTTATCGCCATTTACCATTTGGTTGCATGCCTATGCAGGTAAGAGCTATATAAAAGTATTGCATACCATGACATATACAGGCATACCGGACAAACATAAACGACAAGAAGGCCAACATGCCAATATTGCAACCCAGAACAAGAAAATCATTACGGAGAACACAGAGGACGATATGGGGTGGACACAACCCAATGATCAAATTGCAGGTATTGGCCTTCAATTAAAATATCATTTGGATGATAATGTGAACGTTTCAATGCCCCTTTATGAAGGCTCTTGGAAAAACGATCAGGCAAATACGGTAATGGAGGAAGTTGCCGCAAATGGTGAAACACCGATTCAATTATTGCAAAAGGGACCGGATAGACGCAAAACCACAAGTTTAAGAAGCCTTTACCTTAACAACTTCGATAAGAAAGGTGAAAACACCGAGTCCGAAAAGGATATGGATTTTAGGGCAACTGTATCTAAAGGTGAAGCCAATGTGGCCCAGACGCAAAGAGCCAAAGGTTGGGTCAACGTGACCGATGGAAAAAGAGGCGTGGGTCTTGGTATAAAGAATTTTATGAAAGAATACCCAAAAGGAATAGAGGTAGACCCCGCCAAAAATACGCTTTTAGGAAGTATATGGCCGAAAGAAAATGGCCCAATGAACTTTGCCAGGCACAATACCGAACCGGATGGAGGTATGCTGGACAATTTTGCCCAAGGTATCACAAAGACCACGGAGTTTGTCTATTATTTCCATGATAATGATGCTACGGAATCCGTAGGAGAAAAAATGGAATACGTTATCGAAAGTCCGGTCGCACATGCCTCCCCAGAGTGGTACACCAACTCAAAAGTTTATGGGAACATGGCACCGGTCTCCAAAACCTACCCTGAGTTTGAAAATGCATTACAATACAGATACCAATGGTGGGCTTACAATCAAAAGAACGAGCCATGGTATGGCATGTTCGATTATGGCGACGGCAAAAGTTACTTTTTCGATGGCAGATGGGTGCAATGGACCAACAACGAGCCCACGGTCGATTTTATGCTATGGACCAACTTTATGCGCACGGGAGACCCGAAGTACTTTAAATTGGCCCAAGCAATGAGTAGGCATACCATGGATGTGGACAACATTCATTGGCCTAAAAAGCGAACCTATTATGGTGAGGTCAATGATGCTATCGATTTTTGGAACTATGAAGATGAACCCGAATCAACCCCTTACCTAGGTATTGGAAGAAGGCATGCCAATGAACACTGGTACGCACTTTTAAGTGCCCATGTTTGGATCCAAGGATGGATAGCCGATTATTATCTGTCCGCCGACCATAGGGCATTGGAAGTCGCCAAAATGACCGGTGACACCTATATTAAACGTATTTGGGGAGACCATGATTTAAGAGGCAGGAGGCTATATCTTTCTGTATTGAACTTGGTTGAGCTCTACGATGCCACGAAGCTTCAGAAGTACAAAGACGAATTGGATGAAAGGGTTAGTTTAATGTTGGAGTTCCAAGAACGCCAAGGTGGTAATTTATTGTTGGATAGATATGGATACAGTCAAACCTATGTGGCACAAGGGCTTTACAAATATCAGCAAATAACAGGCGATGAGGAAGTAAGAAAAGCATTGTTGAAGCATGCTAGATGGGTTAGGGAGGTTCCTCCATTAAACCATGAAATGGAATCTTATTTGGCCACCATTTATCCTTTGTTGTTGGGATATGAAATAAGTGGGGAAAAAGTGTATTTAAATGAAGCATTGGCTAGAGCGGAAATGCTAAAAATAGGTGAACTGCCAAAATCACCGGAAGCATATGAAAATGCAGAAACTTATAGTGAAGATCTATTGAGTATATCCAACTTACCGATGAGCAAGAAACGTTTTACCAATTGGCAAACCAACCAAGGACTACGTGTGTTTGGATGGACTCATGCATACAATATTCCTTATTTGCTCTACTGGATGGATAAAGAAAATAACGACTAAATCTAGGTTACTTACCATTAGGGACGGTGCGGCATTTGCTCACTGTCCCTTTTTTGTCTATAACTAAACAGCAACAAAATGTCTTATAAGCGATTTGGTTTTGTACTAGGGCCTTTACTATTTATTTTGATTCATTTCTTTTTTAAAGGGGAAGGCCTTTCGGAAGAAGGTCGAGATATATTGGCGGCAACCAGTTGGATTGGAATTTGGTGGGTTTTTGAAGTACTTCCCATCGCCGTTACAGCACTGCTTCCAATACTGTTATTTCCTCTTTTGGATGCCGTTGCTCTGGGAGATACAACAGCTAGTTATGGACATAAATATGTTTTTCTTTATTTGGGAGGATTTATATTGGCCATAACCATAGAAAAATGGAATCTTCACAAAAGAATTGCGCTCCAAATCATTAAAACCATTGGAACAAATATGTATACCATAGTCCTTGGTTTTATGGTCGCCACAGCCTTTCTTTCCATGTGGATTTCCAATACGGCAACTACGGTAATGGTACTTCCCATGGCCATATCCATTGTAAAACAATTAAAGGATAATCCAGATACTCCGGAAGATGAGAACAAGGTTTTTAGTAAATTATTGATGTTGGCGATAGCCTATGCGGCTTCAATTGGAGGTATAGCCACTTTGATCGGTACACCTCCGAATTTGGTTTTTGCCGGATTTGTACAAAAAACATATGGTGTGGACATAAGCTTTTGGCAATGGATGAAATTCGGTTTGCCCGTCGCTTCGGTGCTTTTGGTGTTGGCCTGGCTGTACCTTACTAGGATTGCATACCCTTTGCGCAAGGCTAGATTTCCTGGTGGTAAAAAAGAAATCATTAGACTCTTGGCAGAGTTGGGACCTTTGGGAAAGGAAGAGAAAATGGTTTTATTGGTTTTTGTGTTGACAGCTTTTTGCTGGATAACCCGATCTTTTTTACTGCAGAAGTTCATTCCAAATATTGATGACACCATAATTGCGATTGCATCGGCCATTGTTCTTTTTATTATTCCTGCGAACAGGTCTGGTGAACCACTTATAAAATGGAACGAAGCAGTTCGGATCCCCTGGGGGATTATCCTCTTGTTTGGAGGAGGAATGGCCATAGCCAAAGGTTTTCAAGACACTGGTCTGGCAACCTATCTCGGAGGGCAAATGACATTTTTTGATGGACTGCCCCTTTTTGTTTTGTTGTTGCTGGTCATTACCTGCGTCAATTTTTTAACTGAGGTAACATCCAATTTGGCCACAACCGCAATGATGCTTCCCGTGTTGGCACCATTGGCACTTACCTTGGGCATTAATCCATATTTATTGATGGTGGCATGTACCTCGGCAGCTTCGTGCGCTTTTATGTTGCCCGTGGCCACACCACCCAATGCGGTGGTTTTTGGCTCGGGATATTTACGCATACCGGATATGGTTCGCACTGGTTTCTTAATGAATATGTTATCGATTATAATAATGGCCTTAGCTGTTTATTTTTTTCTACCGATAATCATGGATTTTGTCTAAAGTGGAATACAGTTGATAATTAACAACTTCGATTTGTTGCATTTATACTAGGAAAGTCCAAAATTCACACGAAGATGTCCCATGGGATATCCTGTTTTTACGTGATGTATATTAACCGCCAACAATAGCGGGATATGGCATTTTGGTTCTGACCGCCCTTGGATTATTATTACTTGAACAATGATTTGATTTTTGAATGATTTGACTGATCACTTACTGCAAGTATCTCCTTTAATAAGTCTAAAGTTATTGGTCTTGCATTTGGATACCTGTTTTTTTGTAGAAAAGCTTTTAGGGCCCTGTTCAATTGGTGTTCCCCAATAAGCTCACTCAACTCAACAAACACCAAAGCGCCTTTTGAGTAGGCCAAATAGGTGTCGCCCGGAGCCACTTTAAGTAGGGATTTTTTTTCATGTAACCCTTTTTCTGCATCATAAATTTGTTGATGGATGGCCAAACGTTCCCTCATTTTTTCCTTTCCGTACATCTTTTTATAGATCATCATTTCGACGTACATGGCCAAACTTTCCGTCAGCATGGAATAACCTTCCCTATAGTGAGGCACAATTTGATTGGTACCCCACCAAAAATGGGCAACTTCATGTCCCGCAAGTTCGTTTACTACGTCCTAATTGTCTCCTGCATCGAGGTTGGCATTGAAGGTCATGTTCTCCGTCATAAAAATGGTTCCAGGATAGGCAGTTCCCGCAAAGCCTTGTGTAAAGGAAGATACCTCAGAATAATTGATAGTCGTAAAGGGGTAGGGACCAAAATTCTCGGTGCAGTAGTCCAAGGTAAGTTTGGTATTTTCTATAAGGTGTTCAACATTGTTCTTGTGCAATGGATGATGATAGACCCGTATGTCAATATTGTTATGTTCAAAACGTTTTACATGATATGTCGCGGAAGAAAGAGCAAAGCGGAAGGGAATGGAATTGACGATGTATTCATAATAACTTCTTCCATCAAGCTGCCACTGTTTTTTCAAATCTCCGGTACCTACCGCGATTTGATTTTCTGGTGTTGAAATTTGCATAGTAAGATCTATGGAATCATCTGTGTTTTCTTTTGTCGCCTCCAACCTTTGTAGTTCAGTGACTTTGCCCAAACCATTTTTTTCTCTTAATGCTATGTCAGTTAGTTCTTTTCCTTCATCATATCCAAATTGCGGAAAGTATCGGCTGATTCGCATAAATGATCCATCCTCAACAATGGTATTAAAAGGATGGTGGCCATTTATGGCATGCCATTTATAAGAGATTTCAAAAATCAGTTTTGCAGAATCTTGTGGTTGAATAGGTTGTTTTAGAAGTAGCTCCGAAATTGCTTCTTCAACCTTAATGGTTTCATTTTTGTATTGATATGCGATTGATTTGATTTCAAAATCTTCCGGGATACTTATCAAAATAGAATCAATTGGTTCGGTTTGCATGTTTTTTAGGACATATTCCCCTTTAATAGTATAGTATTGTACACCCGGATATAGATCAATTTTGGTATTTAATTTTTTGATTGTCGGTTGATGTATGTTTTGATATTTTCTATACTTTTTTTCATATGACACCTGCTCTGTAACCAATTCCTCTTTTCCCTTTTTGGGAATATGATTTTCTAAGTACCAGAAGCCACTTATGACTGCAAGGAATGTACAAATGGCTATACCAAAAACGTTAAACAACCTTTTGGAAGGAAGCTTTATGAAGTTGTAGAGCATGAATAGAGCCCCTATCAATGAAAAGCCAAAGGCCAATCGCCAAAGAAAGGGATATAGGTAAGCACCATAGCCTAAAAAGTCGCTGTAAGTTCCTCGATATCCAGAGAAAAAGCGAAACAACGAATTAGCTATTATGCTTTTGGCAATGGGGGTGGCGAGAAGCAAAAAACATACTATTGAAACACCCAATGCTATGGATTTGTTCTTGCTAACGGTATTTATAAAAAGTAAGAACAGCGCAAAGAGCAACAAGGGCAAGGTGTTAAAAACGAATACCCCAAAATAAGCTTCCCAATCAAAAACAGGGAACTGGAAGACCAACTGAAAAACAATGGCTTCAATCAGCATTATTGCCGTGAGGGAAAATAGCAGGAGTGCAATGCTTCCCATATGTCCGATACTTTTTGAAGTCGCATAGTAGGTTGTTTTCTCAATTATGGAAAACCCGCTGGCCTTGCTTCGCCAAAAGATATCGTTAACAAAATAAACCATAACCAAAGCTCCCAAAGCGTAAAAGGAGCTATTTATAGTTTGTGCCAAAAGACCGGAGTTGGCATAAAGTTGGGGTAGACGGATTCCTTTGTTGATATCATCGAACATTTCTACACCTATATAAAACAGCAGCAATATGGATATGGCGACAAAAGCAATGCTTTTGAGCAAATAAGTTGAATCAACCTTGATGAACGATAGTATTGCTCGCCATTTTGATGTATTGTTGAATACTGTCGCCACCGTGGAATAAGGCTGCAGCGGATAGCTTCGTTTTAAGCCGCTCACCTGCTTTTTTGTTTTCCTTTTAAATCGAGGTAGGAATGAAAAGGAACGTATCCCAAAATATACCATGCCAAAGGAGAAAAGTGTAAAAGCCAACCTATTGATGAGCAGTAGGTTGGAAAGTGGTACAACTTGATTGTTCCGTTGAAGGACATTGAGGTCCTTTGCTTCAAAAAAGTATCCGGATAGCCCAAACAAATCCACTAGGGCGGAAATACGCTGCACGCTTAAAGATTGTGGTAATGCCTGTGCCATAAAGGGTGCATTGGAGAACATAAGAGCAATCATATACAGCACATAAAGCAATAAACCCGAAATAGCGACCAATAATTTGTTCTTAAATCTTTGTGCAACAAAAAACAGGATGCTGCACACTACCAATGCATTTACAGCCCCGAATATCAAAAATGGATAAAGAAAATGCCAGAGGTCAAAACTTGGGTTCATCTGGGTACCTGGAGCTAAATGAAGCCCGACCGCGTAACCGACAACCAAGATGGAAAAACCAAAAAGAGTAAATAGGTAAAACGAACAGAAACGGGCAAGAGCAAAGATTTTTTTCTTTATTGGGGTGGAGAAAACGATCAGACCATAATTGGCATCTTGTTCTTTGAAAAGTAACGAAAAAGCTAAGATAGTTGCGATTAGGATGATGGTAAGGCTCAGTAGCCCGATCATAAACCCCACTGAATATGATGCATTGGCCGCAAGCTCATCACCCACCGAGATATTGAATTTAAAACCGGCCATGAATCCGACACCCACAAAAAGAAGCAGGGCAAGGTATGTTACTTTTTGCAGTACAATGGTCTCTAAATCGTTTAAGAAAATTGTTCTCACAGTGCAGTAGTGTTTAAATGGGCAAAATAGGCATGTTCCAAACTTGGGGCTGTGGGCGTAAAACCAGCAGGCCTGTCTTCGGCAAAAACGGTGACGTTCATCACCCGTTCAACTAATCGCTTGTTTATGATCTGATGATCGGATTCCACTTTCTCTAGCTCCTGTTGAGTAACCGCTTTGCTCCATAATTTACCAGATAGCTGATGGACATAGGCGCTGGGCGATCCTTTTGAAATCACCTGTCCTTTTTTAATAATGGCCATTTGTGAGCAAAGGTTCCGTACATCTTCCACCAAATGGGTGGATAAAATGATAATGATGTCCTCGCTGATATCACTCAGCAATGTATTGAACCGGTTTCGTTCTTCAGGATCCAATCCGGCGGTGGGTTCATCCACAATTATAATCTTAGGAGCTCCCAGCAATGCTTGTGCCACCCCAAAACGTTGTTTCATCCCACCGGAAAACGTATGTACCTCTTTGTTCCGAACATCGGTCAAATTCACTTTTTCCAAAAGACCCATGATTTGATCATGACGTTGTTTCTTGTCCTGTACCCCTTTCAACTTGGCCAAATGTTCCAAAAGGTCATAAGCGGACACTTTGGGGTAAACACCAAAGTATTGGGGCAAAAAACCCAAATATTTTTGAATTTCAAGCGGATTTTTTACTACGTCGATACCATTGAAACTAATTTTTCCTTCCGTTGGTTTTTGCAGTCCAACAATGGTTTTCATTAAAGAGGATTTACCAGCACCATTAGGTCCCAAGAGTCCGAATATTCCATTGTTTATTTCTAGATTTAAGGCAGTAAGCGCCTTGTACCCATTGCTATACACAAGGGATACATCATCAATTTTTAATGTATTCATGGTTTAAATATGTTGGAAGAACTATGCTACATAGTCAATAATATCTCCTGGTTTACAGTCCAAGGCCTTACAAATGGCCTCGAGGGTTTCAAAACGCACACCTTTTGCTTTTCCATTTTTAAGTATGGATAAATTAGCAGGTGTGATACCAATCTCTTCAGCTAGGTCCTTGCTCTTGATCTTTCGTTTGGCGAGCATCACATCAATATTTATAATAATCGGCATAGCTTAGATGTATAGATCTTGTTCGTTCTGTAATGACAGCCCTTGATGGAATATTTCTGAAATAATGAAAATAAAAACCCCCAAAACAAGGTGTAACGCTACAATGATGAATATTCCTTTTTCAATGGCAATGAAGAATGATGAAAAGGCAACAAGCACTATAGGTAAAGTGATATTGGCTAAATAAAAACGCTTTAAATGTCCAATATTGGGATTCGTAAAAAGCTTATCCTGATAGAACACCTTAAATACGTTGGAAAGCAGCCAAAAAAACAGCGTATAGGATAAAACAGGCAGCAAAAAGGCAAACAGAAAATACGACTGATCGTTGTCCAATATTAGAAAAGAAATATCGGTAAAAGGATAATTTATGATCGTTGTGGTATCCGCGGTTTGGATATTGGTTTTGGTGATCCAAGCGAAAGTACCGTAAAGCCCAATTGCCAAGTAAATCCAAGCAAGACTTCTGGTTAAGGCATATAATATCTTAGATATTATTTTTGTTTTTTTCATTATTGAAATAACTAAAATGTTTCTGCAAACATATAATAAATTATTGTAAAACAACAATAAAATATCTTTTTATTAAATATTTTTAAAAAAAATATGATTGTGTGGAGTTACTTTCCCAGACCTATTTCATTTCTTGTAAATCAATGAGCCGGTTAATAGGGAATCTTTTTTTATTTGAAAATTTCTTGACAAAACTCCCAGGTTGCTCCTGTAACCGCCCTTATCGCTTCTAAATATTTTACCCTTTAATACCCCCCAATTAAAAATGTAGTGGCCGCCTTCTTTGTAAATTTTGATGATGGGCCAGTTTTCAGTGTTTTTGTAGGTGCCAATGATCTTATCGTTCCCATTGTTGGCGGCTAAAATTTCTGAATCATCAGGATACTGGATGTCATTTTCTCTTTTAACACTTTTATCGAATGAAGTTTTTTCAATCTTTAAAATACTGTCCGCAGGTTGCTCATTGATGATGTTGTAGGCATAATTTGCCATCAAGTGCGGTAGCAAGTATGCTCTGTTATCATTTGAAAAAGCAATCACTCCTATATTTTTATCGGGCATGAATGAAATATGGAAACTTATCCCTGCCAATCCTCCAAAGCGAGTCAATATCTTATTGTTTTTATATTTCGCAATGTCCCATCCCAAGCTATAACCAGATCGTTGGTACGTGTAGTATTTCTTGTCCTGTGTTGCGGTTGAGGTATGGAGCTCCTCCCATGAATCATCATCTAAAAGCGTTTTATCTTGATTAATGTTTGCAGCTAACCATTTTGACATATCATTTATGGTTGAAATAATTCCTCCAGAGGCATGCATGGTGATATCTGATTTATAAAAACCTTTCTCAACAATGCCTCTTTCTTTAGTAACGGTTAATGATGGACGGATGTCCTTAAAATCAAAATCACTGACATGGGCACTGGTATTTTTCATGTTTAAAGGAGAGAAGATGTGCTCCTCCATAAGTTTTTTCCAGTTCTTTCCCGTCACTTTTTCCGCAACCATTCCAGCAACAATAGGTCCTACGTTAGAATACCGATACCTGCCGGAGGGGTCAAATAGAAAATCAGTGTTCATATCATTGATTAACTCCTTATTCCCTCCGCTGTACCCTAAAAATGCGGTTTTCCATGTCATTGAGTTACTGAATGTACCGTGGGTATGATTTAAAAGATTTTTAATAGTGATGTTCTTGGTATCAATACTATCTTTAAAATCCAATTCAGGGAGATATTCATGAAGGGATTTGTTCAAATCCAATACGTTGTCCTCTTCCAAAATTTTGAGCAACGTCCCAGTAAACGACTTTGTGCTGGATGCAATATAAATAGGTGCATCATTATTCAAAGAGGATTCTTTTCCTTGTAGGATTTCTCGATTCAACGCAAAAGAATATGCCAATCCATTTTCATCGACCACGGCAAAGATGAAATCCCCGAACATCTCCTTTTCAAGGTAAATGTCCTTTACGTTGTTTTCAAATTGTGTCGAAAACGTAGGGTTTTCTTTCTCGAAATTGCTCGTGTTTTCCGATAATACGCCTTTGCTTGTTCCACAGGAATAGGTGATAAGTAATAGTGTCAATAAGAATAACAGTCTCATAAATTGATTTGTTTTTTTATGTAAAAGGTTTGACGAATAAACTCCATGATGGGTTACACTTTTGTTTTTACCCTAGGTTCCATAAAGGGTAAACGGAATATTAAATTTCCTCGAACAAGATTTCTTTTGGTTTACGAACTTTTTTTCTGAATTGTGTGTGGTCTTCTGCTGATCGATACCCGACCGGAGCGATTACTGCAGCATTCAGCCCTTTTTGGTCAAGCCCAAGAATGGTGTTGAACCTCTCTTGCTCAAATCCTTCCATGGGGCAGGAATCTATTTTAAGTGCTGCACATGCGGTCAACAGATTGGAAAGTGCCAAGTAGGTTTGCTTTTCCGACCAGTTTTGCCAAGCTTCATCTGATTTGGTCGACAGGCTTTCCTTGATTAAATTGCCATAACCCGCTAGTTTCTCCAATGGGGTATTCTGAATTTTTGAAGTTGCTTCAATATATTCGTCTATATGTTCATTCTTTCTTTCCGTATAGTTGCAAAACACGAAAATATGGGAGGCATCGGTCAACTGGGCTTGGTTCCATGCCGC